>Ga0315912_10000037_pt1 | contig 369633 bp, 379 predicted proteins | sample VfabasoilMG_FD_204469 | JGI IMG/M metagenome (GOLD analysis project Ga0315912, IMG submission 204469) | Garden soil microbial communities collected in Santa Monica, California, United States - V. faba soil | ecosystem: Environmental > Terrestrial > Soil > Garden | place: USA: California...
CTAACTCTTGAAAGGCTTGTGTGTCTTGCGAGACAACATAAGTCTTTCTTCTATTTAAAAACCTGGGTAAGTTTTGTGATTTAAATAATATTCCAGTAAATTTCATTTGAGCCTAAACTATTAACCCAGTCCTAAAGCTGTAAGCACTTTTGTCAAATCGTTTTCATTCTTTTCAACTTCAACCCAAGGCATTTTGTATTTAAGTACTTGGCTTTTTAATTTTTCGCTAAAGTTTAGCGCCCACTCAATATCTTTCTCTTGCAAGGAATCAGTGTAAGCTGCTGTATTAAACACTAAAACATTCCTAGTGGACACTACCCTACGAACACGTTCAATATCATGGTCGCCAAGGAAAACAGCTTTAATATTACTTGAATCGGAAAAATCTTGGGCTACTAAATGAGGCAATATGTGAGTTCCTTCGATAATAAATCCATCGTTCCAAGTATAATCTTCTTTAATTAGCTTTCTTACCCCAAGCCAATTTGCGTCACCATTTGCGAACTCATTATCCGCAATTTCATCGGCAGTAAACTTATTCAAAAATTGCACACCCTCATAGTCTTCCCAGGTAAACAACTTAGGATGTTTTTCTTTAGTAGCAACTGCTCGCATTATTATTCCTATTTGGTCAGTAGAAATCCAAGGCAGATTAAGATGTTTTGAAAGATTTTCGGCGATTGTTGACTTACCAGCGGTAGGCATACCGCCAACTAATATAATTTGTTTTGTCATAAGCTAACTATAGCAAATCCTTTATAGCCAGTAGTTCGATTTTTCCTTAAGAAAAGTCGAACTTTCACCTGACCGCGCTGGATGCTGACAATTCATCGTGAGCTTTTTTGGTCAGGTGATTCTTCCCAGATTTACGCGCTGGACTCTTGGTCTTGATAGACTTGACTGCTTGCTCCACGGGCGGCTCTGCTTGCACCTTCTTCGCATAAAGCGATCGAGACGATTCTATGACACGCTTGGCAACTGTCGGGCTGCCTTGGTCTTCAAGAACTATCGTCATGCCTGACATTGGCTCCTGCGCTTTGATGGCGGCTATACGAGCATAGTAAGAGTACGCCGGTAGGTTGGCAATTTCACCTTCAAGAACGTATGGCATGAATAACGGTAACATCAGTTTTTCATCAGCTGGGTTGCCGGAGCGGAAACAGATAATCGTCCCGACATTAGCAAGGATGATATTGACCATCTGTTGATCTTTTTGCTGTGAAGTGGATTGTTCAGCCATGAGCAGGTACAAACGGTACTTACGAGCTTCCGACAACAGTTGCACAAAAGACGGCGTAGCAAAGTTTTGGAACTCATCAACATACAGATAAAATGGCTTTCTGTCAGCTTGCTTCAGCCTGGCTCGTTTGAGCGCGGCCAGCTGAAGTTTGGCAAGAGTGGTTATACCGAACAGCTCAGCAGTATCCTCGCCCAAGAGTCCTTTTGAAAAGTTACAAATTAAAATCTTATTTGAGTTTATGAGATTGTCAAAATCAATCGTTGATTTTTCCTGCTCCAACACACGCTTGGCACTGGCAGAGAAAAGGAACCGTCCAATCTTAGCTGTGATACCAGCCGACATTTTAACTCTTTGGAATTCTCCAGCCTTGCCAATCTCATTCTTCCAGAAGTTCTTTAGATCTTCATCTTCAAGACCTTGAACAATCTGCTTCCTATATTTCGGGTCGTTGAGTAGTTTGAAGATGGTAAACAGTGTCGAACCCTCTACCGTTAGCGCTGTTTGGGTGGTATTTCTCAGCACGTATTCAATGCGGTGACCGCCGGTGTCTTCCTCCGAGAATATTTTGCGAAATATAGATATAACTGACTCAGTAATTAAGTCCTTTTCTCTTAGTAATTCATCACCCGATAAGTCAGGTGATAGCTCCAGCATATTCAGGCCTAAAGGGTGCTTAATGTCATCCGGATTAAAGTAGATCACGTCCTTTATCCTTGACTCAGGGATATGCTGGAGGATGTTTTCAGCTGCATCGCCGTGAGGGTCAATAAACGCCAAGCCTTTGCCATTTTTTATGTCTTGAACCATTGCGTAAGTCATCATGGTTGTTTTGCCGTTGCCTGTACCGCCGATGATGTAGACGTGGCGTTCCCTCTCGGCTTTGGTTAGCCCTATCATCGTTTCTGCCCCGTGATGTTTGTTTACTCCTAAAACTAGATCAGCCTCGTAGTCAGCCTTGAGAGATATTGGTGCAGGCAAAGTCTTGCTGTGTGATTTGATAACGTTTTCAGTCTTAGCACTCAATCCATGTGGAAAGTGGTATATATCCGCTAGCTCTGAGGCAGAAAATAGATTTGACGAAAACTTAGTTAATTTCGGCATACGATTGATAAACAACGCTTTTCTATATGGCTGCTTAATGCGCGGCGGCCAGTTTCTGTATATTTTTAACGACTGATACTTTGTAAGGTTAAAAACAGCCAAAGAAGACTTTAGATTCTTTATTTTCTGTTTTCTTGAGCTAGTATCGCCGGAAATCACCGAAGCTCTAAAAGCTGTCCGAAATAGCGGCTGATTGAGCTTGTTATTTACCGCTTGGGCAAGCTCCTGTTCAAAGGCGCTCAGTGTCCGTGCCGGCCGCTCTCCTGAATCAACACTTTGTTTGCGTTTAATCTTTTGCTTGTCATAGTCCTGCGGCCTCGTTCCAGCCGAGCTAACCATATCTCCGATAGCATCAAGTATGCTAAACAAAAATGAATTCAAGCCGCTAAACAAGCCTCCAGTAATCCCACCATTAAACCGATTCATGCTGGTTACATACTCCTCATTGTGGAGCAGCCTTTTCATGATTGGTTCTGACTCTTTGGCTCGATCAGGTGTTATGACAATTTGAAGCGATATCAGCTCATCTGGTTCCAATTTAGTCATTGCACCAGTCAAGTAGGCTACAGGATCATACTCATATAGCATGTCCTGGGTATTGAGGGGATAGGCGAAATGGCCGGACTGTCTGAACTCTAAAAACACGGCTAGATCATTATTGGCATCAAGATAGTTACTAACTCTGCATACTTTTGCATCAGGAGTATGCGAGAGAATGTTCTGCTCGATGATCGGAGCGATGTCCTCATCGGTACAGATTACATATCGTATGCCGCTTTTTCTGGTTGAAAATATTTCTAGTGATACATGAACTTTGTGGAATGTTAGTTTTTCTAGCCATGAGCGTGAGCTATCAAGACCATGTATGACAGAGAAAAGATGCTTGTTTGCCAACGGCGTTTTATCGGAGTTTGACGGTGGAGTAATTTCTATAAAAACTTTGTCTTTTTTGAGGTAGTAAACTAAGGCTACCATTTTTAGTACCCCTATAACTACCGCAAAAAAGAGTCCGGCAATCAGTAGATAAACAAGCACGTCTTTTATCAATGCAGTGGTCTCCTGATCCATCAGAACGTTGCCTGTCGTTGGTTAGGTTCTGGTTCGCCAACCATAAAGAGCCTAGGATTTACTGGTATCTCATAAAGCATCACTTGAAAGTGCAAATGAGGGCCGGATGAAGCCCCAGTTGATCCGACGTATCCAATAACGTCTCCAGGTTTAACTTCCTGATTCTGAGTAGCGGTAGCCCGAGACATATGGCAGTAGAGCGACGAGATATTGTATTTGTGCTGGACTTTTACGTGTATACCGCAAGCGCCTTTGTCTTCAGGCTCTACGTGTATAACCGTACCATCCATAAAGGGAGTAATTGGCCCTCCTATCTGCCCGAATTCATTGGCAATATCAATACCTGTGTGAGCACCCAAGCCAAGCAATCTTCTAAACTCGCCGGTTGCGCCGAACTCATCAGATATATAGCCTTGAGCTGGCCATACCGTTGATAGTTCAACAGAATTAATTACATTGCCATTGGCATCTTTTATATCAACTTTGTGGGTTATTGGATTCAGAGCCGCTAAGGCCGATGATACAGCCGCAACACCAGCATTGGCTATAACCATCACGCTGATGATCGGCAGAAATAAAATAATCGCAACAGTCGCTAAGATTATACGAACTTCTGTCTTGAAGGACAGTTTCCAGCCGATCAGCCAGAGTTTGTTCATAGATGATAAATCTCGGCCGGATTAGTGGTTATTAGCGGATGCTCTTTGTCGGAAGCGATGATCTTAACAGCTACGTGGTTCTGATCGGCGATGATTAAGGCTTCACCCTTATCGCACGTCAGCAAAAAGCTCTCTTCCCACTCACTAAGGTTAAATTCAGATGAGACTTTTTTAATCGTTGTCGTGTCCTGCCGCATGAGAATGCGCAGGCTGCTTTGAGAAGCGATTGCCCGGCCATAGTCATTTTTCAGAAAGTCGTTTGCTTGCTGGGAAATGATAGACACTCCCAGGTAGTATTTTCTTGCTCGTCTGACTAAACCAGCTACAAATCTGGCACTTTCTTCGTGCTCAAGTAGCAGCCAGCCCTCGTCGATCACTAGCATACGCTTTTGTGGGTGAGCTTTAACCTGATTTTGCACGAAGTTGGAGACAATCATCATCATGATCTGGCGTAGCGTCTCCGGCATATCTTTTATATCAAAGACAACTAGCCGATTGTCCAGCTTGATGTTTGTGTGCTCATTGAAAACACCAGACAGCGAGCCTGTAATAAATCTTTCTAGCCGTTCGCACAATTTTGCCTGTCCCAGTCGCTCCAGCTCATCATATAAATCTTTGAGTAGCGGAGGCTTTTCAGAAGTCTTTTTGTATATCTTGAGAATTGCCTTATCAACTCCAGCTTTTTCACTGGCGCTCAGACCGTCTACCATCAGAGAAATTACTTCCGTAAGACTCTGCGCGTGCTCAGATAGGTCATCTTTGTTATGAGATGTAGTTGCCAGGTCAAACGGATTGATCTTCTGGTTCGATTTGGTCGATAGTTTAATGTACGTTCCCTTTACCGATTTTGATAGCAACTTGTACTCTCGCTCGGGATCGATGACAATTACTTTTGTGCCTTGCATCAGCTGCCGCAGTATCTCAACCTTTGAGGCATAGCTTTTACCGCTGCCGGATTGGGCAAATACGATGCTATTGGCGTTGTTTAGTCCAAAACGATCAAGAATAACCAGTGAATTGTTTGATAGATTAACGCCGTAGAGGATACCGTTTTCTTGTACCAACTCGGATGAAATCAGCGGAAAAGTTAATGCAGCTGATGAACTATCAAGATTACGTTTCTGGTCAAGAATATTCTCGCCTCTAGGCAATATCGACTGCAAGGCCTCGGGCTGCTGATATCGGGCGCTCTTGATATAAAAGAGTCTGGCCGACAGTTCTGTCTCAAAAATCTTAGTTATGCTGTCCAGCTCGCTTAGGCTATCAGCCGTTAGATTGATATAGATAGACATTTGGAATAACTTCTCCTGGCCGCGCTGGATTTTATCTCGCAACTCCATAGCCGAATCAAGAGGATCGGTTATTTCTGAACCAACGATTTTTCCTGCTCGGATCATAGCCCTCTTGGTGGACTCCAACTCAGTGATCTTTCTGTGGAGTTTAGGTAAAGCCTGAACCGCATTGACCGACTCTATGTGGTAGGAAATATCAGCGTTATGGCTGAAGTTAACGATGGTATTGAGCCAGCCGCTAGAAGCTACAAACGGATAGCCAGATATGTACAAAGTCCTGATATACCGGCCGTCAATGCAGAGATGATCTGAATGTTCTTCCATACCGGCGTACGAGATAATATCCATCGGATCTTGCTCGCCGTAGCTCAGGCGCAGATCCTTGGGACGTTCCGCCCGTTTTTTCTGCCACTTTTTTATATCTTTAATGGGCTTATTGATTTTCTTGTGTATTTTCTTTTTGATAGGTTTGATCTGCTCTTTGGTAATCATGTTTCCTCCTAGATATAACTTTCCTGAAGTAACTTCATTGTTTGGTTGGTCAAAGGCTGGCGTTTAGCCGACTCGGGATTGTAAAAGCTATAGAACAAATCCAGTATTTCAAGACTGTCGAGTTGCCGTGTCTGTATTCCCAGCCTACCTAGTCCTTTACTCACAATATCGGCGTTAACTGCCAGCTGTTCTTGGGTAGTTTCAAAGCCATTTTTCGATCTATCAGAGTGAGACAAGACTATATAAAACTGACGGGCTAATATCTTGTTAGAGGCTATCAAGCCTTCGACAAACTCGGTGTAGTGATTCATCTGATCTTTATATATCTTTTCTTTTTCATGTTTTATTGAATCCCTAAATTCAATCAGGTTTTTCTGGATGTCGAGTTCGCGTATCCTGACTAGAATCTGAACAGGCGAGGCCAGTGAATTTAGAAAATTCTGATAAGTCTCAATGATCGCATCCTGTTCGTCTTCACTTTTCAGCTCAAAGTTGATTGATGACGATTCAAGCACCATCCGATATTCATTGTGCGGCAGCATTAATATGCCGTCTCGTACGCCTTGAATATTGATCTGCAACCGGGATGACGCTTTCTTATTTGATTTCCGAAATATGGACATCTAAAACTCCCTTCTTATTCATTTTGAAATGCAGCTTGGCTTTAGGATTGGCAACGATTGCTTCGAATTCTACACGGTCATGTGTCTGAAATTGGGGTAAAGCAAAAACTGGCTTAGGTTTTTCAGCTTTTTTAGCTTTTTCTTTGGTATCTTTCGGCTCAGTCTGGATAGCAGTTCTTAGATACGCATCGTTTTTGTTATAGACAAAATATTTAGGCCGCGTGTTATATCGCAAAATAATGATCGCCCAATGGAGCAGTATCTTACCCTTGATCCTTATAGCCGAGATACAAAACACCAGAGTGATTACGGCAATTAGAACTATCTTGTAGACTGGCGCAGCCATAAACGGCGGAATGGCGATAAACAATGCTGAGCTAGTAAATACTGGGGCTATAAGCAGAATAAGCTGGCTTATGCCAAGGTTACCGGCTATTTTGTCTTCTACGCTGGTAATTTGAGCTGGTACTACGGCTACTTTCATAATTTTTTCTCCTTGCTAATCTTAGGTGCAGCTTTAGTTCTGCCGGTTGGAAGTTTTGCTTTGGTAACATCCTTGGCTGCTTTGGTTTTGCTATTCATCACCGTTGCCTTAGATGCACTTTTGCTCATGGTGCTGGACGATGATCGATAGGATGTACCAGCCTTACCGGCAGCTGATCTTGATGCCTGCTTGCCTGCTCGAACAGTTTGGAATTTGCTTCGGCCATAGTGGCTGATAACATTTGTGAGTTGGCCACCGAGCTTGCTTGCGGTTCTTGGCCCCAGGCTGGCATATGACATTTGAGACATGACTGACTGCGTTTTCAGCAAGGCTATCAGTGTGGCTACTCCTACAATCATTGCCATCAGAGGATTTAACGTCTCACCTGGCGCTGCCCCCACAGACATACCTGTAAATATCGAGGCTGCGAGTTGTAAGATAACCACATGTACGAACAGAACGAATATTGTTGTTATGTAGGTTTTCATGGCGCTTTCGGCAAAATCCTTAAACGGCGGCAGAAGCCACACCAGAAAAATCAGCGGCGATAGCACTGCGCCAATAAACAAAACCACCAGGCGTAGAACGTAGTAAACAAGCAGCATTACAGATATAATCACGAATACGATCATCAGAAGCAAAGCCGCTAGACTCATTCCACTGGTTTCATCAACGATTTTTTGCAGCACCTCCCATACTGACTGGTGTGGAAAGCCAGCATTGAGTGCGGCTATCATGCCATTTGAGAGTGCGATTATGGCGTCAATCGCAAAGATCGAACTATTGATAAGCAGGAATATCAGACCAAGCCTTGGCAACAGATGCCTAAACTCTACTTCCTCAAGGCCAAGACTGGCGTAGCTCATGATGTGGAATCCAAGCAGTGCTATGACCAATATAAACAACACATCAGATATACCGACCAACGCCAGCCATAAATTAAACACTCCCGAATTGTCTGCCATGAGCGGCGTACCGTTCGTAAAGTAGTCGAGGGCGCTTAAAAACGGCTTGCCAACGGACTCTATAATATTCTTCAAGAGTCCAACAATTGCTTTGATAAGTACGTCTACAAGCCCTCCAGACGCCTCTTGTGGCTTTATTTCCTGGAGAGTGGGCAACTTTTCAGCTATTTCATTGCCGTTACTGTTATAGGCTTGGCTTAATATGCCGGTCAAAGTTATGGAGGCTATGACTATGACCACCCCAATAAGTGCGTTTTTGAGAATCTTTTTAGCGTGTTCCAGACGTTCCGGATTGCCGGCACTGGTCATGTACTGTATACCGCCTAGCACGAGGAAAAATACCACAGCAATCGACGCCACACCGATGAACGTCCCGATTACCGGCAAGAGGTAATCTCTCATCGAGTTTGTACTGGCTGAAGCGTCAGCCAATAGGCTTATCGGCATTCCGAACACGCTCAGCATGGGGTGTTACCCTCCGAAGGCGTTTGTTGCGAGCTCGGTTATGATATTACTGATCACGAATGCCGCAATAACTATCGCCAGTCCAATACCAGAGTGCAATAGAGTTTTCTTAGCTCTGTCCAAATGCTCAGGGTTCCCGGAGCTGGTTATATAGCTAAACCCTCCCACAACAAAAAAGCCGGTCGCTATCAGACCGGCTAAACCTGCGATTACTTTAATTACACTTCTTATGAAGTTTTCCACCTGCCCCACATTCCCCTCTGCTGCTAATACTGGTGCTGCCAATATAATCGGCAAGCCCAACGCTACGAATAGCGCTACTGCTCTAAGTTGCCTGTACCTACTCATAGCTTTCCTCCTTTTATGGTGATATATTTGTACCACATTGCTTGCAATAATGAAATAACATGTTATACCATAAGCATTATTAAAAACTATTTAATGCTAATATGTAGATATGACAAGGGTCAGTCCTAAAGATAAAAAGAGGTTGCTAATCGTATCGATCCCGATTATTTTACTTGTGATCGTTTTGCTAGCTATTAACCTGTCTAAACCCGAGCGCTCAGTAGCAAGTTTTTGTAAGGTATATAAGAGTCAGCTCAATGAGTTGCCTTCCTCAAAAGGCGATGGCTACAAGGTTGAAGTATTCCCTGGCAAATCCACTGGGGACGCCAAAGTATTTAAGAATGCTTTTAACGCCCTGGAGAGTGTTGCCCCCAAAGATATAGAGCCGGATGTCGTAACTTTAAGGAAAGTCTTTGAGTCCATAGATAAAGACCCAGCAAACGCCGTCAACGCCAGCCTAGGCGGACTCTCAGCCGAATCCAGCGTAACCAAATACGTCGAAGATAACTGCAAATAGCGCAACCTACTCCAGATTACTTCAAAAACAGAGGTATTAATGGTTAAATGTAATGTAAATGGGAATAATTGACAATAAAGATTCAAATACTTTAGCGGCGGCATTGTCTGACGCGCTCCAGACTGCAAAATCGCTGGATATCTTTACGGGTTATTTTTTCTTTTCAGGGTTCTCAGAGTTAACAGAACAAATTAAGGAAATAAACGTACGAATAATTGTTGGTATGGATATTGACCCTAAAGTTATCGCAGCCAAACGAATTACGGATGATTCAGACTTATCAAGATATCGACTAGAAAATGAACCGCCAACCGTTACGGCAAAGATAAAAAATTACCAAGATTCGTTTATAGCTTTATTCAACAACACTGACCTTTTTGATAAAGAACGAATTACGAATGTATTTGAAATATTCTTTGAAAAGATTAAGAATGGTACCCTCGAAATAAGAATGAACTCTAGTACTGATCATTCTAAGTACTATCTAGTCCATAATAAAAACGAGCTTTCGCAAAATGGAGCAAACCCAGGAACAAGATTTATGGGTTCGAGCAATTTCACTGTTTCAGGGCTTAAAGGTCAGGGCGAGCTTAATGATCGTAGAATAGATCCAGATGACTTTAAAGAATATCAAAGAAGGTTTGAAGCCTCGTGGGAGGCAGGAGAAGCTGTTCCGGTCCTAGATAAGCACAGCGCAATGGATTTTCTAGAAAAGATCAAACAAGAAACTTCCCTTTTCGAAGACCCAAACCCTTATTTTGTATATGTTCGTATTCTAAAAGAGCTGTTCGCAAGGCCTGATAACTCTACAATCAAAAAACCCAGCGAACTTACAGGCGGTCTATACAAAGATTTTCAATATCAAACCGATGCTGTACTAGATGGCCTAGATATTTTAGAAAAATACAATGGCGTTATAGTCGCAGATGTCGTAGGTCTTGGAAAAAGCATCATAGCTTCGGCAATAGCTGCAAATCTTGGCCATAAGGCAATAATTATTGCGCCTCCGCACCTTGAACAGCAATGGAAAGATTATGCATACGAATTTGGGATAACCGCTCGCATATACACAACCGGAAAAATAGAAAAAGCTCTAGAGGAAAATGACTTTGAAACAGTTCAGACTGTAATTATTGATGAAGCACACCGTTTTAGAAATGAAGATACCTACGACTATCAGAACTTACACAAACTATGCTTGAACAATAAGATTATCCTGCTGACAGCAACTCCATTTAATAATGATCCTAAAGATTTGTTTGCCCTTATTAGATTATTTGACGCTCCGAGCCAAAGCCGTATCAATACTGTAGAGAATCTATCAATTGAATTCAGGCAGTTAATTTCAGATTACCAAAAGATGCGCCGCCAACTTAAGAATATGAAAGAGCAAGAGGTAAAAGAAAAGGCACAAGAAATTGCTCAAAAGATGCGTGATATGGCAAGTCCCGTGATTATTCGTCGGTCAAGAGTTGACCTAGATAAAATTAATCGGTACAGGATTGATCTTCAGTCGCAGGGCTATGAATTTCCTAAAGTTAACGATCCGGTTCTACTCGAATATAGTCTTGATGAATTCGGTGATTTATACATAAAGACTCTTGAAGCAATTACCGATAAGAGTACTGGCTTTTCAGCAGCTCGATATCAACCATTGAATTTTGTAAATGACATGTCTAAGTTCGATGATCTCATGAAGACCTACTACAACGATGTCGAGGAATTTAAACAAGCTCAGACAAACCTAGCAAATTTTATGCGGCGCTTCTTAGTATTAAGATTTGAAAGTTCCGTTGCGTCATTTGATAAAACCCTTGGAAACTTTATCAAGGGGCACAAAATCATTATTGAGTGGTACGAGAAGTTTGGCTACGTTCCAATTTATAAAAAAGGTAACATTCCTGATCCAGAAAGTATCGAAGAAGCTTTTAGCATAGATGAAGTCAGTGCTGAGTTCTCAGAAGACATTCTTGAGACTGCTATTGCCAGCCCCGAACTAGCCAGCGATATAGCAAGAGGCTTGATGCTCATACCCGCGTCATTGATGAACGCAGAATTCATAAACAATCTTAAGCACGATGTCGAACTTTTAACTTCACTTAAGCAGCAGTGGAAAGAAAAAACGAAAGAGTTGACCGTAGATCCCAAAGTTGAAGATGTACGATCAAGAATATCAAGTCTACTTGAAGAGAATGCTAAACGTAAAATTATTATCTTTACCGCATACACCGATACCGCAGACTACCTAGAATTAAAGCTCAGGAATGATCAAGTACGAGTTCTTAAATACACAGGCGCCGTTGCATCAATTCAAAACAAAGATATTGTTAAGAAAAACTTTGACGCAGGTATAAATGTCGACAAACAAGCTGATGACTTTGACGTTCTTGTCGCAACAGATGCAATCTCAGAAGGTTATAATTTACACCGTGCTGGCGTAATCGTTAATTACGATATTCCCTACAACCCAGTTCGTGTTGTGCAGCGTGTCGGAAGAATAAATAGGATAAATAAAAAGGTATTTGATGAATTATTTATCCTAAACTGTTTTCCTACAATTATTGGCGAAAGCGAAGTTTCTACAAAGAGAATATCCAGCCTCAAGATACATCTAATGAACGAACTTATGGGCACTGACGTAAAAGTTCTGACAGAGGATGAGTCTATACAGACATTCTTTGTAGATAAATTTCAAGAAGAAAACGAAAGAAATAATGAGGAGTCGTGGGATACCGAATTTATTAATTTTTGGGACGAAGTTCAGTATGATAAGCAACTTATGTATGAAATCGATAGTATTAAGCAGCGCAGTTTCTTAGCCAGAAATCACGACAGTAAGGGAATCGTATTATTTGGCAAACGAGGCAAAGGTTTACCTATCTTCGTTACTAATATAAATAAAGATAACGCTAGTCGTGTATCCGCAATCGAGGTACTCCACTTAATAAAGGCACTCAAAGACGAAAAAACAATCCAGAAATCTTCTCAATTCAAGACAAGATATGAATCCGCAGCAAGTAAGTTATTCCAACAAGACAAACTGCCAGATAATAAGGGTAGACGTGGCGATGCACTTAATACACTAGACGCACTCAAAGAGTTCTACCCAACCGCCAAGCATCACTGCGAAGATGCGAAGAAAATAATTAAAGATCTGGATGGTTTCCCGGAAGGATCTTTAAAGAGAATTGTGGATTTACAGAAACTCTACTTCAAAAATAAAGACTTCGAAGGAGCTTACAGAGAGCTACAAGCTATAGCCTCCGTGGACTACATGGCTGCACTTCAAGATCGTGTACAAGGACGCTCGAATGAACCGGAAACTCTCCTCATTGCCGAGGAGCTAGTATAAATGGACCCCAAGATTTTATCTTCAAAATTTAGTGAGGATATTTTCGAGCAAATTACCGAACACTTAATTGGATATGAGTTTACTAAAGATACTCGTAGCATATCTATTGGCAACTCTTCAAAATACATGACAAACATTAAGAATGTTGGATATTATGCTGATTTAGAGCTTCAAGTTTTAATCATAAAGCATGCAAGTGAAAATGACGCTAGGGTTGGACTAAGCAAAGAACTTTTTTCTTTATTGAAACAATATTCAATAAACAACGCGATAATTGCTACATATAGTGATGGTGAATCATGGCGGTATTCACTACTTACAACCAATTTAAATATTTCTGATAAAGGTAGGGTTACGAGAGAATTCTCAAATCCTAAGCGACATTCTTATTTGCTTGGTCCCCGGGCAAAAATAACTACTCCCTACAAATACCTAATCAAGGACGGCAAAATTAAAAATTTTGATGATCTATTGGATCGTTTTTCAGTAGAGGTTGTCAATGATGCATTCTATAAAGAAATTGCCAAACTTTATGACGAGTTAGTTGGTGTTGACGAGCAAGTAGGCGTACTAAAATATCCTGACCAAGGTGATGCTAGTCATCAATTCGCCGTAAGGCTTATAGGTCGCATTGTATTCTGCTGGTTTTTGCGTGAAAAGCAAAGCTCAGATGGGACTTTATTGATAAGTAAAAAAGTGCTATCAAGGGAGTCGAGCAAATCAGGTAATTACTATCATACGGTTCTAGCACCTTTGTTTTTTCAAATTTTAAACCAACCCATTAATAGGCGATCTGATAAATTTAAATCAGGTGACTTTGGAAAAATTCCTTACTTAAACGGTGGTCTTTTTGCACCACAGGACGATGATCACTATAAGTTTGATGAAGTTACTGAACTGTCCGTGTCTGGCCTCGTCAACGTCCCGGATGATTGGCTACATAAATTATTAGACTTACTAGAACTATATAACTTTACTGTTGATGAAAATACAAGCGTTGATATAGATTTGTCAATTGATCCTGAAATGCTTGGTCGCATTTTCGAAAACTTGCTTGCGAGACTTAATCCAGAAACAGGTGAAACAGTTCGTCAAGCTACTGGTAGCTTTTACACTCCTCGTGATGTTGTTGAATTTATGGTTGATCAAGCCCTTGTCGAGTATTTAACACATACTACTAAAGTTGAAAAAACGAGCTTAATTGCTCTGGTTTCTTTTAGTCTAGAGGATGATAAACAGTATCCACTTGATGATGCTCAAAAACTAGAAGTCGTTAAAGCATTGAATTATATAAGGATTCTTGATCCAGCTTGTGGCTCTGGAGCATTCCCTATTGGAATTCTTCAAAAAGTCGTTTTTATACTTCAGCAGGTAGATCCTGAAGCAAAGCTATGGTTTGAAAATCAGATTGCAAATACGATACCAGAAGTAAGACATCTGATAGAGAGAGAATTTGAGCACAAAAACTATGACTATATACGAAAACTGGGAATAATAAGAGAGAGTATATTCGGTATCGATATTCAACCAATTGCAACCGAGATCGCTCGGCTTCGTTGCTTCCTGACGTTAATCGTCGACGAACGCATTGACGATAATGAGCCAAACAGAGGTGTATACCCACTTCCAAACCTCGACTTCAAATTTGTAACTGCCAACTCTTTATTACCGCTGGGTGCTCGGATATCAGATGAATCTGAGCAAACTGGTCTTTTTGAAGATCAGTCCGGGATAAGTGAACTTAAACGACTACGAGACGAGTACTTTAATAGCCATAATTCAGTCCGGGAAACATTGAAATTTAAATTCTCGCAAGCACAAAATAAAATGTTACAAAAAATTATTTCAAGTAACAGTAAGGGTTTGGCGGAGACTACTCAAAAGCTTTCATCTTGGGATCCGTTTAGCAACATAGCTACAGACTGGTTCGATAGTGAATGGATGTTTGGTATACACGGTTTTGACATTGTTATCGCTAACCCTCCATATGGGGTTTCAGTAAGAAATAATTATCGCGATAAGGCTACAAAACATTTAGGCAAAGTTCCCGACTACGAGATTTACTATTACTTTATCGAACTAGCAAATAAATTATTATTGCCTGGCGGAACAATGTCTTATATTATTCCAAACACAATTTTATTTAATGTGTATGCCGCAAAGTACAGATTAAAAATTCTGAAAGAATGGTCTATAGATCTATTACTCGATTGTACTGCTTTTAAGCTATTTGAAAGTGCAACGATTCATAACGCTATATTGGTTTTCACTAAATCACCAATTGGAAAAATAGTAGGCTATAAAATGACACGTCAAGCAGTCTCTTTTGGTGAGCTTTCAACTCAGGATACTCTACATATGCCAGTTGAACTGCTCGCCGAAAATAATACCAATTGGGGTTTGGCATTTAAGTTGCCGCAAGAAATTTTAGAACTGGTTAAAACCGTCAAAAAAATGCCGAACAAGATAGGTAATATATTCCCTGAATTCAGTCAGGGCCTGATAGCATATGATAAATATCGTGGACAGTCTGCAGAAATAATTAAAAACAGAGCGTATCATTACTCAGAGAAAATAAAACCTGAACTTAAAGAATGGCTGAAAGGCGAAGATGTGACTCCCTATTCAGTAAAATGGAATGGTAAAGAATATATAGATTACTGCTCTGGTATTGCAAATCCAAGAGATCCTAAATTTTTCAAAGGACGAAGGTTACTTGTTAGGGAAATCACAAATCCTAAGATCTACGCAGGCATTACTGACGCAGAACTCTATCACGATCCAGCAATAATAGTGGTTCTTGAAAATGAGAACGACATTAACCCGCTAGAAGCAATCCTTAACTCGAAACTAGCAACTTTTTATCACTTCAATGCATCGCCTAAAGCAAGTAAGGGCTCATTCCCAAAAATATTAGTTAGGGATATACAGGAATTCCCATTGCCTAGCTGGGATAGTGTATCAGTCTTGATTCCGCTTGTTAAAAAGCGAGCAGAATTAACTGATGAAAACGCAAAACGTCTTTTGGGGGAAGAAATAGACCGGCTGGTCTATAAAATTTACAATCTGAACAACGACCAAATTAAAATAATTGAATCTTCGATAATTAGTTAAATAAACTATTTAGTATTTGCTCTAATGCGTACCAAGCACTTTTATCACTTTTCCGTGAACCTGAAGTCTTTCAACATCCTCACCGGTTATATATATTGGCGGTAATTGATCCCAGGATTCAGACTGTAAAGCAATATAACCCTGCTCTTCATTTTTAGTAAATTTTTTTATATTTGCCATGCCTTCAAACGAAACAACAACATAATCCCCCTGTTTATATTCGAATGGGTTTAGTTTTTTTGCAATAACATAATCGCCGTCTACTATATTTTTACCATTTATGTCAGCCGCATTCATTGAGCTGCCCGATGCTATAACACAAAACAGATCATCATAAGACCTTTGGTTTAATATATTTGGAGACACAGGCAAGAAACCCTTTATATCACTGTCAGCATATACAAGTGCTTGCCCGCAGTTCGCTGATCCTAATATCGGCACTTGTATAAGACCGTTTGTTTCTTGATTTGGATCAACAACTCTTATTGAGCCTGTATTGTTTTTATGAAGAAGGCCACGCTTAATAAGCGTATCAAGGTGGTATTTAACAGTTTGAGGATGAGAAACACCAATAATAAGACCTATTTCTCTCAAAGTTAATTTGCCCACATCTCTTGTGCGAGCTAGTTCTAGGATTGTTTTTTGGGCTGAATTCACTACAATGATTGTATCATATCGGGACATACAGACAAAGCTGTAATAATCTACTTGACAAGCCTCAGTTAGCGGCATAATATTAAAGTATCAATTTTCGTAAAAATAGAGACAAACGAAAAATGAGGTAAATTTAACGAGTAAGTAAGAGAAGGGTTTACATGAGTAAAGATTATTTTATCGGTCCGAACAAAAAAGGCTGGCAAGCTAAACAGCCGGGCGCGCAAAAGGCTTCAGGAATATTTGACACTCAAAAAGAAGCAATCAGACAGGCAAAAGATTGGTCAAAAAAATCAGGCGGAGGTGAAGTAACTATTCAGGGTCGTAACGGTCAAATTCGTGCCCGCGACACAATGCCACCAAAAGTCGATAAATTCCCACCTAGAGGCTAAAGTGTTAGATATCCTATCAATTCTGCAATTTCTATGGCCGCTGATTGGTGGCGCGCTTGGCGCGGCCGCATGGCTGAGCTTTTTCCATAAGAAGGAGCGCCGGCTTTTCAAAAACATAAAGCGGCCTATTTGCATCATCGGCACAGAAGATAAACCGATGACGCATGAGGCAAAGCTACTCAGGCGCGTAGGTTTCTTTAACGTCGGGGAGCCGTCCGCAGACGGACGAGAGACCGACCTGTTAAATGGCAACCGTTTGGCAGTTATCGGTTATACACCAAAATCGCAGGCATTCAGGGATGCTTTCAAGGCTGCCAAAGAACGAGAAATACCGGTCGTCGTTTATGCTGGGCCGACTCGGATTGACGATAATGACATGAAATTGCTCCAAAGCTATTCACACCATTCGATGTGTAATACGCCGCTACGTCTTATCTCAGATGTGTTTGCCCTTATGAGCACCTACCCGGAGGACAAATAGATGAGAAGCGCTGAAATTTCCCAATTCATAGACAACTACGTCCGCAAGAACCTGTCGCCCAAGCCGGAGCAGCGTGACTATATAACTAAAAAGTACGCCGAGCTGTGCGGTTTCCTGGGCGACTTTTGCTTTCAGTCCGGGTCTTACGCTCGGTTTACCGCAATCGACCCAGTGCATGACCTCGATGTTATTTATGTACTGCCTGATAGTTTTGTAATCAGTCACCCTGCGAAGGCTATGCAACAGCTGCGCCAGAAACTTATGGATGCCTACAAGAACAGCAAGATTAGCAAAATTAAAGAAATCATCGCCCAGACCCATTCGATAACAATCGTTTTCGACGATGACGATGCGCCAGAAACCTTCAGTATTGACGTCGTGCCTGCGGTTGCGGCTGACGATGAGACCAACGAGTTTGATGAGCCTATATACTTAGTGCCGGAAATCCTAAAGGCCAACCACCAAAAGCGTGTTGAGCGCTACGAAAACGCCGCCAAGAACCCAATTGGCTGGATCAAATCAGACCCTAAGGGTTACATTTCCGCAGCAACCCAACTCGATGCAAACACGGACGGCACATTCCGCAAAGCGGTAAAGGTAGTGAAATCGTGGCGACACAAGCAGAAAGCTGAGCACGAGGACGATTTCATGTTGAAATCATTTCACCTTGAGCTGATCTGCGTCGAGTTCTTCACCGACAACCCGCGCGCAAATTCCCTTGAATCGATAACCGGCTGCATCGCCCTGCTGGCTGAACGGCTTGATGTGCCACATTATCCTGACCGCGCCGACAGCGCTCAGTATATAGACCAGTACATCGAGGATAAGTTAACCGATGATGCTCGTCAATTAGTACTCGACCTGCAAGCGGAAGCTGCTGGAGTAATTGCAAGCCTGTCTAGCGCCAGCTCTGTAACCGAGGTAGCGACTTTGCTAGATAAACTCACATCTGTTGAGGAAGAAGCTGTAGTGGCAGCACCAGCCTACGCACAACGAGTTGTCGTTCCAGCACCGAGCCAACCCTGGGGATATTAGTCCTTATGTGGTCGAAGGAAGATTTGCAGTGGCTCCAAGTCGCCACTTTCCCCCTATACCACAAGGGACAGTTCGTCGAAGGATGGATTCCGTTCAAGGCGCTTTTCGATGGCGAACAAGTCGTCATTAATCCCTCTGCCGCAGACATAGCAAAGCTGGCCGACAAAGATAAGTACATTGAAGACCGGTATAAGGTTCGTATCCGCTGGCAGGCAGGCTACGACAAGTATCCCTTCACGGAAGAGATAGGCGGCCGTGTGGACGCGCTATCGGCTCGTCTAGGTAAACGCTTAGCTGATTTGCATGTATATGAAACCCCGCCGAACTTTCTATGCGATTCCGGTCCAAGGGATCTTGCACGAGCTTTTAAAAAATCATTCAGCCTAGAGAAGTACATATTACAGTTCCTGATTCCACGCCTGTACGCTCAGTCGTACTACGAGAAGTATCGTGATTGGCCTTGGGGCGAGTTAAGTCATGATTTTCTCGGATTATTCGAATGGTTCGCACGCGCCGTTGATATCAGCCGGGAAGATCTCATTGGCACCGCCCGCGACATCATTAAACTTAGGGGCGAGAAAGTATTCTTTTACTTAGTCAGTAAAAAGTACGGCGGAAACCATCGCTGTGTTTGTCCTTCAGGAGATAAGCTGAAGGATTGCCACAGCGATGTGATGCGTGGCATATGGCGTATGCGACAAGTAAAACGGCAGTACGACTTAACGCTGCCTAAATTAGTTACAGAGGCTCGCATCCATACCTAATGCTACGATTAATGCATGTATATCCATCTCAAAGACAGGACTTATTACGAAGACCATTACGATAAATGGACAGTGGATCGTTGCCGTAATTTCGCCAGCCATAAACCTGAAATTACTGACGAAGATTTTGCCAAAGAAAAACTGACCCCCGAGCAAGTGAAAGCTATGAAGGAGATCAAAGGTAATTGGTTTGGCATAGTTCAGGAAATGGCCACATTTGGCTATGCGGCCGAACGCTATAACAACAAGAATTCCTACATTGATAAACAGATGCGTGAAGACCGAGAGAAAGATGAGCGACTCGCCAAAATACAACCGCCTGATCATATTCGTTGCCGTGAATGCCTGGCAACTACGGGCTTAAAGCTTATATCGGCTGACGAGTGGCATGGTGATTCAAAGACAGAGCAAGTGCTGTTTATGTTCAAATGTAGCCACTGCGACACGAATACCGGCTACTTCGATAACGGCAAGCAGTATTATGTTGAGCCGACACTTTGTCCTGAATGTCGCCGCGACGAGCATACCTTCACAAAGAAAAACGTTAAACACAAGATCGCCATTACTTACACCTGTTCATACTGCTCTCACGTTTGGGATGAGGTACTTGACTTCACGCCGAAGAAAGAAGAATACGATCCGAATTATCTTGAAGACCGTAAACTGTACTGCTATTCAGACAAGGTTAGAAAGTGGGCGGCGGACATGATTCGTACCGGCCCCCTGCTAAAGAACTTTCCAAGTGCCGAAGTGCGCGAGGAACGGGCAAAGACTAAACAAGCCCTTGATACTATCCAAAAGTTGACCATAAGCCAGGTATCTAAATTGCTTACTCCAAAACTTGCGAAGCAGGGCTACGCCGACTTCCAGCTTGGTAAGCCGGATATGGGCAAACAAGTCACTGTGCCATTTACCGTCATGGACAGTAAAGATCGAGGGCAAGACGAAAGCCATCATACGCTCTATAAACTCATCACTAAGCTATTAGATGGCTCAAACTGGCGATTAGTGCGTAGCAGCCTTAATTACCGCCTGGGCTATCTGAGCGGCAAGCTAAAAGCCTACGAAACCGATGCCGATCTTTAGATACTTCTTAATAAGAAAAAGGGCACATAATTGTTGCGTGTACAATATAATTAAATTACATGAATATTTATCTGGATATTGACGGTGTACTACTGGTTAACGAGAAATATGCGGCCGCCTATGCTGATGAGTTGATTGTTCGTCTGCTTGAAGAATTCCCTGACTCGACCTATTGGCTATCTACACACTGTTGGAAGGGTGAAAACCGGACAAAACAAGTCCTATCCGGCGCATTAAAACCAGAAACGTTAGAATTGCTAGATCAAATCAAGCCGACAGATTGGGGTGAGCTGAAAACGGACGCCATAGACTTTTCTCAAAGGTTTTTATGGCTGGATGATGATCTATGGCCAGAAGAACTGGAAGCCTTAGAAAAGCACAATGCAACAGACAATTTCATAATGATCGACCTAAACAAAAACCCAAACCAACTCAAGAACATCATCGACATCTTATAAAGATATAGCAATCTGCTCTGAACTAGAGGGCCATAGTCTTGTCTACGCAACAGAAATAAAGCGTGGCAACTATGCTACGATGAGGATATGAGAAATATTGGCCACTTTATCATTGAAGACAGTCTAAGTACTGAAGAATACGATGAGTTCATCGAAAAACTCCAACGCCTGGATGTCGGAAAGCTTAGGGAGTTGATGTCTTTAGCTGGTATTGAGTTCAATAAAACAGATAAATGGGAAGCTGATGATTTCATCGGAGTCTTAGATGAAGCCTATTGGGACGAGTTTGACCAAGCCTTCGTGAAGGTGACCAGCAAATCATTCAATGATTTCTAGGCCATAGTAGACGCTATCGCAACTAAAATTAGACAGTCAGATGCCAGGTGAGTTATAAATCTACTTTAGCCTTGTCTTTGCTATAGGTATTGAGCACGGTATATACGACAAGACGTTGGTAAAAGCCTGGTCGGAAGCCATGCTTAGAAAGCTCATAGGCCACAAAGCCGATCAACATGATGGCCACTCCTGCTAGGTAGAAATACCAGTTTGACCAAAATAAGATGGCTGGAGCGAGTGCTATGGGAAGAGTTCGAGTAAAGATCGACTTTGTAAGAGCGTCGTAGGTTTTTCTAAACGTTTTATATGCCGATGGGCGAGCGGCGGCGTGTACCTTTAGATAATCGGCATAATTCCGTATATCTTTGTTGTGATCTCCGTAGAACTTGAATGATACTTCGTCGTCTGCCATGTCATACAAGTTATAAAAGCCCTCTTTAGTGCTGAACGCCGACGTATGCAAAATAACGAACAACCAACTTACGGCCTCCCGAAAACACCAGAATCCAAATAATATACCGACAAGTAGCGCAACGATGCTCATTATCTCAATCATAGCATCAACTCCACTTATTAGCGCCGGTGAAGCGCACCATTTCTTGTACTAATATTGGTGATCGCATTCGTCGCATAAACTCGCAACTGTCATTTTGGGAAAGAATATTCAAACTTCCCTCCCATAAAATATCATCGTCTATGATGGCTAACTTGCGGTGATGACCGACCGTCATCATTACTGTTACGCCAATATCCTGCATGGTAGCGACTGCTTGGAATGCTTGTTGGTAAAGTAGCTGATCATGTTCTTCAAATGGTTTAGTATTCACAATGATCCTGACACCCTTTGAACGTAAACGCTGCAAGGTCGGTAACAGCGCATTGAGCCGTTTCATCGTGATGAATGGACTCTCTATAATAACTCGTGTCCGAGCACACCTCAAATCGCTTGTAAACACGTCATAGAATTTGTTTTGGTCAAATAGCTGTGAGGTAGATAATTCTGGCGCGTAACTGGTAAAATTACGAGAGAGGCTAAACATGATGATTGCCCTCCTCTGTGGAAATACTTATTATGCCACAATGAGTTCGGTAATCGTCCCGTAGCCCCTGCCAACTGTTTGACGTACTTACTATTGAAAGTCACTAAATGAAGCTAAACAAAATATATCGTAAATGGGTTCCGATACTGATTATTATACTACTGCTGTCTGCGATCTTTGCTGCTATCCTTACGGTAAATGGGTCAGATGTCGGCCAAGAAATCTCTCTTAAGCAATCGGGAAGTAATACATCAGATGATGCGAGCTTGACTGGCGTTGTAATGAAAACTGTTTGCCAGGGTGCTCAGCCAAATTATCCCGAGCGTACGCCATGCACTAAATCTGTGGCAACCAACACTACAATCTCTATATTTAGCGGCGACCAATTAATATCGTTGTCAAAAACAGATAAGAACGGCCGCTACGACTTTAAGGTAAAAACAGGCCTATATACATTACGGGTACTCAATGAATCTTCTTCAGAAGGTCATAGTGTAGAAGTTAAAAATGGTAATAATAACCTAGACATTAATGCAAAATTCGACGAACCATAGGAATGCGATTACAGCACATGCTATTGTATCCTTCACAAAAGTTCTCTTAACAGAACTATCTCTCGTGCCAGATTCCGGTTGAATAAGATAGTATAATCCTCTCGCCAGTAGAAAAAGGCTGGACTATACGCCGCATCGATAAGCCAACCATGGCAAAAAACTTTAAAGGTGCGTCAAGACACTTTGACCATTATGAACGAATTTATGACGCTCAAGTCCACCCAATCCCGTACTGCAAATTCCAGCAAATTGACCTATTAGCGAAGACGATGAACATACACGCCGCGGACATTGTGGTTTATGAAAACTAACAACCCTAAGTGGCCAAAAGACAAAAGTCTAAAACATTTGAGCTTAAGACATCGTACTGAGGGGCATAACAATTATTTTTATCATACAATATCTTTATTGACACCGCGATTAATGGAGTATAAAATCCGTGCAGATATGCCAAAAGGAGGATTTCTGTGATTATTTTTAATAGTTTTAAAATCGAAACATACTGCCCTACAAGCGCAAAAAAATACTTAGTAATACTGGGTTTTGCAACCATTGTGGCCTTGAGCCTGCTTGGGATTACTGCATCTACGGCCGCAACTGCTGTTGCGCAGAAAGAAATAAAGGGTACGTTCCGGCACGTACATACTGACGATTTTAAAAACGACAAATCAAGTGATCGTTATTACATAAAGGATGAAGGCACAAACAAGCATTACCAAGTTTACTTCAATAACAAAGAAGTAAATGCAAAATCAGGTGACACGGTAAAGCTAAAAGGAGTTGAGAGCAATAACGGCATCACTGCCAATACCGACGAGCTGGAAGTTGTCAGCAGTACGGCCGCAACAACCACCAATAGTAGGAAGGTTGCAGTGATTATGTTCAACTGGCAAAACGACCAGCGGACAACATTTACTGAGGAAACGGCTCGGGCTGCCTACTTTACTGGGTCTAACTCGACCAATGCTTATCTCAAAGAAAATTCATTTGGCCAAACAGAGCTAACAGGACACGTAAGTGCAGATGGCGATATTTTTGGCTGGTATACCATCCCCTACAACAATACGGGCTGTTCCGTTGCTGATCATCTGTGGGCTGATGCGGCTGATGCACAGGCTGAGGCGGCAGGTGTGAACCTTTATGATTACGAGCACATCAGCTACGTGTTTCCTGCTGTGCCTGATTGCGGTTATTCCGGAGCGGCTGAGCTTTGGGGTGATCCTGCACGATCATGGATCAATGGAACAGATCAAGGCACGATAACCCATGAGATTGGGCACAACCTGGGCTCTCATCATGCCAGTAGCTTGTCGTGTGTCAATAGCTCGGGTGTCCGTGTGGCTATCAGTACAAGTTGCACATTATCGGAATACGGAGATCCGTTTAGCGTCATGGGCCAGTCAAACGGATATAAACATTTTAACAATTTTGAAAAAGGCCATACGGGCGGCTCAATCAACTGGCTAGCTCCGAATAATACCGTAAACGTCGATCGCTATTACACGCCTGACAGCACACATACGATAGCTCCCCTAGAGCAGGTTAGCACTGGCGTACAAACCTTGCGTATCCCTCTATATAATTCAACGACTCCTACAGCCGGTCAATTCTATTATCTTGAGTTCCGACAGCCGTTCGGTTTTGATAATTTTACGGCTAGTAGCCCTGTTGTTAACGGGGTATCTATCCGGCTGGCATCGGATTACCTGTCTTCATCACAGAGCCAATTAATCGACGCTACTCCTAGCACCAGCTCTTACCTAGATTCAGCGCTGGGTGTCGGCAAAACATTCGTCGACCCTGACCGTGGCATTAATATAACTGTCCTTTCGGTCGGCCCAAGCGGAGCTCAGGTTAGAGTGTGGTTTAACAATACTACCGCCTGCACCCGTGCGAACCCGACATTAACTGTTACTCCCATTTCCACTTCAATACTGCCTGGCCAACAAAAGTCGTTTAGTTACACAATCAAGAATAACGACAGTCGGAGATGCCCAACCTCAAGATATAGCCTAACGCCTAATCTGCCTGCGGGCTTCACTTTCCAGTATCCTGAGGGTATATATCACGACCTAGCGGCCGGGGCATCGGCGAGCGGTTCGTTCTCTATTGCTAGCTCATCCAGTATTCCACTTGGCAATTATGCGATACCTGAAACTGCACAAAATGTTATTATTGGCGCCCTAAAGTCAACCGTGTCGCTCAATATTACAGTACAAAGCAACCAGGACACCACCGCACCTGACATTACTATCAGCTCGCCAACCAACGGGGCTAAGATTACTAAAACACTTAAAATTACTGCCGGTGCTGCTGATTCCCAGAGCGGCGTGGCCGAGATTAGACTGCTCGTAGACGGAGTGCTAGTTAAGAGTTGTGCAGCAGTTACAACTTGTTCGCATAGCGTAGCCGGATCGTCACTAAGTAGTGGCTCTCATACCGTAACAGTCGAGGCTAGAGACAACATCGGCAATCAATCCACAAAAAGTGTCAGTGTCACTAAGTAATAATCATCGATATACCATGCTTTATAAGCGCAATATATAGCTCGTGAACAAAGATATCCAGGCCTACAATAAAGCTCAGGCAGAAGATAGAAAAGCAATCTGCAAGTCGTTAGCCCGGGAAATACAGGCTGGCGTACCAGAGGCTGAGAGCAAGATATGGCACGGTGCGCCTGTCTGGTTTCTGGATGGCAACCCGATTGTTGGCTACTGGTCTAGAAAAAGCCACGTTCAGCTCTTGTTTTGGAGTGGCCAATCCTTCGGCGAGCCTAGCCTGCAACCAGAAGGCAGTTTCAAAGCAGCGGAGACTCGCTACACCAGCCTCGATCAAGTTAACACCAAAGATTTAACCCGCTGGCTAGAAAAATCTAAAACAATCCAATGGGATTACAAAAACATCGTCAAACGTCGTGGTGTACTAGAAAGACTTAAATAATAGTTTAAATTACGCCTTATCATTTTTGATTCAGTTACAAGTAAGTACTCCTTGGCGAAAATTGACAAATGTATAGTAATTTGTTATTGTATATTAAATATAGCCCATGGACTACCTTACTGAAAGTGCTGTTACAGAGATATATGTAGATGTCTATCCAATAAGCCGTGAGCAGCTGGTCGATGAACTAGGCGACCCTGCAGTACGCTTTGTAGAAATAGTCCGCGGTGTTGCAGGCACACTACCTGAGGATGAGGCGCGCAGCACTGTTGCTTGGAGAGGCCTGGGAAAGTTAGCTCTAGAGGTGTGTAGTGCTGAGGAAACGGAGCAAGCATCAAACGATGATAATCTGCTGGATATTTTAACTGAACCGCAGCGTGAAGTTGCAGAATTACTGGTCACCGAAGGACTGAAAACTAGAGAGGCGGCTGACACACTTGGGATCTCAATTCCTGCAGTAAAAAAACGCCAGCAAGGTGTCTACAAAAGGCTCGGCATACAAAGCAAAAGAGAACTTGGAGCGTTGGTGCAGGCTGGCGAAACACCAGACGACTGTGTATCGGTTGAGGTCCTGCAGGGCCTTACGGCCCTTGACTCAGAGACCTTTGGCCATATTGTACTCGGGAGAACCAACAACGAACTAGCTGTCATATACAATGTCACCGTTAGCGCAATAGAAAAAAGACGAGCCAAAATATATGACAGCCTAGAGGTTGACAATAAATACGATGCAATCATAAAGGGTGAACAATTAAAGAAGATTGTCGAACAAGGGATAGTCGCAATGATGGGAACCAATATTCAAGAACAAGTGACTACCGCCATCAAGCTATGTCTGTCAGACAATTACAAACAATCTGCTGCTGCAATCCAAGAAGCACCGTCGTCCATAGACATTCCTAAGCGAATAGTTATTGATGAGGCCTACGGCAAGCTAACATCCAAAGAAAAAGTGGTCTTGTCTGCGCTTAGCAATGGTATGAGTGGAGAAAAGATACGAGAAACAATTGGAATATCAAAACGCACACTGGACGCTAGAATAGCTAGTTTAAAAATTGTTCTTGGCCAGCAAGCAACAAGGATGCTGCGGCTCGTTGCAACAGCTAATCACAGTAAAATTCAAGCCTTATGGATATCTGAGCATGATGAACATGGTTTAAGCAAAGAAGAGAGCGAGTCCGAATGGCTGGCCCTTGCTTTACAGGGAGCAACATATGTTGAGATAGCCGATAGACTAGAAAGCACTTCATCCGATGTGGTGAGTCGCATGGTTGAAGGAGTTATAAGAAAACTTGGCGTATCAAACATCTTTGAGGCATCACTTATTCTTGCTCCTCCAACAGCAGACATGGCTAAAACCGTAGAAGATGTAAATCTCTCGCCCCTAGAGGAGGAGATTTTTGTAAGAATGGCTGATAACCCTACAAACCCCCGACTAGCTTCCAGCCTGCAAGACGCTCACACCCTTAAGTCTATCCGCCAAACAATGCTAACCCTAAAAAATAAGCTAGGCTTACAGAATCGCCTGCAGATTGTGCGGCTGTCTTACGCATATAGATTAATTGAGGGAGAACGAAAGTTTCAAGGTATACGCCGCGCCAATACGCGCTGGAATGTTGACCCTACTAGCGACTCTAGGCCAAGCCTTAGCCCAGCTTACGACGATACAAACCGGCTAGTAGAAAGAGTGTATAAGCCTGTTGTGGCAAGGCTCGTCGATAACTTAATGACGGGAGAGAGAGTTGAGCGTCAAAGAAATGCAGGACTTACTGTGCCGAAAGGGATGGTCAATATATTACAGAATATCGGGATAGAGCCTACAAACTCTGCGCTTATAAGCGGCGGCAGAGCAACAATTACAGGGTCTGCTGTCGCCACTTTAGCTGTAAGCGAACTTGCCGGACCAGAATTTCATACTTTACAATTTCAGGAAGTGCTTATAGCCACGATCGAGGAGGCTATAAGGAGTCACACAAAAGAGTCATAAACCTTAAAAATTGACTCTAGATTTCTTCTTAGAAATCAGCGATAACGATTTTGTGCATTTTCATCATATTCGCAAATGCATTCGGGCGTTTCATTAATTCCTGCATGTTTTTCGGCACTACCTGCCAGCTAAGGCCGTATTGGTCTTTGCACCAGCCACACTGCTCGGACTCCGGAACGCTAGATAGCTTTCCCCAATAGTAATCAATTTCTTCTTGGTCTTCGCATGGGATCGAAAAGGATACGGACTCGTTAAACTTAAACTCCGACCCGGCATTAATAGCCACGAATCGGTTACCCAGAAGCTCAAATTCAATCGTTAGCACTTTGCCGGCAAGATCTTGCTGGAAATCTGCCAGCCCGTCTTCCGCAGTTTTTGGATAATAATCAGTGGAAATTATTTTGCTGCTAGGAAATACGGATACATAAAAATCAACCGCCTCCTTAGCATTACCGTCAAACCATAGGTTTGGCGTAAGATCTTTTTGCATTCTTTCCCTCCTTGTTAGCTACTTATTGTACTTATTAATTATATAGTAGCCTAGCAAGAGTAGGTACTGTACGAGCTTCCATGTTAGATCAGTGTCCTGCACGATCTGCTTCACGAAGCTAGTGATTAATGCTATTGTCAGAACAAACCTAAATTGTTGGAATTGACATTATGGATATGGATATAGCAGGACCGCAGATAATTCTGGTTGGAATTTTCTTTTATGTTTTACTCCTACCATTTTTTTCGTTGCCTAACATCATTTTTAGCATTCTGCTTGCCATTAAGCTGGGTAAACACTCCTCTTATAGACGATTACGCTACCTTCCGCTGATATTTCCGTTTGTGGGGGTGGGCTTTTACCTGACAGTGGATGCGTTTGAAAAAGTAAATCTCGGCAACCTGTGGATGCTACTTCTCGGTGTTATATCCCTACTGCCGTTATGTTTTTATCTTACATTTAACAAGCTAGCAAAAAAATAAGTTAAAAATATATGAATAACAGCATTCAAAATTCACCGAAGCCAACGGTTATTCCCGACGACAGTTTGCTGATTCCCGCGGCTATTGGTTTTGTTGCTTTGTTCGTGATATTGGTTGTTATTATGCTGCACTCAAGGCGAAGATAGCAGCTTCTATGTCTAGGCATGCAGTGGCACTGCTAAATTCCATATTTTAGTGGTTGTGCTTATTCTCTGTATTGCCTATAATTTTAAGAGGTAAAATTGTAGCAAAAAGAAACGGATTCAATGAGGGTATTGATGCTCGGGTGGGAGCTACCACCCCACAACAGTGGCGGACTCGGTGTTGCGTGCTTGCAACTCTGCAGAGCACTCTCCAAAAGAAATTTGGACATAAAATTCGTCGTTCCTTACGCAACATCTATGCAGACTGATTTTATGCACGTCATATCTGCAACGCCACATAGCCCGCACGTACTACTGGGGGCGTACGAAAGCGCTGGGTACAAAGACTCAGGCACAGATAATGTACCGCAAAACATTTTTCAGCTTGAGCAACAATACCTAACATCCATAGAGAGCATTGCAAAAGGTAGTTCATATGACGTAATACATTCGCATGATTGGCTGACATTCAGGGCCGCACTTCGGGCTAAAGCAATTCTTGGCAAGCCATTTATTGCTCATGTACATTCCCTGGAGTCAGACAGAGCTGGCAACAAAATAGGCAACACGCTTGTTCACGAAATAGAGTATATGGGACTCATGAACGCCGACCACATTGTAGCTGTCAGCGGTTTTACCAAGGATAAGATCGTTGCAGACTACGGCATTCCTGCAGACAAAATCAGCGTTGCACACAACAGCATCGACCCCACGGCTATTGTTCCGGCTGACCCCTTCAATTCTTATGACTACCTAGAGCAGATGAAGTTACGCGGCTACAAAGTTGTAGTAAATGTCGGCCGATTAACCGTGCAGAAGGGCCTGCATAACTACTTGGACGCTTGCGCTAGGGTGGTGAACGCGCAGCCAAAAACGCTATTTCTGATTGTTGGGTCTGGTGAACTGGAGCACGAGCTAATCGCCAAATCTGCCGAACTCGGCATAGGCAGGAATGTCTTGTTTGCTGGTTTTCAGCGAGGCAAACGCTGGCGGGATGCCTTTGTTATAGCGGATTTATTTGTGCTCCCCTCTCTGTCTGAACCCTTTGGGCTCACACCTCTCGAAGCAATTGCTTATGGCACCCCGTCTATAGTGAGCAAGCAGTCTGGAGTAGCTGAAGTGTTCAAAAATTGCCTGAAGGTGGATAACTGGGACACGGAAAAAATGGCGAGCAGTATAGTGTCTATGCTGCGCCATCAGAATCTGGCTGACGAGATAACACTTAATGCCCTCGCGGAGTTTGAGACCATGAATTGGGACAAAACAGCGGAGATGCTAGGAAAGTTGTACGAGCACCATGCCAGCAAGGTTGCAGCATGAAGTCCATTGTACTTTACCTGCACGTACACCAGCCATTCCGTGTCCGGAATTATTCTGTGTTCGATATAAATAGCACCCATAATTACTTCTTTGCAGACTATCAGGACCGTACAAGCAACGAGCGTATTATCCATAAGGTAGCTGCAAAGTCCTATATACCGACTAACGAGCGCTTAGTTAAAATGCTGGAGGAGCACCCTGAGTTCCGTCTGAGCCTATCGATAACCGGCACCGTGCTGGAGCAGCTGCAGATGTGGGCCCCTGAAGCACTGACATCGTTCCAGCGATTAGTTGCCACAGGCAGAGTGGAAATTGTAGGCGAGACATACCACCATAGCCTGGCATTTTTGTATGACAGAGACGAATTCGTACAACAAGTTGAGCGCCACAAGGCAATCGTACTGGAACTCTTTGGCCAAACACCTACTTGCTTTCGAAATACTGAACTAGCCTACAACAACGACCTGGCCTACTGGGCTGATCAAGCAGGCTATAAAGCTATCTTAGCCGAGGGCTGGGACCCGATTTTAGGCTGGCGTAGCCCCAACTTTGTTTACCAGCCCAGCTACACGACGAATGGCATAAAGCTGCTGATGAAAAACTATAAGCTCAGCGACGACATAGCTTTCCGCTTTGGTGACCGGAATTGGGAACAGTGGCCGCTGACCGCCGAAAAGTTTACGCATTGGCTGGATAATTCTGGCGACGGTACAAACTTTAACCTGTTCATGGACTACGAAACATTCGGCGAACACCAGTGGAAGGAATCTGGAATCTTTGACTTTTTGGAACATCTTCCTAGGCACTGGCTGGCTAAGGAGGGGTACGACTTTAAAACGGTTACACAGGTAGCTGAAGCAACTGAAGCTGCAGACAACATTGACGTACCGCACATCATAACCTGGGCGGACACCGAGCGCGACCTATCCGCCTGGCTAGGCAACAGAATGCAGCAGGAGGCCATTGATGCTCTTTACTCGATAAAAGAACAGGTTATAGGCTCTTACGACAATGAGCTGATCGAAGATTGGCGCAGACTGCAAACATCGGACCACTTTTACTACATGTGTACAAAATGGTTCAACGACGGAGATATACACGCCTATTTCAGTCCGTACGAGAATCCTTACGAGGCATACATCGCATTTATGAATGCCTGGCATGACCTAAGATTACGTGCGGAGGCTGTCTAGATGGCGCGCGCTGTAATGCTTGGCAACGGAAGCCTGGCTGTGGGCCTAGACGAACGAGGCTTGGTCCACGACTTTTACTACCCTTACGTTGGCCTGGACAACCTTACGACGGCCCGCAGTGTTCACCATAAAATTGGCGTATGGGTGGATGGGAGTTTTTCTTGGGTAGATGACGGCAGCTGGGACATAAATGCTAATTTTGAAGCTAACGCGCTCGTGAGCCAAATACGCATGCAAAATAACGAACTAAAGGTAGAGCTGCTGCTCAGTGATTTTGTGGATTATGAATTAAATGCCTTCGCTCGCAAGATAACAGTTATCAACCAGGCGCATAACCAACGAGAAATACGACTCTTTATGCACCAGGTGTTCCAGATTTCGAGAGCCGGGAGAGCAGACACTGCCCTGTTTGTACCGGACGAAAACTACATATTTGCCTACAAAGGTCGCTGCTGTCTGCTTGTCTATGGCCAATCAGTAGACGGAAAGGTATACGATCAATTTGCTGTTGGGGGCTACGGTGTAGACGGCAAGGAAGGAACTTTCCGGGATGCCGAGGACGGCGAGCTGTCTGGCAGCGCCGTCGAGCACGGCGGGGTAGATTCTGTTATACGATTTTCCGTCCGGCCCGAGGGCCAGGGACAGGCTCAAATTGACTACTGGGTAGCTGCCGCAGATACACAGCTCGGTGCCGAAAAGATACACCACGAGCTCAAAAAACAAGGCCTAGCCGCACGCCTAGAATCAAACTATCAATATTGGCGCGAGTGGCTAGCAATCGGCTCTAACGGGCTGCATACCGTCGACAAGGAGTATCTAGACTTAACCAAAAAGTCTCTACTCATAATCAAAGCACACATAGATAAAAGGGGCGGCGTCATAGCCTCGTGCGACTCATCCATATATAACTATGGCAAGGACTACTACAGCTACGTTTGGCCGCGTGACGGCGCCTACGCGCTATGGCCGCTTATCCGCTTGGGTTACAGGGATGAACCAAAGAAATTTTTTGAGTTTTGCAGGGACGTTCTTAGGCCCGAGGGTTATCTGATGCATAAGTACCAACCAGACAAAGCGTTGGGCAGCACCTGGCATCCCTTGCTGCACGGCAATAAGATGGAACTTGCCATACAGGAAGACGAAACTGCTGGCGTTGTATACATGCTCGGCGAGTACTACCACTACAGCCAAGATGAAGAGTTCGTAAGGAGTTTATATGAGACGCTGACTCAGCCAGCTGCTAACTTTATGGCAAGTTTCATTGACGAACAAACCGGATTACCGCATGCTAGCTACGATCTTTGGGAGATGAAGTTCTACACCACCACCTATACAACGGCTGTAGTGTACCAGGCACTGCTCGTAGCCACAGAATTTGCAGATAAATTTGAGTATCCGGATGATGCACTGAGGTGGAAGACGGCTGCCGAGAGTATCCTAGCTAATAGCAGCGTCTTCTTTGATACGGAACGCGATTGCTACCGAAAGGGTTTTTTATTGCGCGACGACGGCTCGCTTGAGCTTGAAAATACTCTTGATTTGTCTAGTTTTTACGGTGCCATGGTATATGGATTTTATAACGAGCTGCGGCCGCTTCATGCCACGCTTAAAGTTATAGAAGACAATTTGCTCGACAGTACTCCATCTGGAGGCGTACCCCGATTCGAGCAAGACGGCTACTTTTTGGCAGACAAAAAATACCAGGGCAATCCATGGATTATATCCACGCTGTGGCTGGCACAGTACTATGTACGCTCCAAACAGCTAGACAAGGCCAGGCATTACGTTGGCTGGTCGATGAAACATGCCCTTCCCAGCGGCATGATGCCCGAGCAAGTCAATCCTGAGACGGGTTTCGTCACCTCTGTCACTCCACTAGTATGGAGCCACGCGGAGTACATCAATACGGTACTTGACCTAGCCCAAGTTTCTAAAAAAGAGTAAGAGCCCATTTATATCCCCGGTCTGTTAAACGAAAAGCTTTCTAGCGAGTGCGCCGAGCTAGTTATTGTGAGTAAGTGTACCCATAGGTACGGTGACTAGTAAAACCAGGGCGGAGTGCCGTTAGGCAGCTTTGAGGCTGGAGTGGAGATATGAAGCGGGTTCTGTTTTATTTCTTACGGGCTTTTACTTCGTTGCGGCCAAGATTCTTCTTAGTCTCAACGTATAGGGTGTGGCGGCGGACGAGCGGATTATACTTGCGCAGCTCCAGCTTGTCTGGAGTGTTTTGGGTGTTCTTGACGGTATAGTACGTGCGGTGGCCCGTCTCTTCGCATACTAAACCAACTAATTTACGCTTGCCCGTCTTATTTGCCATAATTATATATCATTTTAACAGATGTAAGTTCTATTGTAAACAGTTTGGAGCCATCTCCGGGATTTGAACCCGGGACCCCATCCTTACCATGGATGTGCTCTACCCCTGAGCTAAGATGGCACGTTGAACTTGTAAATAGTAGCAAATTTATCTCTGTTTTGCTACACTTATAATCTGTAAATGCCACCTTAGCTCAGCTGGTTAGAGCACCTGTTTTGTAAACAGGGGGTCGTCGGTTCGAATCCGACAGGTGGCTCCATGCATACGCAGGGTTAGTGAAGCGGTCAAACACGTCAGACTGTAAATCTGATGGCTTATGCCTTCGTAGGTTCGAATCCTACACCCTGCACCACACGACAACTCTTGATCTGATATACTATTTCCATGAAGTGTCCGATATGCAAGCAAACCATGAAAAAAGTTCGATGGGAAATATCTAACAACTTCAAAATGGCTGAATTCTATAAGGAATATGATAAAACTACGTACGAATGCCGAGATGATGACGTCTGGTTAACAGTAGAGATCCCGATAATCAGCAAACCTGTCAAGTCCTAAATCACTACACGTTTTGGCCGCTTAACGCGCATCCGTCCACGGCCTGCTGTCGGCGTAATAAGCTTTTTAACCTTATCCTCTAATATGTCGGCTTTGTCTTGCTGTCCTTTGCGCCTGTATGCCTCGATAAGAAGCTTGTAACTTTCTTTGGTTGGCTCTATTTCTACCGCCTTTTCAAGATGTTCGAGCATCAGCTTGTCGTTGCCTAGGTGCTCCAGTGCTTTTGCGAGCGCAATATGCCTGGCCGCAAGCGTATCTTCTAGCTTAAGCGCTTCTAAGAATGCGGTTGCTGATTTTTCGTAATTCTCTGTCTCATAATAAATGAGCCCCAGATTGTGCAAGCTAGAAGCGCTCGGCTCGATACTGCAAGCAATTTCAAAACAGTCTATGGCGTCTTTGAATTCGCGCTGTTTGGCGTACAAAATACCGAGTCTATTGTAGGCTGCGGCATTTTTTTGGTCTATTTTAAGAATAGTAAGCAGGGCCTTTTCTGCTCTCAAAAAGCGATTATCGCGCATGCCCTGATGCACTACGTCCCACAGCTTCCCTACTCGATCAGTGATCTTGTGAGGAATATCTGGCTCGCTGGAGCCTTCGTGGTTAAAAGCACGAAAAACGACGAGAGAGAAACCTAGGAGTAGAAGTAGTTCGTACATAATATTCAGCTTCTCATTATATAGGACTTTCGCACTTTGACATAGATTCCAGGGGCTTACCTGATCATATAAAAAGTTGTTTAGCTTATGGAGAGGTAGCCATAGCTATACCGAGAGAAGAGATGCAAGTTGCAGCTGCTCAGGCAGGGTCTGGGCTATGGACAATCCTATACAGCATCACAACACCATTTAGAGAGCATTGAAGAGCGTTGTTAGCACTAGCTTTGGCTGTACTCGTGCGCCAAGACTCCCCTGCGCGTCACTAACAAGTAGAAGCTGCTGAGTTGTTTGCTTTAGTTGCTTGTCGCTAAAATTTCCGCTTTCAGCCTGCGATTGCAGCGCAATTTTAAGGACTCTATACATAGCATCAAGAATTAAGGCCGGACTTGTTTCGGATTTCAACAACGAGTCTATACTTGCTAAACGCTCAAAGCGAGACTTCCTAAGAAGCTTTTTTGCCGTATCGACTGCCCCTGACAACTCGTGGTCCGTGCCTTCTGCTAGCAGCGCTGTAGCAAGCCCCAGGGCCCCTGCACTAAGATGATATGCTTTCGTGATTTGTTCTATTTGATATCGGCCTGCCATGTTTTCCTCTAGCTGCTCAAGGCTTACCGGCCTGACTTCAATCCATTGCAGCCTAGAAGTGATTGTTTTCAGAAGCAGTTGTCTTGCAGAAGCCGTACAGACTATGACCGTGTCGCTAGGCGGCTCCTCGAGTGTTTTAAGAAGCGCATTCTGAGCTTCATGGCCCAGTTGCTCGCTATTTTCAATAATAACAGCGCGTCTCAGTGTGCTTCTACCGGGCACGTGAAGGCTCAGAAAACTTTGCATATCACGAACTGATTCTATGCCAGTTTCTTTACTGCCATCAAGTATCAGCACATACGGGCTTGATGAGGGTTCTGTGGTGGACAGCCACTCACCTATTAGATGTAATGCGAGGTACCCCTTGCCTGAACCAGGTACGCCAACAAGTCCTATGCCGTGCGATGGATGTTTTATAAGAACATCTACGCTAGCCTGGGTGCTGGGGTGCAATATAAGCTGGTTCATTTAGAGACTACTTGTGGCTTTATAAAATCTTCAGGCATAGGACTCGTAAATACTTTTCTTTGCCGATTTAATAACGTCATCTCAAGCTGCTGTGCATGCAGGTACAGCCTTTTTGCGGGAGAACCTCCATAAAATTCGTCTCCTAAAATAGGGTGTTCTAAATGGGCTAAATGCACGCGCAGTTGATGCGTGCGCCCCGTCATTGGCTTGAGCTCGAGCAAACTATATGTAGCCTCTTGGCTTGAGAATACCCGACGAGTTGTATATCCAGTTATAGCGTGCTTACCATTGGCTCCTACCCGAAATCTCTGTGGCTTTGCTGGATTACGCTCCACAGGCATTTCTATAACGGCTGATGCGGGATTAAGTGTGCCTACAACGACTGCAACATACGTTTTTTTTACATTTCGGGAACTAAATTGTTTTTGCATCCAAGCAAGGGCTTCTGGGGTTTTAGCACAAATCATAACACCTGAAGTAGCTCGATCTAGCCGGTGTACTATGCCGGTACGATCAGACTTCTCAAAGCCCACTACCCTAGGCAGCAACCACGTAGCAACCGTTGCTTCAGGATTGTAAGCCCCCTTGCTATGCGAAAGCAGCCCTGCTGGCTTATCTATAACCACACAATCATTATCTTCATAAATAACCCTGAGTTCAATGTCTGGAATTACCGGTAAGGCAGTTATTTTAGGGTCCAGCAGGACGGAGTCGTTCGCCTTCACTAAGTACTTGGGCGTATAGACTACATTTCCGTTGATTCTTACTGCCCCTTCTTTGATAAACCGCTGCAGCTGTGCCCGGCTGATGCTCTGATGCAACTTTTGAAGATAGACATCAAGTCTCGGCGAGATATTCACGCTATCTCAGCCCAATAGCTTGCTGAACCCGCAGCAACGTCTGATTGGCAATGCTGTTCATAGCTTCTTCGCTACTGTGAAGTTTCTTTAATATTTTTTCATCATCGACAGAGCTTAACTTCCTTTGAAAATCTTCCAAAAAAACGCATACCACTTCGGATACTTCATGTTTGAGGGGGCCGTACTCTTGCTGGCCAACATACTTTTTGCAAACTTCGCCTATTGATTTACCGCTTAGCAGGGCTAAAATATCAATCAAATTGCCTATCCCCGGCTGCTCAGCGTGGTTGTAAGCAACACGGCCCATGCTGTCTGTCGTAGCTGACATAATTTTCTTCTTTGCAGCGGCCTGGCTGTCACTCAGAAATATAACGCCTTTGCTGCTGGCGTCGCTTTTGCTCATTTTCTTTGCGGGATCAACCAGATCTTTAATGCGAAGACCCTGGTCTTTCCCGAAAAAGGCATGCTGCTTTTTTACAGGTTCAGGCACCAAAAACAGTTCGCCGAATTTCTTATTCATACGCTCAGCGATATTCCTAGTAAATTCAATGTGCTGTCTTTGATCATCGCCTACTGGCACGTAACTGGCCCGATACAGCAATATGTCGGCAGCCATCAGCGGCGGGTAGTCAAACTGGCCTACGCCTATATGATCAATCCCAAGTCGTGCTGATTTATCCTTGAATTCTGTCATTCTGCTAAGTTCTCCAAAACCCGTAAAGCAGTTGAGGATCCACGCCAGCTCAGAGTGAGCCGGAACGTAGCTTTGCCGGTAGAGCTGGACGGCGTCGTTATCGATAGGCAAGCCAGCAGCCACAAAAATTCTCAAAGCAGACATAATATCATCCTGAAGTTGGCTGTGGTCAATTGGCGTGGTAAAACTATGAAGATCTGGTACGAATAAATTCACTTGATATTCGCCAGCATGTTCATTTGCTAAATCGATAATCGGAAGCAGCGCACCTAGATAGTTGCCTATATGCAGATCATTGTTAGCCCGCAACCCCGTTAAAATTACCGGTTTACTCATTGAATACATTATACCTTATAGAAGATGAGCTAGCTCATGAACCAGCTGTTCGGCAGTCTCTATGCCAACACATTCGTCTGTGCGGCTCATGCCTGGCGTGTTGCCTGAGACATCTTTACCTTGGTACAGATACGCTTCGATAAACACAGCAAACGGTGGTTTTTCAAGGCTGCCGCTTTTTAGCGCATTGATAAACAAGCGAAAAGCCCTGACCTGGCCCTCGGCAGTTCTCTCTCCACGGGGGTCGCAACACTCTGCGTTGCCGTGCGCGGCATCAAAGCCGTACGGTAATTTACTCTGGCTCATTCTAGCGAGGCCTTCTACTACGCGCTCCTCCGATTTATTTTTTGAATCTCCTCTCCATAGCAGGCCGGCGTAAGGATTGCCTTTGCTCATTGGTATAACTCCCGTGACCCCATCGTCACGTGTGACCCGGACGTTTGGATGCGGACTCATTATTGTCATTGCTGCCTGCTCCGCAAACCTTACATCCCCATCTAAGCCGCTTTTTGCTAAGCATGGTATGCCGTAGGCTGAGAGAGTGTGCCTTAAGCTGCTTGAGCCCATATTTCTCGGTCCTCCCCAAATCAAGCTTGCAAGATCGCCGTAGTGTGCCATTTGCTCTTTGTCCATTACCTCAATAGCCAAGGGCATACCCATGTTCACCACGCCTGCTAACAACTCTCTGGCTAGCTCTAGGTCATCTTGCTCAAGCCCTGCCCGGCCAAGCTCAGTACGTGGTTTAGCAGGTGGACAGCGCATGACAATCAGAAACCTATCTTTTATCTCTGGCATCAGCTGTATCTGCATGAGAATTTGTGCGAAAGCGTATACCGAATATGTTCCATCACTTTGACGAGACTCATCCTCAGAGCACGGCCCGAGCACGAGCAAGGTTCTGTCATCTTGGCCCTTCATAATATCTATAATGTTTTGTCTGGTATCTGTGACTAAAGCATTCCCTTCAGCTGTGAGGGGATGCAGTTCTTTCAAAGCACCCGGACTTATAATAGGCTCGGCCTGCTGTACTGTGTCCATAGCTCTTTCCCGCTGTGTTAGTTCTAGTAACTCCATTGTATGTTCTTTCTTAAAAATCAAAAAACCGTCTGCTTGCGTAGACGGCTCTTTGATTGATTGATAATTATAATTTATACAAAACAATAAGCGTACCGCCTGATAGCAAAGCCGGTAAACCAATACGGGTTGTGGGTTGTATGCTTATTCACAGTCAATACTTATATCATATCGATTGCTACGCCGTCAATCATGACATGCGCCAGCATAGAGGGTTCATTTATAACGAGAACCCTGCCCAAGCCAGTAGCAAAATGGTAAAGCTCATCTGCATTAAGCGGAGGGGCGATTACATGTGTAAAGCCCTCGACAAGAGTAGTGAAGTCGTCTGCATTACGGGTGTCTCCCTGCAAAGCCTGAAGAGCAAACATCCCAGCAACTTCGCCGACAGTGTGCATGTTTTGTGCTCCTTGCTCAGATCGAAACCCTTGGGCAAATGTTCTCCAGCCAGGACCGGGATATGTACCTAAGCCTTCACCTTCTACTAACGCCTCACGAACTTCAATAAAACAACTCATATTAAACTAATATTAACAGATTGCTTAACATTTGTCTACTAGCGCTTGGTGAACTGACGTTGCTTCCGAGCGCCTTTGAGACCAAATTTCTTGCGCTCGCGCTCTCTTGGATCTCGTCCGAGGAGTTCAGCGCGCCTAAGCGTATTCTTATAGTCTGGGTTTAATTCGACAAGCGCTTTTGCGATACCTAGTCGGATTGCATCTATTTGGCCGGCATGTCCGCCGCCAGAAACTTTGACTGTAATGTCAAAAGTATTCTCCTGTTCAAGCGCTATGAAAGGCCGCTTTATCTCGTGCAGCAAATTTTGGCTTTCAGCAAAATACTGATTGATAGGCTGGTCGTTGACAGTGATGGTGCCCTTGCCCTTGCTAAGTCGAACTCGCGCAGTTGCGCTTTTACGTCGGCCTAATGCGTAGAAATAAGCCATTTATTTTGCGCCCTTCTTGAGATTAAATACTTGTGGTTTTTGTGCGGCATGATTGTGTTCTGCGCCAGCATATACCTTCAGCCGCGCCAACCGACCGTCACGTAGCTTGTTAACCGGCAACATACCTCTTATTGCTTTGGTTATTACCTTGGTTGAATCTTTTTCCATTTCGAATCTTAGACTAGTCTCTGTAAGTCCGCCAGGATACTGGCTATGCCGATAGTACATCTTGTCTTCCATTTTCTTGCCGGTAACTACGAGATTGTCTGAATTTATAACAACTACAAAATCTCCGCAGTCCATGTGGTGGGTAAACATCGGCTTGCCCTTGCCAGTTAACAGTTGAGCGGCTATCGTGCTAAGCCGGCCTAAGGGAACCTCACTTGCATCAAGTATGTACCACTTGCGGACTATGTCTGCTGGTTTTGCTGAGTAAGTCTTCATGATTTTACTGCCTCTTTTTTGGATTTAGAGATAGCTTTTGCTTTGGTTGGCTTTTTAGCTGTAGCTTTTGGAGCAGTTGGCACCGCTTTTGCGGGTTTTACTGGGGCCTTAAGGTCATCCACGAAGCTGACTCGAGCCATTTGCGCATTGTCTCCGCGGCGCATGATGGTTCGCTCTATTCGCAAATGTCCGCTTACGCGACCGCCCAGCTTGGGAGCAATTTCATCGAAGAGCTTATGGGCAGACTCAATGGTTTGAAGACGCGCAATTACCTGGCGTCTGTTGTGCAAGTCGCCGCGTTTGGCCTTGGTAATAAGCCTCTCCGTGTAGGGCACAATTTCTTTTGCTTTTGGCAGTGTGGTCTCAATTGATTCGTACTTAATAAGCGAGTCAGCCAGCCCCTTCAGAAGGGCTCTTCGCTGATCGCGCTCGCGACCAAATTTACGACCTTTATATCCGTGACGATGCATGTTCTAAAACTCCATCTCCGCCATTTTTTCTTTAACTTCATCCAGTGCCTTGCTGCCAAAGCCTTTTAGGTCCCTAAGCTCAGCGTCGCTAAGCGAAAAAAGGTCTTTCAGTGTATGGATGTCGTTATTAACCAATGCATTTGTAGTACGGGCAGAAAGATTAAGATCCTCTATTGAAGTCATGAGAGCCGGCGAGTCATCGCTAGATTCCTGGCCTGCGGCAGACTCTGCTGAGCTTGAAAGCGGTGCGCTCTGCTCGACACGAGTTTGGCCAGCTAGTGCAGTGTACTGATTAACTAGTATTGCAGCAGCTTCTTCAAAAGCGTCATCAGGAGTGATTGTCCCGTCTGTCTCCACGCTAATTATGAGCTTGTCTAGGTCTGTCATCTGTCCGACGCGCGTATTTTCAACCTTGTAGCGGACTCTTAGGACTGGGCTGAAGATAGCGTCGATAGCGATCATGTCCGTCACAACTCGGTGGCTGCCTGATTCTTCGATCGGGCGGTATCCACGGCCTTTTTCAACCACTATGTCCATGTTAAGTACAGCTTTGTCGTTATCCAGTGTTGCTATAACATGATCAGCATTAACTATTTCTACGTCACTATTGAGAGTAATGTCCTTGGCCGTAACGACGCCTTTGCCTTTTTTCGACAACCGAATAGTCTGCGGTTCATCGCTAAAGATTCTAAAACGTATTCCCTTAAGATTCAAAACTATCTCAACAACGTCTTCTTTGACGTTTGGCAGAGTTGTAAACTCGTGGCTTGCACCCTCGACTTTAAAGGAAGTGATGCCGGCACCAGCGATAGACGACAAAAGTACTCGGCGAAGGCTGTTGCCAAGTGTCATACCGTAGCCGCTGTGCAATGGCTCAATACTAAATGTAGCTGCTGCGTGACCGTCTTGATCTACGCGTACTACTCCTGGTGTGTGAATGGTTTTCGACATATTTATTCTCCCTATTTAGCGTGAGTAATACTCAACGATTAATTGTTCATTAATGTCTGGCTCAGCTTCCTCGCGGGTTGGCAGGCCAGTTACTTTAATTTCAAACTTTTTTCGGTCGGCTGCGATCCAGCCAGGTAGCTCACTAGGAGCAGGACTTACATCGTCAAATCTCTTGAAATAATCGGATTGCTTACTCTTATCGCGCAGTTTTAAGACATCGCCATCGCTCAATCGAATAGAGGGTATGTCCACGCGGCGGCCATTCAGCTCGAAGTGCCCATGAGTAACTAATTGTCGGGCTGCCCGGCGGCTGACGGCAAAACCAGCGCGATATACGGCGTTATCGGCACGTTGCTCGAGCAAACGAAGCAAAACTTCGCCGGATTGGCCTTGTGCTCTTGTTGCTTCTTTCATAAGATTGCTGAATTGCTTTTCAAGAAGTCCGTAGAGCCTTTTTACCTTTTGCTTCTCGCGCAGTTGCAGGGAATATTGGCTGGCTTTGTTGCGAAATGAAGATCGCTGCTGCTGACCAGGAGGGGTTGTGCGCTTAACGAGTGCTTTATGAGCCTTGGGGTGCAAGGCATAGCCTTCACGGCGGCTCATCTTTACAATAGATTGAGTATCACGAGCCATGGTTTATACCCTTCTGGCTTTCTTTGGACGGCAGCCACCATGAGCGATAGTAGTTATGTCCTTTATAGAATCGACCGAAATATTTGCGGCTGCTAGTGCTCGCACCGCTGATTCGCGGCCAAGCCCTACGCCCTTGATGAATACATCAGCTTTTGAAAAGCCGTACTGCTGCTTGGCGGCTGATATAGCTTTCTCGGCCGCAATTTGAGCGGCGTAAGCCGTGCCTTTTTTACTGCCGCGGAAACCACAGCCTCCTGCGCTGGCAGTCGTAAGTGCTCCGCCGCTGGTATCAGTAATAGTGACTATTGTATTATTAAAAGACGCGAAAACATGTACGTGGCCCGCTGCTACGATCCGCTTTGCTTTCTTCTTCTTTGGTTTGGTGGTTGTAGGTGTCTCTGCCATATATGCTCTTTATAATCCTCTAAGTCTTAGCCACTGCTTTCTTTGCTGTTCCGCCTACTGTCATTTTTTTGCCTCGACGCGTCCTTGCGTTCGTCTTAGTCCGCTGGCCTTTGCTTGGTAAGTTTGCTTTGTGCCGCAAGCCCCGATAGGCATTTACATCCTTCAGCCGCTTTATATTGCCGGTTACAATGCGCTGCAACTCACCCTCTACAATGTAGTCGTTTGAAATAACTTCTGTAATTTTACTGATCTCGGAATCGGTCAAATTCTTTACGCGTACGGTAGGGTCGATCTTGGTCTTAGTCAAAATCTCAGCAGCATGTTTTGGGCCGACGCCGTAAACATAGGTAAGCGCTATCTGCACCTGCTTTTCGCTTGGAATAGTTACACCAGCAATTCTAGCCATTGTTAACCTTGCCTCTGCTTATGTTTTGGCTTGAACTTATTTATGACATATACGCGGCCTTTTCGGCGGACGATCTTGTCATCTGGACTAATTTTCTTAACACTTGCACGTACTTTCATACGGATCATGCCTCCTGTATCTATTAGCGCATGACACACTGCTTAATTTAATACCCTATGATTTGCGGTAGGTGATTCTGCCCTTAGTAAGATCGTAAGGGGTCAACTCGACCGTCACGCTGTCTCCGGGTACGATGCGGATATAATGCTTCCTCATCTTGCCGGCGACATGAGCTATAATTTTATGACCGTTTTGAAGCTCGACCCGAAATTGTGTTCCAGGTAATGTCTCGGTGATTACCCCCGAAAGTTCGATTACTTCCTTATTTTTGACCATAAATATAACTGATCTCTGATTGTAACAGATAATTACAACGTTTGTAAAGTGTTTTTAGAAATTGTACTAACTAGCTCTTTTTGTTACGTTTCAGGGAAACTTTAAACCGGCGCTTTTTTGCCTCAACTTCTTGGAAGAAATCAGAGCCGTCATACTGGTTGTAAGTGATCATAAGCGCACGCGACTCGATTTGGCGCAGCGTCTCAAGCGAAACAGACACAAGTATGAGGATACTAGTGCCGGCAATCGCCAAGTTATTACCCAGATATATCTCACCCGCTATCGGCAGTGTAGCGAGAAGTCCTAGAGCGGTTGCGCCGAATAGCGTTAAGCGGGTAACGACTTTGGAAAGATACTTTTCAGTCCGCAGACCAGATCGAACGTCTGCGATGAACCCGCCCTGCTTTTGGAGATTCTCAGCAATGTCCTTGCTGTTGAACGTAATACTCGTATAAAAGAACGTGAAGAGGAATACGAAAACAAAGTATAGTACCGGATAGATAAACGGCTCCCAGCCACCTGCCTCGAATGTTTGCCTTGATGGGGTCTGGAACCACGTAATGAGCTGTGTCCCGAGCTCCTGGAGTCTTTGGCTAGTATTGCCCTGGAGAATCTGGCCTACAAAGCTCGGAACGCTTAAGAATGCTACCGCAAAGATAATAGGAACTACCCCAGCTGTAATAAGCTTGACTGGCAATACTGTTGTTACGCCCCCGTATGTACGGTTACCCTGTACGCGTTTAGCATAATGTACGGTTAAGGCGCGTTTCGCCTCATTCAACCTTACAACAATAGCTGTCGCCACTATAACAAGGGACGTCAAAATGACAGCGTAGAGCAAGCCGTTCGAGTCTATTGGCAATGTCACGCCTCCGACAGTCCACTTGGCACCATCCGTTACAACTGAGCCAATAATGCCGGCCACGGTTGCTGGCAGGCTGCTTATAATACCGACAGTAATCAACAAAGATATACCATTGCCGATATTCTGCTCAGTTATCAACTCTCCAAGCCACATCAGCATCATAGCTCCGCCGGTCAGCGCTGCAACCATAAGGACCCACTGCATAAACGAGCTATTGGCAGTGATATCGCCAAGCCCCGCGACTTGAGAGGCCTGCTGCTTAACCAGGTAGATAGCTCCAATAGACTGGATGATAGCAAGAGGTAGCGTTAAAATACGGGTAATCTGATTGATCTTTTTGCGCCCAAACTCGCCTTCCTTATTTAGGGCCTCAAGCTTTGGTATGGCCCTAATCATAAGCTGCATAATGATGCTGGCATTAATGTATGGCCCCAGGCCAACGAGCATGATAGAGAAGTTTGCCAATGCGCCGCCGGACAAAACATTAATGAAGTTCAAAAATTGGGGAGTGTCAGTCGAGGTAAAGAGACTTTGCAGCACCTGGCGAAGGGTTTGCGAGTCGCTAAGCGGAATTGGAATATGTGCCAAGATACGAAATATGACCAAAATACCCAGTACGGCAAGAATGCGTTTTCTCATGTCCCAATCAGCAAGGGACTTCCAAATAAGTTTCCAATTCATACGTTACAAACTAGTATACAGCAAATCTGGAGCAGCAAAAACTCTCATCAGCAAAATTATGTTCTTAGTTTGCCGGAATGCCAATATAGCCGCCGCTTTGATGGGCCCATAAGTCACCGTAAATACCCGGTTCGGCCTTAAGCTTGTCATGCGTACCTGTTTGTACGATAGTGCCTTTGTCCATGACAACAATTCTGTCCATCCTCTGAATTGTGCTAAGACGATGGGCAATAACTAAGGCCGTGCGATCTTTCATCAGATTGGCAAGTGCGTCTTGTATAAATTTTTCGCTCCGGCTATCCAGTGCGCTGGTGGCCTCGTCAAGCACTAAAACTGATGCATCTTTTAAAATTGCACGCGCTATGGCTACCCTCTGCCGCTGCCCGCCGGACAGCTTAACGCCGCGCTCGCCGACAAGTGTTTTGTACTTGTTTGGCAGCTCATCAACAAACTCATCAACATAGGCAAGCCGGGCAGCTTCCATGACTTCAGCTCGTGTTGCATTCGGGCGGCCGTAGGCGATGTTCTCGTAAATACTACGATGAAACAGCAAGGGTTCCTGCGGAACATAGGCAATGTTCGTGCGCAGCTCGCTCTGGGCAAATTCGCGTATATTAACACCGTTTATTAATATTGACCCCTTATCTACATCCATAAACCGCATAAGCAGCTTGGTGAGCGTCGTTTTGCCGCTGCCAGAATACCCAACCAAACCAATCCGCTCTCCGCGACTGATATCCAGGCTAAAATTTGCGACCGAGCGAGCGCTTCTGTGCATGCCATTGTAACGGTGAGATATTTTATGAAACGTAACTTGTTTAATTTTGGGCATTGCCCTGGTGTGCGGCAAGTCTTTCACGTAGGGTTCTCGGAGCATAGTAGATACTGGCTGGCCGGCAAGCCCCATTGACGTATCGTACATCTTGAAAATTTCCATAATTTCAATGGTAGCAGTAACTAACCGAATCATGTAGAGCTGCACCAGGACAACAATGGCAACCGATATTTTTTGGTCTATGTATAAGTTTGCCGTAACCAACAGCAGTACTATTATTGCTGCCGTGGTGAGCAAGTTGCGGACGGCGTTTGGTCCAAGAAAAGAATCCCACGATTTACGCTGGGCCATTCCCCACGTATGCAGCGGCTCGCCTATTCTGTGCAACTCATAACTTTCAGATCCGAAGCCCTTGACAGTGGAGCCGTGGCTCAGCGTGTCGCCTATCATGCCTGAAAGTTTGCTATTTGCTTTGCCAAGCGCACGACGATACTTTAGCCTGTAATTGCTGCCTAGCAGTGTCAAAGTAGCTATTGCTATCACACACGCCAACGTTATAAATGCGAGGGGCGTAGAGCTAAAAGCTATAACCGCTATTCCGCCTGCAAAAATTGTGATCATTCTTGGTATCTCGAATAAAAAAATTCGGTCGTACGACAAAAAGGCGTCTCTAAGTGCGATGGCTTGAGAGCCAAGAGAACCAACAAAATTATCTGAAAAAAACTCGTAATCCTTCTGCAGGAAATTCTGAAATATCTTCTTCTGTAAGTAACTTCCTCCTACGACCGCATGTTTATCGTAAGCAAGCGTTGCTAAAGATACGAATAAAACATAGCCGATGGATGCAAGAGCTACATACAAAGAATGCGTCGTTACGGCAGAAAAGTCTTTCTCAATTATTGCCTGCACCCCGTAAGCAATCTGCAAGGGTACGAAAACAGCAGTCAGTAAAAAGGCTATCGGGAACAGAATCCAAGCAAGTATGAGGTTTGTCCTGTTATGCCATGCGGCATCCCAAAACAGGCGATGGATAAAGCGCGTTACCTGGCGGTCACGTTTTGCCTCATCCCTGCGTGGCATATTTGCCTAGTCCTTTTTGGCTTTTTTCGTAGATGCTGGCCGCTTCAGCTGAGGAACCTTTTCAAAACTGCCGCCAGCTTTTTGGAGCTGGGCTGAGGCACTCTCGCTGGCTGCTTGCAGCTTAACCGTCAACTTCTTCTTAATCTCGCCTTTTGAAATAAGCTTTACGCGTACGTACGGACTCTCTATTAATCCTAGCTCTGAGAGGAAAGCTGTGTCTATAACGGCTTTGCCAAGTCCGTCCAGCTGTCCGGTATAGATAGTTGATGCCGGCGTACGCTTAGACGTAAAGCCGCGAAGCTTAGGAATACGCATATAAAGCGGCATCTGACCGCCCTCAAAACCCGGGCGCACACCGCCACTTTTACGTGAGCCCTGTCCCTTTGTGCCACGTCCAGCAGTCTTGCCTTGGCCAGCAGAAATACCGCGCCCTACACGGTTGCTTTTTTTATTAGCTTTAATGGTTAACTCGTTAAACTTCATTTCTTCGTTTCCTTAGCTACCTTTTTGTCAGCTGTCTTCTTTAGAGCCGGCTTATTGCCACTTGTGACCCACTTATCAGCAGAAACCATGCTTTGCAGCGCGGCAAGCGTGGCGTAGGCTGTGTTGATCTTGTTTGTTGATCCGAGAGATTTAGACAACGCGTTCTTAACGCCTGCAACTTCAAGCACTGTACGTACAACTCCTCCAGCTATCAGCCCGGTACCGGCACTGGCAGGTTTTAGAAGAATATTCGCTCCACCCACTTTAGCTTGGGCATCATGAGGGAACGTTCCCTTGTATAGAGTTAGCTTGACTAGGTTTTTCTTAGCAGTTTCAACAGCTTTTGCAACTGCCGCCGTGACATCGGCACCTTTTGCGCTGGCTACAGCGACACGGCCTTTGCGGTCACCGACAACTACGAGTGCTCGAAAGCGGAATCTGCGTCCGCCTTTTACAACACGGGCGACCCGGTCGATATGAACGACGCGCTCATCAAATTGCTTTTCTTCAGGAGTAACTGGCGGGGAACCCGCTCGTCTTCGATCGTCTGCCATTTAAAACTCCAATCCTTCTTTGCGCGCGCTCTCGGCCAGTGCTTTGATTCTTCCATGGTAGAGGTGTGGACCGCGGTCAAACGCAACAAGTTTAATTTTCTTTGCCTTGGCTAACTTTCCGATTTCTTGCCCAACCCATACAGCTTGCTCAGTGAGGGTGCCCTTGGGAGATTTTTGGTTCGCTGTGCTAACGGCAGCAAGGGTAATATGTTTTGCGTCGTCGATAATCTGCACAGAAACATGCCTGTTACTAATGTGCACGCTAAGTCGTGGGCGTTCGCTATTGCCGCGGAGAATCGTTCGTACACGATTCTTGCGGCGGTTTGCATTGTTCATCTTTGAGATAAGTCTACTCATTATTTGTCCTTCCCTGACTTGCCGCTTTTGCGCAAGATTCGTTCGCCGACATATTTAATACCCTTACCTTTATAAGGCTCTGGCTTCTTCAACGCGCGGATCTCGGCTGCAACCTGGCCAACTTGCTGCTTGCTAATACTGGTGAGCGTAATGATATTCTGTTCAACTTTTACCGTAACGCCCTCAGGTATTTTATAGACAACCTCATGCGAAAAACCTAGGTTCATTTTTAGGTCAGCACCGGCGAGGTTAATCCTAAACCCGACACCATTAACTTCTAGTTGCTTGGAGAAACCCTCGTTAACTCCGGTAATCATGTTTTGTAGCAGTGCGCGCATGAGGCCATGTTTTGCACGGGTTTTTGGCTCCTCGTTAGCTCTTGATACGATCAGCTCTTCGCCACGATGCTCGATAGCAATATCTGGCATGGTAAATTGGCTCAACGTACCCTTAGGGCCTTGCACAGAAATATGAGCAGGATCAATTACGACGGTTAAACCGTTCGGGATTTTAATGGGCATTCTTCCTACGCGGCTCATGTTAATACACCTTGCATATTAATTCGCCGCCAATGTTTGCTTTCTTAGCTTCATCGCCGGTCATAAGCCCACGTGAGGTAGAGACAATAACAATACCTCGGCCGCGCTTAATAGTTGGCAGCTCTTTGGCGTTTGCGTACATACGCCGTCCGGGTCTGCTCATACGGGCGATTTCGGTAATCTTTGCATTGCTTGATTCGCTATTAATCGTAATGTCCAGCTTCTTGTCGATACCTTCACCGGAAGTCGAAACCTTACTTATAAAACCGTTTGCCAGCAACAATTTTGCAACTGCCTCTTTGACGCGTGAATGTGGCATAGAAATCTCACGCTTGTTTACGGCAATTGCGTTACGGATGCGGGTTAGCATGTCTGAAATTGGGTCAGTTGATACCATAATTACTCCTTACCAGCTCGCTTTCGTTACACCCGGTATTTCGCCCTTGGATGCGTGTTCTCGGAATGACAGACGGGATAATCCAAAAGTGCGCATGTAGGCGTGTGGCCGGCCTGTTTCGCGGCAGCGATTTTTAAATCGGGTAGGAGAAGAGTTGCGTGGCAGCAAGTGTAAGCCCGTCTGGTCGCCCATAGCCTTCAGCTCAGCACGTTTGCCGGCGTACTTAACTATCATTCGCTTGCGCTTTTCATCGCGAGCAATGTTAGATTTTCTGGCCATTATTTAGTCTCCTTTTGGAACGGCATTCCAAGTTTGGTTAATAGTGCACGAGAGTGCTCAATATTGCTGGCTGTAGTTACCAGCACTATCTGCATACCATGTGGCGTAGAGGTCTCTTCAAAACTAAGCTCTGGAAAAATAGACTGTTCTACGATGCCTATACTGTAGTTGCCCTGCTTGTCAAAGGCCTTTGAGCTCACACCGTGAAAGTCGCGTACCCTCGGCAAGACAATGTTGATCAAGCGATCCAAAAACTCATACATGCGAACTCCACGAAGCGTAACTTTAAGTCCCACTTTATTGCCCTCTCGCAACTTAAAGCTGGCAATGCTTACTTTGGCAAATGTTTGCTGCGGTTTCTGGCCAGTTACTTTAAGAAGTGTGTTGGCAGCAACCTCGAACATCTTTTTGTCGTCCTTGGAGCGGCCTAAACCAATGTTAATAACAATTTTCTCCAAGCTTGGTACCTGATGGATATTTTTGAGCTTAAGCTCTGTTTTCAACTCGTTTACATAAGTCGTCATGTACGCATCTTTTAAGCGTGCGGTCGAAGCAGTAACTTTGGTTGGTTTTGTCGCAGTAGCCATTACTTCACTTCCTTTCCGCTTCGCTTATATATTCTGGTCTTCTTGCCATCTTTATCTATCTGGTAGCCAATTCTGGTTGGTTTCTTGCTTGTAGGTTCAACGAGAGCTACCTTGCTCACCCAAATAGGTTTGGTTATATCGATAATGCCACCCTGAGGGTAAGTCTTATTAGGCTTCATGGCCTTTTTAACAATGTTTATGCCTTCAACAGTAACTTTGTTCAAATGAGGATGAGTAGCCTCCACAACACCCGTCTTGCCCTTTTCTTTTCCGGCCAGAACAACTACTTGATCGCCTTTTTTTAGTCGAATCTTAAAGACGGTACTAGTTTTTAATTTAGATCGCATACTCATCTACAGCACCTCCGGAGCAAGGCTGATTATCTTGCTGTAGCCCATATCACGCAGTTCACGGGGAACCGGACCAAAAATACGTGTAGCCTTAGGTAATTTATCTTCGCCAATTATGACTGCGGCGTTATCGTCGAAGGCAATTGTAGAGCCGTCTTTACGATTAATGCGATTCTTAGTACGGACAATCACAGCTCTGACAACACTCTTTTTCTTAACATTTCCGCTTGGATTGGCTTGCTTAACGGTTGCCACAATAACGTCGCCAACACGTGCATATCGCCGGCGGGTGCCACCGAGTACGCGGATACAAAGAATTTCTTTTGCACCACTGTTATCACAGACAAGTACGCGTGATTCTTGCTGGATCATTTTGGTTCCTCGCTGACTTCTTCCTTTTTATCTTCACCCTCTATAATATCCAGATCATCCTTAGATAGCGCTGCGCGCTCAATAACAGCAGCCAGCGTGTATCTCTTCCTTTTAGATAGCGGCTTTGTCTCAGCAATAGAAACCTTGTCGCCAACTTTGCAGGTGTTCTCTTCGTCATGAGCCATGTATTTGCTGGTTACACTGTACTGCTTCTTGTACAGTGGGTGTGTTTTGCGGCTGTGAACGGTAATCACAATAGTTTTGTCGTTGGCAATGGAGCTAACGGTACCTATAAGTGTTTTAGCCATTAGATCTTCTCCTTTGCGAGCTGTTCGCTCATAACTGTTAGCATACGGGCAAGTTGTTTGCGCTTACCCCTGATGTCACGGACATTGCTTGTCTCGCCCATATGCAAACGGCGGCGCAGCTCGGCAATCTCTGTTCGGAGCTCTATAACTGCTTTAACAAGTTCTGTAGTGGTCATTTTGCGAATATCCGTTAATTTCATAATTCACTCGCCTCTCGTACAATAAACTTCGTCTTAACGGGCAGCTTGTGGCTGGCCAGACGCATTGCCTCACGGGCGACTTCTTCTGTTACGCCCTGCATTTCAAACAAAATAGTCCCTTTTCGTACTTTGGCTACGAAGAACTCAGGCGAACCCTTACCACCTCCCATCTTTAAGCCTAAAGCTTTTCTGGTAACTGGAGTATGCGGGAAGATACGGATCCAGATTTTTCCACCGCGCTTAATGTAGCGGGTCATAGCCTGACGGGCCGATTCTATCTGGCGGCTGGTAATACGCTCAGGCCCAAGGGCTTGCAGGCCGTATTGGCCAAAAGCGACGGTATTGCCACTAGTAGCAGGACCCTTGATGCGTCCTTTCCGTACCCGGCGGAACTTCATTTTATTTGGGACTAACATGCTACAGAACCTCTCCCTTATAAATCCACACCTTAACGCCTATGATGCCGGCGGTCGTTTTAGCGGCAACGCCTGCGTAATCTATATCGGCGCGAATGGTGTGCAGCGGCACACTACCGGCAACTTCTTTTTCTCGGCGGGACATTTCTGCACCGTTCAGCCGACCAGCAACCTCAATACGAATACCTAGCGCTCCGGCACGCATAGTAGCGGCTGACGCTTGCTTGATAGCCCGGCGGAATGACATGCGGCGCTCTAGCTGGTGGGCAATGTTCTCGGCAACAAGCTTGGCATACATTTCTGATTTTTTGATTTCTTCTATGTTTACGCGGGAAGGCACACCGTAAATCTTTTCGATACGAGCTTTAAGCTCCTGAGCACCAACGCCGCCGCGGCCAATCACAACACCGGCTTTGGCCGTACTGATGGTTACCGTAACCAGATTTGGTGAGCGTTCAATATCGACTTTGTTGATGGCGGCACGAGAACCAAGCATCTTTACGATCATGCGCCGCACTTCAAGATCCTGTGTCAAGTAGGTAGCGTAGTCTTTTTTGCTGGCAAACCAGCGGCTTCGCCAGTCTTTGTTGACCTGAAGACGCATGCTAATTGGATTTACTTTTTGTCCCATTACTTGGTCTCCTTAACTGCTGCGGGCTTCTTAGGAGCACGAGTCTCGCCGTCTACATGAACAAAAATATGGCTAGAACGGCGTTGGAACGGCAAAGCGCGTCCATGGGCTGCTGGGCGGTACCGCTTAATTCGTGGTCCGGCGGTGACGCTTATGTGCGAGATGACTAGCGTGTCAGGCTTGAGGTTGTGATTGTTCTCAGCATTAGCTCGCGCACTCTCTATAACCTTGCGGACAGGCTGCGCTGAACGGCGGGGGGTATGCGACAAAATTACTAGGGCGTCAGCCACACTCTGGCCTCGTACTAAACTGGCAACCACGCCAACTTTACGTGGACTCATACGAACTCCCATGGCAGATGCTTTGACAGGCATTTTATTTGCCTCCCTTAGCAAGCTTACCGCCGTGGCTTCGGAATTTGCGGGTAGGAGAAAATTCACCAAGCTTATGGCCAACCATGTTTTCGGTAATAAATACAGGCACGTGGATTTTGCCGTTATGGACAGCTATGGTGCGGCCAACAAATTCTGGGGGAATGGCGCTAGCTCGAGCCCACGTCTTGATGATAGTACGGTCGTCAGTGCCCAGAGCTGCAACTTTCTTAGCCAGCTTTGGGTCTACAAATGGTCCTTTTTTAAGCGATCTACTCATAGTTTACTTCCTTTTGGCCGAATGTCGGCTCCTTACAATAAATTGGCTGGTACTCTTGCGGCGTCTCGTTTTAAATCCAAGTGTCTTTTGTCCCCATGGAGTTTGTGGTGCTTTACCGATGCCATGGCGACCGCCGTCACCACCACCGTGCGGGTGATCAGCCGCGTTCATAACCACACCTCTTACGCCTGGGCGAATACCCTTGTGTCGGTTCCTGCCAGCTTTACCAATTTTGATATTCTGATGCTGCATGTTGCCAAGAGTGCCGATGCTGGCCATGCAGTTGATGTGTACCTTGCGAACTTCGCCGCTCGGCAGACGAACTTGGGCGTACTCATCTTCTTTAGCCATTAGCTGCGCGCTGTTACCAGCGCTCCTCACAAGCTGCGCTCCGCGGCCTGGCTCGAGCTCGATACCATGAATAACACTACCAACAGGAATGTTCTTAAGCGCCAGACGGTTACCGTTTTCAATCGGCGCTTCTTCACCGACCTCCAACTTCATACCTTGTTTCATGCCTTGGGTAGCTAGTATGTAGTGATAGACACCCTCCGCGTCCTTAACCCGTGCAATACGAGCTGAACGGTTTGGATCGTACTCGATCTGCTCTACCGTTACGGAAGCGCCGTACGCAAGCTTGAAGTTAACAACCCGGTAAAACTTGCGAGCTCCGCCGCCGCGGTGTCTTGTCGTAATACGGCCCTGGTTGTTGCGACCGCTGTTTTGCTTGCGTACACGGGTTAGTGACTTAAGGGGTTTCTTAGTGGTTATGCCATCAAAGTCCTGCGTAGTCATGCCGCGTCGGCCGGGAGTAGTTGGGTTATAAGCTTGAATACTCATTTATTTATCCGCCTTTTTCTTGTCGGCCTTAGCAGCCTTTTCATCACGCTTTTGCTGCTTCTTTTCTTCTTCCTCAATTGCTGCAAATACAGGAATAGCGTCGCCAGCTTTCAAGCGAACGTAGGCTTTTTTGCTGTCGGCTCGTTTGCCGCTTACAGCCCGTCCACCTTTTCTAACAGATCGCTTACTTTTGCCCTTACTTATCAATATCCTAACCTCTTGCACGCTCACCTCAAACTGCGCTTCTACAGCCCCTTTGACGGTAATCTTGTTGGCAGTGGTTGGAACCTCGAAGACATAGGTATGCTCTGCGTTTGATAAAGCATAGGTTTTTTCGCTCATGCGGGGTTTCAGCACCATAGTTTTAGGCATTATTTAGCCTCCTTAGTAGTAGCAGTTGCTACTTTTTTAGGTGCTAAAGGCTCACCAAGCCACTCAGAAATTATGTCGAGTGATTTTTTGCTCACAAGGATATGATCAGCATTCATGACGTCAAAAACATTTAAGTACATGGCGCTCACAACTTTGAGATTGGCGACGTTCCCAGCACCACGCTCTTTCGAGGCATCCCTTTCGCTCACCACGCAGAGCACTCTTCCTTGCTGTGCTCCTACTTTACCTAAGAACGTGCTCAGGTCTTTAGTCTTCTTTTCCATGCTCGAGAAAGAGTCTACTACTTTAAGTTTGTCTGAGCGAACCGCAAGGCTGAGAGCCTGGCGAATTGCCTGGCGCTTGGCCTTAATGTTCATTTTCTGGCTATAGTTCTCATTGCCTGTCGGGCCGAATGTTATGCCACCACCACGCCAAATAGGAACACGTGAACTGCCGAAACGGGCACGGCCTGTCCCCTTTTGCTTCCAGGGTTTCTTGCCGCCGCCGGATACGAGCCCGCGTGTTTTTGTAACAGCTAGGTTAAGCCGTCCGTTAGCGAGATAGGAAACGTAAGCTTGCTTAAGCAGGGCATGGCTTTTGACCTCCACACCAAAGACTGATTCATCAAGGGCTGTTTTAGCAGCGGATTTTGCGCCAGCAGCAGTGTAGGTAGTAACAGAGGCCATTATTTTGTACCCCCCTGCAAAATTACAAGACATTTTTTGGGGCCGGGTATGGCACCGAATACACCGATAACTCCCAGCTCCATGTCAACAAGCGCAATTTTCAGGTTCTGGACGGTAACTTGCTCGTTACCCATTTGGCCAGCCATCTTTTTGCCCTTAAAGATTTTCTGGGGGTACATAGAGCCGATCGATCCAACTTTGCGTGTATTGCCCTTGCCACCGTGTGTAGCGCGCTGACGATGGAAGTTGTGCCGCTTGATCGTTCCTGCCCATCCCTTGCCCTTGCTCGTTCCAGTTACGTGTACAACATCGCCGGCACTAAAAAGATCGGCGTTGATTTCATCGCCGATCTTTAGTTCTGGCAGCTCGCGGACGCGGATCTCGCGCATCACACGCACATTCTTTTTGACGAGCTTGAGATGTCCGAGCTGGGCCTTCCGAATCTTCTTGGTTTCTTCGAATCCAATTTGCACCGCAAGGTAGCCGTCTGTTTCAATATTTTTAATCTGAGTCACTACATTGACAGGAGCGGAAAGCAGGGTAACAGCAGCCACGCTACCATCATCTTGGATAGTGCTGGTCATGCCGACTTTTCTGGTTAGTAATGCTTTCACGCGTGTTCCTCTTAATTTCCAGCGCTAACTAATAGTGCTTTCTGGTTGGTCCAGAAGTTTCTGGTTTCACTCGCAAGGCTTGCTGGAGTTTCCTAGCAGCGTGCGATGTTCTTGTTTTTCGTCCTGATTTTCACTCTCAAGTTTGAAAGACTGACACAAAAACGGTGGTGACTGGGGGTTTCTACCTCTGATAGAGAAGACCTACGCAGTGCACCACGTACAGGAAATTTGCTTTAACCTTAACAGATTATCACAAGAGTATAACAGTTGTCAATACGCTGTAAATTCTACAAAAGAAACTGGACTACACTAGCAGCCGTTTAGGATTGCTCGCCCGTGTCTATCACGAAGAATTTTGCCAGTTGTCGGGTTCCGCATGTAGCGCGAACTTACTGGCGGCACGGTCACTTTCCCGTCTACTACCAGTTCGCCGTTCGGGCCAGTTGCTTCTACTCTTCGACTTACAATCGCCCCGATGCGGCGCACATTTCCTTTGCCTGGCAGGCATGAATATGAGTCAAACGGAGCGTTATAGCGAAGTGGCGAACGTACGGTGCCTACACCGCTAGCTATGACTGCTGGCGCTGCGTTGGGCCTCATAATATTGATAGGGCCTTCCATCGTAGGGGTTATAGATGTAGTCACTCGTACCCTGCCCACGCACGCAGCTCCCAACCCAGGAACTACAGCGGTTCCCCTCATGTCATCTAGGTCACGCGTGAAGCGCAGTGAGTCATAGCCCGACGTTGCGCCGCTTTGCTGATCAAAACAGGATCGTGTTTGAGGGTCTAACACGTCTGGTCCTGGTTGTCCTGGGACTTGTGGTGCAAATTCAGTTATGGGGGTGATGGGATGCGCACTCTGCCTGGCTGCGGCATTGGCGGCAACATCTGCTCCAGCTACTGCGGCTATCGTCATTAAGACTGCTTCGGGTGCTCTTGACATACTTTTAACTCCTAAACGCTATATTTATAATTTAAATTATATCATATACGTCAAGTGTAGTCAAAGCATAAGCCCAATCAGTGCCCTACATTTTTATTTCGGCGTCACAGCCGGCAGGAAGACTTAGGTTCATTAACGAGTCAATAGTCTTTGGAGTTGGATCGAGCACATCGATAAGACGCTTATGAATGCGCATCTCGTACTGTTCGCGCCCTTTTTTGTAGACGTGGGGGCTCTTGACTACTGTAAACATATTACGGCGAGTTGGCAAAGGCACAGGCCCCGCTATTGTAGCTCCCGTGCGGAGTGCTGTATCAACAATCTGTTTCGCCGACTGGTCAATGACTTTGTGGTCATAAGCCTTCAAGCGTATCCGAATACGCTGCTTAACGTCTGGCTTTACGGTAGCTGGCTTAGCTGCTATTTTTTTTGCCACTGCTGGCTTTGCAGCAACTTTTGACTTGTCTTCTTTGGCGTCTGCCATAGGTGTTATTCCTTCTTCCTGGTATATCAGGACCTGCTGTAACATTGTTTTATTTTTCAAAAACAACTTTTAGTCAGCAGACTTACTTTGTTCTTCATTTATTATATCAATTTTATATAAATGCTGCTAATTCTAAGCAGCTATGTTGTCCCTAATTAGCTATCTAACGTCTGGCCGATCGTCGAGTTCGTCAAGTGAAGCTTGTAAGACTGCACCCATAAAAGGGCGCAAATTTTCATAATCATTAAGTCCCGGAGTCCTCAAAGCCAGCTCATGCGCAATCCTGATAGATGTACTTAAATCATTACCCTGGACGTTATTTATGAGATCACTGCCTACCTCAGAGCCTAACTTTTCTCTATTGTCTTTATCGTCTATATACTCACCTATATCAGAAAGTGTGCTGAAACCAAAAAATACATGCTCGCCTGAAGTAGGCGGAAAATGATCGCGGTCATATCTTAAACCCATGAAAACTCCGAAAAAAATAAACTTATAATTAAATCTATCATATCATACTTTCTCCCAAACAGCAAGAGAGCCTCTTTAGAGGCTCTCTTGCTGACATCTTAAATTGAAAACTATTTGACGATTTTGGTTACTACACCAGCACCGACGGTTCGACCGCCTTCGCGGATAGCGAAGCGGAGACCCTGGTCCATGGCAATTGGAGCAAGCAGCTTCACTTTGAAAGTGATAGTGTCGCCTGGCATGACCATTTCTTTGTCAGCTGGCAGTTCTACCTCACCAGTTACATCCGTTGTGCGGAAGTAAAACTGTGGCTTGTAGCCCTTGAAGAAAGGAGTGTGTCGTCCACCTTCTTCTTTTGTAAGAATGTACACTTCTGATTCAAATTCGGTATGAGGAGTGATAGAGCCCGGCTTGCAAAGTACCTGACCACGCTCGATATCATCGCGCTCGATACCACGAAGCAGTACGCCAGCGTTGTCGCCTGACTGACCTTGGTCGAGATTCTTCTTGAAAGCTTCGATGCCGGTAACGACTGATTTCTTGGTGTCGCGTATACCAACAATTTCTACTTCGTCGTTGATCTTGACTATGCCGAGCTCAATACGTCCGGTTGCAACTGTTCCACGACCCTTGATAGAAAAGACGTCCTCGATAGGCATAAGGAATGGTTTGTCGAGGTCGCGCTTTGGCTCTGGGATGTAGTCGTCCATAGCTTTGACGAGCTCCATAACAGAGTCCATAGCTTCTTCATCGCCAGCAATCGCCTGTGTTGCAGAACCTTTAATGATCGGCGCGTTTTCGTCAAACTCGTACTTAGCAAGCAGTTCACGGATGTCCATCTCTACAAGCTCTACAAGCTCAGGATCGGCAAGGTCCATCTTGTTCATAAAGACCAAGATGCTTGGTACGCCAACTTGCTTAGCAAGCAGTACGTGCTCACGAGTCTGAGGCATAGGGCCGTCAGCAGCTGAAACTACAAGTACCGCACCGTCGATCTGAGCAGCACCGGTAATCATGTTCTTTACGTAGTCGGCGTGTCCTGGCATGTCAACGTGTGCGTAATGTCGCTTTTCGCTCTCGTACTCCTGGTGGGATGTTGCGATAGTGATACCACGAGCTTTTTCCTCAGGTGCTTTGTCGATTTGGTCGTATGCAACGGCTTTGTTGACAGAGCTTGGCAAGCGCTTGCTCAGCGTCATGGTAATAGCCGCTGTAAGGCTAGTCTTACCGTGGTCAACGTGCCCCATAGTCCCGACGTTAACGTGAGGTTTGCTGCGATCAAATTGGTCTGCCATTTAGGTATTCTCCTTGAATTCTTAATTATTTTTGCATGAGACTAATATGCACTCACACGTGTTACCGAAGTATTTTAGCGGATCCTAAGAAGTTTGTAAAGACTTTGAGTGCTGGTTGTCTCAGTAGTTCGCATAAAATTTTGATTGCAACATGAACGCCCATCAATTTTGGTTGGTGGCTGCAAGCACAGTATCTTTAACTGCCTGCAGACTAGCGGCTACGTAACGACCCGTAAAGGTCTCTAGAACTTCAGGATGCTCCTTAATCCAAGCCTCGTCTTGCTCTATGTCCACAAACGCTCCCGAAAACCCAGCATCTCGCAAACTCTCTATTAACTCTATGCAATCCTGGTGAATTTTAGCAGTTCTGGCTTGTTCGACATCAGCAAAGTGAGTTATAGCTTGCGCATAGGTAGGCAAGTCAAAAACTTCGGCTACCTTTCGAGCATGATCGCTCTCAACCCTAACTCGCGATAACGAGGTATTGAGCACATCTGGCAATCCTAGGCCTTCTAATGCGTTACTTTGCAGAATTAGATCTTTGGCAATTAAGCTAAACTTTTTCTGCAGAATTTCGCCACCGCGCACAACTAGTTCACCTTCGGTTCCAAAATCTATCACTTCAGGTGCCCGGCCAGCAGTAATTCGATCCAGGGCATAACCCAGCACGGCAACTTGTTTGGCCTCCCAATAAGGAATATCTAGCGTAGACCTTCCAGCTTCAATGACCTTTCGTCTTAGGAACTGTTTGCTATCCCCAGGATCAGATATCAGCATACGCTGTCTTAGCTCAACAGGAATTGCATCGCCGCTAAATCCTGCTACAAAATCTATCGGATAGCCAATATGATGGCTGGCGAATAATAAGGCCATGCCTTCGGCTTCGGCTCGCGAGGCGCCACCAGCCTGAAAACGATTGGTCGTACCTAGCAGTCCTAGAACACCGTGGCCTAATATTTTACTAATCAGATAATTGTTCTGATGCGTAACTAATAAATCTACTACTTGTCCGGCGTGCATGCGGGCTAACCCGTTATCATCGCCCAAAGCCTCGCCAACCATGGCGATTGCTGCTACATGTTCGTCTCGTCTCTCTTGTAATTGGTCAGCATTTACGGCGTAGCCATTGTCGTGCAGATCAATGAAAGCTCGCATATTGAGCTCGGCTAATAAACCAATCTCTCCACGCCCTACCATACCGCTTACTAAATCATGCAATGAGTCGAGATGTTCATTTACTCCAGTTGGCGGATAATCTGGCCTAGTTTCTTGATAAGCATAAACCGCCATATGGGCTATAGCTCGCTGTACACCCGGTGCACTATTGATAAGCTGGTTCCGCACATCATGAGCATCTCCAAAACCCTGGGGGACAAAAAGAGTCTCACCAATCTCAAATCGGCATTGGGGCGTAAGATGCGCTACAAAGGGCTCTCCCATGATAATATTATATCATACTTTATAAATAAATACTAGGTTAAATAACGCTCAGTCGAAAGGTTTACTTGGCGTTTTTGGCGACTATTGCTTCGGTGACGTGGTTTGGTACGTCGGCATAGTGATCTAGTTCCATGCTGGAACTGGCCCGGCCTTGGCTCATAGATCGCAAGTTGGTGGTGTAGCCGAACATCTCGCCAAGAGGCACAAAGGCCGTGATCTGCTTAATGCCATTGGCAAGATCCTCCATAGTGTCGATGCGGCCACGCTTAGAATTTAGGTCACCAATTACATCACCCATGAAGCTTTCGGGCGTAACAGCCACAACCTTCATGATCGGCTCTAGCAGTACTGGACCAGCCTTCTTAGCACCTTCCTGAAAACCCATGGAGCCAGCGATTTTAAAGGCCATCTCAGAAGAGTCAACGTCGTGGTAGCTACCATCGTACAATTCCACTTTGACATCAACGACTTGATAACCGGCCAGGACGCCGTTGTTCATGGCTTCAATGATTCCCTGCTCTACCGGCTTGATGTACTCACTTGGAACAGTGCCGCCCTTAATAGAGTTGATGAACTCAAAGCCTTTGCCTTGCTCGTTCTGTGACAAACGCAACCAGACGTCGCCGTATTGCCCGCGTCCGCCTGATTGGCGAATAAACTTACCTTGTGCTTCAACACCGTCTTTACGGATTGTTTCGCGGTAAGCAACTTGTGGCTGGCCAATGTTTGCCTCTACAGAGAACTCTCGCTTCATGCGGTCTACAATGATCTCCAGGTGAAGCTCGCCCATACCGCTGATGATGGTTTGCCCCGTTTCCTCATCTGACCGTATGCGGAAGGTCGGGTCTTCTTCGGCGAGTCGCTGCAGCGCAATGCTCATCTTCTCTTGGTCGGCCTTGGTCTTGGGCTCAATAGCAATACTTACAGGAGGCTCAGGGAAGGTAATGCTCTCAAGAACGATCGGCTTCGTAGGGTCGCTAAGAGTATGGCCTGTGGTTGTAGCCTTAAGCCCGACAACTGCGGCAATGTCTCCCGCCACAATTTCCTGTACGTCTTCTCGCTTGTCAGCTTGCATACGGACGATGCGTCCAATGCGTTCTTTCTCGCCGTTACTACTGTTGATAATGTAGCTGCCAGCTTGGAGCTTACCTGAATACACGCGTACAAAACAAAGCTTGCCGACAAACGGATCTGTAGCAATCTTGAAAGCTAGGCCCGAAAATGGTTCAGTTTCAGACGGCTTGCGCTCAACTTCTTCGTCTGTCTTAGGATGCGTACCCCACGTAGAGCCACGGTCGATAGGACTTGGAAGGAGTTCTACTACCGCATCTAGGACTTTCTCGACGATCACGCCGCGGCCATCGCCGCCAGTGACAGCAAAGAATTTGCCAGACAGTGTCGCAGAGCGAATAGCCTGCTTGATTTCCTCAACAGATAAACCTTCTTCACCTACTTCAAAATATTTCTCTAGAATTTGCTCATCTTCTGCTACAGCATTCTCGATTAATAGGCTACGGTATTTTTTGGCCTTGTCGAGCATGTCCTCAGGAACTTCGCCCTCCACCAGTTCTTTGTCGGTAAAGTCTTTGTAGGTATAGGACTTCATGTTAATAAGGTCGACAACTCCGTTGATGCTCTGCTCAAAACCAATTGGCAGGTGTATCGGGAAGGCATGCTTGTTCAGTCGGGCATGAATAGAGTCGAGTGATTTGTAGAAATCTCCGCCAGTTTGGTTGATCTTGTTAATAAAGCACACTCGGGGCACGCTGTACTTGTCGGCTTGGCGCCAGACGGTTTCACTCTGTGACTCGACACCCATCTTGCCGTCAAAAACGGTAACAGCACCATCTAGTACGCGCAGGCTACGCTCTACCTCAACTGTGAAGTCAATATGCCCCGGAGTATCAATAATGTTAATCTGGTGATCTTTCCAATAGCAGGTAACAGCAGCTGAAGTAATAGTAATGCCGCGCTCGCGCTCCTGCTCCATCCAGTCGGTGGTCGTTTCGCCCTCATGCACGGCACCGATCTTGTGCTTCAGCCCAGTTCGAAACAGAATACCCTCAGTCGTGGTAGTCTTTCCAGCATCGATATGAGCAATAATGCCAATGTTACGTAGTTTTTCTAAGGGGTATTTCTTCGCTGCCATGTTTATTGTCTCAATTCTATTATATTTTGTGTAACTTGTTCTTGGTTAAGTAAGCAACCTAACTTTTCTCTAAGTCCAACCAAAGCTTGTTCACGGTTACCGTCAACAGCTTTTGTAGCTAAATCGAATCTAACTTGAGGCTCAAGATCTTGGTCAGCCTCTTGAAATCCTTCAAAAAATAAGCCGTCTCTATTGGCGGCTCGTAAGAATGCTACGTTACAACGTGCAACACGTGTTAAACCCGTGCAATTTTCACATCTATTCGCAAGCTCTAGACCTAAACCACGCACAATCTACTCCTATTGCCCTGAGGGGTTTGTATGGGGGTGCAGTTTGGATATAAATTTGAGTACCGCAAGTGAGCAGTATCTTGCATACTGTGAACGCGGAACGGAAAATTTAGATTCAAAATGTGCCCCATACATAAGCCTCAGTACCTGGCGAAGTGGGCGAAGGCACGGTTGGCTTCGGCCATCTTGTGCGCATCTTCACGCTTTTTAACTGCTGTACCGGCGCTGTTGTAGGCGTCGATCAGCTCAAGAGCAATGCGGTCTTCCATGCTCATACCTTTGCGGGAACGAGCGGCAGCTACAAACCACATCAGTGTCAGGTGGCTTTGGCGCTGGCCTTTGACTTCAAAAGGAATCTGGTAGTTGGCTCCGCCTACTCGGCGAGAACGAGTTTCAAGAGCTGGCTTAATATTGGCCATGGCTTGGTCAAATACTTCTAAGGGATTCTGTACTTGCAGTTTCTCTGCGGCTTTTTGCATGCCGCCGTATACCAAGCGCTCAGCAATTTGCTTCTTGCCATCTTGCATGACACGATTTATTAGGCGCTGCACAGCTACGCTGTTGTAGAGTCGGTCAGCAGGAATGTCTCGGATTAGGGCCTTGGTTACTTTCCTGGGCATACTACTTACTATCCTTCTTGGCGCCGTATTTGGAGCGGCCTTGTTTGCGGTTAGCAACACCTTGGAGATCCAGGTTGCCACGAACAACATGGTAACGCACACCAGGCAAATCTTTTACACGGCCGCCACGAACAAGTACAACTGCGTGTTCTTGCAAGTTATGACCTTCGCCGCCAATATAGGCCCAGACTTCATAGCCATTGCTTAGGCGAACACGTGCTACTTTACGAAGCGCTGAGTTTGGCTTCTTAGGTGTTTTAGTAGTTACTTTTACACAGACACCGCGCTTAAATGGAGCAGACTTTTCATAGTGCTTGGTTTTGAGGTTATTAACCACGCGCTGCATTGCTGGCGACTTGCTTTTGCTTGTCACTTTGACACGAGGTTTTCTAACGAGCTGATTGATTGTTGGCACTAGACAGTTCCTTGCAGAGTTGCAAATGATTGCTTGCAACTATTAATCTTGTATTGACTTATATGTATTTTAACACCTTTAGACATCTGCTGCAAGCTCCTCTTCTAGCTCTTCAGCCGTTTTTACGCCAGTACCTACCGGGATGCGGCGACCAAGAATAACGTTTTCCTTGAGCCCGAACAAATGATCGACTTTACCGCTAGTGGCGGCTGCAATAAGCACTCGTGTCGTATCCTGGAATGACGCAGCTGACAGGAAGGAGTCGGTACTTAGTGAAGCCTTGGTGATACCGAGCAGCAGTTGGGTTACAACGGCTGGCTCTTTACCCTTTTCTACTAGCTTCTCGTTCGCTAGAGCTACGGCCAATTTACTGACAACGTCGCCTGTTACGAACTCGCTGTCGCCTGCCTCCTCTATAGAAACACGCGAGAACATCTGCCGCACAATGATTTCCAGGTGCTTGTCTGAAATATTCTGGCCTTGAGAAGCAAAGATACGAAGAATCTCGTTCATTATGTAGCGTTGTGTGGACTCGACTCCTTGCAAACGCATGAGGTCGTGCAGGTTGATGGATCCATTGGTTAATCGCTGTCCGGCAATAACCGTGTCACCGTCTTTGACCATGAGCTGCTTGTAGCTTGGGATGTCGTATTTGATGACACTTTGGCCAGCAGGCGTAACAGTAATGGTCTTCTTGTTCATCGACACTTTACCGGCAGCAGATGCGATAAGCGGATTTTCGCCACCTTCACTAGATGCCAGTACGTCGCCAACAGCAACTTCTGAGCCACTAGCAACATGCACGGTACGGTCGCCTATCTTATATTCTGAAGCTTTGGCTTGGTCGTCTGTAACTTGGACAGCATACTGATCTCCGTCTTCCCACACGGCTACATTGCCAGGGATATCAGACAGAAACGCTTTACCCTTTGGTATACGCACTTCAAAGAGCTCTTCTACGCGTGGCAGACCCTGGGTTATGTCGTCGGCGATGGCCGCGCCAGCATTGTGGAAAGTTCGAAGGGTTAGCTGTGTACCTGGCTCGCCAATACTCTGGGCGGCAATGACACCAACTGGGTTGTGGCTTTTAACAAGCTCTCCGGTAGCTGGGTCGACACCGTAGCTCTTGCGGTTAATGCCGCGAAGTGTGCCGCAACTAAGTACGCTCATGATGCGTGCGCCGTCTATAGATGTATCTGCTTCAATAGCGGCTGCTACGTCTTTGGCGATGAGCTCGCCTTTTTTAACGTACTTCCCGATGTTCTCAGCAGCAAAGCGGCCAGCAAGGCGGGATGCATAGCTCACGCCGATTTCTGTGGCGTCAGCCCGGTGCATAGCAAAACCAGGATCTTCATCGTTGTCGTCTAGCGTAAAGACATCTTGGGCAACGTCTACGAGACGCCGCGTTAGGTAGCCAGAGTCAGCTGTCTTAAGAGCGGTGTCGATGAGACCTTTTCTCTGTCCACGACTCGAGATAAAGTACTCCAGCGGGTTAAGGCCGTCGCGGTAGTTGCTGCGAATAGGCAGCTCCATAGCCCGTCCGGTAGCGTCAGACAAAATACCGACAGAACCAATAACTTGTTTCACCTGAACAATAGAACCACGAGCGCCTGAGGTGACAGCCAACGACATTGCGTTATCTTCTTTTGAAAACTGTTCCGTAATGGCAGCTTGGACTTTGGCGTCGGCGTCTGTCCAGGTTTCGATTGTCAGACGGTATCGTTCATTCTCGGTAATGAAACCTTGTTCAAACTGTTCACTGACAGCCGTAGCTCGTACTTCCGCCTTTTCGAGAATCTCAGGTAACTTTTTGACGTCGACGAAGTCACTCATACCCATAGAGAGTCCTGAGCGGGTAGCATAGCGGAAACCAAGGCCTTTGAGATTATCGGCAATCTCGGCGCTAATATCCTGGCCATAGAGGGCGTACACCTGCGACATTACTGCGGCAAGTTTTTTCTTGGTCATAGCCTCGTCCTGGAATGGGAAATCATCTGGGAAAATTTCATTAAATAGGAAGCGCCCGAAAGTGCTGCTGTGCATCTCGCCGCGGAAAGGCAGGCGGACTTTATCTTGCAGCTTAAGTGTGCCGTGGTCAAAGGCCATGATGGCCTCCTGCATGCTCGAGTAAGTTCGCACGTTCAAAGAAGCACTGGGCCGTTCGTAGGTGAGGTAATAGCAGCCCAGTACAATGTCTTGCTCGATGTGCATGATAGGGGAACCGTCAGCTGGTTTGAGCAAGTTCTTGTTGGCAGCCATGATGTCCCGGGCTTCGGCTTGAGCACGATCGCTCAGCGGCAAGTGCACAGCCATTTGGTCACCATCAAAGTCGGCGTTAAAGCCCTTACAAACGAGAGGATGCAGCTGGATAGCCTTACCCTCAATCAATACTGGCTGGAAGGCCTGGATGGAAAGCCTGTGAAGACTTGGTGCACGGTTCAAAAGCACATATTTTTCTTTGATCACTTCGTCCAGTGCGTCCCAAACAGCAGTTTCGCCAGTTTCAATCATACGGGTCGCACTGCGGATGTTGTGGGCATATTCTTGCTGGATAAGTTGGCCAATAACAAATGGTTTGAACAGCTCTAGAGCCATCATCTTAGGCAATCCGCACTGGAACATCTTAAGTTCAGGACCAGCTACGATAACAGAACGGCCAGAGTAATCGACACGCTTACCGAGCAGGTTCTGCCGGAAACGTCCTTGCTTACCTTTAAGCATGTCAGATAGAGACTTGAGGCGGCGGCGCTGGCCGGTGGCTGCTACAGCACGGCCTGAGCGGGCTGAGGAGTTGTCGATAAGGGCATCGACGGCTTCTTGCAGCATGCGCTGTTCGTTGCGGCGGATAACTTCTGGTGCGTTTAGGTCAATCAGCTTCTTTAAGCGGTTGTTTCGGTTTATGACACGGCGATACAGATCGTTAAGATCTGACGTCGCAAACCGTCCACCAGTAAGCTGCACCATAGGGCGAAGATCTGGAGGAATAACCGGCAAGACACTGACACACATGCTGCCTGGCTTGATGCCGGCACGGTCCATGCTCTCGAGTAGCCTTAGGCGCTTCATGATTTTCTTCTTGCGCTGGCCCTTTGCTTCTTCGACCTCTTTAGACAAATCGGCAATAAGCATAGGCAAGTCAATTTCATTTAGCAAGTCTTGGAGAGCTGTACCACCCATGCCAACGGTAATGAGTTTTTGAACATCGCTGGGCAGTGCACGGTAATCGTTTTCGCTGATAAGGCGAAGTTTTTCGAGATTTACGAGCTGTTCTTTTAGGATATCGAAGTCAGTCTGGACTTCTTCGATCTCTTTGGTTTGCATTTCAGCCAAAGCTTTGACATTAGCATCTTCTTTGGCTGCCTCTGCCTCGTAGCGCGCTTTGATAGCTACTTGGGCGGCAGCAAATTCTGCTTCTTTGTCAGCAAGCATTTGATCGCGCTTGGCAGTGTCGACACTCTTAACAATGTAGCTGGCAAAGTAAGCAATGCGCTCTAGATTCTTGACAGTCATGCCAAGGAGCAAGCCCACAGCAGACGGCGTGCCACGCAAGAACCAAATGTGCGCCACTGGAGAAGCCAGCGTAATGTGGCCCATTCGCTCGCGGCGGACAATAGAGCGGGTAACGAGTTCGCCGTTTTTATCGACTGCTGCCTCGCGTGAACGAACGCCTTTATATTTGGCGTCGTGCGGATTGATATCTTTTACAGGACCGAAGATGCGCTCACAGAAGAGCCCGTCACGTTCCGGCTTCTGTGTGCGGTAATTAATAGTCTCTGGCTTGGTAACCTCGCCGTAGCTCCAGTCCAAAATATCGGTTGGGCTGGCAACGGCTAGACGTACTGCGTCAAAATCTGCGATGTTTGTTCCACTTGTATAGCGTCTCATTTATACGTCCTCCCCTTTTACGGCGTCTGTCGGCTCAATCTCCGTGTCATCGGATGCTACTCCAACCGTGGTAGCTGGTATGTCGTCTTCCAACTCCATTACTAAGAACTCATCTACGGCTGCGTCTTCAGTTACGTCAACATTGCTGGCTTCTTGTATGGGCACGTCCACGCTTGATGGGGCTTCAGCCTCGCCTTTAATGCTCTCGGCCAGTATCTTCTCGGCATCAACCACTGTCTCGCTGGTGATTAGGTCAACCTTAAGGCCTAAGCCCTGCAGCTCTTTCACAAGCACATTAAAGCTTTCTGGAACCTTAGGCCCAACAATTTCGGTCTGTTTGATGATCGACTCGTAGGCTTTGGATCGTCCGTAAACATCGTCAGACTTTATAGTCAGCATTTCTTGCAGTGTGTGGGCTGCTCCGTAAGCTTCCAGGGCCCATACTTCCATTTCTCCAAATCGCTGGCCTCCGTTTTGGGCTTTTCCGCCAAGTGGCTGCTGCGTGACCATGGTGTATGGTCCGGTGGAGCGGGCATGGATCTTATCGGTAACCATGTGCGTAAGCTTGAGCATATACATGTTGCCGACGACAGTGCGCTCCTTAAAGGCCCCGCCCGTCCGACCGTCAAATAGCTGCTGTTTGCCGTCTTTGGGTAGTCCTGCTTCTTTTAGGAGTTCTTCAATTTTTTCAACAGAAACACCGTTGAAAGAAGGGGTAGCCACCTTAAGGCCCAATACACGGGCGGCAATACCTAGGTGCGTCTCAAACAGCTGACCCAAGTTCATACGGCTCGGCACACCCATGGGGTTGAGCACAATATCAACTGGCTGGCCGTCTTCAGTAAATGGCATATCTTCAATGGGCAGAATTCTGGCAATAACACCTTTATTACCGTGGCGTCCGGCCAACTTATCGCCAACCTGAACTTTGCGCATCTGCGCTACAAAAACCTGGATTTGCATGATAACGCCGGCTTTTAGCTCGTGGCCGTTAGCCCGTGAGAAAATTTTTACGCCGACAACCTTACCGTGCTTGCCGTTGCTCATGCGCTGCGATGTATCGCGAACTTCTTTGGCTTTCTCGCCGAAAATGGCCCGAAGCAAGCGCTCCTCACTAGACAACTCCTGTTCACCCTTTGGTGTGATTTTACCTACAAGGATATCGCCAGGATGAACTTCAGCACCAATACGGACAATACCGCTCTCGTCTAGATGGCGCAGAGCATCTTCTGAAACATTTGGAATGTCGCTGGTCACAAGCTCAGGACCCAGCTTAGTCTCGCGAACCTCTGTCATGTAGTCAACAATGTGGATACTGGTCAGTGCGTCGTCTTCGACAAGTTTGCGGGAAATGACAATAGCATCTTCGAAGTTGTAGCCATTCCATGGCATAAAGGCCACGCGGAGGTCACGCCCCAGGGCAAGCTCGCCGCCTTGGATAGACATTCCTTCTACAAGAATGTCGCCCTTTTTAACCTTTTGGCCCGCTTCTACAACTACGGTCTGATTTATACAGGTTCCTTCGTTGCTGCGGATATAATGAAGCGGCTTATGAGTAGTTTTGTGCTTGCCGTAATCTACAATCACTTCATCGGCAGAAGCTTTAATAACCGTACCGTCTGCTTCAGCATAGGTAACCTGGCCACTATTGGCAGCTACTACGCCCTCCAGTCCTGTCCCAACAATAGGTGACTGCGGACGCACCAGCGGTACAGCCTGTTTTTGCTGGTTGGAGCCTACCAATGCGCGGTCTACGCGGTCACGCTCGACAAAAGGCACCAATCCGGCGATAGAACCAATTATCTGGTTCCGGGCGGCATCCATGTGGGTTATGTCATCAGAATCCGTCTCGCCTACTTGCAGCCGGGTACGGGCACTGACACGCTCTTCTACGAAATATCCATTATCGTCTACTAGATTACCGGCGCCTGCGATGATAGCTTTGTCTTCATCGGCTGCTCCAAGATATACAATCTCATCAGTTACAACTGACTTAACTGGCCAGGTAACACGGCCTTTTATAGCTGCAAGCTTCTTAGCATCCGCCTCGGTTATCTTGGCGCCCTTTTTGACGATCAACTTGCCTTTTTCGTCTTCCAAATTAACGCTGGCCAAGTGCCCAACTGCATCTTTGGGTGTAGCTGCGCTGATAACCTTGCGGTACGGTGTTTCTACAAAACCATAGTCATTAATACGGGCGTAGTTAGCCAGGTTAAGCACCAACCCGATGTTGGCACCTTCCGGTGTCTCCACGGCACAAATACGACCGTAGTGGGTAGCGTGCGCGTCGCGCACTTCAAACCCGGCGCGCTCACGGGAAAGTCCGCCTGGACCCATAGAACTAAGCCGACGCTTATGGGCAAGTTCGGAAAGCGGATTGATCTGATCCATAAACTGGGAAAGCTGTGAGCTTGCGAAGAATTCTCGAACAGCAGCCACAACAGGTCGAGCATTAATAAGCTGTCCTGGTGTCACTGTTTCGATTTCGGACATGCTCATGCGGTCTTTGGTGTTGCGCTCCATGCGCAGCAAACCAATGCGGAACTGGCGCTGCACGAGCTCCCCAACGAGTTTGACTCGTCGGTTAGCAAGGCTGTCAATGTCGTCTGCTGGTTCCTGAGTGTTGCTGAGGCGCATAATTTCGCTGACAATTGCAATAAGATCTTCCAAGCGCATAACGCGGTTATCGGCAGTGTTAGCAACGTCAAGGTCGAGGCGCTTATTAATCTTGTAGCGTCCAACCCGGGAGAAATCAAATCGCTTGAAGTTATAAAACATGTTCTCCAGCAAGCTGCGTGCATTATCGACAGTAGCTAGATCGCCTGGCCGAAGACGGCGGTATACCTCAATCAAGGCTTCGTTTGCAGAACGGGAAGGATCTTTGTCGAGAGTGGCTGTCAGATAGCTGATCTTACCCTGATCTACATGTTTGAAGGCATCTTTCATCTGAGCCTCGCTCATGCCGAGAGCACGGAGCAGCGTGGTAACAGGAATTTTGCGCTTGCGGTCAATTTTGACAAAGAGCGCAGAGCTAGCGGCGGTCTCAAACTCAAGCCAGGCACCGCGGCCTGGTATAACTTTGGCACCGTATAGATTGCGGCTACCAGACATCTCGGCGGTAAAGAAAACGCCAGCTGAACGAATAAGCTGCGACACAACTACGCGCTCAGCGCCGTTTATAACGAATGTTCCGCGCTCGGTCATCCAGGGGAAGTCGCCCAAGTAAATTTCGTGTTCTTTTACCTCGCCGGTGACCTTGTTAGTGAGCTCGACAACAGCTTTTAGCGGGGCGTCGTAGCTGACGTTGTTTTCCCTGGCCTGCTCTTCGGTCATTTTTGGATTTTCGAAGTGATACGACTTGAATTTTAATGATAATTTATTGCCAGTATAGTCGTCTATTGGGCTTATCTCAGCCAGCAGTTCACCGAGCCCTTCATCTACAAACCATTGCCAAGAGCGGTTCTGGTGGTCTACCAAATTAGGTAGCTCTAGTACTGGATTATTTTCTGTAAAGTATTTGCGCGGTGCCGCAGCTGTGATCTTCGCACTTTTTGCCATATATCAGCCATTCTCCTGTTAATAATTGATGTGATTTTTGATGCGCAGCAGATAAATCCACCCTAATTTTCGACTATCGAAAACTGCAAAAACGAGCCGTTATATCCAGCTCGCAATGATTTGTATTTTTACTGTTGGAGTGCCGAAGATTACTGCGTGCGATGTTGTAATTTTTGGTGTCGTTTTTTTGACACTTCAACATACGCCGACCACTACTTCTTATATGACACTATACTAGACTCGCCATAGTTGAGTCAAGTTATCGCAGCACTGTCAGGATAAACATACAATTGAGCCTCTGGCTCACCAGATAGTCTTGAATAACAACCCTCGTTTGCGGCATAAAGGAGAGCAACGGGCTCGCCAACTGTCTGCATATGATGCGCAAAGCCAAGTTGCGGGTTGGGATGTGCCCTGGCCGAAGATGCGAGCAGCACCACACCCTCCCCGGCAAGCTCGTCAACAATAGCCGCTACCGTATCTTCATGAGCTGCGATCCCACTGCCCTCAGGCAACCAATAGTCTATCTGATTTCCCTCAAATATCGATACACTCGGGTGCAGTATCGACCTGTCGTAGAGAACAGTTGCTAGCCCCATGACAGCAGTCTCGTCGCGCACAATATAGTAACCAGCAGCAGAATCAGCCCCCAGCTCAACAATATTTCCCAAACAGCGAAAGAATGATTTCCCAAAAATATTGTAAATAACCGGATCAATTCCTCTTAGTTCTTGTTTGCGTCGTTTTATAAAGGGGTGAAGCTGAGCTGCCTGCGTTGCTGCTTGCCGCGAAGTATGTGCAAACTTATCTAGCCAAACTTCATTACCTTCAGCAGCCATATCTACTATATTAATAACTTACTTTGGTTACCGACAGCAAGCAGTAGCATTTTGATTTAGACTTTCTTGTGACTGGCGGGTTTTTTGGAGAGGATATGATCGACGAGACCATATTTTTTAGCTTCTGCGGAGGTCATCCATTTGTCGCGTTCCATGTCAGCATGAATTTTATCAACCTTTTGCCCGGTGTTGCGTACCATAATCTCTTCGATCAGCTTCTTGACACGAAGTGATTCGCGCAGATCAATCTCTTGGTCTGTTACTTTGCCCCGCGTACCGCTGGAAGGCTGGTGGATCATGACTGTAGCATGCTCCAGGAGGGATCGCTTGCCCTTGGTGCCGCTACTTAGTAAAACTGCCGCAGCGCTGGCTTGTACACCTATACCGACAGTTTGAATATCCGGCTCAATATATTGCATCGTATCATAGATAGCAAGCGCATCGTAGACACTGCCGCCCGGGCTGTTTATATAAAGATAAATGTCTTTCTTGGAGTTTTCATTAGCCAGAAAAAGCAGCTGGGCTACTACCAGATTCGCGCTGTGCTCGTTTACATCTGTACCCAAGAAAATAATGCGATCCTTGAGCAGTCTCGAGTAAATGTCGTACGCACGCTCTATGCGGCCCTCTGACTCGATAACAGTTGGCACTAGAAATGATTGTGGTGAACTCATACGAATGATTGTAGCAATCGAATTAGCACTCGTCAACCCAGAGTGCCAACATGTATATTGACTTTCCCTACTGATGCATGTTATAATATAAAAATGAGTCATAACCATGCTCCTGCGTGGATGACCGGAGCTGCAGCTGATCTATCGCCAGAAACTGCAGGCCCGCTCAGGATTATTACTATTGATGGTCCTCCAAGTTCGGGCAAGACGACAATTAGCAATCTCGTTGCCGAAAGATTTGGTTATCAATCTATCACTACCGGTATGTTGTTTTGCGCGGCTGGACACGTAATCAACAATGCCGCCATCGACATAAGAGATCCGAGCCAGGTCACGGATGCAGTGTTAGGCAGCAGAATAGATTTTGCTTTAAATTCAAACGAGTTACCGTCGGTTAGTGTTGACGGAAAAGATATTTCTGACCATGTGTTTAGTCCGGATAATAAGCGAGCGGCTCCAATAGCAAGCGGCATCAGTCAAATCACGGCTGCATTTGACATAAAACTACGAAAGCTAGGTGCTGCCAGTGGTATGGCTGTTTTTGATAGAGGGTCTAGAATATTTCCAGATGCAGATCTAAAGATTTGGCTGACAGCCAATCCAAGAATACGAGCAGTCAGAAGGTGTGCTCAACTCGCTTTAGCCGGCACATACATTCCCATAGACAAAATCATGGCGCAGCATAATTTACGAGAACTTCAGGACGCTAAAAGTGACACCTATTATTACCGGCCCGACCCAGACGCCAAGGTTATAGACACCACCCACTTAACAATTGAGCAAACTCTGGCACAGATAGCAACCTACATTACTCATGATCCGCTTTCGTCGCAAGTTTAGACAATAACTAGCTTTGTCTTGATATGTTCGATTGTTTCGGCGCTGTAGCGGCAGCCGGGTTGGTCGAGGATTTTGTCGACGGGGACCCAGGCGAAGACTTCAACGTCTTCGTCATTGCTGGGATCCGGTTCGCCTTTGGTGATCGAGCAGTGATAGACGGCTAAGACAGTTCTGTATGGACGATTTAGTCTAGTAGGTGAGGCAGAAAGAGTCAAGATGCCGTGAATCTCAATTTCGACCTTGATTTCTTCCATTATTTCCCGTTTTAAAGCTTCCCCGAGGTCTTCTTCGCCTTCGTTCACACGGCCACCCGGAAAGTCATACCACATAACAGCGGGGTCGTCGCCTGGCTCACCAACCATCAACACTTCCCCTTTACTATTTGAAATGAACGCTTTTTGGCCAAGCCAGAAGACTGCTTCGCTCATACGGCGGTGTCGCTCATCAGGTTCACAACGCGCTCAGAGAGCATGCGTGATGCAATATCTCGCCTGACTTCGGGTTTTGCAAGATCCGCCTGCATGGTTTGATCAGTATACTGGCCTTTTAACAGCTGCATACGGATTTCTAGCTCCTCAGGTGACACGCTCAATTTCTCGATCTCAGCGATTTCAGCTAATACCAAGCTGGTTTTTATCTGTAATATTGCCCGCGGTTCTATAACTTCTTCAATAAACGCTTCTTCGCTTTTGCCCTCTGCCTCTAAGTACTCCTGATACGTTTGACCGCGGTATGTGAGGTTGCGCTTGAGCTCGTCGAGCTCGTGCACCACTTGCTGTTCAATCAAAGGTTTAGGAATGGTCAGTTTACTTTTGCTAACCACCTGGTCGACTAAATTATTCTGGACTATACGCGTTTGCTCGTTTTCTCGCTCTATAGCAATCTGTTTTTTTATGTCTGCTTTGAGGTCCTTAAGGTTGGTAAATGGTCCGGCTTTCGCTGCAAACTCATCGTCTAGCTTTGGCATCACCACTTCTTTTACTTTATTCGCCGTGACGTGAAAGACCACTTTCTTGCTAGCTAGCGCGTTGACTCCATAATCTTTGGGAAATGTTATCGTAAACGTATTTTTGTCTCCTGGACTCATGCCGAGCACGTTGTCTTCAAATCCTGGGATAAAGGTATTGCTGCCAATTACCAAAGGGTAGTCTTTGCCCTCAGCACCTTTTACCGGTTTACCCTTAGTGTCTTCACCTTTAAAATCAATCCACACTTCGTCGTCTTTTTTGGCAGCACGCTCGACTTCGTTCTTTTCAGCCAGTCGAATTTGCAGAGACTTCACAACCTCATCCACGTCTTTAACTGTTACCGATGCTTCTGGCTTTACTTTGGTAAGCCCGCGGTACTTGCCTACTTCTATTTTGCCAATAATGTGAGTCGTAACTTCAAATTCAAGGGCGCTAAAAGGCACAAACTTCTTGATCGCCACGTCAGGACGCGTCACAGGCCTGATCATTTGTTTTTTAATAGCTACGGCGTACAAGTCCGTAAGAACGGTGTCCAAGAACTCAGTTTGAAGCTGATTTTGATCTAAATTTTTTTCGATAAGATTAAGCGGAGCCTTACCAGCCCTAAAGCCTGGCAGCTTCACGTCCCGTGCCAGTTTCTTTAATATTTGCTCTTTGTACGGCGCCAGTTCGTCTTCACTTGCAGCAATTGTTAACTGTACCTGGGTGTCGTCTAGTTTTTTCAGTTCTACTTGCATAGGCGTCAACTATAACAGATTGAGGTCTGCTAGGCCAACGCCCGCTCGGGCGAGCTACTGCTTGCGGTAATCCTTTATGAGGCTCACCAGGCGCTGGGCAGAGTGCTTTTCCTCTTCACCGGTTTGAAGATCTTTCAGGGGATACTGTTCTTCCTGAAGTTCTGTGCTGCCTACAAAAAGTACATAGCGGGTTCCTTGCTTAGTGGCACTTTTGAGTTTTTTGTCGATCTTGCGATCAGTAGCGTCGATAGATACATTTAGCCCCATTTCACGCAGCTCGGCGGCCAGCTTGCTGGCACCGGGGTAGACATCGCCAATCAAAACAAGAAGAACATCTGTCGAGCTGTGCTGCTCAGGCAATAGCTCGTGCGTTTGCAAAAAGTTTGCCAGTGTTACGTCGCCCATACCAAAGCCGACGGTGGCAATCGGCTCAACACCGAACAAACCAACGAGGCCGTCGTAGCGTCCGCCACCAAACATACTGCGATTGTTCTCGGAATTCGTGTCAAAAACCTCAAACACTATATCAGTGTAATAATCAAAGCCTCGCATAAGCGTGATGTCAAAAGACACATTATCTAGACCGTCCTGTGCGAGCAACTCCATAAGGCTCTTCAGTTGCTTAATAGAGGGCTGTTGCTGAAGCTCTGCTGGCAACTCCTCAAGCTTGCTGACTTTAAGAATATTGAGAATACGTTCATGCAAGCCTTCGTCTTTTTGGCTCGGTGAACAAAGTGCATCTACATCGGCTTCAAAAACTGCTGCCTCCATTTTGTTCTTGCGGTCAATAAGCTTGCCAAGTGTGTGCGACTGCACATCGCTGAGCCCAAAGTAATTTTTAAGCAGTGAGTCCATGAACATCCGGCTATTCAGTCGAATTTCATACATGCTGTGCTTAGCGCCAAGTTCTTTGAGCAAATTATCGGCAAGCACGATCACTTCGTGTTCGGCACTCAAGCCGGACTCGCCAAAAATATCTACATTCAGCTGCCAGTGCTCGCGCAGCCGGCCACGTTGTGGACGTTCATAGCGCCACAAATTAGGGATCGAGAACCAGCGTAGTGGGTAGGCAAGCTCTTGTCGGCGAGCTGCCACCATACGACTTACTGTCGGTGTCATCTCTGGTCTAATAGCTACATGGCGATCGCCGCGATCGACAAAACTATAAGTCTGCTCGTTGACTATTTCCTCGCCTGACTTTGCTGCGTACAGTTCGAGTGGTTCCAAAATTGGCGCGTCATACTCTTCGTATCCGAAGCGCTGGCAAACACGGCGCATAGCGTCAAACATGTAGTCCTGAACGCGCTTGTCTTCGGGGTAAAAATCCCGCGCACCCTTATATGGTTGTGTAGATAGTGCCATAGCTTACTCCTATATTACTCGATTTTATGCAGTAGTCCACCATAGTTGTATGGTGTATAACTGTCTCCAATGAAGATAGGGTACGCAAGAGACTTGATGCCCATTTTTGCGGCCAACACAGCAGGAATAGGCTGAAAAGCTTGCAAATTTTTGGCTGGAAGATTGAGAGTATCCCGATCTTCAAGTGTCATCCGATACACAAAACAAAACTTTTCAACCGCAGCTCGGCTTACCTTTTTCATCTGCGACAGCGCTGCAAGTTTCTCTCTCCAAATATCAACATCCATAAGCTGGCTTGCCAAACTTACCTCAATAGATATGCAATTTGGGGCGTATTTATTTATGCAATCGTAGTTCGCAATAATCACCCTGCTCAGCCCCAACTGAGCCGAAATATCAAATAACTCTTTCGCCGCAGACTGGCCCACAAACGAGCAGTCATTATCTGGACAGTTGGTGTTGTGAAAATCCAAAACAAGGTCGTAGCCTTTGCAAACATCTAACAAATATGCGGCACACTTATGCTCATAGCCCCTCGCCCGCGCATTGCCGGGAAAAGCGCGATTTAGGTCCGTGTTTATGAAACGAACGTTTTTTGCAATCGCTCGTTCATTAGCTAGCATTACGTCGACCCCTCCAATCGGGGTTTTAAATAACGATTCTGCCAAATTTATTCCAAGCGGCTCATTACCGTGCATGCCGCCAATTACTAAGATTTTCATAGCTCTTCTGCTCCTTTTCTTTAACATTAAAAACTCATATAGCCGGTAACTGTTGACACCGAAGGCCGTATTACTACAAAATCACGTCTATCCGGCACCGCTACTTCACGCTCAAATATACGAGCATCAGCGCCAAAGTCTCGTCGGGGAGCCCTTTTCATGCGCGGCTCAATAGTACGGTACGCTATGGTTGCAGCACCGAGACGATCAGCCATACCACGCAGCATATAGCCGAAGTTGCGTAAGTTGCCCGCTGATCGTATTTGTTTATTAGCAAATACTTCGTCGAGCCACACCACCTTTCCTTCCTTATTGTTAGACTTTTTGACTTCGTTTAAGCTTCTTTGATTTGCTACCAGGCTACTCTTCAGCCACTGCCGCATTGCGGGTTGACCCGGATACTTTGCCTCAGCAATAGCCCCAGGTGTTGCTCGCCAGGCAAGTGCGGCCATAGCAATCCGTCCTTGATCTCGTTCTACGTACCAGATTGCGTCACGCATCTCGCCGACTCGGTCGAAGTATGTATTGAGTTCGCAGTCATCGTACGCTGGTTGCTGCGGCCGCTTGTCGCACGTGAGACATAGTGTACCTATCGCTACCGGTGAAAAGCCGCCTATACAACGCTGCTGCTCGTCAACACACTTACTGACCTCATTCCACGGTTCATCGGCAAATGCCGACTGGTATGCTGGAATTATCTCAGCATATTGTGCCCTGACTTCTTCAGGGCTATAAAATGTTCCTACATTTTTCATTTAAATTCTCCAAAATTAACTAATTAGCATATAAAAAACGCCCCGGAGTCGGAGCGCTTCAAGCCTTATTCTAAAGACAAAGAGAAACTAACCGACAAACCGGAGCGACAGATGCGAATGATGCTGGTTGGTTAGAATGTATAACATATCTCTATTTATTATATCACACATCTAGATTAATCACAAGTATTTACGCTTTTTTTACTGCTAGCTTGTATGAAATTCTTACTGTATGGTAAATGCATGAACAAAGTAGTCACAAAAATACAAAGGCGGGCAGCTCGGCAGAAAGTAATTATGCGGAAGATGGGGCTTGTAACTCGCCGCAACGATGCGCTGTTTGACGGCTGGAGCATCGTGCACATGTGTACTGGCATTGCCATGGGTTGGCTTATGGCGCCTTTCGTGGCACTGGTGCTTATGGTGCTGTGGGAGCCATTTGAGATACTAATTTTATCTCCCGTCCTAGCTCGCTACGGTATTGAGTTTGGCTACGAAACACTTAACAACTCCCTGTCCGACATTGTCTTCGATGTCATCGGCATCGTAATTGGCGCCTGGCTTCTAACGGCACTCATTGCCCCGCCATTCTATCTATTTTAGATTAGTCAGCATTTGGCGCTATGCGCTCAAAGTGACTGCAAGCCTCTATGACGCGAGCACCGTAGCCTGTAATTCCAGCCCTATCCGTTATGCCGTGTACGTCGAGCCGTACCTGAGAGTCACGGCCCAACGAGGCGATGACGGCAGACACAAGATGGTCATTCCCATGATCGTGAGTAACAGCCAGTGCTTCTCGTTCTGCTGGCGGCAATATTGCAGCCACCTCATCAGGGGCTAATAGTGGTCCTGCTTCTCTAGTATTGGAACCTGTTGACATACTTTTTAACTCCAGTCTTCTTAGCTATTTACCTGCACTGGGGCACAGTCTTGTGCCAACACGCGATGGCTGAAAAGCCTATTATGACTCGTGGTGCGCGAGAGAGGACTTGAACCTCCACGCCCGAAGGCACTAGCTCCTAAGGCTAGCGTGTCTACCAATTCCACCACTCGCGCAGATAATCTATTTTAGTCTAAAAGCTCGCATGTGACCAGATCTATTAGACTGCTAAGTTGGTAGAAATAATTTCTGGGCCTAACGCTACCACTCTACAGCGTCCTATCAACCTTTGAACTTCTGGCAAATCAGGAAAAGTGGGCTCGACGGTTCCTACTTCAGCAAAAACTGTTGATGTCCTTTTAGGCACTGGATGGCCTGATTTTTTACACAAAGCCTTTTGTCTTTGACGGACAATACGTTGCACCGACGACAAGGCTACGTCACCCTGATAAGCTTGAACACTGGGAGCCGCACGTTCATCTTCAAGTGACAGAAACTCCACCCTTAGTACTTTTGAGTCACCGACGTACAATTGAGTTGAACGAGCTACTGCTCTTCCCAATAGCCCCCAAATCGGTACAGAGTCTTGCGTTTGCGGCGCTAAAAATTCATCGCAAAAGTCCTCCAGGCTTTGGCCCTTCCCTCTTGCCATGTCTGCTGTTTTGTCACGAGATAAAACCGTCACAAATGGTTGATCGAAGGCATCAACCCCTACGCCCTCAAGATCTTCTTCTGAATCCCACTCACGAAAAAATGTCCCTTCTTCAAGCAATACTGGACGTACCACCGAAAAGGAAACCGCAATCTCCGGTGCTCCTGCATCGATTACATGTCCATGATTAGGTGCGCCAGATACTATTGACATTTTAATTCCCTAACTTACGCTATCGTGAATATAGTACTATACTACATTTTTGAATAAAATACTAGCTGGGAGTCACCGTAATTTTTGGTTTGTACCACCTTTAGGCCTTCAAAACGCAATGCTTCGGCCTTCCCAGGCCACGACAGAACTAAAATGCCCGTTTGCTTAAGATGTCTTGGAAGTCGATTAAGATCACGATACGGAGGATTGTCATAAGGTGGATCGGCTAGAATAAGATCAAACAGCTCTGCCTGATGTCGTGTTGACCAGGCGCCAGCGTAGGCGCGTACGGCCTTTACTCTATCTTGCATATCTAATTTTTTTAAGTTGTGCTTGATAACCGTATGAGCGGCTTTATCAACCTCAATGGCCACCACGCTGCCTGCCCCCCGACTAACAGCCTCTATGGCCAAAGCGCCGCTACCGGCAAACGGTACCCAAACATACAAATTTTTTATATCACCGAGAGCTCCAAATATTGCACCACGCGCCTTTTCACTCATTGGGTGTGTCCGGTGGCCATTTGGCGAATCAAAAACCCTGCCACCTAAGTATCCAGCTATGACTCTCATCCAAAGAGTATACCAATAAATCTGTTCCATGCTTTTTAGAAAGATGTTCCTTAAAAACGCGATCGCGCCGAATAAGAACATTTAGGATAGCTAGACTTAACCTAGCTGTGTGTACGCATGTTTGGTTTGGTTAGCTTAGATTGGTTATGGAACGGTAGGTGCTTACGTGCTTAGCAAGATCCGGGTATTTGGCAAGGCTATCGCCAGAGGCTATGAAGTCTTTGGCGGACTTACGGGCGGCTTCTATGAGTTCTACGTCTGTCAGTTTAGCCACCCGCAGATCGAGCTGACCTGACTGCATGGAACCGTAGATTGCGCCTGGCCCGCGGATCTCTAGGTCAAGCTCGGCCAAACGGAAGCCATCACTAGACTGCTCCAGTGCCCTTATGCGGCGGGAGGGAGCTTTGCTGTCGCTCATAACGAGGTAGCAGTAGCCCTGGGCATCGCTTCTGCCAACTCGTCCGCGAAGCTGGTGAATCTGCGCCAGGCCAAATCGCTCTACGCCCTCGACGAGCATTACGCTGGCATTTGGCACATCCACTCCTACCTCAACAACCGTAGTGGAAACCAGGATATCAAGATCGTGGCCTACAAACCGTGCCATTACGGCGTCTTTATCGTCTGGCTTCATCTTTCCGTGCAGCAGCCCGACCCGGCGGTGTTTGAAAACCTTTTTTGAGAAGCCTTCATATACCCTTTCTGCCGACAAGGCCTGCATCATGTCTGATTCACTGATTAGCGGACACACCACAAACATTTGCCGTCCAGCCGCCAGCTCTTTATCGATTTTTTCGTACAGAGGGCTGCGTGAATTCGGCGAAATAATCTTTGTAATAATATCCCTCCGCCCGGCTGGCTTTTCACTAAGCACAGAAATGTCTAATTCCCCGTAAAGAGTGAGAGCAAGTGTCCGTGGAATTGGCGTGGCAGTCATAGTAAGAACGTGCGGCATCTTGCCGCCTGCCTTTTTTTGAAGCTTTTCACGCTGGGCTACGCCGAAGCGATGCTGCTCGTCGACAATTACTAACCCAAGTTTATGCATGTCTATTTTGTCGGCAATCAGCGCATGCGTGCCCACCATGCACTTGGCCCGGCCGTCTTTGATCTGCTGCCGGGCTGCTGCTTTGTGGGCAGACCTCATGCTGCCGACCAGCAGAATTATTTCTTGCTCCTTGCCGATAGATCTGAGCATTTTATGTAAATTTTCAGCATGCTGCCGGGCCAATAGTTCCGTCGGAGCCATGAGAGCAACCTGGAAGCCGGCTTCCATTGCCATTATGGCTGCCATGGCAGCGACAACAGTTTTGCCTGAGCCGACATCGCCTTCTACCAAGCGGTTCATAGGCTCGTCTTTTTGCATGTCCTGATATATTTGCCAGGCAACTTTGCGCTGCGATCCAGTCAGCTCGAACGGCAGGCTCTCCACAAACTGCTTGGCCAGTTCTTCGATGAAGGGCACGGTATGGGTTTTTTCTTGGCTGGCTTCATTCTTGTTAATCAAACTCGCTAGGGTTAGGCTAAATATCTCTTCAAACCCGAGCCGTCTCCTGGCTGACGCCAACTGCACCTCGTCCGCAGGAAAATGTATCCCCAGCAGGGCCTCGGCTTTTGGCAACAGCTTGTTGGTACGTAGAATACTGGCCGGTAGCGATTCAGGAGTTTGCTGGATGGTGCCGCGCATATTTGCGATAACTTTTCGAATAGCAGCCGACTTGAGTCCCTTGGTTTCTTTATATATAGGCACTATGCGGGCAGCATTTACTGGGAAGTCGCTAGCCAGCTCCATGGCGGGGTTCATAATAGTCAGCCGGCTATTAGACATTTCAAATGAACCTGAAATAAAATACTGCTGATTTGGCTTGGTAGCGTTCTCTCGGTACGGCTGATTAAACCAAACCAGCCGTACACTTCCGCTGCTATCTGATGCGACTGCATCAGTAATATGCATACCCCGCCGCACATAGCGACCTTTGATCTGCTTGATATCAGCTTTTATACTAACAGCGTTATCCGGCCGCAATTTGGCGATGGGGGTTATGGTTGAGTAATCATCGTAGCGCCTGGGGTAAAACTTGACAAGGTCGTCGACGGTATAAACACCAAGAGTATTGAGCTTCTTGGTAACTGCCTCTCCCACGCCTGTCAGTGACTCGATTGATTCATCCATGCAATTGCTAGTATACGATGAGTAGACGCACGATGCGCTAACTTGCGATCTCAAGCGTCGGCGGCTCTTCAGTATCGTTGAGTTCTAAACCGTCGTAGTATTTGTGTTCTTTGCGAAGTTTCTCCAGGATAGCTCCACGAACACGGGTGACTCTTTTTCCGTTCTGTAGTACTAGTCTGGGCACATGTCTTCTCGTGTCCAGCCAGCGCGGCGATATCATATCGCCTATAGGCTCCAGCTCAGCGGCAAACAGGCAGAACCCGCCAAATCTTGGCGCCTCCTCAAGCCGCTCAACAAGCGACAAGCCCGACGTGGTTTCGGCAGTTATAGCAAAACCGGCCAAGGATAGGGCGCAAATGGTTTCGTGCTCTTCTCTTCGAACTGCGTCTTCCAAAGGATTTCTGTCCAGATTTTTGCCTTCTGGGGAAAGGCGAAAATCATAGTCTTCCTCGGCGGCTTCTATTGCTTCCGCAAATAATAAGCCTACTGTTAGATCAGAGATGCCAGGGGTTATTTCACCTCCCTCGTACCTGAATACCAAACCATCAGTGTGCCTATACATTAATATAAATATGCAACTTAAGCTTATGTATTGTCAACAGGTGTATAGTGTGACAAATCTTTTTATCTTTGTTTTTTAAGCAAAAAGAAAATGCTGGGCCCGAAGTACGTTCGCGCAAACGTTGGCTGCATAACACGCTCAATACTTAGCATGATGGTTCGTGGCACAATTTTCTTAAGTCCTGGGGAACGGAGATTAGAGACAGACAGTATGCGCTCTACCTTAAAACCTGCGGCATCAAGCTGCTTTATGACTGTCTTAGGATTGTGATTCACAAAAGCTATTTCTTCCTCTCGACGATTTTGTTCAGAGCGAATATCCACCGGCTCTTCAGGCAGTCTCTTGCCCTTTATCAAGTGTTTTATGCGATTGCGAGCATGGGCATAGTTCGCTAGCTCCAAAACAAAGTAGCCGTCTTCGGATAAAGCGTCGTGTATCTGGGAGAATTCTTTGCTTGGGTCTGGCAAGTGATGCATAACCCGGATCATGGTAAACAGATCTACAGAAGCTTTTTTGAATTTTAAGTCATCAGCCTGCATAAGCTGCTGGTCTATGTCGGGGTAGTCCTTGAGAAAATCTTCGGCAATCTCTAGCTGAGCTTTCGAGGGCTCCGCCAAAGTGACGCTGTCAGAATACTCTTTTAGCAGTACGCACAGCCGTCCATATCCACCGCCTATGTCTACGGCGTGTTTAAATCTCTTCCCGCGGAGCAGCCGCCGGATGGCCATCTCTTCTGATGCATGCTCATAGTCCCGTCCCTTCCAGTAGTGAAGGTAATTAAAATTGTCGTTATTGTACTGGTCAGCGACCTTTTTATCGGAAGTTTTTGGCATAGTGTAGGATTATAGCTTATTTTTTCTCTACAATGGCAAATCTGTTTTTGCCGCGGCGAAGCAGGTTGTTGCCGACTACAAATAGGTCTAGGTTGTTTGGCCCAGCCTTTTGATGGTTTACAGATATAGCTCCACTGTCTAAGAACTTGCGGGCTTCTATTTTAGAGCTGGCCAGGCCTGCACTTACTATAACTTCTGGCAGATCCTCAGACGCCTTCACAACAGGCAGCTCTTTCTTGAGCAGCTGCATGTCGTCCTTGGCAAGCTCCAGGAAGTCTCCATCGGCGAATAGGATCTCGGTAACTTTCTTTACCTCATCGGCTCGCTTGCTGCCGTGCACTAATTCTGTAACTTTATAGGCAAGTGCCCGCTGCGCGATGCGGCCAGCCGGATTCTCATGGAACTCAGCCATGAGCAGATCAATTGCCGGCTTATCGTACTCGGTAAATATCTTTAGGTACGTCTCCGCACCTTCGTCGTCAACATTTAGCCAGAATTGGTAAAACATAAGTGCGCCCGTCTTGGCTTCGTCCAGCCAGATCGCTCCTTCTTCCGTCTTGCCAAATTTCTTGCCCGTGGCCTTGTTTATAATCAACGGCATAGTAATAACATGCGCCTCAGCGCCTCGAGACCGACGTATAAGCTCTACGCCGCTAAGACAATTGCCCCATTGGTCGGATCCGCCAAGCTGCAAACTACAGCCGTGCTTATCAAAAAGATGCAGATAGTCGTAGCCTTGCAGCAAGGTATAGCTAAATTCGGTGTAGCTAATACCTGTGGATGGGTCGTTAATGCGCTGAGCTATGAAATCCCGCTGTACAAGCGAAGCCATACCAAAATGCTTGCCGACATCACGCAGAAACGGCAGTAGCTTCACGTCCTTAAGCCAATCTATATTATTAACCACTGTCACTTTATCGCTGATGATACGCTTTATAAGCTTCTCAGCATGCTCAACATTATGTTTTATGGCCTTTTCGTCTTGCAGCTCGCGTTCTTTATCTTTGCCGCCCGGATCGCCAATCAGGCTGGTAGCACCTCCAGCTAGCATAATGGCTTTGTGGCCGTGCCGTATGAAGGTTTTGTCTAACATCATGGCTGCAAGGTTGCCGACCGTCTGGGAGTCTGCGGAAGCATCGAAACCATGGTAAAAGGTCCATTTTTGTTGGTCTAGTGCAGCCAAGTCAGATAGTGTCGTTTGCTGGACGAATCCACGCCAAACGAGTTCTTCAGATAATGTCATGCCTATTAGTATAACCAATTTAGATCAAATGCAATAGCTTGAATACAAGCGATAAATGCTATAATACCCGCCAGTAATATGAGACGTAAGCGAGTAACCGATAGAGGACCTTCAAGAGATCTTTAGCCTATGAAAACCCCTGAAAAGTTGCCAAAATTTGGTAAAAACAGAGCCCGCAGCCACTATGTGACAAAAAAAGGCACCAAGATCAAGCTTCACAGCAGTTTGAGCGCCCGCTTTAAAGCCAAGAGAGACGCACGAGCACGTAAGAAGGCAGCCCTACTTGCCACTATGCCAAAGAACCGTTTTAAGCGGATCCTGTACCGGCTGCACCCCAAGCGCCAGGCCAAATATTGGTTCAGCCGCGAAGGCGGCATTATGGCCCTTAAGCTCACGGGCGTGGGCATTTTGGCGATGTTCCTTATATTAGTAGGTGTCTTCGCTTACTTTAGGAAAGATCTGCCGAACCTACGCGACATCTCGGGCAACAACATCGGTGGGTCTATACGCTACTACGACCGCACGGGACAAACCCTTCTCTGGGAAGATTACGATGCCGTTAAGCGCAATCCTGTCAAAGAAGAAGAAATTGCCCAGGTTATGAAGGACGCAACTGTAGCGATTGAAGACAAGGACTTCTTTAATCACGGAGGTTTTGATGTTCGCGGTATTGCCCGAGCCGGCGTAAACAACGCTCTCGGCAAAGGCGGCACACAGGGTGGATCCACCATTACCCAGCAGCTCGTGAAGCTTACACAAAACTGGAGCAAAGACCGCACCTATACACGCAAAGTTAAGGAGTTAATCCTATCAGTCGAGCTGGAACGTACCTATACAAAGAAAGAAATTCTGACAGGCTACCTCAATACTGCGCCATATGGCGATATTTCCTACGGAGTGGAAGCAGCCATGCGCGACTACTTCCAGAAGTCCGCCAAGGATATTACTTTGGATGAAGCAGCGTTCCTGGCGTCTATGCCCAAATCGCCGACGGTATTTTCGCCTTACGGCGCGCGTTATGATCCAGAATCATTGACAGGCAGGCAGCACTATATCCTCGACTTAATGCGCGACCAAGGCAAGATTACACAGGAACAAGCAGATGAGGCCAAAAAAGTAGATACAGTAGCCAAGATCAAGCCTAGGCAGCCCAAATACGAAGGTATCTCGGCACCGTGGTTTGTACTTACAGCAAAAGAACAGCTTATTGCCGAGAGAGGCTCAGACACCGTAAAACTTGGCGGCATGAAGATAACCACTACACTTGACCTAAACTTGCAAAAACTAGCTGAAGAGCAAGTGACAAAAGGTTTGCGCCAAATACAGCGCCAGGGCGGAGACGTCGCGGCCTTTGCCGCCGAGGATGTCAAGACAGGCCAAGTTGTCGCCCTGGTAGGCGGAACCGACTTCAACAATGAAACCTTCGGCCAAAACAACTATGCCCGCGAGAAGCTGCCACCGGGCTCCAGCTTTAAGCCATATGACTATGCAGCCCTGATCGAACACACGACCAACTTTGGAGCAGGCTCGGTACTGTACGATACCGTTGGACCTCTGGACGGGTACCCTTGCACGACTGGTCCTAAAAAGGGTGGTAATTGCGCCGTCAACTACGACTTCCGTTTCCCTGGCCCCATGACACTCCGCTACGCCCTCGGCGGTTCGCGCAATATCCCCGCCATGAAAGCCATGCTGACGGCTGGCGTCGATAAGACCATAGACACTTCACACAGACTGATGACCAATTTTGATAGCGACGGCAAAGCAGACGACGGCCGGGGACAATACAAATGTTACGAGCCAGGCGATGAGTCGCTTACCAAAGAATCTCCTTGCTATACGGCGGCAGCCATTGGAGACGGCGCCTTCCTGAAACTCGACGAGCACGTCCATGGGTTTGGAACTCTATCGCGCAACGGCCTTAACATTCCCCAGACCTACATTCTTAAGATTGAGGACAGCGGCGGTAAAACTGTCGACGAATGGAAGCCTAGTGCCGGCACCCAAGCCATCCGCCCAGATGCCGCCTACATCGTAAGCGATATGATTAGTGATCCCAACGCCAGCTACCTGGGCAACAAGTCCCACCGCTTCAAAGGCTGGAAGTTCGGCTTTAAGACAGGTACCACCAACGACTCCAAAGACGGCTGGATGATGGGCATGTCTACGCAGTACGCCGCTGGTGTATGGGTGGGTTACCACAACCGCCAAAAAGAACTGTCTGGATTTATGGAGAACATGACACAACCTATCGTTAATGGCTGGATGCAAGGCGCACATACTAGCCTGCAGCCGGTCGAACGCGAACGACCACCAGGTATCCAGACATTGCCTGCATACGTGGTGCGCAACCACGTTGGAGTAGGTTCCGTAGAACCAAGCCCGGCCACAGATCTATTCCCCTCCTGGTACAAAAAGACCAATCCAAACACCAAGCAGACCATCGATATCGTGTCGAATAAGCTAGCTACGGATTGTACTCCCGCCCGTGCCAAACAAGACGCCAATAACGCCTCTGCTAATCAGTATTCTGGCGACCGCTTTGTGCCAGGAGGAGCTGCCTCTACATCCACAGAGAAAGACGACGTCCACAAATGCGAAGATGCCAAACCGGCTATTACTCTGACCGCGCCGTCGACATGCCCCGGCAGCTGTACGTTTACTGCTACGGCCTCGCAAGGTACGCATCCGATCTCCAGCGCCCGGTTCAAGGGCACCATCAGCTTCTTAATAGACGGCCAAACAGTGCAGTCCTACAACGTAGACTCCAGCCCTGCTACTGTGTCATTTAACTACACCGCCGGAGGCAACGGAAGCATTAAGCAGGTTCAAGCAGTCATAGTAGACAGTGTTTTGTACGATGCATCCGACAGCAAATCGGTGGCCTTAGCTGGTGCGCCTGCCGCAACAATATCAGTCACTGCAAAAATCACTGGCCCCAACACAAAGGTCACATGGTCAGGTGGAAGCGGAACGGTATCTATTACGACCAGTGGCGGCGGAGCTTGCAGCGGCGGCGGCAGTGGAACCTGTAATATTCCCGTCGCTCAGGCACCTCTTAACAGTACTGTTTCAGCCACAGACACAAACGGTGGCAGCGGAACTGCTACGGTTGGACCTTAGTCTTCACTAACTGCGCGAACAGCATTTTGCCGGCGTCGGTTTGGTGGTAGCGGCTTACTTCTATGTCTACTGTCTTGCCGATCAGCTTGGCCGCACCGCCGACCACTACCATGGAACCGTCTTCCAAATAGCCCACGCCTTGGTCTTTGCTGCTACCCTTTTGCACAATCTTGACGGACTTTATTTCCCCAGGCAAGGCCACTGGCCGTATGCCGGTGGCAAGCTCATTGACATTCAACACCCGCACTCCCTCGATAGAAGCTACTTTGTTCAGATTATAGTCAGTCGTATATAAATCAGCTCCTAGCTTCTTAGCCAAGACTACCAGCTTGTCGTCGGTAGCTTTAATATCTGGAAAATCATCTGGCACTATTCGCACCGTAGTAACCTTGCTGTCCTGCAGCTTGCTGGCTACATCCAGGCCAAATCGGGCACGCTCGCGCTTATAGCCATCTGTACCGTCAGCCAGCATTTGCAGTTCCCTCAGAATAAACTGTGGAACGATCAGGCGTGCGGGGGTAAAACCAGCATTAGCCAAGTCTATTATCCGCCCGTCTATCAGCGCACACGTATCCAAAATAAGCTGGCGGCCTCTCGGGCGTAGCCGCATGCGACTCTTCATAAGCAAGATCAAAATTATAACAAGCAGAGCCGTTTGCAGTGTATCTACAGCGCTCATTATGACTTTAGGTAGGTATTAAGTGCGCTGCGAACATCTGTGACTGGTTGGACAATTGACTTTTTAGTAGTCTTATCACCGGATTTTGGTCCTAATACGACATCGAAGCCCAGCTTTTCGGCCTCTTTTATGCGCTTATCGGCAAACGACACCCGGCGAACTTCGCCGGATAGGCCCACTTCGCCAAATACAACTGCATTCTCTTTAAGCTTTAGGCCTTTTGCCGCTGAGCCGATGGCTAAGCAAACTGCGAGATCAGCCGCCGGTTCACTAATCCTGAGACCTCCCACAATATTAATGTAAATGTCTTGATCAGCTAGATTCAGTTTTGTGCGGCGCTCCAACATGGCAATCAGTAGATTCACCCTATTCAAATCAATACCGCTGGCAGCGCGCTTGGGGTAGCCGTAGCTGGTTTTATTAACGAGAGCCTGGACTTCAACCAGCAAAGGGCGACTACCTTCCATAGTGGCTAGTACCACTGAACCATCAGTTATCTGGCGTTCGGCGAGCATACTGGCAGATGGGTTGTCCACTTGCAGAAGTCCTTCGTCGTGCATCTCGAAAATACCTGCTTCGTTGGTGGAACCGAAGCGATTTTTGACGCTGCGAAGAATCTTAAATCCGCCGTAACGATCGCCCTCTAGCTGCAGAACCACGTCCACGACATGCTCCAGAACTTTCGGGCCGGCAATGCTACCCTCCTTGGTTACGTGGCCAACCAAAATTACGGCTGTATTAGACTGCTTGGCGGCCTGCATCAGCAAATACGTGCTATTGGTGATTTGGCTGACACTGCCAGCCGCAGAGGCCACGCCGCCAACAACCAATGTTTGGATAGAATCTACTACCACAACCCCATAATCACTTTTGCTAATAGTGGCCGCGATGTCATCGGCACTAGTACTTGTAGCTAATTGTAGCTTAGCGTCTTTGACTTTGAGACGCGACGCCCGGAGCCCAACCTGATGGGCAGACTCTTCGCCGCTGATATATAGAACCCTATTATTTGCAGCCAATCGAGCGGCAACCTGCAGAACAAGTGTACTTTTGCCAATACCCGGCTGTCCGGCAATTAGGATTACACTGCCCGGCACTACGCCGCCGCCCAGCACGGCATCGACGTCAGAGATACCGCTTGGCATGCGTTTTTGGTCATCACGGTTAGCCACAGAAGCCGCCGTGTGGCTCGCCAGCGGACTGCCAGCTAGTCCTTTTCCTGAGGAGATTACAGCCACCACTGCTTCTTCTTGGATAGTGTTCCATTCGCCGCACGTATTGCAGCGGCCCGCCCATGCTGATGTAATAGCTCCACAGTTATTGCAGATAAATCGAACGACAGGCTTTTTAGCCATTATTGCTCTTCCTTTAGCCTGCTACTGTCGATAGCTTCTACGAGCTCTTGCTCCTGGGTAACTACACTATTTCGTTCTTCTACCAGCTTATTGTAGCGAGTAATGAGCCCGCGAGTTTGCACGATGAGAGCGTTATATTCGCCTACCATCTGGTTGAATCCTGGAACGGCATCGTTGTAAGCATCTGCCTGGTTGCCGGCCAGCAGGTTGTCCAGACGGCGACGTTCTGCCGCAAGATCGTTATTGCGGGCATCGATGAGCTGCTCGTTGCCCTCAATAGTCTCTTTGAGGCGCGCCAGCTGGTCGTCGTAACTGCTCACCTGATCTTTGAGATTTATAAAGGTTTGTTCGTATTGCTTAGAGTACGCTACTATTTTTTTCCGGTCAGTAAAGTATTGGGCATAGTAATCCTCAAGTTCCGGTGAAAGCGCCAAAACTTCGCTGCCTAAAATTGAATGGAGTTCGTTTGGTACGATATTGGCGTCTTTTTTACGATAGTTTTCGACAGTAGTCTTGATGCGCTCGTCGGCAAGTGTAGCAAAAAACTCAGTAGTAAGCTTGTCTACCCGCGCTTTTTCAGTCTTGCCCAGGCGGTCATAGGCCGCATGCAGCACCTCGTGGGCAGCAGTAACCTCAACGACTCCGCTCAACCGGGGGTCACTAACGTCAAGCAAGAATATCCCTTGCCTCTCCACGTAGCAGCCGAGCACAATTGACTGTTCGGTTGTGCGGCAATGTCCATTAAACGTACTTTTATCATTTAGCTCGGGGTGGTTTACGTAAAATAGCCGTCTAGTCTTGGCGTTCATAGTTGTGTCGTCGGCAAGTTTAGCGATCCTCTCTGGTGCCGTGTAGTTGCGAAGAGCCAGATCGTCCAATATTTTTTGGTAGTTGAGCACACCAAAAAGTAGTGTGCCTACCAAAACCGCTAAAACAACTAGTCCTATGATATTTTTGGAGCGCATAAGTATCTGGCTAGTATACCAGCCTCCTCTGTTCATCAAAACTAAGAGCTATTCTTTTTCGGAAGAGTAGGCTAGCTTGCCCTTTTTGGCATCTACAGTAACAACGGTGCCTTTTTGATAGGTGCCTTCCAGTAAACCACCAGACAGGTGATCCTCGAGGGTATCCTGCAGCAGGCGGCGCATAGGCCGAACGCCATTTTGCGGGTCATAGCCTTCATTTACCAGGTATTTTTTAGCGGCAGTGGTAACATGCAGAGCCAGCCCGTGCCGCAACAAGCGCGCTGATAGCTCGGCAAGTTGGAGATCCAATATGCGGGTTATTTCATCTTTCGTAAGGGCCCTAAAGACAATAGTTTTGTCGATACGGTTCATCAGCTCGGGACGCATGGTCTTTTTTAGGCTTTCCAGTACATTCTCTTTATTGCGCTCGTGCAGCGCATCCAGATCGTGCTTATCGGCCGGCGTGCTAGCCGAGAAACCGAAGCTGGATTCTTTTTGAAGCTTTTCTGCCCCAATATTGCTAGTCATGATTACTATGGTGTTGCTAAAATCTATAGCCCGGCCTTTGCCGTCTGTCAACTGGCCGTCCTCTAAAATCTGCAGCAGTACGTTAAAGACTTCCGGGTGGGCTTTTTCGATTTCGTCAAAAAGTACCAGGCTGTAGGGTTGGCGGCGTATTTTATCTGTCAATTGTCCGCCGTCGTCGTAGCCAACATACCCAGCTGGGGCGCCCATGAGACGCGACACATTGTGCTGCTCGCCAAATTCGCTCATGTCAATTTTGATCAAATTATCCTCGCTACCGAAGAACTCCCGGGCTAGCACGCGGGCCAGCTCGGTCTTGCCAACGCCAGTTGGACCAAGGAACACAAACGAACCAATAGGTCGCTTATTGTCGGAGATACCACTCCGGTTACGCCTCACGGCAGCTGCAACGGCTGCTACTGCTTCGGCTTGGCCGATAACAAATTTGGATAGTGTTTTCTCTAGATTTAGCAGGTATTTTGCCTCACTGCGAATAACTTTAGTGACAGGCACCCCCGTAATACGGGCCACGACTTCTGCAACGTCGTCGCTAGTGATAGTAAGAATGCGGCCATCGTTGTACTTGCTCTGCAGCTTAATAATTTCCTCGCTTAGCCGAGATGCTTTGGTTTTATAGCGGGCAGCAGCCTCATAGTCCTCAGCTATAGCTGCATCTTCAATGCGTACTTGCAAGAGCCGAAGTTCTTTCTGGGCTTTGCGAAGTTCGGGTGGTGTTTTGCCCTTACCTACGCGCACATGGGCAGCCGCTTCATCTATAAGATCGATCGCTTTGTCTGGCATATAACGGTCATTGATGTAGCGTTTGGCAAATCGCACAGTGTCTTCTATGACTTCGTCGCTTATCTTGACGTTGTGAAATGCTTCGTAGTGCTTGCGCAGGCCTTTTAAAATACTGACTGTTTCTACAGGACTAGCTTCTGGGACAATCACAGGCTGGAAACGGCGCTCAAGCGCTGCGTCTTTTTCGACATACTTACTATATTCGGCAGTCGTTGTGGCGCCTATCAGCTGTATCTTGCCGCGTGCAAGGGCTGGTTTTAGCATATTGCCGGCATCCATAGCGCCTTCTGCGGCGCCAGCACCGACTATCAGGTGCAACTCGTCAACAAACACAATGGCCTTCTTATCGTTCTCCAGCTCGGCCATTACTTTCTTCAAACGCTCTTCAAACTCTCCGCGGTATTTTGTACCAGCTATCATGCCGGCCAAATCTAGCATTATTATACGCTTGCCAACTAAGCTGTCAGGTACGTCGTCTGCTACAATTTTTGCCGCTAATCCTTCTACAATGGCCGTTTTCCCAACGCCAGGCTCACCGATGAGCACTGGGTTGCTCTTTGTGCGGCGGCTTAGAATGGTAATAATGCGGGCAATCTGAGCGTCGCGCCCAATGACTGGGTCTAGCTTGCCTTGCGCTGCTTTTTGCGTGAGATCCGTACCAAAGAAATCAAGCGCCGTCTTACGACTCTTCTTGGGCACTCGGCCGGTTTCTACTGATCCGCCGCTACCCTGCTGGCGGCCCAGGAATTGTTCTAGCTCGGCCACCAATGGTTCGATTTCTACATTGAGCGAGCGGAGCATTTCCGTCGCGCGGGCGTTCTTTTGGCTTAGTATGCTATATAGGATGTGTTCTGTACCGCAATAATCTTGATTAAAGTCTTGGGCAATTTCGTAGGCCATTTTGAGCGTAAGTTTAGCTACTTCGCTCAGCCCTTTAGCGCCAAGAGCCCCTAGCGGAGTTGGGTTAACGTTAAGTGCTAGTTTAGCTTTCTGCAGCGTTACACCGGCGCCATCAAGCATCTTGGCACCAATAGATAAATCTTGGGCGAGCACGCCAAGCAGCAAGTGTTCTGTGCCAACATATGGGCTGCCGCTGCTGCGCGCAATACTGTCAGCGTGCCGCAAGCTAGCTAATGCGTTTTCGGTGAGATGATTTAAAAATTCTTGAAAATCTGCTGATGGATGCATAGTGAGCGCCCTTCTATAGTATGTACGTTAAACAAAACCACTACACCCATGATACCACCTGGCACTCGCTAGTCAAGAGTGCTAACGTCATCGGTGATAGATCATCTAAAGTCGTGCAGCTTGTTGATTTTTCTGTGAATTAGAACGAAATATAGCCATAGATACATTAACTCTAACCTGGAATGAAAAGCGACGGAATGCTTGGCTTCTCCGAGGAGTCCAGCGCTAATGACGGTAGTGATCATGTACTTTAGTCAGGAGCGCCGGTTATACTTTTTTCACACAATGCTTGATTGTCTACGTTGTGCGGATAACAAGTGTTATTGCGCCTGTTGAGCGTCTTCTAAGGTTTCCTGGAACTGGCGATGCAACATATCCCGTAAGTCTGCTCTCGGGCATTCAACAAGAGTAGGAAGGTCACTCAGACGCGCATCACAACCCTCTGTGTCGGGCTTTCTGATTTCGTTGACAATCCCACCTAAAGCAACTACAGCGACGAGAGCCACGGTATTACGGATGTAATTTGATTTTGGGGCTTCGTGCATTTAAGTTATACCATACCGCAAATCTATGTAATTACAATACTTACTTTGCCCGTTCGTCGCCGTGTTCTTCTATGGCATCCAGTAAGCTGCTCTCAAGCTGCTCTTTTTTCTTGAGTTTCTGTCCGCCAAGCGGTTTGCTGACGTTGACTTCTGCAACCGCAGCTACGGGCTCAATCGCCTGCTCGGTGTCGGAAACTATGTCTATCTCGTAGCCAGTCAACTTGCTGGCGAGGCGTACGTTCTGTCCGCTCTTGCCGATGGCGATACTTAACTGGTCTTCAGGTACACGTACGACGGCTTTTTTGCTAGATTCATCAAGTATTACTTTGGAGACTTTAGTGGGGGAAAGCGCATTTTCGATAAAGGTAGCGGGGTCTTCGTTCCAGACGACGATATCAATCTTCTCTTGCTCGCCAACCTCGCTCATGACCGCGTTCACGCGTGTGCCATGGCCGCCAACAAAAGTACCTACCGGATCAACACCTGGAACGCTGCTGGTGACAGCAATTTTGCTGCGTACACCGGCCTCGCGGGCGATTTCCTTAATAGATACTGCTCCGCTCTCCATCTCTGGCACTTCACCCCTAAACAGCCATTCCATGAACTGCGTATTTGCGCGTGAAACGATAAGCTGTGGCCCACGAAATCCACGCTCTACATCTTTTAGGTACACCTTAAGCCGCTGTCCCGGATGGTAGCGCTCGCCCTGGCTTTGCTCCTGGACGGGCATTATGGCCTGGGCTTTGCCGAGCTCGAAGCGTATGATACGCCCTTCTACGCGAGATACTACGCCGTTGATCACCGTGCCTATCTTATCCTGGAATTCAGCCATGATGATCTCGCGTTCTGCTTCGCGCAGTCGCTGCAAAATGACTTGCTTGGCTGTCTGTGCGGCTACCCGTCCAAAAGCCTCTGGCTTATGATGGATCTCTACCATGTCGCCAACTGCCGCATTTTTGCGCATTGCTTGCGCCTCAGTTAAACTGATCTCGTATCTTTCATCAGATGGTTTTTCGACAACTTCTTTGCTAACGTACACGTCGACAACGCCCGTGTTCAGGTTCATCTCTACGCGAATCTCCTGGTCGCGGTCACCATAATCCTTGCGGTAGGCAGCTGCGAGGGCTTGCTCGACAACTTCTTTAACCGAATCTTCTGGCAAGTTTTTTTCTTCGGAGATCGTCTTGATCACTTGGGCTAATTGTTTGAAATCTAAATCCATTATTTCTCCTTATTTACTGTTCACTTCATGAAAAAAGTCGACCTGCTGGCCGACTAGTACGCTGTCCATTATAGCACGAAAGGACTGCGGCCAACAACTAGACTACTATAAGTTCTCTGTCTGGATGGTTCATAACCTCGACAAACGCTTCGTAGTCCTGCTCGGTTGGCGCTTTTGGAGTATTTTCATATTTGCCGGTAGGGCTGACCCGCCCCTCTATAACCCTAGCTTCTGCACGACCGGGAAGTACGAGTTTTTTAAAACGGCGACCACCTTGATTTAGAGGCTCAACGATCATCAGCTCGATAGATGGAACATAAATTTGCACTGGATCCATTCCCACAAACAGCGTCGGACTAAAGGCAGCATGAACTTCCCTGCCGCTTCCTAGACTGTAGGCCGCTGCGACTTGAGCTACCATCGGCACGCCAACAAACTGTTGCTTCAATTCTTCAGCTAAATACCGCGCATTAAGTTTAGACATTCTATCGTCAGAGGCGATTGCTCCTAAAAAGCTAGCCTGCGTCCTTCTTGCCAACTTTATTACTTCCTTCTCAGACTCTGCGCCCACAAGTCTCAGCAAGTTCCCGTCGAGCATTCGTTTGGCGAGTTGGCTGAGCAACTTCCCGGTTTCTCTATCGACCTGGGCGTAATCATCTTTCTTATTATCAACAAGCCAGAAAGGATCCGAATCGCTGCGAGTGCGTCTGTGCATCTGTACGAACGCGTCACCCTCGTTGGATATGGCAGCCACAAAAACACCATGGACGTTAGTAGGTGGTTTCCTCGTAAAATCTATCTCGAAACGGAATCCGTGCATCTCGTGCCGCACAAAGTCGTCCCTATTAACAGGCGCTTCGTGTTCTATCTCCCTTACAAGCAGCATCCCCCCTATAAATACAGCTTGCGTCACGTAGCTAAAGACAGCATTTATCTCTTGTCCTTTGTAGCACATCTCCTGTACTACGCGTCCGTTCATGCCGTCCAATTCGGCCTCTACCAAGTTCGCCAGAAACGCCCTATGCCCTTGCATTGTTTCTACCAGCTCAGGAATGGGAGGCCCTGCTTCAAGTGCCTTTCTTTCAGGATGATAGCCGTCTGTCATTTGGTATATTCTAGGATGTACTACGTGGTTTGTCTAATATCTCGTCCGTAGGCTAGAATGTAGATCTATGGGAAAATCAGTACGCCGTCTATATCAGCAATTCAAACCAGAGAATTATCAGCTGCATATCGATATTGACAAGCCAGGAATGAAATTCTCGGGCAAAGTTATCGTAACAGGCAGAAAAACCGGCCGTCCTAGCCAGCGCCTGACGTTTCATCAAAAGGACTTAACAATTGTCTCTGCTTCACTGCAGAAACACGACAAAAACGGCACCAGAGATATAGCCGTCGACCGCATAAACACCCACAGCAGTTACGACGAAGTACGCCTGCATGCAGCCGAGATGCTCTACCCGGGACAATATACCGCGGTTATCGAATTCACCGGCACAATTACGCGCCCCATGCATGGTATGTACCCCTGTTTTTTCAAGCATAATGGCAAAGATGACTATCTGCTGGCTACTCAGTTCGAAAGCCACCATGCCCGAGAGGCCTTCCCGTGTATTGACGAACCGGAAGCAAAAGCAACCTTTAATTTGAGCCTCACCTCACCAGCCAAAGAAACGGTCCTGTCCAATATGCCGTTACTGAGCCAGGAAGAATCGGCCAGCATGCAAACGAGCGTTTTTGAGACTTCTCCCATTATGTCGTCCTACCTGCTAGCCTGGGTAATCGGCGACATGCACTACGTCGAAGCGACTACCCGGGACGGTATTATAATGAGAAGTTACGCTACGGTAGCCCAGCCAAAAACATCGCTCCAATATGCCAACGATGAAGCTGTAAAAATACTGGACTTCTATACCGATTACTTTCACACGCCCTTCCCCTTGCCTAAGCTGGACCAAGTTGCTTTGCCTGATTTCGAGTCAGGCGCAATGGAAAACTGGGGACTTATTACATACCGCGAAGTCGCCTTACTTGCCGATCCCGTTAATCGTTCCCAGTCATCAGAGCAATACGTATCTATGGTTATTGGCCACGAATTATCGCACCAGTGGTTTGGCAACTTAGTCACCATGAAGTGGTGGGACGATCTATGGCTAAATGAGAGTTTCGCTAGCATCATGGAACACATTGCCCTTGATAAGCTGCATCCTGACTGGTTCCAGTGGGAGCAATACACAGCTAGCGACGTTATCTTGTCGTCTAACCGCGATATCTATAAAGACGTGCAGTCTGTTCGGGTTGCCGTGCATCACCCTGATCAAATAACCACGTTGTTCGATCCAGCCATCGTCTATACCAAGGGCGGAAGGCTGCTAAAAATGCTCATCGACCACATAGGAGAGGACGCCTTTAGGGCAGGACTTAAGGCATACTTTAAAGAGTTTAAATACGCCAACACTGTGCGTGATGACCTATGGAGACATCTCGGCGCGGCAAGCGGTAAAGACATTAACGCGCTGATGGACCCCTGGCTTGAACAATCAGGCATGCCCATGCTACGTGTTGATCACAAAAAAGACGAGATACACCTAAGCCAAAAACGTTTCATTCTAGACAAACCCGAAGACGCGACACTTTGGCCGATACCACTGCTTGCGTCGTCTAAATTGCCTATCGACACCTTAACAAAACAATCAGACTCCGTAGTGCGCAGCGGCAAGGAAACAATCTTGTTCAATACAGAAGGTAGCGGACATATGGTTGTCAGCTACGCCGATGAGTCCACACGAGAGTACGTGGAGAGAGCTATCATCACACAAACTATCCCTCCCCAGTCTCGCATTAACGTGCTCAATGACTATTTGCTGCTTGCCCGCAGCGGCGATGCTTCCATACTAGAAGCCCTCGAGATAGTAGAACAAGCCGGCAGCGAGCCGCGGGATGCTGTCTGGCAACAGATGAGCCGGGTCCTCGGCACCGTTCTTGGCCTAACAGAAGGCGACAAAGAAATGGAAGCAAAACTGCGTAGTCTAAGGAGGCAACTCGCCGCTGACTGGTATAAAAAATTGGGCTGGGACGACCTGCCCAAGGACGACCCAAATACCAAGGGCATGCGCCAGACAATGCTAGCCTATATGGTTTTCGGCGAGGATTCAGCTGCACTGATGGAAGCCAAAAAACGCTACCGCTCTGCCAAAACAGCCGACGACCTGCCAGCCGAACAGCGCGGCCTGATAATCGGTGCGTCCGTACGCTCGGGCGAAGATATTATTGACAATTTAATGCAGCAATACCAGAGCACACCAAACCCTGACACCCAAGGGTCCATAGCAGCTGGCCTATGCTCCACTCGTGACGCCCAGGTTGCCAAGCACATTATAAGCAAAGCCCTCGGTCCTGATGGATTTGTGCGGCCACAGGACACATTTCGCTGGTACGCCTACTTTATGCGCAACTACCACACGCGGGAAGTCGCGTGGACATGGATGCAGGATAATTGGGGCTGGATTCTGGAAATGTTTGGCAAGGCCAATTCGTTTGATTACTGGGTGGTTTACTCAGCGGGACCAATCAACACACCAGAGTGGGAAAAGAAATTCCATCAATTTTTCGATCCAAAAATGGACATCGTGGCACTTGAGCGCAATATCAAAATTGCATTTTCGGAAATCACGGCCCGCGTTGCCTGGCGAACCCGCGAAGAACCCAAAATCCAAAGCTACTTTAAAAAATCTTAGATTTCCTCAAGAAATTCTACGATAAAATTCGGACCGGACACCTCTGCAGCACTTAAAACATACTCTCCGCCGTATTTGGTCGTCTCCACCCAATACCTGGCAGCATATTCCATTTGTCTGAGTTTAGAAGGAGTTATGTAATCAAACCCACTGCCTTGGGATGCGGTGGAGCGATACTTTACCTCTACGAAATACACACATTCGTTTTTTTGGGCCACGATATCAACCTCGCAGCTCTTAGTCTTCCAGTTGCGATCGATAATTTTGTAACCACATTTCTTTAAATGCAAACTGACAGCCTCTTCAGCATTGCGGCCATCTTCGTTATGTTTCACGCCTGAAGCGCCTTTATGGGCTTAAAGCTGTGCCTATGGAAAGGTGTTGCACCATATTTTGTGAGCGCCAGCATATGCGCAGCCGTTCCGTAGCCAACATGTTTGTCGAACCCGAATGCAGGATGAGTCTTAGCCAGAAATTGCATATACCTATCTCGAGCCGCCTTAGCAACGATGCTAGCTGCACTAACTGCGGGAATATGCAAATCCGCCTTGATCATGGCTGTTGCACGTGGTTCGTCTGACAGATAGTTAATTGACCCGTCAATTATAATTTTGCTGTATGGCACCTTAATTTCTTGAAGTGCTCGCTTGCATGCAAGTGTAGTGGCAAGCGTTAGACCAAGGTCATCGACCTCAGCTGGACTCACAAAACCAAGCCCGACTGCAGCTTGCGTATATATTAATTCCGCTAATGCGTCGCGAGACTTTTTAGTGAGTAATTTGGAATCAGTCAAACCGGATATGGTGTGGTTTGTATTTAAGCAGACTGCACCAACAACCAATGGGCCTGCCCACGCCCCCCGGCCAACTTCATCTATGCCTACTACCATACGGTTAGTATAGCAACTACGTTATAGCTAGGCTTTTTTGGCTGGCTCGGGAGTGGGCTTTTCTTCGGCCTTTGGAGCTTCAGATGGTTCTTCTTTGGCCGTTTCTACTTCTGGCTCTGCGGCTTCTGATGGCTCTTTTGCTTTGGCGACTGGGGCGGCTTCTGCAACCTCTTCGGCCTTAACTTCTATATCGGGGATGGTGTTGACCGCATCACGGTCGAAAGCAACATTGGAGAGGCGGGCTGACTTTCCTGTGCGGGCTCTCATGTATGTCAGGTAATTGCGGCGAACTTTGCTGCGCTTCGTTACTTCTACTTTTACAACCAAGGGGCTGTGTAGTAAATATGTCTTTTCGACTCCAATACCGCTGGCTATGCGTCGAACCGTAATGCTACTGGTGTGGCTACCCTTTCGATGAGTACGGATGACTAACCCCTCGAAAATCTGGATACGCTCTTTATTGCCTTCGCGAATTTTCTGGTGCACTTTTACCGTGTCGCCACTGCGCACTTCTACGACTTGGGGTTTCTTGTATTTCGCATCGATTGCATGAATCAGAGACATTTCGAACTAACCTACCTAATCTTTAACCTTTTCTACAGTATATCATATCTGTTGTAGAAAGAAAATGACTATCTGCGTGCTTTGGCAGGAAAGGCTGCACGGAGCGCAACATACAACACTTTCGCGTATGCATCTAGTCGCGGGTTCGCCTCACACTTCGCCCGCCTTTCAGCTATCTTGCTTATATAGTGCAGTCGGGCAAAAGCTTCGGGCACAAACTGTTCGTAGTCCGACACCGGTAAATCTATACGGCTCGAGAAACTAGAATTCTGCCGCGGAAAGCCTCCCGCCCGGTGAATGGGTCTGGAGTATCTGTTAGCAACATCTATAACATCAGCCAGCACTCCATGCCCTCTACTTCTTAGTGCATCTTCAATGGTTACAGCGGCTTGCGTAAACTGATTCGTTGATGATTCCTCAAAATACCCCACAATTGCGCTATGGGCCCAATCTATCATTTTTTCCCGACCTTGCAAACGTACTACTTCGCCTACTTTGAGCAAACTCTTCGGAGTCACTAAAATTTCGAGCGCTTTATCGATGTCATCAACTGAGCCGCATATGTCGTCAAATAACTTGATGCTGGCGTCAAACTTTGTGCGTGGGGGCGCAGGTAATTTATCTTGCTCTGGTCCAGAAGATGCGAGGATACCGCCATTTCGTTCAACCATGCTAGCAACAGGTACCGTATAGGAGTCAGTTGGTTCTACTGGTTCCTCAACTCCCGCATTGGCTGGCGCAGTTGCCACAGGCGGTATGGGCCGAGCAAGCTGATGACGACCCCGAGATGATGGCTGGGCATCACCATTTAGGCGGGCGTACGAAGGCAGTCGCAAGCCCGCATTCGCCACCGCTTCCCGGACTTCATTCATATGCTCGGAGTCGTGATCACCAGAGTATCGATAGCGGGCTGCAGCTCTTGAGTAGAGCCTTAGTATATTTGTGCCTCTCGGCGCCCCAGGAAAACGCGTTAGGTCATTAAAAAAATAGGTTGGCCTAGGAAGGCTCCAGAGAAGGGTTAACAGATCGTTGCGAGACTGGCCAAAATATCCGTTGCTCTGGCCCAATCTGTCTATGTTTATAAGAGTTGTATGAATTGCCGACAGATGCACTCCTTCTGCTAGGGCCTCCTCTGTGGGATCGTATTCATGTAATACCTCTGCCGCAAATGCTGCTGGGGGCTTGTCGCGGGCCAATAGCTTCCCGATGTGCGCAGCCTGCTTTTCGACCCGGCTATACTCATGTCCCGCGCTATCAAGTACGGCAATACGGCCATTTGCGGGGTCATAGGAGAAAGCTATATTGTGAACTCGTGGTATGACACTTTCAAAATGCTGGACATTATAGCCAGTCGGTAAACTTAGCTCAGGACGCCATAATCTTGCGCCAGGCGGCAGGTCGATATCACTCATTTATTTTTATTATAACAGTTTATTTGCATTCTTGCATCTATGCTTCATAGGCATTTTAGCAACTGCCACAATTTTTCGCTATAATAGGCACTTATGGATTACGGGGAAATGGCTTTAAAACGGCACAAAGAGCTGCGAGGCAAGATAAGCGTCGAGCTAAAAGATGCGCTTGATAGCCAGGAAAAGCTAAGCATTTACTACACACCCGGCGTAGGAACGGTCAGCAAATATGTGGCAGACCACCCGGATGAAGCCCGTAACTATACCTGGCTGGGTAATAATGTTGCTGTCGTTAGCGACGGTTCGGCTGTTTTAGGACTCGGTAATATCGGGCCAAAAGGCTCCCTGCCCGTTATGGAAGGTAAGGCGATGCTATTCAAGCACTTTGCTGGCATTGACGCCGTGCCGATTATTCTAGACGTTCACTCGGCAGACGGCATAGTAGCGGCTGTTAAAGCTATCGCTCCAAGTTTTGGCGGCATTAATTTAGAGGATATTGCCGCGCCAATTTGTTTTGAAGTAGAAGAACGACTCAAAAAAGAGCTGCCTATACCCGTGTTCCACGATGATCAGCATGGCACTGCAGTTGTTGTTTTGGCCGGCTTGATCAATGCCATGAAAATACTAGGAAAAGACCTAAACAATTGCTGGGTAGTTGTCAGCGGCGTAGGAGCGGCCGGTGTAGCCGTTATGAAACTCCTCAAGTTATATGCGCCGGGTGTTAATATGCTGGCAATCGACAGCAAAGGAATCGTCTGCGCTGATCGCGGTGATCTAAACTCCACCAAGCAAAAACTTATCGATGATGGAGTAATCTTTGCTAAAAACGGCGGAGACCTGGCAAAGGCCATGTCAGGAGCAGACATATTCATAGGTGTCAGCCAGCCAAATGTTGTAACGGCTGAGATGGTTCACAGCATGAAAAAAGATCCTATTATCTTTGCTATGGCCAATCCAGTACCAGAGATAATGCCAGATCTAGCAAAGGAAGCGGGCACAGCCATTATGGCCACCGGCAGGAGCGACTTCCCGAACCAAGTCAATAACGCCTTGGCCTTCCCCGGTATCTTCCGGGGTGCACTAGACAACCGGGTACACAAGATCACCGACGAGCACAAGATAGCGGCAGCCAAGGCTATCGCCGGTTTAGTAGAAAACCCCACCCCCGAGCAAATAATCCCTTCTGTGCTTGATGATCGGCTCGTCCCCGCCATTGCCAAAGTTATTAAATAATGTTATTGTCGGTCTAAATGCGTCTAAGATCTATCGGTTTCTATCCAGGAGAAGTCTCCTTATTCGAAGGGGGCTTCGAGATAACGAAGGATCTTGATCCTGATATGCGCGGTTCACACTTTGTGGATGTACCTGAATCTGGTCTCTTGGTCAATGTCCACCGCAGGGTAGTAGACCCGCTTCGTACAGAATACACGGGCTTCGCGCTCAACCAGGTATTGGATGGAGTGACTTGCCATGTTGATCTAGAACTTGAGCCCCAGCCGCGACTTAGAACGGTCGTACAGGCGATCTTAGCTGAAATGCACCAAGCAGTAGATGCGAGACCTCATGACCAGCCCGCCTAAACAAAGTACCTCCACAAATTGTACACACCAAGAACCTAATGCCCGCACCTGACGCCACACCCGAAACGTTCGTTGTACCGGATCAACTTGAGCTTGTTGAACGCCTTAATAAACTACACCTCGCCAGAGTAGGGCGCGAGGCAATTACTGATAAATTGTACGATCTAGCGGATACTGAACACACCCCGGAGATATTTGTGCTAAATGTATTCAGGCGTCTGGCCACCTTTGAGACGGGCGAAGAACGACTGAGTCAACGGCCTCCTTCGTATGTACCCCACATCATTGGCTTGCTCATAAAGAATGATCCCCACAGATCACGAGCTTGGACATTTTGGGATGAGCTGAAAGTGACATTCGATATTGACACCTCGCCGTTGCCAAAGCCGGAGCCAAGTCCACCCAAAACCAAGGATCAGAGGCGCGCAAAGTGGATACTTGACGGGGTGATAGATCTTGATCGAGTCCCACCATCACAAAAACCTAAGCCAAGAAAGATTCAGAAGCGCGACAAAAAGAGGCAGAAAACGCACCGAAAACTCTCGGACCACGAGCGCATAAGACAACGCTCCTACAAACTTGACACAGAGAAGCGTAAACAACGCGACGAACTACCACCACCGCGCAAGCCCGAAGAAAACAAAGACGACTAACACTAACCGACTACGCGGTAAACTTCTTCTAGTGTTGTCTCGCCGCGAAGAGCCTTTAGTACACCGTCTTGGAGCATGGTTATCATGCCATCTTCCACGGCTTTTTGCTCTAACATGTCGGAGTTGAGTTGATTGGGCGGCAAGCGCAGCAGCTGCTGGATACCGGGAGTCATCTGCAGCTGCTCGCGGATAGCAATCTGGCTTTTGTAGCCGAATGGATTTTCCTCACTTGTGCCCGGATTATAGAGAGTTACCTGGTTCACGTCTGGGCGTTCCATCTGAGGCGGCAATGTATCTATAACGTACTGAATCTGCCGCTTTAGATCATCATCGGGTTGGTAGGGCTGTTTGGTCGCGTCGTCTAGCCTGCGGACAAGACGCTGTGCCATAACCAAATGCATGGCACTTGGCAGCAACGGGTTCACGCCAATAGCATCCAGCATGCGCATAAGCGCAGTTGACGCAGATGAGGCGTGGAAGGTGGAAAGAACCAAATGGCCGGTCAGTGCGGCTTGCAGCGCAGTTTTAGCAGTATCTTGATCACGGATCTCGCCCACCATCACTACATCAGGATCTAGGCGCAGTACAGCACGCAGCTTTTCGGCAAAACCAAGTTCGTTGTTGTCGCCGTCCACCGGAATCTGTACTACACCCGGCAGGAAGTACTCAATCGGATCTTCCAAAGTAATGATCTTGCGCTCAGGCGAATTAAGCGTGTTGATAAGCGAATAGAGAGTGGTGGTTTTACCAGATCCAGTAGGGCCAACGATCAGCACCAGACCAGTCGGGTGGTTGATAATACCGTCAACCACCGTCCGCTCAGGGGCACTTAGGCCCAGATTATCGAGTTTCAAAAGTTCCAACTTAAGATTAAATATACGCATAACTACGTCTTGCCCATAAGCCGTTGGTACCGTTTCTACGCGCAGGTTCACCGTCACTTCGTCGCCAGTCGCCATACGATACGTCTTATTAATGTGTCCTGTCTGGGGGTTTGGATTCGCAGTACTCACATTGGCTGCAATAGCGATAGATGACAGAAGTTGGCGGTACTTGCCGTGGCTTAATTCGGCTATCGGATGCAGTACGCCGTCAACCCGCAAGCGCACACGAACTGAACCTTTCTGATTCTCCAGGTGAATATCAGAACCTTTCAGCTGGTACGTCTGCTTTACCAGGTACGCCAAAATGTCGTCAGCCAATACCTGGTCGAGTGTTCTGGTTACCTGGGAAAAAAGGTCGGCGTTGTCTACCTGCGCCAACTGTACATCCTGATAGATGATCTGCTTTGGCGGGTTGTAAAGCTTCATGTAGTCAGAGAAGCCCGTGTCGGATATCAAGGCAAATGATACTCGCTGGTCCAAAAAGCGATCCTTTAGAGACTTCATAGTCTGCTGAGATGTTGTGTTTGTAACGCCAAAATCTATCGAATGAGCGTCAGAGCGCAGCGGCACCACCTTCATTGCCAAGAGCTCTTCGTTGGGCAGAATATCTTTATAAAGCACCTTTTCAGAGATGCCAGAAGTGTCCACGTAGGCCATCCCAAGTATTCTGGAACGTCGCTCAGTAGACTGCTCTTCATTGCGTCGGGCGTCTTGACTCATATCTATTAATTAAAGCATAAGGAGCTTGTGTTTGTATACTGTAGGACTTTCGCACTTCCAGCGTAGATAACAAGGTGCAGCTGGCTGAGCGAAAACTGTTTAGCTTATAGAGGCGTAGCCTAGCTACACAGAGAGAAGATAAGCGGTTTGCAGCCAGTCAGCTGTGGTTTGTTCTACGCTGGAAGTGCGAAAGTCCTATAATAGTGTTATGAATACCGAAATTGCAGTAATTGCCCACAATATACGCAGCGCTCATAATGTAGGCTCTTTGCTTCGCAGCGCCGATGGGCTGGGTATACAGACAGTATACTTGAGCGGCTACACTCCATATCCATCCAGCAAACACGACACGCGCCTCCCGCACTTGAGCCGTAAAATACACGCTGCAATCCAAAAAACAGCTCTTGGCGCTGAGCACAGCCAATCTTGGGAGCACATAGAGGATATACGCAGTGTTCTAAAGCAGCTTAAACAAAGGGGCTACACGCTCATAGGGCTGGAGCAAGCCGAAAACGCCGTAATGCTGCCCAAGCTTCGAACCCCTTCAAAGGCCGCATTGGTACTTGGCAGCGAGCTAGAAGGTATTGACACCTCGCTGCTTGCTGACATGGACATCATCGTTGAGATACCTATGCTCGGTAATAAAGAGTCATTCAACGTCGTTTCTGCCGCAAATATGGCCCTATATCATATGCGGTTCATAGACATGAGTATCTAAGAGATGGTATAACTAAGCTTAAGTTACTAACTAAAGTGCTATGCCCACTCAAACAAAAAAAAGACCAAGACACACAAGCCACCGACCAAAAGAACCGCGTACCAAGCGGTTTATGAAGATATACGCACCGTATATTCCTTTATTGCTAGTTGTAGTCACCGGACTTTTTTTGAGTTTCCAGGGCAGCCTGAAAACTAATTATCAAGAGGTTCTAGGATACGCTACTGGTGTTACCGAAAACGGACTTTTGAGCGAAACCAACAAGAAGCGATCTGCGGACAGACTGCCCGCGCTCACACCGAATGCTCTGCTTACTCAAGCTGCCCAAGCAAAAGCAGAGGATATGGCCAAGCGTAACTACTGGTCACACCAAACGCCCGATGGCATGCAGCCTTGGACTTTCATAGAAAAGTCCGGCTACAACTATGCTCGCGCCGCCGAAAACCTGGCTTATGGCTTCACAACAAGCGACACTACTGTGAGCGGATGGATGAACAGCGAATCACACCGCGCCAACATACTAGACAACGGTCTGTCAGAAGTAGGTTTTGGTGTGGTCAATGCGTCTGATTACCAAAACAAAGGGCCTCAAACCATAATCGTTGCAATGTACGGACTTCCCAGCGGTGACCCAGCGCAGATACCAGCCGCCAATGCTATAACACCAAGCGTGCTGGCCGAAAGCAGCTCAGTGAGCTTCGCACAGGCTCTCACCGGCGGCAGCGCTCCGTGGATCAGCTTTGCCATTGGCTTATCAATTGGCGGAATTTTAATGTACTTGGTAGTAAAACACAGCCGCAAACTTCGACGTACAATTAAGCGCGGGGAACGGTTTGTAATTCACCACCCATTGATGGACGCAACCCTCATTGCAGTCGTGTTAGTCGGTACTCTTCTTGTGCAAACCGCTGGTTTCATTCACTAACAACCTAATGAGGGGAAATTCTTCTTTAGGTTTTCCCCTCTTTAACCTCACTTTGTTCAGGATTCTCCCCTTCCAAGGAAATTGATTTGCTTAAATAAAGTAATCAAATCAGTAATAATTTTTTTTGGCGATTGCTGTTGATCATGCTACTGGTAGACGACGTGGTCGGCCCCGCAAAGATCATACACCTGCTTCAACAATTCTTCACTCGGCTCGACAGACGAAGGTAATTTAATGATCTGCTTGTCCTTTGTTTTGCCTACCACAAGCACAACGGGAACATCGCCTGGCCCCGAGTCTATAACTGTTTTAAGACGACTCAATAGATCATTATTTTCTGTGGTATCGAGACGTATATAAAGACGCGTCGGAGGAGCAGTTTTTTTGCCGGACGCCTTCTTAGACTTATGATCTTTAGATGAAGCAGCTGAGGGTTTGGGGACTCGTTTTTTCTTGCCAGTAGCTTGATACGTAGCGGCCTGCTCAGTTGTTATTTCTCGGGCGTCATCTGCAAGTATCTTCATCTCCGTAGTATTACCTTCACGATCCTTGCTGGAAACTTTGCCTGACACCAAAACAACAGTATCTCGTTCCCAGAGCCCTGCAGTCTGCTGATATACTCCCGGAAAAAGGATGATTTCAAGCTCTCCTGACATATCGCCAAGCCTTACAAATGCCATTTTTTGCCCGTTTTTTGTGGTAATCTCGCGCATATCAATCACCGAGCCGCCGATCTTAACGGCTTTGTTGTTCATGCCTTCGGATATCTCCTTTATGGGTATAGCTAGCTCTGCCAGCAGCGTTTCATACTCACTGAGCGGATGGTGCGAGAGATATATTCCCAATAGCTCACGCTCCCAGAGAACTTGCTGGCGGGCGTTATAGTTTTCACCCTCAAAGCTCAAGGCCAGTTTAGGCTTTAGCGCCATGCCGACCTCGACATTGCCAAATAGGTCGGTCTGCCCAGTTGAGGCGTCTTTTTGCACCCGTCCAGCATAGGCTAGGAGCGCATCAATATTATTAACCAACACACTCCTCTCAGCCAAGCTATCAAACGCCCCAGATTTTGCCAGACTTTCTATAGCCTTGCGATTCACTATGCGAATATTGGTCTTGGCGAGAAAATCCTCGAGACTAACAAAGCCCCCTCCTATTGCGCGTGCCCGTATAATCTCATCAACAGCGCCGCTGCCAACATTCTTAATGGCTGCCATACCAAAACGTATAGACTTACTCTTGGCTGCACCCACCACGGCAAATTCGGCAAAAGATTCGCACACATCTGGCGGCAAGACGTTTACTCCCATCGTTTTACACTCAGCAATCTCTATTGCCAGCCGGTCGGTGTCGTCAAAGTCACTGGTCATGAGTGCCGCCATAAAGGCTGCTGGATAATGCGCCTTGAGGTACGCTGTCCAGTAAGCGATTGTTGCGTAGCAAGCGGCGTGGGATTTTGGAAAGCAGTATGCTGCAAAGGCTTCGAGCTGCTGCCAAAATTTCTCCATAACCGCTTTATTTACATCAGATGTATCAATGGCTCCCTGAATAAAATCTTTTTTTAGCGCTGCTAAAACCTCCGGCTTCTTCTTAGCCACGCCCTTTCTAAGAGTGTCGGCTTGACCGCCTGTAAAGCCGCAAAGATCTTTGGCGATCTGCATAACTTGTTCCTGATAAACCAGCACGCCGTAGGTATTTTTAAGAGCATCTCTCATCTTGGGGTGCAAATACTCAATCTGCCTGTGGCCATGCTTGCGGGCAATAAAATCTTCTATCCACTGCATGGGCCCGGGGCGATAAAGAGCTCCCATGGCTATGAGATCGTCAAAGACAGTCGGCTTTAAACCCCTCAAGTAGCGTTTCATACCGGCGGACTCGAATTGGAAAATACCGGTGGTATCACCGCGCTGGAAAAGCTCAAACGTCTTTTTGTCGTTTAACGGCAGCTCGTTAATGTCTACGTCAGCGTCGTAAACTTTTTTTATTATGCGCAGCGCATTCTTTATAATCGTCAGATTAGAAAGACCCAAAAAATCCATCTTAAGCAGCCCCAGATCCTCAATTGGACCCATAGAATACTGGGTAGCTACTACGCCTTTTTGTGCCATTTCCAACGGCACAAACTTCACAATTTCATCCGGTGCAATCACCACGCCAGCTGCGTGTACGCCGTGGCTTCTAATTGTGCCTTCCAAACGAACAGCCAGGTCAAACACCTGTTTAGACTGCTCGTTTGTGTCGTATTCGCGTTTCAGATCAGCATTATCCTTTAGCGATCTTGCTAGTAAAATGTGACGGCCCTGGACTGGAGGAGGAATCATCTTTGCTAGCCGGTCTGCCTCAGCATACGGCACTTGTAGTACGCGGGCTACGTCGCGAACTGCGTTGCGGGCAGCCATGCGGCCAAAAGTGACTATGTTTGCAACCCGGTCCTTACCGTATTTCTCGACGCAGTACTGGATCACTTCGTCGCGACGGGTGTCCTGTATATCTATATCAATATCTGGCATGCTGATGCGGTCTGGATTTAGAAATCGTTCAAACAGCAAATCGTACTTCAGCGGATCAAGTTCAGTGACGTTAAGGCCATAGGAAATAATAGAGCCCGCAGCACTGCCGCGGCCAGGTCCAAAAACAATTCCCTGGTCTTTACCCCAGTTTATAAAGTCGGCAATGATTAAAAAGTAGCCATTGAAACCCATACTATTAATTACGCCCAGCTCGTAATCGGCTCGCTCCACTATATGTGCGGGCAATAATTTTTTTGCCGATTGCAGGTCTAGTTTTTTAGAGCCTGCAAAACTCTGGCCACCATATCGCCAGCTCAAACCTTGGTAGACCCACTTTTGTAAGTAAGATTGTTCAGTCTCTCCCTTTGGAACTGCGAATTTAGGAATTAAGAAGTTGCCAAGCGTCAGGCTTACCTCGCAGCGATCAGCAATAACTTTGGTGTTTTTTATTGCCTCGGGATGCTCTTTGCCCCAACGACCTATTACATCCTCTGGTTCGGCAACATATAGCTCGAACTCTTTGAGGCTCATTCGTTTTTCGTCGGATAAAAACGAGCCTGTTTGCACGCATAGCAATATTTCGTGCGCTTCCTGGTCTTCTTTTTTAAGATAATGGGCATCGCCGGTAACAACAGTCTCGATTCCAAGTTCTGCAGCAATTTTAAAACTGTTATTGGTAATGTCCACCTGCTCTTGCCAAGCACTTGGATGATCCACGTGGCCATGGTCTTGAATCTCAATGTAGTAGCGGTCGCCAAAAACGCTCTTGTACCACTCGGCTGTCTCCTTTGCCTGCTTGTATTGCCCTTGGCGCAGAGCGTCACTGAACTCGCCGCTCATACAGCCTGAGAGCACGATAAGACCTTCGTTATACTTTTCGATTAGTTCACGGTCTATACGAGGCTTATAGTAAAACCCGTCCAGGTTTGCAATAGTGGAAAGCCGCATAAGGTTCTGATAGCCCGCATTATTCATAGCTAGAATAATGAGGTGGTAATACTGCTTGTCTTTACCGGGCTCTTTGTCGGTATGCCCTCTCGGCGCCACGTATGCCTCCATGCCAATTATGGGCTTAAGCCCCTTATTTTTAGCACCCGTATAAAACTCAATAGCGCCGGACAAGGTGCCGTGGTCAGTTATAGCCAGTGCTTCCATGCCAAGCTGTTTTACTTGGTCTATGAGGGCAGGTATTTTGGTTAGCCCATCGAGCAGGCTGTACTGCGTATGATTGTGCAGATGCACAAAATCACTAGCTACCAATTTTTGCTTTTTACCGTCCAAGAAAACCCCTATCAATTAGTCTAGGTATTATACATCAAACAGACAGGTTTTCTTGCCGTTGGCAGACTATTTTTTTAGGAATTTTAGAAGGTCGGCTTTGGCTTTAGCAATTTCTTTTATGCCCGACTTTAGATTCGGGTCATCGGCGTCACCGTCATGCAGGGCAGTAAGCAGCATACGGGCCTTTTCCTTGGCCTTTTTTGCGTTATCCAGCGCTTCGGTCAATCCTTTACTTGCTTTGAACCGGGTACTCTTAACTTTTTTTTCGGCGTCTGCGATAAGATCGCTTAGCTCACTGTGCAATTTTTTAAGTTTTTTTTCTGCTTCTGTTTTAAGCTTGCTGGCCGCTTTGCCAATATCACGCCTAGTCTCTCGGCCGCTCTTTGGGGCGGTGAGTATGCCGGCTACATAGCCAGCTGCAGCTGCCACGACAGTGCCTATTGCTATTTTTTTTGCGGTATCTTTTTTGCCCATAATACTCCTACTTTCTTCTCGATTTTTTCTGAAAAGCATCACTTATGTTCGATATCAATTTAAGCAAGGCCACGGGGGTCGCCGTTTTCTCGAAAAACGAGGCTATATGCTCCGCCTTGTCGATGGCCGCCTCGGCCTGGTCAATGATGCGTTTGATCTGACTAGTGATCTGCAGAACCTTAACAAGAAGAATAATAGAAAGTAGCAGAAACAGGGCTAGAAAAACGGAAAGTATAATCACAAGCGCCTGAAACCATTCTGTCTCCATAGTGATAGTTATTATATACCCATTATTAAGAGAATAAAAATCGCTCTCTAAAGTTGACTAGCTTTTTGCTTCAGATAGGCGCGCATATCATCAGCTATATCATCGTGCTGCAGCGCAAAGTCAATAACTGTTTTAATATATTCCAGCTTGTTGCCGGCATCGTAGTATTTGGCGTCCTTAATTTCGAGAGCAATTACTCGATTCCCATCCTCCACCATTTTACGAAGAACTTCGCTCGTTACTAACTCCTGTGGAGGCTGAACTTCCTGCCGTCTGGCATGAAGAGAAGGAAAAAAATCTGGCGTAATTAAGAATCCACCATTCGCTGCTTGCGACGAAGGAGCAGCAGCCTTGCCGGGTTTTTCAATAAATGCCCGCAGGTCGATAGCTCCTTCACGCACGACCTCTCCGGCAGCATAACCATAGCGATCAAAGTCAGCATCTTCCTCAGCCAAAATTGTTCCGACTATGCTACAGCCGAACTCGTTGTATGCGTCGATTATCTGCTGGAATCTCGTGGGCGAGGACACAACAAAATCATCACTCCAGGTAAATAAAAAGGGCTCATCTCCCACAAGATGCTCCGCATACAGCAAAGGCGCGGCATTGCCGAGCGGTTCTTTCTGACGTATGAAGGCAAAGTTAGCCATGTTTGCAATATCAACCACATCCTTCAATAATGCCTGTTTGCTCTCGCCGCCTGCCTGGAGGCTGTTAACCAAATCCTGGTTAGGCATATCAAAATGATCCTCGATGCTGCGCTTGCTGTATCCCGTGACAATAACTATGTCTTCTATGCCGACGCTCACCAGCTCCTCGACTACGTACTGGATAATGGGCTTGTCGACTATGGGCAGCATCTCCTTAGGCATGGCTTTAGTCTGGGGCAAGAACCGCGTGCCAAACCCAGCTGCGGCAATAACTGCTTTTCTGACTTTTTGTGCCATAAACTAAACTCCCAACTGTTTTTTAATTAGCTGCTGCGCAACGCCCGGATTGGCTTTACCCTTGGATTCCTTCATGACCTGTCCTACCAAAAATCCGATTGCTTTCATCTCACCAGCCGCAACATCTTGGGCGGCTTTTGGATTATCAGCGAGCACTTGAGCAACGATTTTATCGATTTCGTTCTCGTCAGACACCTGAATATAGCCCTTTTTCTCAGCATACTTTTCAATTCCTTCAGGCCAGGCTACAAGATTAGTGCTTACCAACTCAGCACATAATAGCTTAGCGTTCGTTGAACTTAGCTTATTCGCTTTGACTAAATCGAATACTGTAGACAAAAGGCTCATTGTTTTGTAGTCAAATACAAAATCTGTTTCTCGCATCAAGGGGACTAATACATTTACATACCAAATCGCCAACTGCTTTGCTTCTTCTGGACGATCCATGCGTTCTTCAATAAATTTAAGATAACTAAGGCCATCAAGTTCGGCCTCAGCGTCTAGCAATGTTTCAGTTATAGCAGTGTCTAGGCCAAGTGTTTTGAATTTCACTCGCCATTCGCTTGGCATGGCTGGCATTTCTGACTTTACGAGCTGAATATTTTCATCCCTCAAGACTATCGGAGGGATGTCGGGGTCCGGCATGTAGCGGTAATCGTGGGCTTCTTCTTTGCTACGTTGGCTTGTTGTCTTTTGCTTGGCATCGTCCCAGCCACGAGTTTCTTGAACAACTTCCCCGCCCTTCTCAAGTAATTCAATTTGCCGCTTTATTTCGTATTCTGCGGCTTTTTCGACCGATCGGAAGCTGTTGAGATTTTTGGTTTCAGTGCGCAACCCAAACGCATTTGGATCTTTACTAACACTTACGTTGACATCAAAGCGCATGTGTCCATGATACAAATCTACGTCGCTGACATCGGCATATTTCATAAGGAGATAAAGCTCACGTGCATATGCTTTGGCTTCTGCTGGGCTTTTAATATCAGGCTCGCTGACAATCTCCAGCAAAGGTGTGCCCGCACGGTTTAGATCAACTAAGCTGTAGTCTTTACCAGCTGGGTGGGTATTCTTACCGGCATCCTCTTCGAGCTGCACACGGTTAATCCGAACTGTTTTAGCTTGTCCCCCAACCTCAATATCAACGGTACCGCCTTTGACAATCGGTTTTTGGAGCTGGGTAATTTGATAGCCCTTCGGAAGATCAGGATAGAAATAGTGCTTCCGCTCAAAATAACTGTACTTCTGAGGAGCTACGTTAAACGCAAATGCCACTCGCATGGCATACTCGACGGCTTTTTCGTTCAGTACCGGCAGCGCGCCCGGCATACCTAAGCAGATATGGCTGATCAGTGTGTTCGGCGCTGCGTCACGAGCATCATTACCGACCGCCGCAAATAGCTTGGTCTTAGTCTTTAGCTGCACGTGACACTCGATGCCAATTGTTGCTTGATACTCAGACACTACAGCATCCCCACATCTCGGAGCGCAGTGCGGAAAGCTAATAGTGCACGCTGGACCTCTTCTTTTTTAAGCGTAAGTTCGGCCTCTGTATCAATTTTCTTGCGCAGTTTGTGGGCATACCATACTGCATCGTTATCAGTGAACATGTTCTGGGCCTCTACCAGCCTCTCTCCCATAGACCGCCCCTTGATCCGCTTCTTCTTCAGCGCCACATCCAAAAGATCATCGGCTTCCCTTAGCGCAATACTCCATTCATTTTTGTCAGAGCATCGCTTTTGCAGCACACTCCATTTATGCGTAAAGTGGTCAGGCTTTAGCCGCTTAGACAACTTAACGGCCACAATTATAACAATGACAATCGCTACCAGCCCAGCGGCAGCCAAAGCAACTAGTTTTTCAATACTCATGACGCCACCAGCCCTTCAACGGCCTTTGATATGCCCAGCAGATCTCTGTCTTTGCCCTGCGGCGCCAAGATCTGCATACCGACAGGCAAGCCCTCGCTCATACCTACGGGCACGCTTATCGAGGCGTTGCCAGCCAAATTTGAACCCGTCATAAATAAGTCCGCCAAGTACATCTCTAGTGGGTCCTGACTTTTTTCGCCTATCTTAAACGGCGGAGTTGGCGAAACTGCGCCTATCAGAAAATCTACACGCTCGAAGGCCTTATTGAATTCGTTAATAATCTTGGTGCGGACTAACTGTGCTTTCTCGTAATAAGCATCGTAATACCCGCTGCTGAGCACGTGGGTACCGATCATTATGCGCCGTTTTGCCTCGTCGCCAAAACCATTGCTTCTGCTGCGAGTATAGCTTGTGTCAAGGTCAGTGGCGCTACCATCAGAAAACGGATAACGCTGGCCGTCGTAACGGCTCAGATTACTGCTCACTTCGGCTGGGCACAGTATGTAGTAGACCGCCAGCGAGAGCGTAAGAGTTGGCACGCTCACCTCTACAATTTCTGCCCCTTCTTGCCTTAGGCTGGCGATCGCCTTGTCTATCTGTCCCCGTACGCCTGCGTCAAGATGCTCGTCCATATACTCTTTGAGAATTCCTATCTTGCACCCCTTCACGCTAGCCGAAAGATCAGTATACGGCAGTTTGTCGCGCTCAATAGTGGTGCCGTCCAGGTCATCCCGTCCAGCCATCACCTCCAAAACTATAGCCGCATCATCTACCGTCTTAGCAAGTGGCCCAATCACGTCGAGGCTCGAGGCCATGGCCACGACGCCGCTGCGGGACACCAAGCCATAGGTGGGCTTAAGTCCAACAACTCCACAAAATGCTGCCGGCAAACGGACGGAACTCCCGGTGTCAGTACCCAGCGCGAATGGCGCCATTTCCAAAGCCACCGCTGTAGCCGAGCCGCCGGAGCTGCCTCCCGGAACCCGCGTTTTGTCGTAAGGATTGAGCGTTGTGAAGAAATCACTGTTCTCTGTGCTGCTCCCGTGAGCAAAAGCGTCTAGGTTAGCTTTGGCTACGCATATTGCACCTGCCGCCTCAAGTTTTTCTATGGCTGTCGACTGGTAAGGGGGCACGAAGCCTCGTAGCATGTTGCTTGCTGCCGTCATCTCAGCACCAAAAACCAAGAAGTTATCCTTGGCAATAAATGGGACTCCGGCAAGTTGGCCTGGATCTTTGCCCGCAGCAGCCATGGCGTCTATATGCTCAGCCCGCTCAAGAGCGCGTTGTTTCGTGGTGGTTATAATTGCCTGATATTCTTGTTTCTTCTCTATGGCGTCGAGGGCTCTCTGTACGAGCTCTCGTGCTGAGGCGCTCCCTGAGCGCACATCGGCAGCCAATTCAGTAATTGGTTTCCAGACGGCCATAAAGTTAGACAATGATCCGCTTAGTTTTAATATGCCCGCTCTCGGCATCTGGGGCATTCTTGAGCAGCTCCTCAGGGGTCTGGTACTGGCGCACTTCATCTGGACGCATGACATTTGTCAGGCCGTTTACTTGGCTTGTTGGCTCCAGGCCAGTCACGTCCACTTCTTGCAGCTGTTCAACATAACCCACGATTGCTTCTAGCTCTTTTGTGAACTTCTCTAGCTGCAGGTCTGTAAGCTCAAGTTTGCTGAGCCGAGCCAATTTTAATACATCGTCTTTAGAAAGCTTCGCCATAGGTGCTAGTAGTATACCCAATATTTTTGTCTGCAACTAGTGTTAAATTTGCTATGCAAAGTGCTTTACATAACCGTTTTTATGGAGTACAATTTGCATAAAGGTATAAATTATTAGATTAGTATCATGTCAAATAGTCCCGAATTTGTCGACGGGGATTTAAATATCCTTCCCGAGCACCCAGTCACTCCCGCGGCAGATACTGCCAGAGAGAGATTTGACGATCTGGGCTTGCTAGTTATCGACGGTGGTCGGTCTAGCTTCGGCGACACTCCCCCTCCGCCTCCTGGACGCGACCCAGGGATAGGTGAAGTTACTCCTGTTGGCGAACCCGTCATGTTCGGTAAAACTTCTACCAAAAATCGTGTTCGGCAGAAGGAAACTATAAAAGTAGACGGTCAACTTTACTCCATCACACGGAGCGGCCCAACCCCAAACACTGGCTTCCATAAGCGGGCTGAGCGGTACGTGTTTCACTTTCCTGGCTGGCTTGAAAACGCGGATGCCCCAGGTAGCGCAAGGGACATGCATCACAACCTCGCTCTTGTGCATCCCAACGACTGGACAATAACTATTGCCAACGACGGCGTAAACGATCATGGCCACGAGCTGTCTGTTAAGGAAGCGCTCCTTAGACCTCAAGAGGGTATGGCTTCACCGCGACAACGTATCATGCACCACTACGCTGGCGAATCGGAAGTGGATATGGTGTGCGTATCAATGGACACTGCGTTAGGGCTGCACATTATCGACAAAAACGAAGATGCGCCAGCCGAAAGAAAGGTATTTATCCGCGGCGCTACATTTCTTTCGCCAGGAGCGCTAGCTTCAAAAGTCCATCCTGACGAACACTTTAGATCACACAAGAAGAGCGACAGGCGAATCAGCGTAGAGCGAACCGCCCGATTCCTTGGTACTCCAGCACTAGATCTAGCCCGAACGGTCAGAAACTACCCTCCAGCCCTTTTTGTTTTGGCTAAAACTGCGCTAGGGCTGTCTCCATGGCACGCTCCAGCTTACGCTGGCGGTGTTATAAGCCTCCTTCCGGGTACCCCTTGGGATGTCTGCAAGAGGGCTGTAAAGGCAGTCCCCGCGTATATGGTAATTGGTGACAAAGACGCTTTATACGATAGCGACCAGCGTAGAGAATTGGAAGAAAAGTTTGACGTATCCATAACAGTTCTAGAGGGCGAAGCCCACACCTGGATACTAGATGCCGCCCGGGCTGCGCGGTTTGCCGCCAGCCACCCAGCTCGTAAGCGTCGCAACTAAAGTTTTGCGTCTATTTCTTTAATAATATCTCGCAGCTCGGCGGCTTTTTCAAACTGCAGATTTGCCGCCGCCAGCTCCATCTGTCTAGAGAGATCCCGTTTCAAGTGCTTGTACTCGTCTTTTGGAATTTTCTTGAGGTCAAGTTTTGACTTCTCGCTATCAGGCAAGTCAGGACGCATGCCCTTATCTATCATCTTTAGGATGCTAGCAGGGGTAATGCCATGTTTTTTATTATGCACCTCCTGGATAGTTCGGCGACGATTGGTCTCGTCTATTGCCCGCTGCATACTGCCTGTAACCCTATCAGCATACATAAGTACGCGGCCATCCTGGTGCCGGGCTGCACGCCCAATGGTTTGGATAAGTGCTTGCTCGGAGCGCAGGAAGCCCTCTTTATCAGCGTCCAGTATGGCGACCAGGCTGACTTCGGGCAAGTCTAGTCCCTCCCGCAGCAGATTAATACCTATCAGAACGTCGTATACTCCCAGCCTCAGATCACGTAGCAGATCTGTTCTCTCCAAAGTATCAACTTCGCTATGCAAATAGGTAACTTTTATATTGAGCTCGCCCAGATACTCCGACAGGTCTTCAGCCATGCGCTTGGTAAGCGTGGTCACTAGCACCCGGTGATTTTTAGCTATTGATGCCCGGATTTCGGCAATCAGGTCATCAACTTGTCCTTCAATAGGCCGGACTTCTATCTGCGGGTCGAGCAAGCCTGTCGGGCGAATGATCTGCTGTGTTGGCTCAGGGCTTCGGCTCAGTTCGTACTCGGCTGGTGTGGCGCTTACGTACACGACTTTACTTACGTGCCTTTCAAATTCCGAGAAAGTCAGCGGTCGGTTATCAAGAGCGCTCGGCAAACGGAAGCCGTGTTCTACTAATACTTCTTTTCGAGCACGGTCGCCGTTGTACATACCCCGGACTTGCGGCAAAGTCATGTGGCTTTCGTCGATGAACATTAAGTAGTCATCAGCAAAATAGTCCATGAGTGTGGCTGGCTGTTCACCAGGCTCTCGGTTTGTCAGGTAGCGGCTATAGTTCTCTATCCCCTTTACGAAACCCGTTTCCTCCATCATCTCCAAATCAAATCGGGTACGCTGCTCTAGACGCTGAGCCTCAAGTAGCTGGTTATTCTTTTTAAAAAATGCTAGCCGTTCTTGCAGCTCATGCTCGATTCTGCTGAGTGCAGCTTTTAGCTTATCCTGAGGTGTAACGTAATGGCTTCCAGGATAAACCTTTAGCTGCTGCAAACTTGCCAGTATCTCGCCTGTCAATGGGTCAACTTTTGTAATGCGCTCTATTTCGTCACCAAAAAACTCCACCCGATATGCCAGTTCTTCGGAGGCCGGGAAAATATCGACCACGTCGCCGCGTACTCGGAAGGTGCTGCGATGAAAGTCCATGTCATTGCGCTGGTATTGTATATCCGTCAAGTGGCGCAGCAGTTTATCACGCTTACGCGTTTCACCAACGGCAACTTTGACTGACAAATCGTTATAATCTTCCACCGATCCAATGCCATAAATGCAGCTGACGCTGGCTACTATGATCACGTCCTTGCGGCTTAAGAGCGACGAAGTAGCGGCGTGTCGCAGGCGATCAATCTCTTCGTTAATCTGCGAGTCCTTTTCTATGTAGGTATCCGAGCGGGCAATATAAGCCTCAGGTTGGTAATAATCAAAGTAACTTACGAAGTAATGGACGGCGTTGTCGGGGAAGAACTGCCTGAATTCTGTATAGAGCTGCGCGGCAAGTGTTTTGTTGTGGCACAGTACCAGCGTCGGCTTCTGCACGTTCTGGATGACGTTGGCCATCGTAAATGTTTTGCCAGAGCCTGTAACCCCTAGAAGTGTCTGCTCCTTCTGCCCTTCGCCAAGCCTCTTCACGATCTCGGCAATAGCTGCAGGCTGGTCGCCCGTCGGTTTGTAATCTGACTTTATTTTAAACTTACTCACCTACCAATTGTAGCAAGGATACATCGGCCGGGACGTTTTCAATTGTGTTTCTTGTGGAAACCCTTTGAGCGTGCTGCATAATAGATGTGTTTCTGCTCGTCCAGAATTGCCTCTAACTTGCCCACGATATCGACTGGATCGGTCCCAAACACCACGTCAGCGTCGTGCTCCTCTCCTGCTGCATGCATGATGTCCATAATCTCAGTGCTTATACCACCGGCGCCCTGTAAGAAGCCGATCGGTGTATTTGTTTCCATTGCGATGGTAAATTCGTGCAATGTACCTAGGCGGCCGCCAATACTTATAACGGCATCACTAGAGTTAATAAGCAAAGTATCGCGCCCCACATAGTGAAGTCCTGTGTAGAGAATAATGTCGTAAGCCTCTGTTGGCAGCCGGTATTTCATCATATGCTCGATCTTGCTGGCCGCCGGACTAATACCAAAGCTCATTTTGCCGCCAGCAGCCTTGTAGCTTTCTGCGGCATAGTTAGGCAAGCCTATGGTTGCACCTGTTAACAAAGCGTGGCCTGCTTTGGCAATCGCCTCGCCGGCTGCCTGTGCCAGAAGCCTTCCTTCTTCAACGCTACGACCCTTAGCCGCACCAGAAATGCATATTTGGTACACGTTATTAAATCCCTGCGCTTAAGTTCTTACGCTTTAATATATCACACCCATTTCGCACTTCCGGCCTGACGCCAGGCTGCTCCTGGAAGTGCGACGTGGGTGCAACACTAATCATCACTGAGTACATGTTGGTGTACGTCCTCATAGACCAGGTATCTTGCCCAAAGCTCATCCCAGAGGCCTCTCCGCACACTGTAGGTTGCTGCATCACCTATGCCGTGGCTGTTTACCAAGCTGACTACCACGTCCGATACGTTGCACGACACCACGCCGAAACCGTCTGCCAAAGCGACATGCGATGTGTGCTGCCAGAAGGCAGGGCTGTCCAAAGCAGTATCTATGAAGAAGCCCGTGTTTGGCACCAGGAAGTCCTCTGCCGCAATGTGCGGATGAAAGTAGTCCAGCACACTTGGATTGTGAGAAGTCAGCCTATGAAACGGCGACCAGCCAGCGACAAAGTCTTTACCCGCCGCCTGATCCGTATTGCTGCCAAGTAGTTTTGCAAATTTTTCAGAAAAATCAGGCTGTACGCTAAGGTGTTTTGAATAGGCGCTGTGTACCCTAAGTTCTCGGACAGCCTGAAGTATCTGCACCAATATCAACAGCACGTCTCCGCCAAATCGCTTCTCAGGAGCTGCAGCAACTACCACGCCTGCACTGCGGTCTACAAAAAACAGCTCCCTTAGGTCATGCCCTCCACTGCGCAGGACCTTTGTCCTGCGACCAGATAAGCTCGCTATTCGTATCTCGCGCTCATCAAAATCTGCAGGTTTTAGCTTCGCGAACGATTGTGCAAACTTATCTGTCCATTCCTTTTTCTCAACCAGATTAGCCAGCACCAACAGCTCACCAATGTCGTCGCGCTTTAGCATAGAGTCTGCCGAGCGCAGCCCTAGCAGACGCATAAGCTTCTTGGGCGGGCGGGCTTTCAGGCACGACTTTAGAAAGCTTGCCTTAACCACCCATACGTATTTAGGAATATCTAGGCCATTTACGTACGCAACACACTTGTCTAGCATCTGGGTAGGGTCATCCTCGTCGACTATCCCCAGTTTTGCGGACAGCAAGTTAGAGTCCTCTGCCGCGCGCTTGAGCAAAGCATGATACAGCTCCTTGGTTGTTGTGTCGCGCGGGTCCAAACCCAAGTTGCCGGCAATTGACTTAGCTGCCTGACGAATCTCGTTACTCAGCCGTATATCAACGCCAGGCCTTCCGGCCAGCTGTTCCCAAGAATGCAGCCTATGACTGAACTCTGGCTCTTTAGCCCCTAATATATCTGAGATAAGTTTTGACATGGCAGCAGTTGGCTATATGCGTTCAGGACGGTACCACTCCGGGGCCTTTTTTAACAATTCAGCAAGATGCTTTTCGCTCAAAAGTCCCGCCTGCGCACCCACGTGCTGCACAACGTTCATAGAACTTATAGGAGCCCACTGCAGAGCACCGTCCACGGTATTTCCCTTAATAATGGCGGCTACAAACGTGGAAGTAAACGCATCGCCTGCTCCTGTTCGCTCAATCGGAGGACCTGGGTCAGGGTATATTGGCATTTTGAAGCGGTTTTCACCGTCTGACGCGTAGCTACCCTTAGGGCCATCGCTGATCAGTACAATCTTCGGCCCTAAATCGTGCAGCCGATTGAAAAGATCGTGCAAGTCATCATAGTTGCCGCCCGTAACCTTGGTAGCCTCTTCGCGGTTGAAAGCGATTAGCTCACTACGCCGGTAGACGTGTTTGAGACGCTCGACGCCGGCCTCCATCTGAAAGGTCCCGGGCTGGAACGCCAGCTTAACCTCAGGGTGGGCCTCTAGCCACTCCACCAAATCATCGTGGTACTCCATAGCGTGTTCAGAAATTGAACTAAAGTAAATCCACTTTGGAATTTCTTTAGGTGTTAAATGCGGCCAGTGATAATCATAGTTCTCATGCTTTATAAGAATAGTGCGCTCTTCTTTGTACCAAAGGACGTAGTGATAGTTGCTGACTTTCTTTGGGTTGATACGCACGTGGCGGCTGTCCACGTCTTCTTTGCCCAGGGCATGGATGATGTCACGGCCGGCTCCGTCACTGCCCACATTGGAGACTAGCCCGCTCTCTAAACCGAGGCGCGCAAAGTTAACTGCCGCATTGGCGGCATTGCCAACAGCGTGAAGTACCTCGGAGTGGTCGAAGGGAAGCTTCGTAGCAAACGGGATAGCTAACAGGGGTCCTTTCTCAGTTTGCTGCACCTCAGCCCGGTCATCAAATAGCTTAATAAATGCGTCAGTCACTACATCACCGACACTCAGTACGTCAATCTGACCCATATGTTGTTTGTATCCCACATTAGTTGTTAGCTCAATTGTGCCACAAACAACTCCCTAAGCGCAACCAGTTTAAATGCGGGCTTTGTCGGCGGAGCCAAAAGCATCAATCTTGTCTTCTACAACCGCTTGGACCGAGCTAATGACCTCTTCCATGAGTTTAATTACGGCGAATTCCTCTGGATTTTCTTCGAGCATCCTCTCTAAAGTATTCCGGAAGGCCACACGCATATCAGAATTGATGTTGACTTTGCTGACGCCAATCTTAGCCGCCGATACAAAATAGTGCTCGGGCGTACCGCTTCCACCATGCAAGCTAATATTACAGCTTATCTTGTCTCGTATATTTTGGAGCAACTCTAAGTCTAATATTTTAGGCACAGGGTATTTTCCGTGCAAATTACCTATTGCCGCGGCAAAGGTATCGATGCCAGTTACCTCAACGAATGCAAGTGCTCCGTCGGGATTCGTAAATGTTTTCTTGATCTCTGCGTAGTCAATTTTTTCTTTGTGTAAGTTGGAACTGCCTCCGAAATAATGCGGCTCGCTCTCTACCAGCGCGCCCGTCAAACGAGCATAATCCACAATCTGGCGAGTCTCATCTATTATTTCTTGCTCTGTGGCGTCATGACGAGCCTGCGAAATATCGATATGTATAAACTCAAACCCTGCTTCGATGCCAGCAATCGCCGCTGCCACTGAGGGGCTATGGTCAAGGTTGATGTACATTTCAACATCGAGCTCATCCTTGTAGTTATCTACCATGTCGCGGATGTTCTCGAGCCCCAGCGACTCTACTTCGCCGTGGCTTACCTCTACAAGAACTGGTGATTTTTTAACGACTGCCGCTCGAGCTACTGCCTTGAGTGTTTCTTGGTTGTCTAAGTTAAAAGCCCCCACCGCAAAGTGTTCTTCGCGGGCACGCCGCATAAGCTCGCGTGCAGCGGTAGCATTCTCTCTCATTTGTCGAAGCGTTAACGGCATAATCCCACCCTTTGTTTACTTTAGAATATCATGAGCAGCTAATATAACGTGCTTACTCGTAAGGCCGAAGTGTTTTAGTAATTCATCCGGCTCGCCGGATTCGCCGAAGCGGTCGCGCATACCTATTCGCTTTAACTTTTTGGGGCACTCTTCACTCAGTAGTTCTGCCACAGCGCCCCCCAGACCACCGGCTATCTGGCCTTCTTCGACGGTAATAACAGCTTTTGTACGGCTGACACTGTTCAAAATCGTTACAGAGTCTAGCGGCTTTATAGTCGGTACATGAATAACCTCGGCGTCGATTCCTTGGGTGTAGAGTTTCATGGCAGCCACCATTGCTTGGTAGGTCATTGCCCCGGTGGCAATAATAGTAATATCGTTGCCGTGGGAATAAACATATGCCTTGCCGATTTCAAACGGCGTCTCGTCGGTCGTAATAATAGGCGTAGCCTCACGCGCCAGCCTCAGATACGCTGGACGTTTGTCTTTAGCTAAAGCCCTCGTAGCTTTTTCGGCTTCTATACTATCGCCGGGCGCGATTACCACCATGTTCGGCAAGACTCTCATGAGTGCGATATCTTCTAGCATTTGGTGTGTGGCGCCGTCCAGCCCCACACTAACGCCAGCGTGCGAGCCGACGATCTTGACTGGCTGGTCATTCAAGCAGATCGTGGTGCGAATCTGCTCCCAGTTGCGCCCGGGGCTAAAGGCCGCATAACTGCTTACAAACGGTATCTTGCCCATCGCCGCCATACCGGAGCCAACTGTTACCAGATTTTGCTCCGCCACTCCAACCTCAATGAATCTGTCCGGGAACTCTGCCTTAAACAGACTCATCTGCGTGCTGTCCGTCAGGTCAGCACAGGCCGCCACAACATTGACATCCTCTTTGGCTGCTTCCAGCAACCCTCTCCCAAAGCCTTTTCGAATCGGTTCCTTGGCTATGTCTTTGACTAAGACATCTTTAATCAAGTGCAAGTCACTCATGCTCACCCCGAATCTTGCCTTGCAGCGTACGCAGCTCATGCAGAGCTTTTTTTGCATCTTCAGGATGCAGCAAATAGCCGTGATATCGGAAATCATACTCCATAAAACCTACGCCCTTGCCCGGTATAGTGTGCGCAATAATCACCACTGGTTTTTCTACAATAGCCCGCGCTAGCGCACAGGCATCAATAATTTCCTGTATATTATGTCCGTCCACTTCTAGCACGTGCCAGCCGAAGGCCTGCCACTTGGCCGCTAGATCGTCCAGCGGCATGACTTCCTCTGTCGGACCATCGATCTGAATATTGTTGCGGTCGATAATGCCAATGACATTATTTAGCTTGTATTTACTGGCAAGCATGGCGGCTTCCCATATATTGCCTTCGTCCAGCTCGCCGTCGCCCATCACCACATACACCCAGCGGTGCAAGATCTTATCCATGCGCATAGCCAGCGCCATGCCGGCCGCCTGGCTCAGGCCGCAGCCTAGAGGCCCGCTGGTGTTCTCGAGACCAGGCAATTTCGTCCTCTCAGGATGCCCCTGCAAGCGAGAACCAAACTTGCGAAGCGTCTTTAGCTCCTCCTTCGGGAAGTAGCCGGCGTGAGCCATGGCAACATAGCGTACCGGTACCGTGTGGCCATTGCTAAGCAGCAGAATATCGCGCTGATCCCAATCCGGCTTTTTGGGATCGTGTTTTAAAATATCAAAATAAAGTGCCGTAAAGATGTCTGCAAGCCCTAGCGGCCCGGCAGCATGTCCGCTACCCGCCTGTTCCAACATCTTAATAATATCCTTACGGATTTCATTAGCTTTAGCCTCAAGCTCAGAAATGCTATAGTGTTTTACCATCTTGCTTAAGATTATAACAGGAGAATATCTATTCTTTGAACTTCAAGGTTTTGGTAATCATTAGCTCGAAATCTGACTGAACATCAGGATATGGATTATCCTTTTTGATATAGTAACTTGCAGCATATGTATAGCCTCCGTCTTGAAAAATGTATATTAATTTCTTGTCGCCCTTCTTAGGGCCTAAAAATACTTCTTCATTAGGAGAAAAAGTACCAAGCTGCTTCATAGAAGCTACGCCATTGATCGTGATGCTTTCTGTTTTTATATCGCTGTAATATTCTGGCAATAACTCATAATCGGATCTCAGCAGGTCACCTTTTCTGGCCTCAACAGAAATTTGTCCTCCGTTGTCAGACTGACAAGCGCCTGTAGATTCTTTATTTGCGCCCAGCAAAACCAAGCCTGGGTCACACATATCAAGGTTTTCCGCAATCGTCCAGGAGGACGGATACTTCAGAGAAAACAGGCCGTCTTTATCCTTGTAGCTTTTCCAACCCTCAGTCGGGTCCTTCGCCTGATCATTTGTGCTTTTCTCTTGCTGGGAAACTGACGAATCAGCTTGCTGCTTATTGCTGGATTGATCGGCTTTATACACGAAGTAGCCGACACCAGTGATCATTGCGATGATAACCCCAACGAGAAGTCCTTCAACCGTACTAAAACCGTTCTGATCTTTCTTCATATCCCAATTCCTTTGCTTACATTGTTTACAAATATAGTGACGTAACTCAGTTAAGATTCATTACCCAGCCAGAATTATCTTTTCGACATTTATCAATCAGGATATTTGGAACCTTGTATAGATTAACAGCGGTACAAGGCCACGAATCAGCCGCTACGTCTCCAGCAATAATCTTGGACCAGTTGGAATTTTCCTTCTTCCAAACATGGTCGGTCGTGTTATCGCACTGGCTAACCCCGCCTAGCGCGAATTCATCATTATAGATTTTGATTACATATATATTAAAATCATCGCACTGCGGGTCTCTAAAATCATTGTTATAAATTTCTAAATCATCAGCAATAAACCGTTTAAACGAATCGCTTGCACCGCTCAGTTTAGCAACGTCAGCTTTTTGTTTTATAGTTATGCCTTTTTCGCTACCAAGGTAGTTTACTAATTTTTCGGGGTTGTGGTTAGCGGGATATTCAACTATATATCGCCGGTTATCATAACTTCTACCAATATAAAATCCTAAGGCTAATAGCGCGAGAATACTGGCTAAAATTACAAGTTTCGAGATCGGTGGATTATTTTTAAGTTTCTTTTTCATGATACTTTTATTTGCTTTCACATTATGCCTATTTTACTAAACTAACCAGCAAATTGTAGACAGATTGGGGCTCTTTGGCTTTTTGGATGAAGCCGCCGACATTTAACACATCTACGCCTGCTTGGGCAAGCTGCTGAACATTCTGGTCGTTGATGCCGCCGTCCCAGCCTATCTCTATGTCGGCGTGATGCTTCTTGGCTTCCCAGGCTTTGGCTAGTTGATCTAGGTCTGCCTGTCCACCAAAGTGGCCCAGATCGCCACCAAAGATTAATAAGTGGTCAAAACTGCTCAACACCTGTTCAACGTTGCCTATTGGCGTCTCGGGTAGTACGCACAAGCCCGCCAATATCCCTTCTTTGTGCAGCTCTGCCGCCATGTGCATATGATGCACGTCAGCCTCCGAGTGGATAATAACCATATGCGGTTTTAGGTGTAATATGCCCTGCAGGTAATCCATCGGCCGCCGGAACATTAGGTGAAGATCAGCCTGTATATGATGCGGCAGCCACACGTCAGCCAGCTCAACCGATTTTGCCGGTGCAAAATCGCCGTCTGAAAGATCTATCTGTATCCTAGGAGCAAAACTCACCCGCTTTATCTGGCGAGCAAATTCCGCCTTATCGCTCGCCAGAACCGTAGGGCAAATTATAGCGCCCATCTTTATTGATCCAGCTTAGATACGCGGCGTACGTGACGCTCAACGACGCTATAGGGAGTCTCAAGCCATATGGCTACAGCCTGTTTGGCTTCGTCAAAAGTAAGAAACCGCGCTCCAAGGCTAAGCATGTTGGCGTGGTTGTGCTGGCGGGCAAGCCGCAGAATTTCATAGGCATCAGCAGCAGCAGTGCCGTCAGCGTCTATTGGTTGCTTGGCCGTGGCTGGCCCGTAATACACAGAACAGCGCGCGCCTTTTACGCGGTTAGCTGCCATAGCCTCGCCCTGTCCGCTACCACCCCAGATGATACCTATGTGGCAACTACCACTGGCGACTGCCTCGGCACACGGTCGAATAAAATCAGGGTAATCATCTGCTGGGTCGAGCACCGCTGGCCCAAAATTTACACATTCGTGCCCTAGGCGACCCAAGAATTCCTGCAGTTGTTGCAGCTGGGCATAGCCAGCATGGTCTGTACTAAGTGCAATCTTCATAATTGCATTATATACGACTGAGCTACCCTTTGTGCAGCGTCTTGCCAACGTCTGCAACAACTTCTACGAGGCGATTAGAATAGCCCCACTCGTTGTCATACCACACCACTACCTTGGCTAAATTACCGTCCACTACGTTTGTGAGGAGTAGGTCAACAATGCCGGAGTGGCTGTTGCCTACATAGTCGCTGCTCACCAGAGGCTCTTCAGAAACAGCCAGTATACCCTGATAATAGGGCTCCGTCACGATATCCTTGAAGAGCTTGTTGATCGCATCCACGCTGGTGTTTTTGGCCAGCACCATAGTCACGTCACTAATTGACACTACAGGGGTTGGGACACGGATGCTCATGCCATCGAACTTGCCTTTGAGCTGCGGTACCGTCAGGGTTACCGCAATAGCTGCACCGGTAGTTGTGGGTACAATGTTTTCGGCAGCAGATCTCCCCTCTCGTAGATCTTTGGCAGGTGCGTCTTGCAGTACTTGGCTCGCAGTATAACTGTGTACGGTAGTCAACATGGCCTTTTCTACGCCGTAAGCCTCGTCCATGATCGACATGACGGCTGCAATAGAGTTAGTGGTACAGCTGGCGTTACTGATAATATCGCCCGCTCCGGCCAACTTGTCTTCGTTAGCGCCTAGGACTATGGTGTCCACACCGTCGCTCTTGCTTGGACCAGAGATAACCACTTTCTTAGCGCCCGCTTTTAGGTGCAATGCAGCATCTTCCTGCTTAGTAAACCTGCCTGTGGATTCGATTACAACATCCACACCATATTCTTTCCACGGAAGCGCACTGGGGTCTTTTTCGGCACACACAGCTACTCTTCTGCCGTCTATCGTCAGGCTTTTTTCGTCGTATTGGACGTCGTGCGCATACACACCATAGTTGCTATCGTGTTTGAGCAAGTGGGCAAGCGTCTTAGTGTCGGTCAAGTCGTTGATCGCCACAATCTCTAAGTCCGAGCGATCGAACGCTATCTTAAACGCGTTGCGCCCAATCCGCCCAAATCCGTTTATTGCTACCTTCGTCTTCATGTTCCCGCCTTGGCCAATTAGATTTTAACCTTATTGTAATAAAGATAAGCGTTTTTAGCTACTGGAAGCGTACTACACATTCTCGAATGATGGTTTTGGCCGCCTCGACGTCTCCCCAGCCCAGAACCTTGGTACTGCCTGGCTTTTTAAGGTCTTTGTAATGACTAAAGTGATGCTCGATCTTTTGCTTCCACTGGCCGTGCAAGTCATCAAGAGAGTTTATAATGTCGCCGGTATTGCGGTCATCAGCTGGCACGCAAACAATTTTGTGATCCATTTCGCCGTCATCCTCGAAATTCAACACACCGATCACTTTAGCTTTTAGATAGACGCCTGTTGGGATAGGGTCGTTCGTCAATACTAGGGTGTCCAGCTCGTCACCGTCTTCGTCTTTGGTTTGGGGGATAAAACCATAGTTGGTAGGCTTGGCGAATATGCTCGGCTCTACGCGGTCCAGCTCAAAGCAGGCAAGTGAGCGATTCCACTCAATCTTAAGCGTTGACCACTTTGGAATTTCTATAATGGTGTTAATGACACCGCCGTCAACATCGCCTGCATCAAGAATTTTATTAAAATCTGGCATGTTTTTCCTCGTTTCTATTAGCTATACCCTATAATTTACCATAATGTACGTCATCGGACACCGTGGGGCAGCAGGCTTAGCACCAGAAAACACTTTGGAATCTATTGAGGTGGCTCAAAAGTACGGTGTTGACGCTATCGAGATTGACATTCGTGCCACCAGCGATAACCGGTTGATACTCTGCCACGACCACACATTACTAAGGGAAGCCAACACAAAAAAACAAATTAAAGATCTCAGGCTCCGGCAAATACAAATAACCATCACGAATAGCGGCCACCCCATACCGACGCTAGCTGAAGCGTTAGAAGCCGCAGGTGACACGCCGATGGTCATTGAAGGAAAAGGACCAAAATGGGCTGAGCTGCTTGCTGTGGAACTCCTAAAACACCAGGGACCTGCCCCTATAGTTATATCCGACAATCAAGAAGAATTATTTGTCTTCGCTCAGCAAGACACAGGACTCGACACCTACCTAATTACCTGGACCAGGCCATTTGAAGCTATGTATCTCGCAAAAAATCTCGGCTTTAGCGGTATAAGCCTGAACTTCGCACTCTATAGCCCGCTAACCTATTGGTACGGCAGAAGTCAGAAACTAAAAATGATCATGTCGCCCGTCAATAAACGCTGGCTGGCCCGCCTACTGCATTTTCTCTACCCAACTGTAGCCATTACTACAGATTTTCCGGACCGGCTTGTCAGAAAACCCTTACTTACACGTCTGAGCGAAAAATCCAAAGATTCAACATACACCAGACGGTCACAACGGCGGCGATCAAATACTGTACGATCAAGAAAGAGTCCAAAAAATAGCAAAGGCCGGCAAAAACGAGACTAAGCGCGGCGGCAATATAATACCAAGTACTTGGTGCGTCCACGATCCCATTCCATATGTAGCCGACAGCTGAAATTACTAGCCAAAAAACTCCCAGATATGGCACAATTTCCGGCAAAAGATCGGTCCGGACCGCGACAATACTCACCCCAATGCCAAAGCTAATTGGTGTCAGCCAAGCCGCAAAAATCTTTTTCATCTGGGCAAGTCTAAGTGGCATAGCTTTGTACATAAAATAAAAGCCCGCAGCCGACAGAATAAACCATACAAAATTTATATTCTTGTCCTGGTAATAGTGCGTGGCCACGTAGCCTACAGCTGTCAGTACCGCCCACACTAGGTATACCTGAGAGCGAGAGCTGTGGAGCAAGCTGTCAAAGTCGAGCCTATCGTTCATAGTAATCATTGTATACCAAATACTTCATAATCATAACTATTGTAGGTTATACTTAACATACACGTACGCGCGCAAGGAGAATGCACCTAAAATGAAAGTAACCTTTGATCATAGTGAGCCAACCGCTCAGAACATTATTACGTTTTACTTCAAGCCGGACCGGGAGGTCCGCTACCAAGCCGGACAATTTATAGAACTTCGTCTGCCGCACGATAACAAAGACTCCCGCGGCGACAAACGCTGGTTCACCCTATCTAGTTCGCCCAGCGAGGACTTGCTGTCAATAACTACCAAATTTACCGCCGAAAACGGCAGCAGTTTTAAAAATACCTTGCATAGCCTGCAACCTGGCGCAGTCTTGGACATGGCTTCTCCCATGGGCGATTTTGTCTTGCCGAAGGACGCGTCAATTCCTTTGGTTTTTGTAGCTGGCGGTATAGGCTGCACACCGTTCCACAGTATGGTCAGCTACCTCCAGGATTCCGGCGAAGATCGCAATGTCCTGCTACTATATGCTGCCAACAATGAGGGGGAGGTGGCCTTTAAGGACACTTTTAGCAAGCTTGGTCCCCGCCTGCAAATGATTATCGGCGAACGCTTGGATGCCGACAAAATACTGGAACTAGCCGGCGAGAAACCAGACCAGTATATCTATCTGTCAGGCCCTGAGCCAATGGTTGAAGCCTTAGAAAAAGGGCTGAAAACTGCTGGTGTCAACAAAAAACATATCCGCACAGACTTCTTCCCTGGTTACACTGTTATTTAACGGCTTAACTTGTAGTCTTTGCCTTCTGTGTAGATGACTACGTTGATTTTGACTTTTGGATTGTACTTGTCGCGGAACGAATAGGCTCCGTCTTGTTTAAACTGTACGCGCCAAGCTTCGTCACCCTCAAAGTCACCAGAAGAAAATTGATCGGCTTCCGCATGATGGTCACTATCGCCCCCAATTGACAGATTGTGTTTCTGCCCATCTGCTGCGTTAAACTGTACATAGCTGCCGGCAGTAATTGTTAGCACATCTGGATCAGCATACTCATCGTACACCGACACACATACCGCATCTCCGCAGTTTTTCTGAATTGGCCCATTCGATGAATTACGGTTTTGAGCAAGCGCATAAAATCCGCCAAAACTTATCAGTATAGCTACGAGCCCTGTGGCCACGATAAGCTTCGCGCCCTGGGATTTTGGTTTGGAGTCTTTGGTTTTAGGTTCTAATTTTTCTGCTTTGGGCTTATTGGCCACTACTCCGTAACCTCAACTGTGGCCTTCATATAAGGATGCGGCGAACACTTGTAGCTGTAGGTTCCTGCTTTGGTAAACGTAAAGCTATATGACTCACCTTTCCCCAACAACTCACTGGCCTTAAAGTCAGCACTCTCAGTGTCAGGCGTTATGTCATGCTTGACGCTGTCCTGATTGGTCCAGGTAACTGTTTCGCCTACTTTTACTTTTATGGTTTTTGGCCCGTAAGTATAATCCTTTATCTCTATCGCATTAGCGCCGGCCGGTTCACTGGTAGCTGCTTGCTCAGTGGTCTCAGCGTTGTCTTCTGGGTGCGGAGTTTCTGAGTCGCTATGGGCAGATGAGCTTGCATGTCCTGTGTCATCATTCTTATTATTTGTATAGACAATACCCCCTATAAGACCGACGCTTACCACTGCTAATAGAATCCCTAAAATCGTCTTTGACATACACTCTCCTTTTCTTCTGAATAAGTATACCAGTCTTTATAAATGGGCACAGGAACCAAGGTTACTGTGCCCATTTGCTATCCAAGCAATTCAGCTGCTAGCTGCCGAAGTCGCCTGGCTTCTGCTTAACAATCGCACCTGCGAGAGTATCAGCAATCTTAGTTGTGATCTGCTCTCGTGCTTGCTGCTGAGCCTCGTAGCTACCGACGTAGTCGCCAGCCCCATGCTTATCAACAGCCGTCTTGAGTAGTCCAACGTGTTCGCTCACCAAGGAAGCAACTGCATCCTTAGGAAGAGTTGGGTTAGCCTTGCTCAAGAAGTCTGAAACAGCTTCGACGTACCCGTTTAGGTTCTGGACTGCTTTGTCCATGCCTGCCTGATCACCACCTTTAGCGGCTACTGTGTAGTCCACAAAGAAGCCTATGTGGCTGTTCCAAATTTGGTAGAACTGGTCACCAGCTTCGGCACCGTATACGCTCCCTATAGCTGCTGAAAGATCCTTAGAGTTTTTGTCCAAAGCACCTGCTGCTGCCGTGAATGATGGTGATCCATCAAATCCTGCGCGAGTTGCTGCGGCAGCTAGGTCAACATGCTGCCCCTCAAGATTATTAAGTACCGCACGAAGGCCGGCTGCTTTTGTAGTCGTGCTGGGCGCTGCGCTTTCTGACGTTGCAACATGCTTGTCGTCTTCGCCGTTCATACCTATCGCGTAACCAGCCCCGCCACCTACAACGAGTGCTATTACGGCAACGACCATTGCTGCTGTTGATTTACCTGTGTCCATGCATATCCTCCTTTATTAATGATTGCACTTACTTAACTTCACTAGTATAAATTATTTTAGTTCATAATGTAAAGTAATTATCCACAAGAATGACCCTAAATCTCAGATACTCAACGTTCGACTGCGAGCTGTTCGACCGTAGCCATATATACAGACAGCTGGTCGTGAGGAATATCGGCAAGCCATTCACGAAACGCGCTGCGCATACTATATTCAATCTTGTCCAGCATCCCTTGGCCTTTTGCCGTAATGCTAACATAGCGAGTACGGCGGTCGTGTCGCGCGGTCTTCTGTGACAGCAAAGAGGCGGCCTGCAGCTTGGAGACGAGCGCCGTCAACTGCGAAAGCCTGATATCTAGCAGCTCAGAGAGTTCCGTCATGGTGTGGCCTTTTTCAGATTTTGCTTGATGACCAGCGGTTGCTAAGACCAACCAGTCCATACGCGTTAGCGTAAATTTCTCGAGGTGATTCGCAACCAGACCACGCAGAACCCTATCTGCACGCGAGTGCAGCAAGCAGGCGTCATACATGGTTAATTTACTTAGATCCATGAATATATAATTACAAAATTATTTAACAATGTAAAGTAATTATAAGAGATGTTGGACAACTAGGCAGCGGTACGGGCTAGCTCTTCAAGATATTTACGGATGTTAAGTGCTGCGGTGGCGCCTTCTCCGGCAGCACTCGCGATCTGCATAGTCGCTCCGCTCCTCACGTCGCCAGCGGCAAAAATACCAGGTACAGCTGTTTGCAAATCAATGTCGGTTTTGATCAGGCCAATATCGTCGAGCTCTACACCGCTGCCACCAAGGAACTGGGTGTTTGGCATGAGCCCCACGAAGATAAAGACGCCATTGGTTTGAATCTCTACCTGCTCGTGGCCATTTCTCGTGCCTCGCACGCTGCTTACAAGATTGTCTGTGGCTAAAATTTCATCAGTTGTCGTGTTATAGTGTACCGTTATTTTGTCGGTGTGTTTTTGCAGTTCATGCTGAAGCACTTCTGAAGCGCGTAGTGCTGGTCCGCGGACTAGCATGTCAATGTGTGAAGCAAATTTGGTGAGGAACATCGCTTCCTGTACGGCAGAGTTGCCACCACCAACGACCACTAGCTTCTTGTCTCTATAGAACGCGCCGTCACATGTCGCGCAGTAGTGGACGCCGCGGGCATAATATTCGATCTCTCCAGGTACACCAAGCTTCTTATAGTCGCTCCCTGTGGCTATAAGTACCGCCCTGGCCTTTATCAAGCCCTCAGAGGTAGTAAGCTCAATTAAGTCGCCTTCCTTCTTCATGCTTATCACCTCCCCAAGCTCAATCTTGGCTCCAAAGCGCTCGGCCTGCTTCTGCAATTTTTCGCCAAGCTCCAGGCCAGCAATGCCGTCAGGGAATCCCGGATAATTATCGACCCAGTCGGTTATAGAAGCCAATCCGCCTATAACACCCTTTTCAAAAAGTACCGTCTCAATATCTTCGCGGGTCGTATATATTGCAGCAGTCAGAGCAGTAGGTCCTGCGCCTATCATGACTACCTGATACATCTTTGCTTCTACCTGGTCCATCGTCTCTCCTCTTATTATCTGTATTCAAGGCCTTCCTGTGTGAGTGCAATTTGATCGATCTTTCGAGAATCGTAAGCGAGCCGTACTATCTTGTACGGCGGGTGCGGACCGGAGAAAATCGTTCAAAGTGTGCCACACAGGAAGGCCTCACGCGACGGCGGGAGCTAGTTTGGCTAGATTGTAGCCTACTATAACTTCCTTAGTATCGTCCTGCTTCGTGACCACCGTCACTGGTACCGCCAGCTGTCCGCTGATCTCAAAGGCTTCTTGCTGACGCTCAGGATGTGAGTCTAGATTTACCTCCTCGTATCCTATGCCTTTGGCGCTTAGCCATTTTTTTACCATAACGCAGTAAGCGCACGTGTTAGTTGTAAATATCGTTATGTTTTTAGGCATCTTGCTTCCTTTTTATATGTTTTGTTGTTCTTCGTAGCATCATTATATGTAGCGTTTGTGTTTATTTCAATACGCTATATGTTGTGTTTTGTACGTTTTGTTTATTCTCCAACTTTGATCAGCTCAATGTCGAACACCAAGTCGGAATTGGGTGGAATAGAAGGCGACGGAGACTGGTCGCCGTAGGCCAGCGCAGCCGGGATAATGAGTCGTCGCTTGCCGCCCTCTTTCATCCCTGGAATACCCTGCTGCCAACCTTGGATGACGCCAGTTAAAGGAGAGGTGAATGGCTGCCCGCTGTCTTTACTGCTTTGGAAAATAGTGCCATCCTTGGCTATTGCGCCCGTGTAATGGGCGGTCACTGTGCCGCCTGCGGGAACCTCAGCTCCTGTGCCAGGTACGGTATCGATGATTTGCAGAGTCTCAACTTTGGCGATTGGCTCGAAGCCCTCTAATTTTGTTCCTTCCAATTGACCCTCCTTCGGTGGGTTACTTTGCTGTTCAAGCTGCTCTTGCAGCTGTTTCTCGAGATCTGCTGTCTCGTTATTAGAATTCTTACCCTTTACAGCATCATACACAATCAATCCACTAATACCGAAGGATGAGAGCAGGAATACTCCTACTATCGTCAATATAGCAATGCGCTGACCGTGCTGTTTAGCACTTTTCATAGATATCCCTCACTTACGTTTTGCTTAGTATACATGATCAGGTGACAATTGTTGAGAGCTAATCAAGCTATAGCCGCTCTGCGCGGAGCTTTTCGGACATATCTTGGGCAATCTTCTCTAGCAACTCACTGCCTAAAGCGTCGGTCAGCGTCCTCTCGTAACTGGTGAATATAAAGCGCAGCGCAATGTGCTTCTGGTCGGCCTCATCAGGGCTGTATATATCGATTGGTGCAATGACTGCATATATATCCTGGGGCTTGTGTCTCTCTAGGCTTGCTTGGGCAGCATCAAAGAGCGTCTGGTAGCTAACTTCCGTTCCGAGCCTAAGACTAATGTCTTGCTCTAGACTTGGGAATTTTGACAGGGCCTTGTAGGCTTCGCCTTCGCGTGCTGCCTGTAGAAGTAGCTCTAGCCCTAGCTCGAATCCTGCACAAAAAGATGGTAGCTTGAGCGCCTTTTGAACGCTGGCCTTGTACTCGCCTATACGCCCTAATACTTTGTCGCCGATCATAATGCGTGACACTCTGCCTGGCCGATAGTATACAGACGCCGAATCGGTATCTGCTGGATCCTGTATCTCAAAACGCACTTGGTCATCGAGTCCCAAAGACGCCAATAAATTCATGAGATACGTTCTTGCCGTAAAATATGGCGCGCCTTTCCCCCTAGCGTAATCCGATTTTTCCTCAGCAGCCACCACAAAAGCAAGCCTCTCAAACTCTCTTGGCAGTCCTTCTTCATTATCAAAGCCCTTGATATGTGTTTTGCCTAGCTCGAACAAGGCAAACTGTTTGTAGCCTGCCTTGATGTTCGGGTGTATTTTATCGAGAATGTTCGGCGTGAGGCTCAGCCGGTAGTATTGCAGATCAGGACTAAGCGCATTAGTAATTTCATAGGCCTGCTGCTTCTCTTGGTTTACCCTCTCGAGTAAATTGCCGTGGACAAAGCTGTAGGTTAGCACCTCGTTTGCACCCGATGCGGCAAGTAGCAGGCGCACGCGCTGTTTAAAAGAAAGCAGACGATCCGGGCCAACAGGCACAATGGCGCGTCTCGGCAAGTCTAAGGGTAAATGATCGTAGCCGTATAGTCGGCCTACTTCCTCCACAATATCCTCGGCTATTTGGATGTCGGTGCGCCAAAATGGTGGCTTTACCACCAAGACGTCTCCCCTGGTTATCTCTGCTACAAACTCAACATTCTGTAGAATTTGCATAATCTCCTCCGCGGCGAGGGCAAGCCCCAGCCTAGAGTTAATAAATTCGGCCGCAACTAACACTTCGCTTGATTCATCATGAGTAGCTGAATGAATATCTATGACACTACTGGCAACCTTGCCGTCAGCATGTTTGCGAATTTCATCTACAATCTTCGCCACCACTGCCAAGTTCTGGTGCGGACTTTGGCCTTTAGTGAATCTAGTAACTGCATCAGTAAAAATACCATGCTCCATGGCAGTCCGGCGCATCTGGAACATATCCCAGTTGGCTGCTTCGATAATAATGTTCTTGGTGTTGGCGTCTACTTCTGTCTCGGCACCGCCTATAGCCCCTCCAACACAAATTAATTTCTGATCTGTGGCAACCATCATTGTTTTGGCCGATGGCTCGATAATTTTGCCACTCAATGCCGTAATAGTCTCCCCAGCCTTAGGGTGCCGGATTACCATGATGGCGTGGTCTCCTCCACTCAAAGCCCTTACCTTGTCATAGTCGTATATATGGATAGGCTGGGCGGTTTCCATCATAAAGAAATTGCTATAGTCCACGATATTATTAATTGATTTGATGCCCATTTTAGCTAGAAAGATTTGCAGCCATAGTGGACTCGGCCCAAGCTGGACACCTCGCACTGTGATAGCCACGAATCTAGGCACTAACTCAGGTATCTCGTTCTTAACCTCCAGCTTTAACTCCTCGGCTTCCACCTGCGGAAACTCTGGGAGGGGTGTGTACCAACCTGGACTCTTAAAGGGCATCTGCTGAATGCCGGCCAGCTCGCGGGCCACACCCAAGAAACCGAAGAGGTCGGGCCTATGCGTAAACATCTTGTTTTCGATATCAATAATATAATCGTCCAGACCAAAAGTCTTAGCAAAGTTATCACCAGGTTTAGCCGCGTCATCTGTGATTTCCAAAATTCCGGAGTGGTCATCGCTTAAGCCAAGCTCGCTGGCACTCGCCAGCATACCGTTACTCACTTGTCCGCGGATCTCGCGGGCTTCAAGCACCAGCCTGTCTTTGTCGTAGGTTGCTGGCACGATAGCTCCCGGCGGCAGCCAAGCCACGAGTAACCCCTCACGGACATTGGGCGCTCCGCACACTACTTGCACGTGTCCGCTGCTGTCGCGGGCAACCTCTTGGACCACTCCACCATCATCAATCTTGCATAAGCTCAGTTTATCGGCATTTGGATGTTTCTCGCACGATACGACGCTAGCTACCACTATCCCCTGATACTTTTTGCCAAGATCAATAACCTCGTCAATGCCTCCAAGCTGCGCACCAATCTTCTTTACAAGATCATCAATACCGTTTGGCGCAATATCCTTAGCACAGTCGTAGCGCTGATTCATCCCCCGGATTTCATTTAAGCTAATTTTCATGGGAATTGCCTTAGGAAGTCTAGCTTGGCAGAGTGAAAGTGGCGCACATCTTCTATATTGTTCTTGACCATTACCATTCGCTCGATCCCGCCGCCCCATGCGAATCCAGTGTAGACAGACGGGTCAATGCCCGCCATTTTGAGCACACTAGGGTGAATCATGCCACAGCCCAGCAGCTCTATCCAGCCTGTCTGACTACACACATTGCAACCTTTTTGCCCGCAAAATACGCATTCGGCAGCAAACTCGAAGCTTGGCTCAGTAAACGGGAAGTAAAACGGCTGAGTCATAACTTTGAGCTCTCGAGCAAAATATTCTTGAAAGAATGTTTTAAGGGTCGCTATCAACATACCGGCATGCACACCTTTATCTACATATACACCTTCCAGTTGATAAAACGTGTGCTCGTGACGTGCATCGAGGTCTTCGTTGCGGAATACTCTGCCAGGTATGACATAGGCTATCGGCTGGTTCTTATCGAGTAAGTGCTTGCTGCTGCTTAAAATCCGGTTTTGCATGGTACTGGTATGGGCGGGAGCGATAAAGCCTTCTTCTGTCATGAAGGTGTCGTAGTCGTCTCGTGCTGGATGGCCTTCTGGGAAGTTAAGACTGCCAAACATGTGGTAATCGTCGTCCAATTGGCGGGACTCGGTGGAGGCAAATCCCATGCGGGCATATATATCCAGCACGCTCGAAAGCTCACTCATCAGCGGATGCACTGTACCTTGCGCGGAGGGCAAGAGCTCTGGCCTCTTGGCATTCGCATCCCATGGGGCTGTTATGTCTATAGGCGGCAGGTCTTCCGTTGCTTCTAAATGATCGTCAAGAAGCCTTTGGAGCTCATTTTTAAGCGCATTAACAGCCTGTCCAAAATCTCGCTTCTGATCTGCTGGTATTGTTTTAAGCTGATCATATAAACTCTTCAACTCTATACTACGCATAATGGTGGCGTCACCGTTTTGGGCACGCTCTTTGAGGCTAGTCATAAGCTTTTCATCGATCATCTTGCATGTATTGTATCAAACAGAGACGCGTGCTCCACGTGTGATAGCATATAATTATGGGAAACTTTTCGTTTGACGTGGTGTCTGATTACGACAAAGCCGAGATGAACAACGTCTTTGAACAGGCTAAAAAAGAGCTCGGCAACAGATACGACCTTAAAGGTACGAACGCCGCGCTAGAATGGCTGGACAGCGACAAAACTGGCCTACTGATCACCGGAGACAGCGACTACCATATTGATGCTATCTTAGATATCGTGCGGAAAAAGCTGGCCTCCCGCGGCCAAAGCCAAAAAGTGCTGGACACAAGCAGCGAGGCCACAACAACCAACCTCAAAACCACTAAAAAGGTGCCCTTTAAAAAGGGGTTGAGTCAAGAAAATGCTAAAAAAGTATCGAGCTTAATACGCGAGCACTACCCGAAGGTAAAGCCACAAATCCAAGGGGAAGAGGTGCGCGTAATGGCTCCCAAAAAAGATGAGCTTCAAGCCGTCATGCAGCTACTCAAAGGTCAAGATTTTGACTTCCCAGTGGACTTCGTAAACTTTCGCTAGTTGCTCTCTATAGTTTCGCGAAAATTGTCTATAAATGGACCGATGAGTGGGATCTGATCAAATAACGACAAGATCCAGGCAACTATACCAATAACTACTGTTGCACCGATCACACCCCCCGCACCAAATACTATGCCGCGCAGGAAGTTTTCAATATACAGACGCTTACGATCTACATAGCCTGCTGCAAATAGCAACTCTAACGCTTTGGCTACTTGTTCACGGTTTTCTATTAATACTTGCTTGGGTGATTTGTTAGATTTTTTCTCAGCCATAATTACTTAACATTACTCATCCAACTGCGGTTTGTCCAGCAATAGTGGCTCAACTGATGGGTCTGTATCGGTAATTTTTACAATATCTTTATCAATCTTTCCAAGCTCCTTATAGGTGGTGTTGTAGTGACCAACAGTGGCGCCAAGACTGCTGCCAAGCCGTTGCATATAGCCGTTATGAGCTATCAGGTGCTTTTGAAGTTGCTCAATATTTTTTCGGATCTTTTCGGTATCTTTATGAATTTCTATCGATTTTAGTCCCTGGTTAATCGTTTGCAGCATAGCAAGAAGCGTACTTGGACCTACGATCGTTACTTTTTTGTCAGTTGCAGCGTATTGAATGAGGTTCCGGCTACTAACACCACCTAGACCCACTTTGTTTGCGAGTAAATCGTAGTATATCGCCTCGCTCGGTATAAACATTAAAGCCTGATCGAGCGTTCCCTTACCTGGTTTTATGTACTTGGATGTCTCGTCAATGCGCTTCTTTAAGTCTTCCTTGAAAGCCTTTTCAAAGGGAAGTCGGTCAGCTTCTTTAGCGTCAATGAGCCTATTGTAATTTTCAAGCGAGAATTTGCTGTCAATGGGCAAAAGTTTATCATCAAGTTTTATTACAGCATCAACAATGAGGCCTTCGCCTAGCTTATATTGCAACTGGAACGTTCCGGGAGGTAACGCATTTTTTAGGATTTGATCTAGATAAAATTCGCCCAGTACGCCTCTCTGCTTCGGATTTTGCAGAACATTCTGAAGTGTCTTAAGTTCTGAGGCAATATCACCTACGTTTTTATTAGTGCCTTCAAGTTTCGTCAATTTTTCTGTGACTTCTTGAAGAATTTTTATACTAGCAGCTGACTGAGAGGCGAGTTGCTTGTTGCTGGTGCCAAGCTGCTCTGTAAGTTGCTGCTGTAAGCCGTCTTTTAGGCTGTTGACTGATTCGCTCAGTGTCGTTATATCTTGCTTGATGAGCGTTGCGGCAGTAGTATCTTCCGGCCTCTTACGCAACAAGAAGACTAATAAAGCCAGAATAACCGCCAACTGAACCCCAACCACAATTTCCATAAGAGTTATTGTAGCCAATTACTGACGGAGATGATAGTAGGGGGCACACTCTGCGCGATATTCCTTGGTCTTTTGATGTATACAGCTCTGCTTGAGCTCTTCTATCTCAGACTGGGATGGGCAGGCTACATTCAGAGTGTGACAGTATTCTGGAGGATTATCAAAACAGCACGGACTAAGACCAATGGCTGGCTGGCCTTGCTCATGTTGAGCTGTCCCCTCATTATCATGGCCGGTATCTATGTATTGGTGAGACAGCTGTATTGCCAGGCCGACTACTAGCGCTCCGACTATGAGCAAGAGTGGCTGCACATTCAGTAGCCGCTTATCTTTGGACGACTTATGAATGGTTGGGATAATGTCGCTCATAGCTACGTACAGCAGGAACCCGGCGCTCAAGCCAAGCAGCAAGCCAATCGGCAATTTATCACTTGAGCCAAGGGCAAAAGTAACAACTGCCAGCACTACTGTGGACAGGGAACTGACGACATTCCAAAACAGTACTCTCTTGCGTTTCATGCCCTTGGCCAGAAGCAGCCCGAAGTCGCCAATTTCTTGTGGAATCTCGTGTGCAGCTACTGCCAGAGTTGTCACAATGCCGGTGGGTACACTTATTAGAAAAGCTGCCGCAATCGCTACGCCGTCAAGCGCATTATGCAACGTATCGCCTACTATTATGAGGCTCGTGGCCGGATCAGTCTTTTGTTCTTCGTGCTCATGGTGATGATGAAACCAGTGCAAAAACCGCTCAGCAAAGAAAAATATAATGATTCCTGCCAGAGTTGCGGTCAAGACTGTACTTGCTTCGCTATCCTCCAGCCCCTCTTTCAAAAGATCGAGGAATACTGCTGCGAGCAGGCTGCCTGCCGCAAACGGCATCACGTAATCAGCCAGCTTCTCGGCAAACTGCTGGCGGCTCAGCAATATAAGTCCGCCGATGAGAGAGAACAGGCCGCCAATCAGTGAGAACATGATAACTTCAAAGTAACTAGCCATAACTCTAAAACTACTTCCCTTTCATGTAAATTGCAAATTATTCGCAAATTGTATGAAAAATGTAGTACTATTGCGAACATGGACGAAGTTCGACAATACAAATTACTACTCAAAAAATACGGTTACTACATCACGAAGGCACGCCTGCGCTTATTTATGATTTTGCAAAATCACCCTGCCCTGACAATCCAAGAATTGATCAAATTATCAGCAAAAAACGACCAAGCAACGGTCTACCGCAACATAATCGTACTAGAAAGGCTGGGAGTTATTTCCCGTTTGCAGCTTGGCTGGCGTTCCAAGCTTGAATTAAGTGACATGTTTCGTCATCATCACCATCACGTAACCTGCATAAGATGCGGCCAAGTAACTGGCCTGCAAGATAGCACAGCCTTGGAAAAAGAAATTGCAAAATTAACCCAAACCCTCAAATTCAAACAAACAGACCACCAACTAGAAATCCGGGGCATCTGTCGGTCGTGCAAAACTAGACCACCCCACACTGATAATTGAAGCGACGAACTAGCTGACTATAGTCTCGGGAGCAGAAGCTGATGAACCATCGGCTCCTTCCGGTAGAATACCGTCGATATCAACACTCATCCTCGTAAAATCTTCTTCTGACAAGATGCCAAATATGTAGTTGGGATTTATTTTGGCATTATTGGCATTTGCAGTGTCGAGATGCATTAAATACTCATCATACGACAAGCCGGAAACGCTGCTTAAAAGAGCGTACCTATAGCTTCTGAGTATCCTCATTTTCTCTGCTGTATCAACACCTTCAATCTTTGTAGTAGCGGAAAAAATGGCAGTCGATACTTTGATCAAATAATCCTCGATATCTTCAGCAACAACCAGTTCGCCGGGAGCTTCAATAATTGTTAAACCGGGATAACTCCGTGATGTTATATCGTTAGGGTTATTCTTGCTAAAGGTGCCTGGCGAAGCAAAAAGAATTGTATAAGCCTCGTCTGTAGTGTTTCTCAGCTCAAATTCAAGCTGTTTGTTATCCTGCCCGTCCTTGCCTGGTATCTCCAAGGCGTGGCTACCGCCTGTACCAATAAGTGCTTTTACGCCTAAATATAAGCTTACAAATGCAGGGATGGGGATCGCGGGATCAATATCTTTTGCTCTGACTACATCGAGCTGGCTTTGAGAAGTTTTATCGAATATAGATAGCCCCTCAAATAAGGAGGGCATGTCAGCTTTTTCGACATCCGCTGCTTTAGCAATCTTATTTGTTTCTTCGCTACTAAGACTATCCCCAGAAGCCTCTATATCGTATTCCGACGGAGAAACTTCAGAGCTCCCTTCTGTCGATGGCGCTGTCTGTGTACGAGGGTCGGCTTGAGCCGAAGGTGGGGGCGTAGGCGGCCGTCCTTCTACTGTTTTGTCGCTTCCGCAGCCAATTGCAAGAGCGGCCAAAGTTCCTGCCGCGACAACAGCCGCAACTCGCCGCGTAACATTAGCCTGTAGTCCTGGATCACGGTCCATAGTCTCACTTTCGCTTAAATTTAAGGTTACTTTATCAGCTTTATCATACTTTTACAACACCTTATAGTGGGCAGCTAGCACGGGTGTGCTGCTTACTAGTAAGGTCTTCGGGGCCTATTTCAAAAGATCGAGGAATACTGCTGCAAGCAGGCTGCCAGCCGCAAATGGCATCACATAATCTGCCAACCTCTCGGCAAACCGCTGGCGGCTAAGCAGTATAAGGCCGCCAATCAGGGAAAACCTAATAACTTCAAATCAACCGATCACCAACTAGAAATCCGCGATTTCTATGCGAACTACACTCCAACCCTTTAGTTAGAGTACGTCCCGAGATTAACTGTGATCGTCCTGCCTCGTTCTACTGGAATCGTTCGCTGCCACGAAATAGTCTTAGGTTTTTTGCTCTTCTTCTTACCTTTATAGTCTGGTATGTCCGTTGCCTCTCTCATGTTGATGGTATATGTACCAGGCGAACATTTGAGTGTCCGGTTCCTGCCCATATCAACACCCCATTCGGCGCTAACATTGATCTTGTTGCAGGTCGCTCCGGGGCTGGCGCCACGTATTATGACGTGGTCTTTCGTTCCCTTAAGAGCACACTCGTGATACCCCTCCTGGGTAATACAAGCCGTGTCTTGCCTGTAAGCTTTTATCTTGATTGTCCCGGTTGATGATCTTCTGCCGGCACCTGATTCATTCTGTTGATACAGATATAGACCAGCAACACTTGCGACTACTATCAATACAAGCGTTAAGATAGGGTAAAATAACTTGCCTAAACGGAGCTGTAAAGCAGCCGAGGAGCTTGGCTTTGAAGACTTGACGCGACTTGTAGTATTCTTTTTGGACTTTGTAGCTTTTGCCATTATTTTGGGTCCTTTTTATTTTGGAATTTTTACTTTATAGAAGGACGATACCACCGATAAGCCCGAGAGTCAAGCCACAAGCGTTATCAATTCTTAAAAACGTATTGTACTAATAAAGGAACCCCGAAGAATATTCGAGGTTCTTTGGAAGCCTCACACTTCCAATATGTAATTGTATGCGCTTAAGCTACGGCTTGCAAGCTAGTCTAGAGTTCTGCTTCGAAGGCTGCCTTGAGGTCAGCGCGAGCCTGTGCCATAGCCTGCTGGAAGGTTTCGTGAGCAGCTTTAACAACCACTTTCCTATCTTCTCTTAGCACTCGTAGCTGTTCTTTAAAAGTTGCGTTTGCTTGGCGTTCTTTGTAGGTCTGCTGAGCTGCACGGATGTCGGACTCTAGCGCAGCCTTAACCTGTTCGTATGGGGTGCCCTCGCTGCATGCGGCCTTGGCTTTGGAGACAGCGTTTTCTATTTGCGACTTGAAGTTGGTGGCAGCAATAACATTATCACTGTGACGGCTCTCGATGGCTGTGTGGAGTCCTTCCAGATATGTAGTTCGCGCAGAATCTGTGGCTGTGCGACGTGCATTGACGGCCGCTATGACTGCCGATATGTAGGTTTCGATAGCTTGTTTGTGCTCGTCGGTCTGGGCTTTTTCTCTTAGTTTCTCGAATCGCTCTGTGCGCTCTGCGTCCCACTGTGCACGTTTTGCTTCAATATTATCCTTTTGGGCGCCTTGTTTATCTTTGAGTACTGGCTTTTTATCGCTTAGTCTGTCGAGTGAGCGTGACTTGCGAGAATCATAGTTTCCGCGCAGTTTATTAGCTATTCTATCAAAACGTTCGCAAGACTTTGAACGCTCCTCAGCCAATCTGCGGGCTTTTTCTTGCTGTTGCTCCACCGTTATTTCAGGTTTTGGGTCTTCACTTTCCAGCGCAAAAACGGCGGAAGGCATAAATACGCCTGCCATAAACACAAGTATCGCTAGTTTACTCGCTAACTTCATAACCATCTCCTATTTCTGCTGCGGCCGCACTGTCTTTTTCTAGATCAGCGGCCTCTGCTTCGCTTGCTTTATTCTCGGCAGCTAACTCTTCTTCCATGTCATCAACGGCACTCTTCTCAAGAGCCTCTATGCTATCCGACTCGATGACGGCGGCATTGGAGTCCAAGGCATCTTGCTGCCCGTTCGGATCATTAGCCAAAATAATAACTACGCCGACCAATACAACTACGGACACAGCCGCACCAGCTGCTGATAATTTACCTTTTTTTTGTTCTGAGAAAAGCCAGGATTCTTTGCTTCATGATGAATGCGTTTGATGACTTACCTTTATAAATAGCCATTATATACCATGGGCTGTTCATTAATCCATTCTGCTACAATAAACGAATGTTGAGACTTCGCAAAAAATTTGCTCCTACTACTGAGACTGAAAGCAATGAAACACTCCGCGAACACCGCGAAGGCTGGCACAAATTTGAGCACTATATTATACCAATTATCCTGGTCCCGATTATAGCGCTGAGCGTAAAACACTTCACATTCCAGCTATTTCGCGTAGACGGCGAGAGCATGGAACAGCTACTCACCCAGGACGACCGGCTTATGGTGGAAAAAACTGGCAAAACCATCTCTAGCCTCATGGGCAAAACCTACATACCCAGCCGCTACGATATTGTTGTATTCAACCTTACTCCCGAGGTAGCAGAAGAAGCTTCTGCCGATCAGTTCGTCAAACGGGTTATAGGCCTTCCGGGCGAACGCGTGGTAATTAAGGATGGCGCCGCTATCATCTATAATCCCAGCTATCCCGACGGCCTGGCTGTCGACAAAGATCTTTCTGTAGAGCTAGGACGTGCAGTGAAAACCGAGGGCCAGCATGACGTAAAAGTGCCAGACGGGCATGTGTTTCTGATGGGCGACAACCGGGCTGAGTCGTTTGATTCGCGGGAAATGGGACCTATAGACTCCCGCAACATCGTCGGTAAGATGATAGTCCGCTTTTATCCCTTTGACCGCATAGAAATATTCTAGAGGACTACTTGGCGCGTTTGCGCTTGTTGGGATCGAGCTCTCGCTTGCGGAGCCGCAGGCTTTTGGGAGTGACTTCTAGCAATTCATCTTTTTCCAAAAAATCCAGGCACTGCTCGAGGCTAAATATGGTTGGCGGTGTCAGCTGCACAACTCCGTCGCTGCTACTGCTGCGCATATTGGTAAGCTGTTTGCCGCGGCAAGCGTTTATCTCCATATCTTCCGATCTCGTGTTCAGACCAATAATCTGCCCTGGGTAAACTTTCACTCCGGCGCCGACGAAGCAGGTCCCACGGGCCTCAACGTTTTGCAAGGCGTAGGCCGTTGTGGCTCCAGCCTCAAACGAAATGAGTACGCCGTTTCTGAGCTGCTGCAAAGGCTGGCCCATAGGCTGATAACCGACCATCAGGCTGTGCATGATAACCGTACCCTTGGTATTGGTCAAAAGTATCCCTTTGGCACCGAGCAACGCCCTGGTTGGCAGTTCGTAAATTAGCTTGGTCACACCTTTAGGGCTAGCAAACTGCTCTTTGAGGTTAGCCCGGCGCGAGCCGAGTTCTTGCTGCACTGTGCCGACGTGCTCGGCTGGCACCTCCACTATCAGCTCCTCGATTGGCTCCTCGATTTTACCGTCTTTTTCGCGCGTGACAACCTGTGGGCGGCCGACCTCAAACTCAAAGCCTTCCCTACGCATAGTCTCTATCAATACACTTAGATGCAGTTCCCCGCGCCCGGCTACTAAAAAGCCGATTCCCTCTTCCTCAACTTGCAGGCCCACATTTATTTCCAGCTCTTTCTTTAGCCGGTCGCCTATTTGGCGGCTTGTCGAGAACTCGCCTTCGGTGCCTTTTAGAGGGCTGGTGTTGGGTCCAAGATATATCTTAAGTGTGGGTGCTTCTACTTCCAGTACCGGCAAGGCCTCTGGATTATCGGCATCGGTAATTGTTTCGCCGATTTGCGCACTCTCCAAGCCGGTAAGCTGCACGATGTCGCCGGCCACTCCTTCGGGCACTTCAAACTTGCTGACGCCGTGGCTCATAAATACAAGCTCAATCTTGCCGCGTACGACACTCCCGTCTTTTTTACACAGCGCAACGGGACTGCCAATCTTGACTCGTCCCCTAGTTATACGGCCGACGGCATACTTGCCCTTGAAACTATCCCACGACAATGCGGTAACGAGCATCTGAAACGGCTTGTCCAGCTCTACGGTTGGCGCAGGCACGTGTTCGGCAATGGCTTCAAAGATTGGTTCGAGGTTGCCTTCGGCCGCTGGATCAGCTGGCTTGTCTTTCCAGGCTTTGCCCTCACGCCCAATAGCGTAGTATACCGGGTAATGCAGCTGGTCTTCGTGTACGGCAAGTTCTAAGAATAAATCAGCCAATTCGTCTTCAACTTCGCTCAAACGGCTGCCAGATTTGTCTATCTTATTTATAATGACAATGGGTTTGAGTTCCGCGGCGAGTGCTTTGCCTAGCACAAATTTTGTTTGCGGCATGGGACCTTCCTGGGCGTCAACTATCAGCAGGCAGCCGTCGGCCATGTTGAGCGTCCGCTCTACCTCGCCGCTAAAATCAGCATGCCCTGGTGTGTCTATGATGTTAATGCGGTAGTCGTCGTGCTGCACGGCCGTTACTTTAGCGGTAATGGTGATGCCGCGTTCTTTTTCCTGGTCGCCACTATCCATAATTAGATCCTGGTTCATCTCAGCCTGGTTATCACGGAATGTTTTAGACTGCTTAAGCAAACCGTCTACCAGGGTAGTCTTGCCGTGGTCAACATGCGCGATAACAGCAATATTGCGAATTTTTGTCGGATCCTGCGCCATAAGAAAACTACTGCCCTTTTATTAATCTTAAATTTTACAAATTATTATATTTATTATATCACAAATCGCTCGTGATTACAGCCACTTCTTAAAATTGAAGAATCGTGTGGCTGCATAGACGACCGATGCTATAAATATAGCAACGATCCAAAAACCGTATTGATTGTCATGAAACGGCACCGGAACGTTCATGCCCCATAGCCCGCTTATAACGGTCGCCACGGACAGAAAGATAGCGATTGAGGTTAGGCGCTTAAATGTCCGGTTCAAGTTGTTGGTGGCGATCGCGTCGTAGGCTTGGCGGATGTTTACTACTGTTCTCACACGAGATTTTGAAAGCTCAATGAGCTCGCTGGTATTGAGCTTAATGTCAGCCACAAGATCACGGTCATCCTCATACAGCTTCATATACTTACCGCTTTCCAGCGCTGTGAGCACCAGCCCCTGAGGCTGAAGAGCGGACAAGAATTCGTTAAGATCTTCCTCCATCTCGATGAACCTTACCAGCTCTACGCTGCTGATTTCGGCTCGGCGTAACCGCGCTCTGAACTGCAGAACCTGCTTGGACACCAAGTTAAGCTGCAGCCGATACGAGCGGTTAATCTGCTCTAAAATATGCAAAAACAACTTTGTTTTCTGGGTCGTGAGTACCGTAACGTGATCATTAATAATCTGATCAAGTACCGTGTCGTTCTTGCGCATAACCGTCATGATGTTGTTTGAGGTATAGATAATTAGCAGCGGCTCAGTCGCGATTTCCTCGCCCTCAGGGTGACAGAAACGCGCAAATACGTACGTGTTGCCATTGCTCACCTCGACACGCGGTGCTTCGTATATGTCCGTAGCGTCTTGAAGCAGGTCGCGGTCCAGTTTGAATGTCTCGGCCAGGTAGTCCAGCTCCTCAGCACTTGGCTCTACTATATGGCACCACGTGCCGGGCTTGGGCTCTGCAATAGCCTGCATGCTGCGGGCCCGCGACGTCGAATGATAATTTGTAATCATAACTTACTGAACAGTATGACACTTACGTATCAATGAGCGCAATCTGCGGGGCGGAAAACAATCTAGACTACTTTTTCCCAGGGCAAGTCGTGCTTGCCAAAGTGGCCATAGGCACTTGTTTGACTGTATATAGGACGGCGCAAGTCAAGTTTTTCGATAATTCCCTTTACCGATGTGTTGATGAGTTTGTCTTTAAAAGCGTGCAACTCTTGCTCGGATACTGTGGCTGTGCCAAATGTTTCGATCGTCTGCATCAGTGGTTTCGGCTGGCCGATTACATAAGCAAGCCCGACCTCGCACTTCGTAGCTAACCCAGCAGCCACAATGTTTTTTGCGATATACCTCGCCGCGTATGCTCCAGAGCGGTCCACCTTACTTGGGTCTTTGCCCGAAAACGCACCGCCGCCGACACGGGCATACCCGCCGTAGGTATCGACTACTATTTTGCGGCCAGTCAGCCCGGCATCAGAATCCGGGCCGGGAATATGCCATAGGCCCGTACCATTTACCACAATGTCCTTGTCGTCAGGCAGCGTAAAGTTGTACTTTGCGAGAACAGGCCTAAAAATCGCATCAATCACGTCAGACCTAACTTGCTCAGCAGTAGCTGACTCGGCGTGTGCTACAGCGGCTACGATTTTCTCTAACGCTACCGCTTTGCCGTCTTCGTAGCGCACCGTTACCTGCGCCTTTCCGTCGGGCCGCAACCAAACAAGTTTTCCGTGCGCTCGTGCTTCATCGATCTTTCGAGTCAGTGCATGCGCCAGGACAATAGGCAGCGGCATAAGCTCAGGGGTTTCGCTGCAGGCGTAGCCAAACATCATGCCTTGGTCGCCTGCTCCGTCCTGGTCGACACCCTGAGCAATTTCTGGCGACTGCTCGTGGACATCGTTACTAAAGCTAGATTCCTGAGAGAACCCCCACTGTGGGTTTGTGTAGCCGAGTTCTTTGACTTTATCTCTAGCGATCTTCTCATAATCTAGCTTTGCTTTGGTCTTGATCTCACCAAATAGACAGATCTGGTTGGCGCCAGCTACCGTCTCTATGGCTGTACAGCTCAGTGGATCTTGGGCCAGGGCGGCATCTACTACGGCGTCACTTATGGCATCGCAAATTTTATCCGGATGGCCTGCGCAGACAGACTCGCTGGTAAATAGTTTGATAGTTTTCGGCATTAAAAAATCCTTCCCCCGGGAATTCGCAGAAAAGGATGAATGCTATCGTATGCAAATATCTTTCCCGCGTGTGTCGGGACTAGATGGAGCACCTTATCCTTTATAGACAGGTTGCTGGCAGGTTATCAAGCTAGATCTCTCGCTGCACTCTTTATATTCTTAAATTGTTAAGTCCTTACATAATATCATAGCCGCGCTATGATGTATGCATGAGCACACCGCTTGCAGAGAAAATGAGACCCAAAAAGCTGGCAGATGTTGTAGGCCAGGAACACCTGCTAGCATCAGGCCAGATTATCAAGGAAATTATAAAAAGCAAAAATCCAGCAAGTCTCATATTATGGGGACCTCCCGGCAGCGGCAAGACTACGCTTGCACGGATAATCGCTGCTGAAACCGAGGCTAAGTTTATCGAAGTTAGTGCCGTGACTGCTGGCAAGGCTGACCTTGTGCGGATAATAGAAGACGCCAAAGTAAACCAGCGCTTGGGCGAGAAAACTATACTCTTTGTTGACGAAATTCACCGTTTTTCCAAATCCCAGCAAGATACCTTTTTGCCTCATGTCGAAAATGGCATCATTATTTTGATAGGCGCCACTACCGAAAATCCCAGTTTTGAGGTGATCACTCCCCTTTTGAGCCGTTCCCGCGTACTTGTGCTGGAGCCGCTTAGTAAAATTGCGATCGAGAAGATCATCAAAAAAGCAGCCAAGACCACCGGCCTCGACGCGAAGCGGCTGCCCGCTAAAAGCGTTGCCTTGCTGGCCGAGCTTTCCGGAGGCGATGCCCGGGTTGCGCTTGGTAACTTGGAGCTGGCAGCTCAGCTGACGCAAGGGGCTATAACACGTGAAATCGTAGAAACTGCCGCCCAGAAACGCGTACCTGGCTACGATAAAAACGGCGAGATGCACTACGACATTATTAGCGCCTTCATCAAATCTATGCGAGGCAGCGACGCCAACGCCGCACTTTACTACATGGCAAGGATGCTGCAGGCTGGCGAAGATCCCAAGTTTATCGCCCGGCGAATGGTCATCTTCGCATCGGAAGATGTAGGAATCGCCGCCTCTCCAGCACTTAATTTGGCAGTTGCGGCATTTCAGGCGGTAGAGCGAATCGGCATGCCTGAATGCCAATACAACTTATTTCACTGCGCGCTTGTTTTGACCAAGTGCAAAAAATCCCGAGTCGCCGCCGACGCCATGTACGCAGCCCAGGCCGCTGCCCGCGAATACCCGGACCTGCCAGTTCCTTTGCACATACGTAACGCTCCCACCAAACTCATGAAGGACTTAGGATACGGCAAAGGCACGAAGTGGGAAGCAAATTTCAGGCACCCAGAAGGCTTTCTGCCGAACGACATCCAAGGCCTCGACTTGTTCTAGCCTTTCAGTCAAAACAAAAACTCCTCGATCTCATATCAGGCACGTCTGGCGTGTCTATGTTCCGAGGATACTAACTGAACGGGCGATTACCAGGGCAATCGTAAATACAGATATCAGCGCCTGGGAAGCCATGAGGAGTTTGGCCTGACGCGTAAGCGGCTTGGTATCGGCAGGTGCAAAGTTAATTGCGTTTGTAACCGAGAGATAGAGATAATCAAAAAACTCAGGACGCCAACCTTCGAACTCGCGCGGCATATCCTGCTGAGTAAACTGAAAATCTTTATCATGCTTAGACCATTTGGTGCGCGTGAGCCCCGGACTATCAATCTCCCAGTACCAGATGGCATAGACAATAATGTTAGTAACAAATATTGCTAAAGCTGATGCTAAGAGCTCTGCACCCGTGATGCTACTGTGCGTGATAATCAGGGAGTGCAGAACTACAACAAGAGAACTAAGATTGGCAACAGATATGAGGGCAATCAGAGCTATTGCCGCAGCGTGGTGGATACGACGATTACGCGCCCTCTTAACATTTGCTGTGTAGCCCAATACTCCGACCATCAATATTTCGACAAACAGGATGTACTGGGGCAGTACAGCCAGCTGGTTATCTAATCGCCAAACTACTATCTGCAGCAATATAGCCACAAACAGCACAAGCTGCGCATGGAATAATTCTTTGACCGTTATACGAGGCAGCATTTGTTTTTAGTTTAACACGCATTTCGCACTTCCGGCCTGATGCCTGGTTGCTCCTGGATACGCGAAAACTCTTGAACTAATGGAGAGGTAGCTGTAGCTACATCGAGAGCAGAGCGAGAGTTTGCAGCCAGGTGCGAACTGGGGCAGATTGTAAGTGGGAAATGGGTGTATAGGCTGGTTTGCGCCAAAACTCAAACAATTTCAAACGTATCGTAGTTTCTGGGCTGGCTTTCGCTATACTCTAGACTCTGAACCTGCGCTTGGTCTGGGCCGCGGCGACACCAGGCCAAAAACTGCTCCAGCTGCTGGCCTGCAGCTTCAGCCTCGATCAGGACTGTTCCGTCTGGTTGATTCTGAACCTTGCCTTTGACGTCTAGACTCACAGCCACCTGCTTCGCCCGGTAGCGAAAACCGACTGTCTGCACGCGGCCAGAAATTGTTATATCAAGGTGTTTGATCATACGCACTTAGTATATAATGTCTCAGGCTAATGGGGAGTGGCCAAGTGGTAAGGCACCAGGTTCTGGTCCTGGTATTCGGGGGTTCGAATCCCTCCTCCCCAGCCAAGGGTTTGTGAGTGAATCTAGAGATTCACGCGCAAACCCTTTTCTTGTGTTTGGGATTCGAACGGGATTGCATGTCTGCAATCCCCGAACCTTGCCCCAGAAAGACCAAGGGTCTTTGGGGTCGTTTTAGCAAAACTAATTTTGTTTTGCAACGAGGCGAGTCCCTCCTCCCCAGCTAAAAGAAGCCTCTTTTTCAAAAAATACCAACAGCAATAAAGAAAATAGCTCTACTCAGAACAAAGAATCTGAGCAGACACAAGTCTCCTATATGCTTTCGAGATCTGACTACTCTACGGCAAATCCACCAACACCCGAAGTAACGGCGCGACTTCTCTTGCCGCCAGCTTGCATAATAATCTCAGAAACCGTAATTTTATACTCTCCCGGAAGGTCTGCGGTGCCTGTTACGGTCATCAATCCATTTGAATCGGCCGATCGGTAGTAACCTGTACTTGTGTAGTTACCCCCTTCGACATAGTTACCCGCTAGTACATTGATATTGTAATAGCCATTTGGCTTAAAGCCTTCACCACTTAGTGACCACTCGCTACCCAGACTGACCGTTGAAGGGCCGTTAAGCTGTATGAGCTTACTTGTGGGAGCTGCAAAACTTTGCATTATTGAATAGACACCGAGCGCACCGAATAGCAAAGCGATAACGATTAAATGTTTGATCGACAAGCCGACCCGACGGTTAAGGCCACTGATGCTCGATGATTGTATTGATTTCTTTGTTGCCATATTTTTATTATTCTCCTTATGGTTGTTAAATTTACAAAAAGTATAAGTTCTTTTTCGGTGGCGCGTCAAGCCTTTGCGATAGTTCCAACCTGTTTCACTGCTCTTGCCGCTCAACCTTCAATATTTTCCATTAAATACGTTCGAGCTTCGTTGTATAATCGAGCCAGACACTGCAACAAAGGAGACCTTAATGGGATATTCAGACGAATTCAATTACAGAGACTGTCCGTGGTGCAAAACCAAGAACATTGCTTTTGTAAAAATTGCAAACACGCATCGTGTTACTGATAGTAAAGGCTCCGTAAGAGAATGGACATGGCTGAGCTGTCCCCGATGTGCTGGAGTAATTTCAATAGAAACAAGTCATAATATTACCCCAGCACGATTTGTGCAGGTTATTCCCGATAAAAAAGATGACATAGAAGTTGAGCATTTGCCTGAGGACGTGAAACAGTACTATCAAAATGCAATAACCGCTCTTAATGCAGGGATAGCTAGCTCTGCGGCAGTAGAATTGAGAAGAACGCTTGAAGCCGCCGCCAAAACTCAGGATGTTGAAGAACGAACTTTAGTCAAAGCTGTAGAAAAGTTAGTGGAGAAAGGTCTTATTACTACAAGTTTTAGCACCGTATTAAGTCATGTTCGAAAAATTGGCAACCAGGGCGCACATGCGTCAGACGTACAATTATCAGAAGACGAGGTGCGATTAGCTCTTAGTTTTACAACCCAAATGCTTAGAAACCTTTTTGAGGTGCCACAAAACTTGAAACGCATACAAGAACCCATTGAAGAAGTACAGTCAGACGTAGAAAGTGTATAGAATTATACGCTCAGCCATTTAGCTATTACATAACTCTGGGTTAAGTCTGCTCAACCATACTCTATACTTGTGCGTTTAGAATGATGCTGGCTGATAACTGCACTTACTAACTACACTTTTGGCCGGTTGGGTTGGCGGCTTCATATTCCTTAATTGCCGATGTGACACCCTGCTCGTCATCTGTTTTTAAATTTTCCCAAAACTGTAGATTAGAGCGGACTATTGTCATCCTGTCTTCCGGTTTGTGTGTTTCGCAGCCAAGCTTGACGAGCGCCGAACCACCGTCTTTTAGGTAGTAAATATTCTCTAGTATTACGTTACTGGTTGTAATCTCTTTTATCTTACCAAAATATACTTGCCCGCTCGTTAAAAACACTGCTTGGAAACCGTCTTTATTAACTTTGTCGAAACCAAGTATTTTGTCATTTGCACCGGTATTTATTACTTGATTAAGCTGCCCTGATAAACCATCTAGTTTTGTCATGCGCTTCTCAATATCATCTACATTTGACTTTGTCTGAGCAAGCATGATGTTGGTGTATACCAAACCAGCTAATAAAACAATTACTACGAATATTATAGCTACAACCTTTGTTGAGCCCCTATTGTGAGTCTGTTTTGGTACGTTTGTCAGAACACTAGGCTGTTGATCCATGATCCCTCCTTTATATATAGCCTCATGGTAGCATGTATAGCTATTAATAATAGTAAGCTCCAGGTAAGCTCCAGAATTTCTTGGAACATTACTGCCTATACTGCTCCTTAACCCTCATAAAATTTAAGCTAACTATATCTATATTGGAGCTTGATATACTTATCCTATGCTTAACCTGAAACGGCTAGTAATGATAAGCCGTCCCTTATACTATTTGCCCGTGCTAGTTTTATTCGCCGGCGGGTTAACAGCAAGTCATACCGCCACTTTCCTCGGTCTCAGTATATTGGCTGCCTTCTTCTTAACTTTACCCATGGGACTTATTGTTTATGGAGTAAATGACATTGCCGACCGCGAATCTGATTCTACTAATCCTCGTAAAGGCGGCGCCGATGGTACCATCTTGCACGCCGGGGAGACAGAAAAACTCAAAAAAGCGGTGTTTTTGACTACGATCATTTCCCTGTTTACCTTTCTTGCAACTCAACAATACGGAGTCTTTATTGCTGCCTCTATAATCTGCCTTTTCGCATACACCTACTCCGTCCCGCCCTTTCGGTTTAAGACTCGTCCGGTTTTGGACTCATTATCCAACGGATTATGGGGAGTTGCCGTATTGCTGACGGGGTATTGGGCGAATGTCTTGGGACCATACTTGCCGCTTCCTTCACTTCGCCTGATAAGCATAGTCTTCTTATGCGTTACGGCTTACCACATACTAGGTGCTGCCATGGATTATGAGGTCGATAGAGCAAACAACGACTCGACCATTTGTGTAGCCCTAGGAAAAACCAACGCATTATTACTTTGCTCTCTATCTTTTCTTGCATGTGCTGTTTTAGTGGGTACAAGAAGTCTTCTTATAAGTTGCTGCCTGCTGGTATGTGCTCTACTCGTTTTCATAGGTTGTCGCTATAATTCGCCGAAAGCCGTGCGAAGAATTGCTGCCACTATATTGTTTTTGATCCCCATCACAGTTGTATTGGTAGTCACCTAAATTTATTATTGTAGCAGCAGGATATACTGTAGTAATGGACGAACGGATCGTGTTATTAGACCGGGCGCACCGACCCATTGGCAGCGCACCCAAGCTTGCCTCCCACCACGCTCAGACGCCGCTGCACTTGGCTTTTTCTTGTTACATCTTTAACGCAAAAGGTGAACTGCTGTTAACCAGAAGAGCGTCAAGCAAGAAAGTGTGGCCTGATGTCTGGACAAATAGCGTATGCGGCCATCCCGCCCCGGGCGAATCCATGCATGAGGCTGTCAAAAGAAGGGCAAAATTTGAATTGGGAATAAGTGCTGTAGATAACCTCAAAGAAATATTAGATGATTACAGCTATCGCTCTCCGCCGTATAACGGTATAGTAGAGAATGAATTTTGCCCTGTGTTTGCAGCCAGGCTAGAATCTTCTTTAATGCCTAACCCAGACGAGGTACAAGACTACCGCTGGATTAGGTGGCAGTTGCTCAAAGCTGAAATTACTAGACAGCCGGCAATATTTTCGTTCTGGCTGAAGGACCAAATTCCCTTACTGGAAAAACGGCTCTTATTTAAGCAATACACTCGCAGATAAACTCACAGTATGAGCTAGGCTTCTAAGTTACAAACATAGAGATTATCCGAAAGTTATTATGATATTGTCCGCAGAAATTAGTGAAAAAACGTTTGGCAGCAACCTGCTATACAGCGACGTTGATTTTGAAATCCAGGAAGGCGAAAAAGTCGGACTGATTGGTCGCAATGGCACAGGCAAATCGACACTGTTTAATATCCTATGCGGCAATGACACTGACTATCAGGGCGAGGTTCGAACTCGGCGGGGAGCCGTGATTATTAGCAGCCGGCAGGAGCATCACGGTTTTGAAGATAAGACGGTGCTCGAGTACATCCAGGGCGACCTCCCAGAGTACAAACATCTAACCCATATAATTGACACGTACCCAGACACCATGGGGGACAACCCCAGAAAGATGCAGGAGTTCAGTGATGCGCTAGAGAGATTCGGCACGCTCGAGTATTACCAGATAGAAGACGAGATTAAACAAGCTTTCCAAGTTTATCAGCTGGACCCCGTACTGCTGCATCGGACATTGGGAAGTCTTAGCGGCGGACAAAAACGCATGGCAGAACTTATAAAAGTGCAGCGCAGTCGCGGTGACATTGCGCTCATAGATGAGCCCACAAACCATATGGACTACATAGCTAAGCAAGCCTTTGTTAAATGGCTTCGTGCAGCCAAAGAAGCCGTGTTTGTGATTACCCACGACCGGGACGTACTCGATACGGTTGACCGCATAATCGAAATACGAGACGGCAAAAGCTATAACTTCAAGGGCAATTACAACGCCTATCTGCGCACCAACAAAGGACAGATCAGCTCTGAGGTAAGCACCTACGACCTGACTCAAAAACGCTTGGTTACGCTCAAGGATGATGTCATACGCTTTCAGCGGATGAAGGAAAAAGCTCGTAATCCTGGTACAATCCGCCGCTTTAAGTCCCAGGAACAAAAAGCCCGAGACGAACTAAAAGCTCTTAGCATGCTAGAGAAACCGTCATTCTGGATCGACCAAGATTCAACTAGTAACATGCACCACAAACTAGCCGACACCTACGAAAAATACAAGGCCACTAACATTAAGGTTCGTACCCGCAAAAAGAGTGCCACAGCTAGCAGCCAAGAGCTTATAAAAGTTGACGGTCTGTCCCTTGGATATGACAATACCGTCCTGTTCCAAGATATTAATCTTGCGCTGCGTTCAGGAGAAAGGGTAAGGCTGCATGGACGCAATGGTACCGGCAAAACTACTCTCGTGTCAGCAATTATGTCTCACGCTCTCGGCACACCCCTTGTATCACAATGCGCGGCTGGGGTTATACACACTCAGAAAGGACTTCGAATTGGGCTCTACGAGCAAGAAATTAATGGCAAGTATCTGTCTATGACGCTTGCCGCCGCACTGGAGCAAATAATGCGGGACAAGAACTTACCCATAAGTTCGCAGCGTGTTAAGCAACTGCTCAGCGACTACCTGTTCAACCCGGCAATCGACGGTGATATGCCCGTCAGGCGTTTGAGCGGCGGACAAAAAGCCCGCGTGCAAATTATCTCCATGTTGGCTGATGATCCACAAATACTAATCCTGGATGAGCCTACAAATCATCTGGACTTACCTAGTATCGAAGAGCTGGAAAATGCTCTTCAGCAATACCACGGAGCAATAATTTACATATCCCACGACAGCTTCCTGGCCTCAAAACTGGGGGGCTCCACAGTAACTATCGGACATTAGCGTCCACCGTCTCGACAGGTAATTTTGCTATACTAAGAGAAAGTAACCTAGGAGGAAAGATATGCTAAAAGATTCACAAGCATTTAGTGGTTTCTCAACAAACGATATCACCAAGGCAAAAGAATTCTACAGCCAAACACTCGGGCTAGAAGTGCAGGATACTGCCATGGGAATGCTTACCTTGCATTTGGCTGGTGGCGGTGTAGTGATTGTATATCCCAAGGATGACCACGCCCCCGCCACTTTTACTGTCCTTAATTTCCCTGTCGATAATATCGACAAAGCCGTCGATGAACTCTCTGCCAAAGGTGTAGAGTTCGAACAATACGAAAACATGACTGACGCAAAAGGCATAGCCCGTGGTATTGCCGCTAAGCGAGGCCCGGATATTGCCTGGTTCAAAGATCCTGCCGGCAATATTCTGTCAGTACTTCAAGAAAGCTAGCCAAAGAACAATAGGATGATCTTGTACGATAATCTACTCTCCTGCATTGCCAGGCTCTCTCACCGGCGCTTCTTGTGGCAATTCCTTTGCAACGATAGGAATCTTTACTACAAAAGCTGAGCCAACGTCTAATTCCGAGCTGGCCTCTATTGTGCCACCATGCAAGTCCAGTATCTTCTTAGCCCAGTACAACCCTAAGCCAGTGCCCTTGACTGAGTTGGATAAAGGGTTGTCGATTCTCGAGAATTTCTTGAATAGTCTATGAAGATCGTTTTTTCGTATTCCAACACCTGTATCTCTTATAGACACGGCCGTGCTGTGCTTGCCTTGCTTGATATCGATTGTGACGCGCGCGCCGTGGCGTGAGTACTTCCCAGCATTATCCAGTAGATTTTCTAAAACCATGAGCATTAACTTGGGATCAATAGAGGCCATCACACGTTTTTTTGGAGTGTTAAGCACTATACTTTGCCCACGGCTCTTAAATAAAATAGCCTGCATCTGTATAGCTGACTCTACTTGCACCACTACGTCACATGACGATTTATCTAAGTATACTTTCCCAGCATCAACCCTGGCAATTCTTAGCAAATCTTCAATTATCTCGAGCTGTCTCTCGTTGCTTGCAAAGGCTATGTCAAGCATCCTCATTTGATCCTTCGTCACTTCTCCAGCATAGTTCTGAGCTAACATGCCAACATACTGCTTGACAACCGTTGCGGGCGTGCGGAGCTGATGGGAAGCTAACATAATAAATTCATCTTTTGCATCATTTAGGGCCTGCAGGCGATCCCTTTGCTTGACTAAATTTAAGGTACTCTCGGATGAAGTTGTGTCGATTAACTTTTGCGACGTAACATCCTCCATCGCCAACAATATTAGCTCCTTGCTATCGACTTGCCGGGCGTTTAAGAGCATCGTTTTTCGCCCTAGAGTCGGAAAATCAAGTGTAATTTCGTAGTTATTTAACACCCTGTGTCTCGGCAGGATTCGTTCCAGCAAATCACGGAGCTCCGGGGCATTCCACTGCCTATCGCCGAGCTCGTACATCTTTCTGCCTTCTGTATTCTTTTTTAGAACCTTAAATTTACGGTAAAAAGCTGGGTTTGCAGACACTACACACAAGTCTTTGTCTAGTATGATAAACGGCTCTCTTATTGTTTCTGTAATTTCTTTATAATAGACCAGTAGTTTTTTGAGTTCCAGGATGCGATTGTCGCGACTAGATAGCTCCTTGTCATTCGTCTTCGTTTTAGCATCACTCACTATAAAGACCTTGCTCCCTTGTGCGGGATTATTATGAGAGTCCAGAAATTTCAGGCTTATTGATGATTAAACTTTCCCTACAGAGCCTTGCTTTTTTATATTTTAAAAGTATGTCCTTCCTCCGTCTGTAAAATAAGATACAAAAAACTTCCATATGCTTCTATCGCCTCAACACCTAAACAGTACACAAACAGAGAAGGTCTCACCTCTACAAACTAATTTTTGTGGAGCTATGGATAGGTTAAAAATTTGTTTGGTAGTGGTGTACAATATATTGCATGAGAATAAACTTTAGAGAACGAAAAGTAAAAATAATTGCAGGGATTTTGGTGGTAGCAGCTATAGCATTTGGCGCCGCTTATGCCTTGGGTGCTTTTGATAAAAAGACTGAGCAAAAAAACGAAGAAAAACAAAAATTTTACTCCCAGTTAACAGGCGTAGAAGTGGACGAAAACACATCCAAGCAACCAATACTTGGCGTTATGGTAGAAAACTCTGAGGAAGCCCGACCGCAGACTGGGCTTGGCTCAGCAGGAATTGTGTTTGAAGCAGTTACAGAAGGGGGCATAACTCGCTATTTAGCCCTATACCAAGAGACACCGCCTGAAATAGTAGGCCCAGTCCGAAGTATTAGACCGCACTTCCTCGATTGGGTTATGGGCTTTGACGCCTCAATCGCACACGTCGGTGGTAGCCAAGAGGCTCTGTCCCTCAGCGACAGCCGGAACGCTAAGAGCTTGAGCCAATTCAAATATGACGCCCCCTACTACCGAGAGCCTAGCCGCGAAGCACCGCACGACGCTTATGCTCGAACCAAAGATCTTATTGCACTGCAAGAAGAGCTAAAACACAAGACCAGCAAGATAGACGACATTCCCCGAAAGGCAGATAGCCCTGGAGGTGAACCCAATACCGAAACACCCGAAGCCTTGAAAGTAAATATAGATTTCTCAGGGCCATCATTTATTGTGGAGTTCAGGTACGACGCGGCTACGAACACCTATACTCGTTACCTCGCTGGCGAGCCCCATCTAGACAACGTAACTAAAAAACCTATATCTGTTAAAAACATCATTGTCTTAAAAACTGATCGTCAAGAAGAAGGCGTAAATGCCATTGGAGGAGGTGAAGCCCTGGTATTTATGGACGGCAAAGTACAGAAAGCTACCTGGGAGAAGACAAGCTACAATAAACGGCTAAAAATTGTCGACAAAACAAACAATGAGCTGCCTCTAAATCGCGGTGACACTTGGTTTACGGCCATAGCAAATGACCGCCCCGTGAGCTACTAGACACTACCCGGCTAAAACTTTGCAGACCATATATGAGTATTGATTTTTATTTATAAGTATTTTATAATTTATGTATTGTGGCTCTAGAAAAACACGTAATTAGCGCTGCTCATGTTGAGTTGGCTTTGGGTGCGCCCGAAGAGCTACTGCAACCTGGTGTAGGTGCAGATGTCCTGCACTGGATCAATTCACAAGCAGTACCACAACAACACAAACTAGGCGCGGCAGCGATCTGGCTCTTATCAGAGCAAGATATTCGGCACTTTAGTGGAGATCTCAGCGAACCAACCCCAGCCAGATACCCTGCAGCGCAGGACCACGTAATCACGCGGTACGGAATTCTACAGTTGGCGATGGCTAGAAGTTTTGGAGTTCCGTTTGGTGTTACAGACCAGAGAAATGGTGTATTAATTCAAGATGTTTTTCCACGCGATGGCTTGCTCGATCGGCCCAACTCTGGGCTTGGAGCACACCAACCCTTTGACTTTCACACCGACCAAGCCTTTAGTGCTGACCCAGCAAAAAGACCGGACTACGTTACACTAGCGTGCGTGCGCAACCATGAGCGCGCGACCACCGGTATAGTAGCTGTTTCCGATGTGCTTGAGCAATTACCCGCCGATGTGCTTTCTATACTCGAAGGCAGCCAATACGGCTTCTATCGTGGCCGTCCCGAGGAAGCAATAGGCGTAGACACAGGAGCAATCATTGTGCACAACAAAGCAGGAACCGCCATAAGGCTCGGTGGTGATACTTTGGGGCTGAGTGATGAAGCAACTGAAGCGCTGAAGATGCTAAGACAAGTACTGTCTACTACGCCGAGAGCATCTGTAGCCCTGGAGCCAGGCGAGGTATTAGTTTTTCACAATGGTATAACCATTCATATACGCGAAGGCTTCAAACCAATGAATTGCCAGGCTGAGCGCCGCTGGATACAAAAGATATATATCAAGTAGTGCTGTCTGCTGGTTATGTATTTAGTGGATGTCGTGTAAAAATAAGAAGCATAAACAAAGGAGATAGTATGGACAAAATAACCTTAGATGCGTATCTGTTTTTTTCAGGAAATGCCCGCCAAGCAATGGAGTTTTATAAGAGCATATTTGGTGGCGAGCTAACCATTCAAACATACGGCGAAGTAAACGCCGCAAACGAAGATAATCCAGTAGACTTCGTTATGCATGCCGCTCTTGAGGGTGGTGAACTAAAACTTTTTGCCAGCGACACAGCCAAAGCCAGCCCGAAGGCCGCCAAAGTTAGCTTGTGTCTTGGCGGATCCGACGAGCCCAAGCTACGCACAATATTCGACAAGCTTAGCGACAGCGTAGAGGTCCAGTACCCGCTCAAGAAAGAGTTCTGGGGCGACACGTTTGGCAGCCTTACTGACAAGTTTGGCATTGAGTGGATGGTAAATATTGCTGCAAAAACGACCGCTTCTAGCAGCCCCGAAAACCTGTGAATTTGTAGTGCGCGTTGAGCGCCAAACACGGGTTTTATTTTGTGTTGCTATATATTAATTCTAGTGATGTAATTTTCTGGGACAGCGCCCGCAGTCCAGCATGTCAAAGAGGCCAGAATCGAATGCGCAAATAAGCTTATACTGTGCTCACAGCATACTCACACCTCAAGTTTTTTTTCGAGCTCTTTGAGATTTGGGATAAATATACTTTGCCCTTTTGATTCGATTAAGCCATGAGTTTTGAGTTTACTGATCTCACGACTTACTGTTTCACGTGATAAGCCACAGCGAGCTGCTAAATTTGATATGCCAATGGTAAGCAAATAGCTATTGTCAGCACTTTTCGCGGCGAATCGGCGGCATTCATAGATCAGCTCATACAATACTCGACTTTTAGCATTTCCGGCCATGAACTGAAAAATGCGACCTTGTAGACCATCAATAACCCGATACGACCAAGAAAGAAGCCCAAATAAAACATCTGCATGAGTTTTGAAGTAATCCAATGCTTTTTCGATCGGCACCATATGTAGTGTCACGACCTCATCGGCCTTAAAGAGAAAATGACTCGGAAAACCAGTCAACAAAGGTGTCATAGGCAATAGCACTGGCGGTTTGAAAATATGTATAACCTTTTCCTCGCCTCGATATGACGTATTATATTTCTTGACACTTCCCTCTTTTACATAGAATAAATACGGAGTCGTCTCACCTATATGGACGAGGACAGTTCCCTTAGAGTGTGTGCGAAGTGGATATTTAGAGAATTCCTGGTCGATCTTGAAGGCTATTTCAGGTGGCATGCCAACTCCTTAGACCACAATTATAACCTAAAACATAAGAAAAGCGTGACAACTATCACATTCTCTGGTTGGACAAATTACTATAGTGTTATACAGCGAGAATTTTTAGAGACTCGCTAAAAAACAGTTAACCTAATTAAAATTGTTCATGATAGTGCAGACTATGAAGCTCATGGCCGTAATGTTGGTCGCTTGGCGTGAGTGTAGTCAGTAGCGAAACCGGGCACTACCAAATTAAGCCACACCTAAATAACGGGTCGGTTTAGTTTTTGGCACCCTTTTTTCGCCGTCGCTGCAGCCGTGAGCGGAAAAGAGGCCTATGCATAGCCAGAAGACCGTCCAGCTTACTCGTATATTATTCTTCGTGCTGGCAACCGTTTTCATAACCTTGGCCACACCGCCAAAATTATACGCTATAAGTAATGATGTCATAGTTAGTATGCTCAACCTTGAGAGACAGGAGGCTGGACTGCCCCCGCTTTCTACCAACCCCTTGCTTACCAATTCATCCGCAGCTAAAAGCGATGACATGATGCGCCTTAACTATTGGAGCCATAACGCCCCTGACGGCTCCGAGCCCTGGCACTTTTTCTATGAGAATGGCTATGATTTTGAGTATGCAGGAGAGAATTTGGCCAAAGGTTTTGTAAGCGATGACGGTGTAGTGAAGGGGTGGATGAATAGCCCGGCTCACCGAGCAAACGTGTTGGGGGCTAATTATAGCGAGGTTGGTATTTCTGTTGTCGCTGGTGACCTGCTGGGTGAGTCTACAATTCTTGTGGTGGCACATTTTGGATCAGGTAAAGAATGGGCTGGGACAATCTCTAGCGAAGCACCCTCTGAGCAAGCAGCCAGCAACCAGCTGTTACCTACAGCGATAGGCCAAACAACAGCGGCGACAGAATTAGATAGCACACGCCTGTCGAAACTGATAAGTGATCTAAGAACTCTAATTGAACCCCGCCACTATTTGCTTTTGGTATCCTCTGTAGACTAGCCCTTTTTGAAAGGGTTGCCAGCACGTTGCAGGTAATAGTAGCCGCCAGCCCCGAGAGCAAGCATTGCGACCGGAATCCACCAGAGCCATGAGTTGGAGTCTTTTTTAGCATTGTCTTCGCTCTTTTTGTCAGCTCCTAGAACATCTCCGTTTTCGTCGGTGGTAGACTCTCCTTGGGCATTGACTTGACCACCAGTCGCTGCATTAGCGGCTGCCCCGGCTACTTCACCGCCTGCAGCTGCTGCACCCGCGCCTGCCCCGACACCGCCTGCACCGCCACCTGCTGCGCCCGCGCCTGCTGCGTTCGCCTGATTAACAAAGACTGTGTTTACTGTCCCTGCAGACGTTGTAGTTACCGTTAGTGTGCGGTCTTCTGTCGTCTTTGTTTCGCCTTCGCCGATGCTACTCGTGGCGCTGATGTGGTACTGGTAGGTACCCGGGCCTGGAACTGTTACCGTAAACACGCCTGAATCACCATAGTCTTTGGTAGTGTTCTGAGTTGCGATCACTGAACCATTTTGAAATAACCGAACGGTAAAATCGTCATCTTTTTCGACGGAGAAAGCTTTGTACTCTACGTTAAAGCTGTTACCTGTTACCGCACCGCTTGGACGGAACATTTCTAGCGTCCAGTAATGGCTTGCCAAAGCTGTTCCTGATAGTGCGAACACGAAGCTACAGGTTAAAACAAGGCTGCTAATTAGGCGTTTCATGACTGGCCTCCTTTCTTGGTACGGGTCACCGCTAACATTGTGATAGTTACCAGAATTATGAATCCAGCAATCAGTACATTCCGCCAGATATCTGCGGTACCGGTGTCCACCAATCTGGTGGTGCTGGCACCTAGGACAGCAGGCGTATTAATGGCGACTTGCGTGCCGACGAATGGCGTCGAGGAACCGGTAGAAACATTGGCAAGAACTACAGTTGGGCTGCTAGTGGTGCAAGCTGCCGGTGTCTGGCAACCCGAGGCAAAAGCAAAGTCTGGGTAGACGCCGCTTATCACCGTGCTGCCAATTTTCGCCTTGTATGTTAGGGTTACGATCTCGCCTGGCAGTAGCCGGCCTAGAATCCAGGCTCCTGGCGATCCGTAAGTGGGTTCTGTAGTTACGCCGGCGGCCTTAATATCTCCGCGCAAGCTAGAGTTGGCTGTCCAGCTGCCTGACAAATACTCGAAGTTTTCTGGGGGCAAATCTTGGACGGTCGTGTTGTGAACAGCCCCGCTATTCTCTGGAACGGTTACATGTAACGTATAGGTTACGGTGTCTCCGATGGTTGTAGGATTAGGCCGATTGTTAGACTTGGCAATCTCAAGCAGCGGCTCCTGATAGTTGCCTACAAAGCAGTTCACTGTCTCTCCAGGTTCTGGGTATACAAAGTACGGATCGGACTCTTCCTGGGTGTCAAATATAGTCCGCTCAGGCAATTGTTGTTCGCCGCAATCGATATTACTGAGCGTCCATTCTGGCTGCAAGGTCTCTTTGAGCGTATGCAGGCGACGTGGTAACACATCCTCAAAAGTGGTTGTGCCGTCGGCGCCAGTCGTTTGGGTAATCGTATCGATGTCGGAGAGGCAGATCAAGTGATCCAAAGTACTTACGGAATCTAAGCTATCGATCACGAAATCCTGGCAGGGATTGTAGCCGCTGAGCGTGAAGTCCCAGCCGGGAAGCGTAGGCTCATCGGCATCTTTCTCGCCGTCGCGGTCATAATCATTGTATTTAGTAACCACGACTGTAGCTCGTTTCTGATTCACGAAGGTGCAATCAACATCTTCGTCCTTGTTAACATCAAAGCCACTACGTGGGTCAAAAGAAGTTTCTCCCTCGTCTACTGTACAGAAGGCAGCCGCGAGATCCCAGCCGCTTGGAATGTTTTCTTCGTCCAATGTATAGCTATCTGTGTCTACGGTATACGTGTCGCTTTCGCCGTCCTTGAGATTTGAGCTATGCACCAAGGCAGCGTCCTCGTCGTTGCTTCGTAGATTGATTTCAAAGCTCTCAGGGGCATCCGCTGGTTCAGTGATTTTATGTACGGTGATATCAGCAGTATCTCTCGTGTTTACGAAGGTGCAGATGACATTCTCGCCTGGCTCAAGGCTAATCACCACATTGCGATTATTAACGTTCGTTCCCTCTTGGGTGTTACACGTAATACTCTCCAACGTCCATCCTTTAACGTTTGGCTCTGTAACGGTGTAGTTGCCGTCTTCCAGATCGGCGAACAATCGCTGTTCGGAACCGTTGTCCTCGCTGTCATCAACTAAGGTAAAGTTGGGACCATCTACTTCGTCAGGGTCACCCAGGCTACCGGTAAACTTGAACTCCTGGGACGAATCAGGCTGAGCGTCCTTAACAACTGTGATACTGCCCCGTTTAGCATTCGTGAATGTACAGATTACTGTTTCGCCAGCTGTTAAGACTATAGAAGCTGGGTTGCTACGGTCCGAACATTCTACAGAATCCAGATCCCAGCCGGCAGGCACATTCTCGCTTACCGAGTAGGTACCAGGGTCGAGGTCGCCGGAGTCGTTAGACTGGCCATCGCTCAGGGAGAAGCCATCGGCGTCGTAGCTGGCGGTGAAGTCAAAAGCTTGCTCTTCGCCGTCAGGCAGCGTTTCTTTAACGACCACAATATTAGCATCTTGTTCGTTGCTGAAGGTGCAGGTTACAGTCTCGCCAGCGGCTAGACCTATAGCTGTGGATGGACTGCCATCCGAACACACGACATTTTCTTGCTGCCACCCAAGCGGCAATGTCTCACTAACGGAATATATGCCGGGGTCGAGGTCGCCGGAGTCGTTAGACTGGCCGTCACTCAGGGAGAAGCCGTCGGCGTCGTAGCTGGCGGTGAAGTCAAAAGCTTGCTGGCTGCCGTCAGGGTCAGTCTGCTTGACAATTACAATGCGGGCATCTTGCTCGTTGGTAAATGTACAGGTTACGGTCTCGCCGGCTTGCAGCGAAACACTTGCAGGTGCACTGTCATCATCACAAGTTGCACTATCCAGATCCCAGCCGGCAGGCACATTCTCGCTTACCGAGTAGGTACCAGGGTCGAGGTCGCCGGAGTCGTTAGACTGGCCATCGCTCAGGGAGTAGCCATCGGCGTCGTAGCTGGCGTTAAAACTGAACAACTGCGGGCTTGTGTCCGGATCGGTTTGTTTGACCACTACAATGTTGGCGTCCTGCGTGTTGGTAAAGGTACAGGTTACATTTTCGCCCGGCTGGAGCGAGATACTGCCTGGAGTGCTTTGGTCAGAGCACACTACTCCACTCAAATCCCAGCCGTTTGGTGTATTTTCTGCAACTGAGTATGTCCCGGGCAAAAGAGCACCGGAGTCGTTAGACTGGCCATCGCTCAGGGAGAAGCCATCGGCGTCGTAGCTGGCGGTGAAGTCAAAAGCTTGCTGGCTGCCGTCAGGATTGGTCTCTTTGATAACAGTTATGCTTCCGCGCTTCGTGTTCGTAAAGGTACAGTTCATGACGGCTCCGGGAACAAGCGTAACAGCGATAGTAGTGTCATTAACACGGACAAAATTGACACCGTCACCACAATTTATTGCGGTCAAATCCCAGCCGGCAACAGCATCTTCGGTTATGTAGTAAGTACCTGGCTGGAGCCCCGACGTAAGCTGTTGGTTCGAAAGCACAACGTCGCTATCGTCGTCTAGCTGGAAACTAACGGGGATAAAGGCAGATGGAGCTGGCAAATCTCCTGGCGCTTGGTCACTAATCTGGAAATTAAAGTCTTGCTGATCATTTGGAACGCTATCTTTAGTAACAGTCAGTTCCGCAAGTTTTGTATTGGTAATGGTACAGGTAGCATGCTGGTCGAGCGCAAGGGTAAGAACATTGCCGCTTAGATCTCCCGCCGTACACACCCAGTCGCTGGCCGAGAAGCCAGCTGGACCAGTTTCGCTCAGCGTGTATGCAACTGCTGCAAAGGCCGGTGCATTGTTCACGCCGCCGCCATCAGCCGGATTACCGTCACCGCTTAGCGTTGTAGCCCCGACTGTGTTGGCTCCAGGCGTAGCCGAGAGAGTCCATTGGTTGGGATTAGCTGGATTAACCGATTGATCAACAACGCTTTTTGTTAGCGTCAAGGTTGGGGCATCGTCGTTATTAGTAATAACACAGTTAATCTGTTGGCCAGATACAGGAGTAAAGGTGGCGCCTACAGCTGCATCCGTAATGCTGTCCCGGCAATCTATGCCGGTCTGTGTATAGCCGTCGACTAGGGATGTCTCGCTAACAACATACTGCTGATTAGCCGGGAAGGTGTTGAGAACGCCGCTGGTTACTTCTGTCGTGTCAACAAAGAGATCAAAGTCGGTCAGCGTTGACGCGCCGCCGTTATCATTCACGATGTTTTTGGTAACCATGATGCGGGCAGGCTGGTCATTGTTGGTAAGGGTACAGGTGTACACTCCCCCGACTACCATAGTGATTGAACCGTTAGGCAAACAATCTCCCAATATCGAGTCGAGCGTGTAGCCAGGTTGCTGGGTCTCACTTACCGTATAGGTGCCGGCATTAAAGTCATTTGCCTGACCGCTCAACACCTGCAGATTATCGACAAACAGCGGGAAGTCACCGACAGCCAGTATGCCGCCGTCGTCAGTGGTCACTTCCTTTACAACCGTGAGCCTCGGGGCAATATCGTTATTGGCAATGGTGCAGGTTACCTGCTGGCCAGGGCTAAGTGTAACCGGATGAGTAACAGCATTGGTAGTATTGTCATCTGTGCAGCCCACAGATGTTTGAGCGTAGCCAAACTGAGCATCTTCACTCAAGCTATAGGCAATATTGGCATTTACTGCTGGGGTGTTGCCGCTGCCAAAATTCTCATTGCCAGCATAGCTGCCGCCAGTGAGGTGCAGAACAAAGTTACTGGCTAGTAACGTACCGCCGTTATCATTGGTAACACTTTTTAGGATGGTTAGTCTTGGAGCGTCATCGTCGTTAGTGACAGTACATGTTTTGTGCTCGCCAATACCAATGCTACCCGTGCAATCTGCCGAGAAGCTGCCGGTGTAACCCGCTACGCCATTTTCGGTAACATTATAGTTGCCCGCATCCAGCGTAACGGTGGTGCCAGGTGAAACCGCACCTGCGAAGGAGGTATCAGACACATCGGTTCCGGCTACGTTCATCGTAAAGTCACCTGGCGTGGCCGTGCCACCATTATTATTGGTGACGTTCTTTATAACGGTCAGTAGTGGTGCAATGTCGTTATTGGTGATGGTACATGTCTTTGTCTGCGAATCGCTCAGGCTAACGGTGCCGTTTGCCGCACAGTCGCCGCCCCAGACACCAGCTGTATAGCCAGGCTGTTGCGTTTCACTAACCGTATAACTGCCTGGAGCCACGGAATTACTCCCCCACTGTGCAGTCGCGCCATTAATAGCTACCGGAAAATCGGTTTGTGTCAGAGTGCCGCCATCATCATTAACTACGGTCTTTTGGAGGATCAGTGTCGCCTCCTGGCGGTCGTTGGTGATAATACAAACCACATCCGCTTGGTCTGCTAGGGTGAATGTTAGCTGCCTGCTAGTTGTTCCTGTCGGTGTAGACTGTCCGACAATTGCACCAGTACCGTTTAGGTCACGGCAAATGATTGTGGTGTTATAGCTGGTAAGCATAGTGTTTGTGCCAGGCGTTTCACTGACTATAACGCTGCCGTCCTTCACCACTACCTCACCTGTCGTACCGCCGTCGCCGACATTATTAACACTAGTCGTGTCGTTAGCTTCAGGACCATTAATGCTCAGATTGAATAACCCGCTGTCGGTACCTGGAATCAAATCCTTTATAAGTTCTACCTTTCCAGCACTGTCACGAATAATCACACAATCAGAAGGGTCAGACCCTGGCTGCCCGGAAGGATATGAGCAAACGTCGACCAGCCTGGCACTAGCGCCTCCTACAGTAGAAAGCTGGATAGTACACGCTCCCTGTGTGTCAACAGGGGCAGCAGCTCCACTCGCGAAGGGATCAGAACTTGATTGGCTGACTCCACAAGTTGTAGTCCCGCTCGATATGGGGGTAGCCGGACTTGTACAGCGGTCTATCTTGTCGTCGCCGCAAGAGTATGTCGTACGAGACTGGAATACAGCAGGATCACTATTTGTCGAAACGCACACTGCGTAATTAATATTACCGTCGCCATCAGTGTCAAATAAGTTGCAAGCATCGAGGCTCTGCCCATTTCCACTCGTACCTGTATCGTCCCAGTTCCATGTAGTAGATATTGTGGTTGGAGCACCGACGTAGTCAACGCAAAGTTTTGTGAGATCTTTTTGGCCTGGTTCGTCGTTAGCGCCAGCGGTGTCAACGGTACAAATAGGGGCGGCAGTGGCAGTTGCGCTAGTGGCAGCCATTACTATAGCCAGCGGGGCGGCTATCTGGGCGAAGGTTAGCATAAGTGCAAGTGCTGCGTGTTGTGTTCTTTTAAGGATGCGCGTAAGCCGAATCATAATAAGCCTCCTATGGCAGTTATTAATGGTTCGGTTTCGCTACTAGCTCCTTATTTCCCAAGCGACCAGATTACGGGAAATAACTCGACGCTCCCAGTTGTTTTTAGCACACTTCCCACTCGCTTTGTATTTCACTCGTGATTATATACCTAAATGTCAATAAATCAATAGTTTTCACGAGCTTTAGCCAACTTGCGCAAGCCCTTCCTGTGGATATGAACAGGCCCGAGGAGTATCATAAGTACGTGAGCAAAGGCATCAGACTCGGCAAACCTACCCTTCGAACAACAAACCATTTTCTAAGCGTGGTCGTTATTCTGGCGGCACTATATATTATGCTGTGGCCTTTCTTGCCCCAGCTTGCGTGGTGGGCAAAACATGATGCTCCCTTAGTATCATCGCCTACTACTAACACCGTGGGAGCCGAGCCGATACCAACGGAGAATACCCTGGTCATACCAAAAATTGATTTTCGTCGCCCGATACTTGAGGGCCAGTCAGTAGCTACCGCCGATGCAGGTATCTGGCGGCGCCCTCAAACAAGCACACCGCCCGATCCTAGCAATACGGTAATCGTTGGGCATAGATTTACCTACCAGGGACAGTCATTTTTTTACCACCTAGACAAGCTAGTGGTTGGCGATAGCATAGTCGTCTATTGGGAGGGCAAGACCTATCATTACAAGGTGGCTGTAGTCAAAGTGGTGCCAGCAACAGATGCCAGTGTCGAAGCCGCTAGCAATCAGCAGTTACTAACTTTGTATACCTGCACGCCGCTTTGGTCGGCCAAAGACCGGCTGGTAGTCCAGGCACTCCCGAATGAGGACATGCACCAATGAAAGAATGGCACCGCACTGTTGTATTAGTTCTTCTGCTGGCTTTTGCAGTCGCCACCATACTCTGGCTGCAGGGCTTGTATCAGACAAATTTTACCGACACGTTGTAGTGTGTTTCGCACATGCCCTAAACAGTTAGGAAGCGTGCCAATACTTCTTAAAACACTATGACAGTTTTACTTACCGTGGCAGTTGAGCCATTACTGTCGATAGTGGTAAGGGTAGCCGTAAATGTTCCCTTTCGGGCATAGCGATGGGCAGGCGAAATTACTGTCGACGTAACTCCATCACCAAAGTCCCAGCTATAGGTTAAGCTGTTGTTTTCTGGGTCGGTAGATAGATTACTAAACTTAAATTCGCGAGGCTTATTGGTTGCTAAATAGCTAAAGTTTGCCACTGGTACATCGTTGACTGATGCGACCGACAAAGCAACAGTAGCTACGTCACTGGTACCCAGACTATCTGTTATACGATAGCTAAAACTATCGCTTCCATAATAATCCGCGGCTGGAGTATAGCTGAAGCTACCGCTAGGATCGAGCTGCAGGACGCCGTGTTGAGGGCTCGTTACCAAAGAGACCGTAGCGGTGGCAATGCTGTCGACAATGTCGTTGGCCGAGACTGTTCCTGTTGCCAGCGTGTCTTCACTGGTGCTAAAGGCGTCGTTTACGGCGTTCACTGGAATCGGGTCATAGATACTGTTTACTGTTATCGACACACGAGCTTGATCGGTTTGGCCGTCACTATCCGTGATTTGGTAATAGAAGCTGTCAGTTCCATAATAATTGGCATTCGGGGTGTAGGTAAAACTTCCGCCTCCGTTCGATTGTACACTGCCTTGTATAGGTGTCTGCGTCACGACCGCAGTGGCCGTCAGTGGCAGATCGTCGCTATCGTTGGCATATACGTCAATTGTCACGGACTGGTCTTCATCCACTACTACCGTGTCGTCATTGGCACTCGGGGCAACAATCGGCCGTACATTATTGATAGTAACGACAGCCGTATTACTGACTCCGCCGTAATCATCGGTTAGCTGATAGGTGAAACTGTCCGGCCCGTAATATCCAGCTTCGGGCGTGTAGTAAAAGGCGTAGCTTCCTGCCGTACGCAAAGTACCATGCGTTGGCTGAGAAGTTGCAGCTTGGGTCATATAATCACCTTCGGGATCAGAGTCATTAGTCCTGACCGACAAAAAGTGCTCAGCGCTGTTTGAATTATTCGTGAAGGCAAAGCTGTCGTCTACAGCTACTGGCACCTGGTTGTTGTCACGCGTGACGATTGTTATGTTGTGGCTATCAGTCAACGATGCTTCATCAGTTACTTGCAAGCTAACGCTCCAGCTGCCGGCTGCAGTAAAAGTATGTTCAGCAGTTATGCCACTCGCCGTGGTACCGTCACCAAAACTCCATTGATAATCAGTAATTTGATCGTCGCAGCCTAAACTGTATGCGGCATTAAATTGCACAGTGTGCGGGACTGATCCTCGATAATCAGAGGCAAGGTTATAGGCTACAGGCGTGCCGTCTGTACCGCAGCTGGGACCACCGCCTCCAGCGCTGACACTCACTGGCACCCACAGCGAAGCTAATGCCAACACCAAGCCGCTCACCATTAATGTAATTCGCTTCATAGAAAGTCCCCAGTTAATGTTAATGCTTAATGGCAATATAACACGTCCGAGGAATCACACAAACCCCGTCGTCTAATGTGTTAAAAAATCTGTCACGAGCGTCTCGTAGCGTACTTGGTCGTGATTCCAGGCCCGAGCATGGCCGCCCGTTCCAAAATCGACGAACTGCACTTTGTCAGGGCGGGAGTCAGCGAGCCGTTTGCTAGCTGCCTGCGGTACCGTGGGATCGTCGGCGTTATGGACTAGCAGCGTTCTGTGGTTTATGTCCTGCGGCCTCGTGCTTATTCGCTCCATATTAACACCCGCTCTCAAGTTGGCCATTACCTTTGCGGGATAGTACACAAACGACGGGTACCCAGCCTTTTTTGCCTGAAAGCGAAGGATTTCATCCCAGTCTAGGGCGGGAGAATCCAAAATAACTTTGGTTATATTCGCCGAAGTTACGTCCGCCGAGCGGCGCAGATAATTCTCAGCTATAGAACCGCCCAGCGATACGCCGTATAGCCGAATGTCGGTTGCTCCTTGGGATTTTGCATAGCGTACTGCGGCTTCAAGATCCTGCCACTCCGTATCTCCGAGGTGAAAATACCCGTCAGGAGACCTAGGATTGTTGGCGTCGTTGCGATAATTAATGATCAGCATGTTGTCGCCCGCCGCAAGCACGGGTTTTATAAAACGCAGCATTTCTTGCCGATGCGCCCCAATGCCGTGAACTGCAATCGTCCATTTAGTAGAACCTCCTACCGGCACAAACCAGGCAGTCATGTCTCCAAGCGGACCGCTGTAAGTGACATCTTGATAATCTATGCCGAGCGCTTGCTTTGGATCGGTTGTCCAAATGTTGCCCTGCAGCGATATATTTTCTCCGGCAGCTGGCTTAGGATCCGTTCCATTTAGCAATTTTCGTATGGAGGTCTGGGGGCTGGTAACCTGGCTAAACGGCGCCGTGTATATACCAATCATACTGCCGTCACGGCGAATGCCGCCCATAATGCCATTCACGTCGTAAGCACTACCGGTTAGTGCGTACTCGTCACCCGCTACTGACTGTACAGTCTGGTCGTACTCGACTTGCTGCAACTTGACGTTAATAACCTTGCCGGAGAAAATCCAACCTATTGAGAAAAAAGTCACAAAAAGCAAAACTAAGAAGGTGGGTATGGCGATCTTCAGCCATTTCGGCAAGGTGATCTGGGGTTTTTTCATGGTCTCATTGCTGGCCGTTACTAACGCATCTGCAGTATAGCAAATAGGCCATACTGATGACACGCGGGCAGTTTCCCAGAATTATTTTGTGGTATTGTATGAACGTACGTATTACCATAATCAATATTTAAAAATAGGGGGTTCTATGTTAGCAAAAATCATTAACGAGACGACAGATGCTGTTGTTGCAGCAGTCCAAGGTGTCGACGATATTTTGGGCGCTGTGACAGGCGCCGTAAAACACGAGGTTGTCAGCGTACTACAAAGCGGCGGCGAGATTGGCGGATCAACTATTGAAGCAGTTGCTTCTGTAGCTGATGGAGCAATCAAAGGAGCGGGACGCATTGGGGCTTCTGTCATCGACGTGACAGCCGAGACAATGAGCGGCATCGTACAAGGCGTAAGCGAAGTCGGCGGAGATGTTATTGGTGCTGTCCGCGGCGGCGCTCAGGGAGTCGTCCAAGCTACCGCTGAAACCGGCGGCGATATTGGTGAAGCGGCAGTTGCAGCAGTCCAGGGGGCTATTAAATCAGCTGGGAGTGTTGGGGCTAACACCGCAGAAGCTGCTCATGCAGCTGTTGGCGGTGCGCTAGACGCTGCCACGGGCGTTGGCGGGGATGCTGTACAAAAAGTACGCGACGCACTTCTCTCGGCTGCAGCATTGCCGCGCGACGTCATCGAGTCTGCTATTCAGGGAAGCGATGACAAGAAGTAGCCACCTGGCATACTTAGATAAAATTTAAGTAAAGATACAGGGCCGAACTCGGCCCTGTATCTTTTTTGCCTGCTGTCCGTCAGCAAAAACAATCCAACACTTGATTCTCCAATCCTGTCTTTTGATAAATATTACCAGCCTAAACCTGCATTTTACTCGCTGCGGAAAGCTCTGGAAGACAACTAATAGCTAAATCTTCAGTATTATTCTGTAGGATATTTCACAATTGTAAAGCTACTAAACATGTTATTAAATATGTGACATAAAAAAAGGAAGGCGCTCCTCGGTGAGAAACAAAAAAGTCTTATGGTTATTTATATCTCTAGGACTTATCTACGTTGCACTTCTCGTATTAATACCACCCCAGAGTGCGGCACTTACCAGATACAAAATAAGTGCTGACGAAATTCGCTTAATTCGCCTTGGGGTTGCGTTACCGCTCATTTGCGTCTGGTTTCTGGCATTTTACGGGTGGAGTAAGTTCCAAAATTATGCTGAACATATAGCTAAGAGTAAAGACGGCAAAGCCTTCAGTCGTTTTACGCGCGGATTGCTAATACTTGCTCTCTGGCTTCCAGTCACTACTATCGCCAACAATATTGCCACAGCTATATACACAGATAAGCCTGACTTAACACCCGCCATGGTAATCGCCAACAATTACTTTAACTTGCTCATGCTGCTCGTGGCTTTTTTCTATATGCACCAAGGTGCCCAAAAGCTAGCCAAAATTAGCCTGTCCGTCCGTTCTTGGCCATTCGCCAAAAGTCTTCTAGGTGTTGTGTTTATAATCACAGGGAGCCTTTTTGTCTACCTAACGCTCGCTAATCCGGCACGCCAGTTTCCGCCCGACAATCTCCAACGGGCCGCCTACTACCTGCCCGACTGGTTGCTCGTGCCTACTATTATTATTCCTTATCTCGTTATATTTTATCTTGGTTTCCAAGTTGTGCAGAACATGCATACGTACAGCAGCACCGTAAAAGGAGTCTTGTATAAAAGCGCCCTGAGATATCTTGCCAACGGAATTGGCGCCGTGGTACTAACCTTATTGACGCTGCGCTACCTGACCTCCTTCACGACCCTTCTTAATGACGCAGCCTTAAAAGCCATACTCTTGATAGTGTATCTGCTCATCCTGGTGATTGCCGCCGGATTCATACTGATCGCCTTTGGTGCAAAAAAGCTGCACAGGATTGAAGAGGTATAAATGACTGCCAACCAGGACACTCTCTATGCCAAGCTGATAGACATCACCAGCGATTATCTCGGCCCCGCATCCGAGCGTTTTGTAAATCGGCAAATAGAGCAACACCTGCAAAAAAGACCAGAAGAAGTAACGGCAAAAGACGTGAGTAAACTGCTAGACTGGATGCGGTTGTCTATTTCTATGCTAACTGACGACGAGAAGATAGTGGATGAATTTACCTGCAGCATACATGAGTTGACCCCGCGCAAACCTAACATGAATCCAGCGAATTAACAAATATGGAAGAACATAGTTTCCAGAAAAATCTAGCTCTTTTCGAGCACGCCATAAAAGCCGAGGGCGCCCGAAGATATCTTACCAAGATCGTACTCTTAATCATTGTGTATATTATTACGGCAAAACTGGGTCTCTGGCTTGCAAGCGACATTGATCAAGTAACCACAATTTGGCCACCAACCGGTATTGCTATTGTTGCCACGCTAATCTGGGGTTACCACTACGCGCCGGGCATCTTCCTCGGGGCCTTGCTGGCGAATGTGCTTACCAGTGTCTCAATCCCGGTTGCTGCAGGTATTGCCACAGGCAATATGCTTGAAGCGGTGACGGCAGCTTACCTTATACAGCGATTTATCGACAGGCATTCAATCTTAGAAAAAATCGGGAGTATTTTAAGGTTTGTAGCTTTAGGCGCCTTTGCCGCTGCCGTAATAAGCGCGTCTATTGGCGTACTCAGCTTACTGCTTGGGGGTCTCATTGATTCCGGCCAAGCCGGAAATACCTGGCTCATCTGGTGGGTAGGCGACGTTATGGGAGCGTCGCTCATAGTACCTTTTGTGTTGGCGTGGCGTATGCGTACCTATAGATCGGTGATAATCGACAATCTATTTGAGACAATTTTTATACTTACCATCGTCGGCACGGCAGCCGCAATCGTCTTCAGCCAGCCAGATCGGAGCGCCCCAATCACTTCTATGATGATCTACCTATTATTCCCACTTGTTATCTGGGCTTCCGTACGCCTCACGCAAATTGGCGCGGTTACGGCCAGTGCCGTTATAGCCATTGCCGCTATATGGGGAACATTGGTGGGCAGAGGGCCCTATACGCTAACGGATTCGGTAGAGCAAAATCTACTCCTTGTGCATCTTTTCACCTTTGTAATTATCGTTACAGGCCTAACACTGGCAGTTGCCGTATCGGGGCGGCTCCAAACCGAGCATGAGTTACGGCGACAGGCCGAGGAATTAAAAGAAGCTAAACAAAAAATCTTGCAAAGTGTAAAGTGGCGGCGTGACGCCGAAAACGAAATGCGGGATGCAACTAACAGGATCAACGAGATCCTTGGCGGAATATTTGAAGAGAAGACGAAAAATAGATGATAGCCGAGGATGCGAGCCTAGATAATTTAAGTTCTGTTATCAGCCAGCTTCAGAGCAGTGCAAAAGAAATAGTAGAGGAGCGATCCAAAGCCGAAGCGCTTTTTACCAGCATCGGCGACGGCGCCATAGTAACAGACGAAAACGGCAGAATCAGCCGCATCAACAAGCCCGCACTCGACATGCTAGGCTACACTCGCAAGGAACTCGTCGGCAAATGGTTCCCCAAAGCAATAGTAGCAACAAGCATGGAAGGCGAGCCCATAAAGCCCCTCTTTAGATCTGTTACACAGAGTTTTATTGACGGCAAGACCGTATCGCAGAGACTCTGCTACCTTACAAAAAACGGCAAGTCATTGCCGGTGGTTACTACCGTCTCACCTATAATTCACGACAGCAAGCCCATCGGTGCCATCGAAGTATTCCGCGACATCAGTTTGGAGCATGAAGTTGATCGAATGAAAAGCGAGTTTATATCTATTGCCTCGCACCAGCTAAGAACCCCACTCTCAACTATAAATACATACGCCCAGATGCTGGCGCACGGCTTCGAGGGAGACCTAAGTCCCGGACAGCAAAAGCATATGGCTGTTATCATTTCTGCCGTTGACAGGATGAACGACCTCATCAGCACCTTACTTGACATTTCACAGTTAGAAGCTGGAAAAATAAGCGTTACCCTTCAAGAAACAGACATGACAAAACTGCTTGAGCGTCTTATACAGGAGCTCGGCGAGTCCGCACAAAGCAAAGATATCAAGCTCATGGCGCACTTGCCAAAGGAGACTCCAATTGTTAACTGTGACCCTTTGTTAGTTGGCGAGATCTACAGTAATCTAATATCCAACGCTATCAAGTACACTCCCAAAAAAGGTAAAGTTTCGGTGGAGCTTCGGGCTACTGAGTCAGAAATATTATTTATCGTCAGCGACACCGGCTATGGCATACCAAAGGGGCAGCACGACCGCGTGTTCACCAAATTTTTTAGAGCTGAGAATGTCCAAAAGAAAGACACAACTGGCACTGGGCTCGGTCTGTATATGGTCAGGCAGATTGCCGAGACACTTGGCGGTAGGGTTTGGTTTAAGAGCGACGAAGGGAAAGGCAGTACCTTCTATTTTGGACTGCCCCGAGGAGATACCTAACATGGCAAGAGTACTGATCGTCGAGGATGAAGAACTGCTTAGCGCTGCCTTCCGCCTTATTTTAGAACGCGACAATCACACCGTAGAGATAGCAAACAACGGCAAGAAAGCGCTTCCCTTGGCAGCCAACTTTAATCCAGACATTATTTTTCTAGATCTTCTTATGCCTGTTATGGGTGGCCTCGACTTTCTGGAACAATATAAGCCAAAGCCGAATGCTAGTACACCTATAATAGTAGTGCTTAGCAATTTACAGAACGAGAAGAACGTCGAGCAAGCCAGAAAGCTCGGGGCTCATAGCTATATAGTGAAGTCCCAAATGACACCGACAGACCTTTCTTCCACTGTTACGAAACTGTTGTCAAAATAAAGTTGCACGCAGCCAGTATGTCTGTTAAATTTGATCGAGTGTGAATAAAAATATACGAAGTTCAGCCAACAAAAAGCCGATGTTCAATCGCTCCCCAGGGGGCGATTTTTTTATACAAAAAAACGCTAAGCTATACCTGCAAGATGGAGCTACTTTTAGTGGTAAATCTCCTGCCTGGCAACACGAAAACGTAGTTGGCGAAGTAGTTTTTAATACGGGGATGAGCGGCTACGTCGAGTCGCTTACAGACCCCTCGTACAGCGGCCAGATACTGGTGTTTACCTATCCTCTTATCGGCAATTACGGCGTAGACCCTGAGGATAGCGAGTCTGGCCAGATCCAAGCAAGCGGCGTTATTGTCAGCGAGGCCGCTACACACTACAGTCATGCCCGCGCAAAGATGTCCCTGTTAGCGTGGCTGCACACCCAAAAAATCCCAATTCTTACAGGGGTAGATACCCGGGCACTCACCAAGCACTTGAGGACGAGCGGCACAATGCTAGGCTCTTTTGGAGTGCAACGTCCCGCAACTTTAAAGAATATGACTTACCAGCTCCGCCCCCAGCCTTTGCGCAAACCCATAATTCACAACGAAGGACAAGCAAAAAAAGTAATACTTGTAGACTGCGGAGCAAAAGATAACATCCTGCAAAGCTTGCTAGCCCTGCGCGTCCAGGTGAAGCAGGTGCCGCTTGACTATGATTACAGCCAAGAACCATACGACGGAGTCCTGCTATCTAACGGACCGGGAGATCCTACAGACTATCCGCAGACTATCCGAATTGCCCAGCAAGCCATGAACCGCGGCAAACCGGTATTTGGAATCTGTCTGGGCAGCCAGATTATGGGCCTGGCCGCAGGAGCACAAACGTATAAATTGATTTTCGGCCACCGCGGCCACAACCAGCCGTGCATTGAGACGACGACCGAACGGTGTTCTATTACGAGCCAGAACCACGGTTACGCCATTGACGAGAATACTCTGCCAACTGGCTGGCGAGTATCTTGGCGCAATTTGAACGACAATTCTGTCGAGGGTATCGAGCATAAAACAAAACCCTTTTTCTCTGTACAATTTCACCCCGAGGCCTGTCCTGGGCCCACGGATACTGCCTGGCTATTTAACAAATTCTACTCATGCCTGTAAAAAAGGTGGTTATTCTTGGCTCCGGAGGCCTACGCATTGGCCAGGCTGGCGAGTTCGACTATTCTGGTTCACAAGCCATCAAGGCACTGAAGGAAGAAGGCCTCTGCACGGTCTTGATTAACCCGAATATCGCCACCGTGCAGACCGATCAGGATATGGCTGACCGCGTGTACTTCCAGCCGCTCAATATAAAAACGGTTACTAGGATATTAAAACGCGAAAAGCCCGACGCCATCTTGCTTGGCTTTGGCGGGCAGACGGCCCTTAATCTTGGCCTCGCCCTATATGACGCAGGTACGCTCGGCAAGCTCGGCATAAGAGTTCTGGGCACTTCACCTGAGGTCATCAAAATAACCGAAGACCGCGACTTGTTCAAAAACGCTCTTCAGGAAATCGGCGTACATACGGCGCGCTCCATAGCCACATACAGTTTGAGCGAGGCCAAAAAGGCCGCCACACAGATTGGATATCCTGTCATGATGCGGTCCGGCTATAGTCTTGGTGGCCTCGGCTCGGGCCGGGTCGACAACGAAGCTGAGCTATCGAAGAAAGTCTCGGAAGCTTTCCAGGTTGTCTCGCAAGTACTCATAGAAGAGTACTTAAAAGGCTGGAAAGAAATCGAGTACGAGGTAGTGCGGGACTGCGCAGGCAACACCATCACAGTCTGTAATATGGAAAACTTTGACCCAATGGGCATCCATACTGGCGAGAGTATCGTGGTAGCGCCGTCCCAAACGCTCACAAATGAGGAATATCATAATCTGCGGGAAGTAGCCATCCGCACCATCAACCATCTTGGTATTGTTGGTGAGTGCAACATACAGTACGCCCTCGATCCAGCCACGAGCGACTACCGCGTCATCGAAGTCAACGCCCGCCTAAGCCGCTCTAGTGCCCTAGCCTCCAAAGCTACTGGCTATCCCCTAGCCTTTGTAGCCACCAAGCTAACCCTTGGCAAAAAGCTGCACGAACTCAAGAACAGCGTCACCGGTACAACTTCAGCCTTCTACGAACCAGCCCTTGATTACTTGGCTGTCAAGATGCCGCGCTGGGATCTAACCAAGCTCAAAGCTAGCGATCTCTCAATCGGGACCGAGATGAAGAGCGTCGGAGAAGTTATGGCTCTTGGCAGATCGTTCCCTGAAGCACTGCAAAAGGCTATCCGCATGCAAAATGTAGGTGCCCAAGGGCTAGGCGATCATCCCTACGAGTTTGGCAACCACCCACAAACAGAGATACAACACGCTTCCTACCGGCGCATATTCGCCATTAACGACGCTCTTCGTAACGGCATGTCTGTTGAGCACTTACATAAAATAAGCGGCATTGACCATTGGTTCCTGGCGCACTTAGCCAGCATCCAGATACTCGAGCAAAAGCTTGCAAGCGAAGCGTTGACTCCGGCAAGTATGCGCCTCGCAAAACAGCACGGCTTTTCTGACAAAGCCCTGTCCACGCTCCGAAAGACAACCGAGCAAAAGGTGCGGGCCTATCGCCAGAAAAACGGTATCGTCCCAGCAATAAAGCAAATAGACACACTAGCTGGCGAATTCGACGCATCCACAAACTATCTTTATATGACCTACAACGGAACGACTCACGATGTTGAGCCTCTCGGCAAACGGGCTGCCATAGTCATGGGTTCTGGACCGTACTGCATCGGATCTTCTGTCGAGTTCGACTGGTGCGCCGTGAACTCCGCCAAGACACTGCACTCCCGCGGCTGGCAAACCATCATGGCAAACTCCAACCCGGAAACCGTATCTACCGATTTTGACCGCTCTGACCGGCTTTACTTTGAGGAACTCACACTTGAGCGCATGCAGGATATTGCTGACTTCGAAAATCCAAAAGGCATCGTAGTGTCTTTTGGCGGTCAGATTGCCAACAACTTAGCCTTGCCGCTGGCTACAGCTGGCTATCCCGTACTTGGTACGCCTGCCTCTCAGATAGACCGGGCGGAAGACCGCCAAAAGTTCTCTGCTATGCTAAACCAGCTTTACATAGACCAACCAGCCTGGGAAGAAGTCTCCACCCTGGTCAAGGCCAAAAACTTTGCCAAACGCGTGGGCTACCCAGTACTCATTAGGCCATCCTACGTACTGTCAGGCGGAGCAATGCATGTAGCAACCGACCCTTCTGATCTTCAAACATATCTGGGCAAAGCAGCCAAATTATCCCCTGACCACCCAGTTGTTATCTCTCAATTTATCTCCAATTCCAAAGAGCTCGAAATTGACGGCGTAGCCAAAGACGGCAAACTGTTAATTTTTGCCATATCCGAACATATAGAAAACGCCGGAGTGCATTCCGGAGATGCGACGGTCGTATATCCTGCCCAGCGGCTCTATTTGGAAACAGTGCGGCGCGCCAAACACATAGCCCGGGAAATTATATCGAATCTAAATATCACTGGACCGTTCAATATCCAGTTCATAGCCAAGGATAATGAGCTAAAAGTCATCGAATGCAACGTACGAGCTTCCCGTTCCTTCCCGTTCGTGTCCAAAGTGTCTGGTCATAACTTTATAGAAATCGCTACAGATGCCATGCTAGGTATCGATAAAAACGAACGCTATCAGACACTCGAGCTAGATCACGTCGGGGTAAAAAGCCCGCTCTTTTCGTATAATCGCCTGAAGGGTGCCGATCCGGTTGCGGGCGTAGAAATGGCTTCGACCGGAGAAGTAGCTTGCTTCGGCGAAACGTACGACGAAGCCTTTTATAATTCCTGGCTGGCAACAGAACAGCAAGTAGCTGGCAAGAGTATTTTCTTAAGTCTCAGTGACGAGGTTAAGCATAAATTCGTCGAAGAGGCAGTAAATCTACATAATCAGGGCTGGAAAATCTACAGCACATCAGGCACGTATAAATTCCTACGTAAACTGGGCGTAAAAAGCACGCTGGTCTACAAAATCCAAGAAAAACGCGAGCCCAGCTTGCCCACGATCATCAGCAAACAGCAGCTTAATCTGCTTGTCAGCATTCCTTCATGGACGAATGACACGCACGACGCTTACGTTATCCGCCGACTGGCTATCGACAATCATCTGCCGCTCATGACAAATGCCGAAGTTGGCCGTCTGCTCATGCATTGTCTTGGGGATCCCACTCTTGACTCCAAAGAGCCAAAATCCTGGCAAGAGTATCTTGCGCCGCACAGTGCTAAAATACATACATGACTCAAGCGATGAACATCGAAGCAATAAAAAAGGGCACTGGAAAGAACTACTAGCAAAATTCTAATGGAAGTGCCTACCGACAAAGAATTTGAAGAAATGGTGAACGCTGGGCTGGAAGCTCTGCCCGAGCTTTATCTGAGCAGACTCAACAATGTTGCCATCGTGATCGACGACCAGCCTGATGCCAACCAAAGAGAAAAGCTAAAACTGCGCTGCCACGAGTCATTGTTTGGCCTATACGAAGGCATCCCTCTGACAAAGCGCAACAATAACTACAGTTTGGTCTTGCCAGATAAAATAACAATCTTCAAATTACCACTCACCCACGCCAGCAAAGACAAAGCCGACTTGGCTGAGCAAGTGCGGCACACTGTCTGGCACGAAGTCGCTCATTTCTACGGCCTAGATCACGACCAAATCCACAAACTCGAAAGCTAGATCAAGCACATAGCTCCTTCCTCCACAGAAAGATTTACTATTTTTTTACAATAGCAATAATCCTGTCAATAATACTCGTGTGCCGTAAGGCCTTCTTTATATCACTGAGATCTACTTTGTATTTTTTTGCATACTGAGCAACTTCTTTGTCGTCCCATAGATCATTCACGATCTTATCAAACAAATGCCTTGAGTAATCGAAGTGCAACTTATTGCGCGTCAACTTAATGATTGCGACGCCTCCCTTGATGTATGCTTTAATTTTCCACTTTGGCACTTTTCCCATTCTGTCGGATGCAATAAATCTCCGTATTCGTTCCAGGTTCAAATTATCAAGTTTATCGGCATCAAAAAGTATTCGGCCTTCAATATTGACTGGCTTATCCCCAAATTCATGGTGATTGACAGCCAAGAATGCATCGTTTGATTCGGTTGCCGCAAAACCAACATTCAGCATGTACTTCCTAAGATGTTCCGCCGTATCCTGGGTGGCTTTTTTGTGGTCAATTTCTTCGTAGTCTTTCACTATAACGTCGTGCCACATACAGGCAATTTCTAAAATATTTGCATCATACTTATCGGTAATATTGCCGGCTATATCTTGTGCTGTAGCGAGTACACTCCTATGATGATCGATGTCATGCGCAGCATCATACGAACGAATAGCCAAGATCCTTTCCGCTTCTTTAACTACTCCATGTGTTTTTGCGTCCATAGGTATTAATAATAGCCCTTACAAGTAAATAACAAAATCAGCCCGTAATTACGTGTCAGGCTTCTATTAGGTTCCTGATGGGTAAAATGTTACTTCTTGACAGGAGAATCTTCGCAGTGTGGACACAGTTCTTGGTGATCATACTCTGCAAACCAGTGTTTTGTAGCACGAAACCACGACTCGTAATCCCGGTAGCCCATAAAATCGGCTGCTCTACGTAGCCACCAGCCTATTCGGCCATAGATCCGAACCGGACCCCATAACACCGCAGCCCAGTTTGGGCCCGCTGGCATAACATAAATCGGTTTTTTTGCTCTATAAGGACTGGGGCTCTTGCCGTCTTCTACTTCGATCAATGCGCTGCCTACATATATACCATCGCGCAAAGCGGTCTGGGCCATACCACTATAAGGAGTGTCAGCGTTATCGCCAATCACAAAAATACCGGGCTCCGCCTGCAGATACTGGTCAACGCGAACTTTACCGTTCTTTGCCAGCTGGAAGCCCTGCTCCGCAAAGAAAGGATGGTTGGCCACGCCCGCCGTCCAGACGACCGTTTGGCTGTGAATTGGCTTGCCGTTCACTACCAGCTCTTCTGCCGTCTGAGCTTTCACGACCATGTTTAGATGCACCTTGACTCCCCGCCTGCGAAGTTGCCGCAAGATAGCCCGAGAAACATCTTTAGGCATGCGCGGGACAAGCCGCGGTGCTGCCTCAACAAGATCTACATTAATACTGCGCGTACCCAGACCGTGTTTCTCGCAGACTCGATGCATATATTGGCCCAGCACTCCGGCCAGCTCAATACCGGTAGGACCGCCGCCGACAATTACATAATTCTGGTCCGGCCGTTTCTTTACGACCAACTGCTTGTGTAGGTGGCACTTAAATCGCTCGGCGTCTTCTAGTGATTTTATACCGTAAGCGTGCTCATCAAGGCCCGGTATGTGAAAGAAGTTTGTAACTACACCCATAGCTAGAATTATCTTGTCGTACGCTATTTCCTGCTTACCTTTTAGTAAAACAACTTTCCGCTGGCGGTCCAAATTCACGGCGCTTTTTTGTATAATTTTTATTTTCTTATCCTGAAATATTTCATTCAGCGGCAAGCTCGACACGTCACTGCTGCCCCCCGTGGCCGTGTGGTACATAGAGGGATAATAGCCAAAACTTGGCTTGTCGCTAACCAGCGTTACGTCAAAGCGCGTGTCTTCAGCCAGCACAAGGGCGGCTTTCACGCCGCCAAAGCCGCCACCGACTATCACAATTTTCTGTTTTTGTTTCGGCATACTACGGTCAATTGTAGTGAATACAAAGCCGTCTGTAAACTGTTATGCTAAACTTAGACCTAGCGATGCCAGACACAGAAAATGATTTAAAACAGCTTATCCAGGGAGAGATAGACTCTTCCGTAAGCACCAGAGAATTTTACAGCCACGACGCTAGCATGTTCGAGCTCGTTCCAGAAATGGTAGTCTTTCCCAAAAACAAATCAGATGTCGAGAAGCTTGTCAGCTACGTCGGCAATCATAAAAAGAAGCATCCAACCCTGTCGCTAACAGCCCGCAGCGCCGGCACGGATATGAGCGGTGGGGCGATTAATGACTCTATCATTGTTGATTTTAGTAAGCATTTCACCACCATCAAGCAGGTCGGTACTAAAAGCGCACACGTGGAGCCAGGTGTGTTCTACAGAGACTTTGACGTCGCGACCACAAAACACGGCTCGCTCATGCCTAGCTACCCCGCCTCGCGTGATCTTTGCACTGTCGGCGGTATGGTCGCCAATAACTCAGGGGGTGAGAAATCGCTTGAATACGGCAAGACCGAAGATTTTGTAACTGGACTCGAGTTTGTTTTTGCAGACGGAGTGGCCCGTCACATCAAGCCGTTAAATAAGCTAGAGCTAGTAAATAAAATGGGGCAGAACGATTTTGAAGGACAGGTATACAAACAATTGTTTGCTCTGCTCGAAGAACACTATGACGAGATAAAAGCCGCCAAACCGCGCGTTACCAAAAACTCTACCGGCTACAACCTGTGGGATGTTTGGGATCGTGAAACAGGCGTCTTCGACCTCTCTAAAGTAATCGTCGGCGCCCAGGGTACGCTTGGTTTCGTGACAGATATTCACTTCCGTTTAGTACATCGCCGTCCACACTCTGGCTTGCTTGTACTCTTTTTAAAAGACATCGGTCGGCTTGGCGAAATCATTCCGCTGGTGCTCAAACACAAGCCGGCAACATTCGAAAGTTTCGACGATGCCACCCTCAAGCTGTCCATCCGCTTCATGCCAAGTTTTTACAAAATGCTCGGGCTTAAAAAGTTTCTGCACCTCCTTATAAGTCTCATTCCCGATGGCTTGCAGCTGCTTCACGGCATTCCCAAGCTAATACTCATGATCGAGTTTAACGGCGAAACAGACGAGGAGGTACGCCATAAGATAAAGGCCCTCCATAAAGAGCTCGGCATGCGGCGGGCCCGTTACGAAATCAACGGTTTCGAAGAAGATGACTCCGAACTTAAGAGCGAGAAGTTCTGGATCATGCGCCGCCGCAGCTTCCAGCTGCTCAGAAGCAAAGTCAAAGACAAACACACCGCACCATTCATTGACGATTTAGTGGTAAACCCCGAGCATCTGGCAGAGTTCCTGCCAAAACTCAGGCGAATCATCAAAAAGTATAAATTATTCGCCACTATTGCCGGTCATATGGGCGATGGCAACTTTCATATCATTCCCCTAATGAAACTCGAGGATCCAAAAGATCGAGCCAAGCTATTGCCAGCTATGAAAGAAGTTAATACCCTGGTTCTCAAGTACGGTGGCTCTCTTTCCGGCGAGCACAACGACGGTCTGGTGCGCGGCCCTTGGCTCGAGCAAATGTATGGGCCAAAGATTCTAAAATTGTTTAAACAAACTAAACACATCTTCGATCCCGACAATATTTTCAACCCGCACAAAAAAGCCGACGCCGATTGGGACTACAGCTTCTCCCACATCCGCGAAAAATTCTGACCTAGTCTGCCGCTAATCTGCTGCGGGCAGAGGCAATGCCCAAGGAGACCAGTCCGACGTACAGCAGCCCAGTCGCACAGGCTTGCAGCATATGAGCACCGCTGCTGGCCACTAAGTACGTGCCACTAGCTAGCGTAGCCACGACCAAACCGTAAGATACGTTGAGTTTAGCTCTGCCCGGAGAAAAGAAAAGATAGGTCGTCCAAACCAGGCTGGAGACGGCGATCAATACATGCAAGACCAATATCATATCTGAATTATATCCTACTACGCTTATGGCAACCATGCATTAAGTACCAGCAGCAGGCTAAAGATTGTAATTATAATGAGCGAAAAAAAGAATATACGGCGTGCCCATGCTTCGTCGTCTTTTGCCTCAAAGCCTTGCAGCCCCCGCCCCAGCCATACCGCCCCCAGGATACTCATGACGACCAAGTAGGTATACCCCGTATAACCAGTAAACGCTAGTGCGCTTACCGCCAGAATAAAAGCGATTATATAGACCAGGATATACCGTTTGGTCGTTTTGCTGGTCGCTACAGCCGGCAGCACAGGAATACCCGCGGCTTTGTAATCTTTGAGCCGGTACATGGCAATAGCATAAAAATGAGGCATCTGCCAAAAGACCATGACCAGCAATAGTATTGCTGCCGCCAAATCAAAACTATTACTGACGGCTGTATAGCCAGCCACCGGCGGCAGAGCGCCCGCTACGCTGCCAACAACTGTACCGTGCACTGAACGGCGCTTGGCAATAGCGTACAGTACTGTATAGGTTAGCACCGCCAGAACTCCCAGCATTACCGTCAGGGCGTTGGTTTGGATGGCCAATAGTCCAAATCCGGCCAAGCCAAGAACAGCCGCATATATAATCGCGTTTCTAGCGCCCATTGCTCCACTGGCTAACGCCCGCCCCTGGGTACGCTCCATAGCCTTATCAATACCACGATCAGTATAGTTATTTATCACGCACGCCGACGCGATAATGAGCGAGATACCGGCTAGTGTTGCCAAAAACAGATCAACAGCAATCCCTCCTTTTGCGGCCAAGAAGAACCCTCCGGCAGACGTGACGAGGTTACCATAGATAATACCGGGTTTAGTGAGACGGTAGTAGACTCTAATTTTGCTTTTTATATATGAGCTCTTCATCCTGTATGTGTGTCTCCGTCTCCGCGGGTGTCATCGCCTTGTAGTGATTCAAGTTGCTCATGATCCACAAACTTCCTAGCACCACAATCAACAGCACAAGCAGAGCAAATAGCAGCGTGAGCAGGTTAAGGCGGGGTTTTGATTCCTGTCCCAAGTGCAGAAAAAACAGCAGCTGCACAACGAGCTGCACTAGCGCTAGTCCAACAATCGCCATAGCTAGATCCCAGCCCGCCAGTACATTCCGGTCTACGAGTGCGTACGCCATGAGCGTCAGCGCTATCGACAAGCCAAATCCAACTGTGTATGACTTGGCCGTGCCGTGAGCGGGCGCATGCCGTGAGGCAATCCTTGGTACAGCGGAATTTTTGTTCATAACGCTATGGCCCCCATAAGATACACAAACGTAAAGATGAATATCCAGACTATATCTAGGAAATGCCAAAACAGACCGAGCAGCATCAAGCGTTTAACACTAAACCGGACCAATCCGCGGCGCCAAACTTGGACCATCATAATACCCATCCACAGCAAACCAGCCGAGATATGCAGCCCATGCGTACCAACCAGCGTAAAAAACGCCGACAAGAAGCCACTAGCTTGCCAGCTATGCCCCTCACTTACTAAGTCACTAAACTCGTGGAGTTCCATGCCAAGAAAAGCCAGCCCCAGCAAAAACGTAACGGCGAACCAGGCGAGAACCCGTTTTTTATCACGTCTGCGAGCGGCAAGCACCGCAAGACCACACGTAAAACTGCTCGTTAGCAGCAGCAGCGTCTCGACCAGCACAAAATCCAAGCTGAATAAATCCTTGGCGCCTGGACCACCATACGTGTTGTTATGCAATACGGCGTAGGTCGCGAACAAGCTGGCGAACAAAATGCAGTCCGTCATGATATACACCCAAAAGCCGAACATGGCCTTAGCGTCTTCTTCGGTGTGTCGGCTGTGCTGGACGGCTTCACTCATGCCGCTGCACTCCTGCTTATGGCCTCAAGCTTTTTTACCTGTGCGGCTTTGATCGTATGTTCGGTATGCTCATCAAGCGATCGTACAATCAAGCAGGCCACTATGCCGAGCATGCTCACAGCAACTAGCCACCAAATGTGCCATATAAAAGCAAAGCCAAATAGGAAGCTGCAGCTGGCAATCAAAATTCCCATCCCCGTGTTCTTCGGCAGATGAATATCTTCATATATAAGCTTCGCTTTGCCGTCTTGCTTAGCCACTTGAAACGCATCTCGTTCGGAAACCACAGGTACGGTGGCAAAGTTATAGACTGGAGCGGGCGATGCCACCGACCACTCTAGAGTCCGTCCGTCCCACGGATCACCCGTAGTATCCAGGTTTGACCTACGCTGCTTTATGCTGACAATCAGCTGCAAGACCTGGAAGCCAATACCAGCAATAATTATCATCACGCCAACTCCGGACACAATAAATAGCCCCTGCCAGCCTAGCGACGCGTCATAATGATCCAGCCGCCGAGTTGCGCCCATAAGGCCGAGGATGTATAGCGGCACAAAAGCCAACACAAACCCGCTAAGCCAGCAGAAAAAGGCATATCTCCCCAGCCGTTCATTTAGGCGGAATCCAACAACCTTGGGGAACCAATATGTAATGCCCGCAAAAAACCCAAACAAGACACCGCCAATAATCATGGAGTGAAAATGCGCCACCAAGAACAGGCTATTATGCACCTGGAAGTCTATCGCCGGTACGCTCATAAGTACGCCAGCTGCACCGCCAATAGTAAAGATCACGACAAAACCTAGGAACCACAGCATCGGTGTGGTAAAGCGGATCCGCCCGCGGTACATAGTAAACAGCCAGTTGAACACTTTCACGCCAGTCGGCACAGCAATCACTGCTGTCATAATGCCAAAGAAGGCATTTACATTTGCTCCGGCTCCCATAGTAAAGAAGTGGTGAAGCCAAACCACAAAGGACAAAAAGGTAATAGCAGCAATGGCATATACCATCGACTTATACCCAAACAGCCTCTTGCTCGAGAACGTCGCTACCACTTCAGAGAAAATCCCAAAGGCCGGCAAAATAAGTATGTACACCTCTGGATGCCCCCATGCCCAAATAAGGTTTATGTACATCATAGGATTGCCGCCAAAATCGGATGTAAAGAAATGCATGCCCATACTGCGGTCTAGTGCTAGCAGCGCCAATGTACCGGTCAAAATAGGAAAAGCAAAGATCACTAAAATCATACTACCCAAGACACTCCACACAAACATGGGTATTTTCATAAGTGTCATACCGGGAGCCCGCAGCTTAAAGATCGTTACCATAAAGTTAATGCCAGATAGCAAGCTGCCCACACCCGCTATCTGCAACGCCCAAATCCAATAGTCCACCCCCACTCCCGGGCTGTATTCGATGCCAGAAAGCGGCGGATAGGCCAGCCAGCCAGCCGCCGAAAACTCGCCCACCACAAGCGACAAATTAATCAGCACGGCGCCAGCCGCGAATAGCCAAAAACTCACCGAGTTCATAAATGGGAAGGCCACATCCCGCGCTCCAATCTGCAGCGGTACAATCAGATTGATCAATCCAAACATAAAGCCCATGGCCACAAAAAAGATCATTATGGTGCCGTGCGCCGAGAAGACTTGCTGGAAGGTGTCCGTCGATATAACTCCGCTGGAATCACCCACCGACAGAGCCTGCTGGGCCCGCATCATTGCCGCGTCTGCCACACCGCGGAGCAACATTACAAAAGCAATGACAATATACATCACTCCAATCTTCTTAGGGTCCAAGCTGGTTAGCCACTCCCGCCACAGCCATTTCCACTTTTTAAAGTAGGTCAACAGGGCAATCACTAGCAGCCCGGAGGCAATCATCATGACCACGCCGCCAATAGTAACCAAGTCTTTCGGAAGAGCGTCAAAACTCAGTTTGCCTAGCATCAGTGGTGGCCCCCCATAGTGTGGCTGGGTGCCACGTATTTCATCATGACTGCCTCATAGAGATTTTTATCAACAGGAGCGTATTGTCTAGGTTGGTTATTCTTACTTGGACGGGCTAAGTCGTTGTAGGTCGCCAACGTTAGAGGCTGGACAAGATCCTGGCTGGAGCGCACCCAATCGCCAAAATCCCGCTCACTGGTTGCTTTCGTAGTAAATGTCATGCCAGAAAATCCTGCACCGCTAATATTGGCAGAAGAACCTCTATACTCGCCCGGCTCATCAGCCATCAAGTGCAGCCTGGTAGCCATGCCAGCCATGGCGTAGACTTGCCCGCCTAGCTGCGGTATCCAAAACGAATTCATCGGCGCGTCCGCAGTTATGACAAAGTTTATCGGTGTATCTTCGGGAATCTGCAAGTAATTGACGGTAGCGATGCCTTGTTCAGGATAGATAAACAGCCACTTCCACTGCAGGGCCACCACTTGGACGGTAATAGGAGTTTTTTCATTAGCCTGGAGGGCGCGGGCTGGGTCAAGGTCATGGCTGCTTTTGTAGATCATAGCAGAGAGGATCAAAATCAAAATAGTCGGTATCCCCCACCAGAGTGTCTCAAGCCTTTTGCTGCCATCCCAGTTGGGGGTATACCTAGCTTTCTTGTTGCTGGCTCTATATTTCCAGGAGATGTAGCCTGTCAGCGCAAAAACAGGCAAGATAACCAGCAGGCTCAAAAGAGTTGCTAGGATGATAAGATCACGCTGCTGGCTGGCTATCGTGCCCTTCGGCTGCAGCACTGGGACGCTATTTCCGTCCAATAAAACCACAGCCAAAACTACTAAACTTACAGTCAGCAATGCGGCGAGCAGGATCGTAGACTTTTTAGCCAAGGAAATTATGTCCCAAATCGTTAATGGTTTAGTGACAGTATAGCTTTTCTTAGACCAAACGGGTAGACATCTGCTAAAACTAGAGTGCTTCTCGCAATTTTGCTGCTTCGGCCTCCAGCTCATCTCGATCCGGCTTGAGCATGGCGTGATCCAGTGATTTTTTAGAGGTAATGTCAGTAGATTCGTACATTGGCAAGACATGCACATGGGCATGCGGCACGTCCCAACCGCTCACCATCAGGCCAATCTTAGCTGGTGAATAAAGCTTTTTCTGCGCGCTAGCTACAAGTTTAGCGGCTTTCATAACAGAACTATAGGTGGCTTCATCCAAGTCAAAAAGGTCAGGCTGATGCTGCTTGGGTATCACAAGTGTATGACCGGGATTCACAGCCTCGATTGTCAGAAAAGCCAACACTTCGTTAGTTTCGTATATCTTGGTAGACGGCATCTCGCCTTTAATAATTTTGCAAAAAACACAGCCATCCATGGTTTAAATTATAGCCTACCATGACAAATATTGTTTTTGCTCGTGCTTGCAAGACGTAATACTTTGTAGCAAAATCACTCTCATGTCTATTGAATTAGTAAGATTCCCCGGCATAGCTGGGCTTCCTGTAGCAGCCGAATTCGACGAAGCCGCCTTAGTAGCACAGCTTATAATGGCAGGCGGCACGACCGAACCTCTTGCTGAAGGCCCGCACATACTAACCCCGCCAGGAGCCCAGTCGCGCACGCACGAGCATCTGGTTACTGTGCTCGACACAGGCGAAGCCATCTACACCGTAACGCCCAGGAATCGTGACGGGATCGTTGTTAAGCCCCGCCCAGGCTACGAAGCTATGGCTGCAGAGTTGGGCTGCCAGGTAGTCCGCTTGGGTCATGGGCACAAATCAGCCGCAATCGTTCGCGGACAAATATCCGACGACACCGTAGTCGCCCTCGAAGCCGTAATGTGGCTTCCCTAAGCTATTCCCACCCTTACATCTTCTCAATAATCTTAGCTATAATGTAGTCATCCTTTGGAGCTTTTGGAAAGTCTGGCAAAGACGAAAAGCTCATGGATACAAAATTAATCCTGCAGCTCTAGCGCCTTCTCCTTCTGCTAAAGTTCCTCCCCATTACCTCGCGTACATTACTTATCACCAAGTAGGCCTCCGGATCATACTCCTGTACTATGGCTTTTAGCTTTTGTTCTTCAATCCTGGTGATAATAGTCAGCATCACGCCGTCGGCGATAATTTCGGCATTGCTCTGGCCGTTTACGTAGTTTACTCTACGCCCCAGCTCCAGCTCGATCGCTTTTCCTAGCTGTTCATACTCTTTGCTGACTATCCAGACTGACTTAGACTCGTTAAAGCCCTGCACCGTGGCATCGATTACCCGGAATGCCACAAAATACGCAATCAAAGAGTACATAGCCCTATCCCAGCCAAAGACGAACCCAGCTGAACTTAATATAAAAAAGTTCATAAACATGATGATTTCACCCACAGAGAAAGGGGATTTCTTATCGGCTAGCACGGCGATGATTTCGGTTCCGTCCAGGGTGCCGCCGTAGCGAATAACCAGCCCCACACCAGCCCCCACTACCGCGCCGCCAAAAATAGCGGCCAGCACCGGATCAGCCGTCACCACGAACAAGTTGTGCAGCAGAGTGGTTGCCAGAGACAAAATTATAATCCCAAACAACGAAGATACCGCAAAGCGCTTCCCCAAACGCTTATAGCCCAAGTAGATAAACGGCAAATTTAGAACGAACAAGAACAGTCCAATTGGCAAGTCTAGCAAGTGACTACTCATAATCGATATGCCCACTACGCCCCCATCAATAATGCGATTGGGCACCAAAAATGCTTCAAGCCCCACTGCGGTTATGGCGGCACCGAGCGTGATAATGGCTACTTGGGTTAGCAGCTGCTTGCTAAACAAAACTATGTAAAAGCCCGTGTATTAATAAGGGGCATGCCTGATGGACTATCTTGGTGTCTAGTAATCTGCCTAATAAATCCTCCTCGTTAAGCCTAAGTATTGTGCAGGGGTCGGGTATGTGGGTCCGGATAAGCTTATATCTATTATATCACTGCCAGAGCAGCGGAATATTTTTTCCTGCAGTGGCAAAAGTATCCAAAATAACGCATAGATACTAGTAACCTTTTTACAGAGGGTTTTTCTAGCTTTGTGGGCTAGTTTGAGATTTGGTGTTTGCAGGTGGGCGCGTTGCAGTTACAGACGAAGGCGTCTTTGGCTTTGATTTGGGAGTAGTCGGAAGTTATTTCCTCGCCTGTTTTGATATTTCGGGTAGCGACATCGCTTGTGCCAACGACCTTGGTGTTGGCATCACAGGAATGGTTTATGTAGCGTTCGGGTTCCTGCATGAGATACCACTTGCCGTCGATCATAATGGCGTACTGCCTATCCTGCTTACTCAAGTCTTCTAGCTGCTCATCTGTCAGCGACTTTGGACGCCACCGTAGCACAACCTCGCCAGCCGAAAAGTTGCGCTCCGCAAAAACACCCTTACCGCTAATCGGTGAATCCTTAACCGAAACCCTACCGTGCACTATAAACCCTCCAATTTCTATAGAAACAATAACACCTCATGCCCAGGCTTGAGAAGAGATGCGCCAGCATTTTTGATTATCCTAATTTACCGCTGTTTGTCTAAATACTTGGTCGCAGCCGCCCGCCCCGCCTCATACAAGACAACTTGCTGCATAGGAGTTATGTCAAAATCCGTACCTTGGACGTTGTTTGTGTCTACGAAGATAGTTTGTTTAATAGCTTGGGGATCGTTGAGGTGAATTTGGTCCTGCGAGTTTAAAACCGTACGCAGCACGGCAGTAGCATAGCTAACTGGCCCAGTAATAGCATACGCCCTATCGGCCGCACCAGGCTCGGCAGACAGCTTGATGCCGATAGTGGGAATATCGTCGTCCTCAAATATATTGATAGCAAAATTGGAGAGCATGGCACCGTCTATAAGGTAGTCGCCGCGTAGCCTAACCGGCTCGTAGAAAAATGGGATAGAGATAGAGGCCCGCACGGCTTCTGACACCAGCTGCTGATCCGGATCAATGCCAAAATCTGGCAGGTCCCACGGCAGGCGGGCAAGTTTGCCCCTGCTAATATTTGAGGCCAGAGCCACCAGCTTGTAGCGGTGATTTTTTGGCAAGTCAGGCGCATCCAGTCTGATATCGGAGAAAGTATGAATGTTTTTTTGGCCAAGCAGCTTGTCGTACCACTCGCAGAAGAAGTCGCCTTCGTAAATTCCCTTCTCCAGCAGCAGTGAGGTGGCCTTGCCTGGCAACCCAAGCCTATCCAGAAGGCTCTCGTCGCGAAATTTGGTATATGGTATTTCCTGAAGGATTAATTTTAGCTCATCGCTGCGGAAACCCGCAGCCACCAGGCCACCCACAATAGCCCCGGCCGATGTACCGGCCACACGGTTTACTTTGTACCCTGCTTGCTCTAGCACTTCTATAGCGCCTACAAGGGCAATACCCTTGACGCCTCCCCCGGCAAGCACAAGATTAAGCGTTTTACCCTTCAGCATTATGACTCTCAGAATACCATCACAGCGTGTGCTTTAGAAGCCCGCCCACCACAACCCATAAATTAAGAGTGTAGCAACATCCTGAGCATATTCCTTGAAAACGCGATCGCGTTTTTAAGGAATATTTCGCCTAAAGTAACTGGTTTTTTGGAGGATCCTTCTTAGCAGTCTGCAGCAAATTCATTCTCTCGGCGGGTTACCGCAAGCTTCTGGCTTTTGGGCAATGACGGTTATCATGCCGCCTTGTGGCAGATAGCCATTATCACGGTTAAAGTCCTCGCCAAACATTATATTCATCCGGCCTTTTGTAGGTATGGTCTGGCTGTGAACAATCCTGGCTCCTTCGCTGGCAAGTACAGCGTGCGGATCGAAAGGATCGAGAAAAACAGTCGGGTCAAGTCGGTAATCACCAGAACACATACAGGGATGCTCAATCACATGCCTGTCCAATACCGTCACTTCGTCTTCAAATCTTTCTGCCCATAGTAGCTCATCATAGGTAGACGCCTCTTTGCCTGCCAACCTCACCCATAGATGTCCTCCGGGTTTAACGGTACTATAGGCACCGCGTATAAGCTGCAGCGATGCTTCTCGTGAGGGCAAATGTATTACTTTGCCTAATATAGTCGTATCGTATTGTTCTTCTGGAATCTTAGCGCTTGCTAGGTCAGTTGTTTCACTTGTAAAGTTGACGGGCACAGCTCTACCCAGCAGTTCCATCATTTCAGCAACCTGGTCCATGTGGCCAGAATCAGTACCAATGCCATGGACGTCCATGCCATTAAGGACAAAATACAAGCTGGTTTTGCCAAGGCCTACTCCTACATCTAGCAACTTACCGCCCGGCACCAGAAGACGCTCCGAAAACTTCCAAAACTCAGGTTCACCAGCTCCAAAATTCCAGCCAGTGTCATATTCGTTATATATTAGGTCCTCAAAATGATCATTCCTAGGAGGTACAATGACATTACCCATAGATCTATATTTTACAATAAAATTTAGTAAATATCAAAGTATCCATAAGATCTACCTCTTTTTACGGAAAGACCTATGCGAACGAATATTGAAAACCCAATAACAACTTGAATGTATTCCTTAAAAACGCGATCGCGCTTTTAAGGAATACGTCACCCAGAGTAACCGGTTTTTTACAGGATCATATCAGCGCTTTGCGCCAAATTTAGTTCTAATTCTCTAGTTTCGCACGCCGCATAAAAATATCCATCTTTACCCGAGGCTCTCCGCTACGACGATCCACCAGCCCTCCTAGTATTGCCGTATCGAGAAACCGGCCAAGCTGGAGCCTGCCGCCAGCTGCAGGCGCACTGTTAAACTCCTCCATAGGGCCTCTAAATATTTCGCCCACCTCTGCAGGCCGCTCTCTACGCCGAAAGTAGCCGCGGTGACTATCACCGAATGCCGTTGCAACCATAACACCCGCAGCCTCAATCTTAACGTGCGCCCGACGGCCGTACACATCAAACGCCGTACCTTGCTTGAGTTCTTTAAGTCTCAAGGCTGCAGTCCGCAGGACGCTCGCCCTAACTATGTCTAGTATTGGCTGCGTTTCAAGCTCTTCCAAATCGACAAACAGCTGGCCAAGCGTACCCTCGCGTAGTGCGTTATCCACAAGCGCACCAGCAACTGACTCTCCTTGTATCTTACATAGCGCCGCGCTTGCTCTGATGCTGTCAGCGTGCTGCGCATTCGCTCGCCAAAGCAGAGCCTCGGCCCCTATTTGCTCGAGGTGTTTCTGGCCATTGCCAATTATAGGATCGTATGGTCGCATGCCTATCATTAAAGGTACGATAATCTTTTGTTGCAAAACTTGCAACCATAAGTGTTATGAGCATGCTCAAAATCATGATGCACAGTATCCCAGACCAAACCTTCTGACATTACTCGGAGACTTCGTCAGGAGTTTATTCTAACCATCCACACCCGCGGCTGCGCAGACGGCTTCCAGCGTAGCCACGTCTTCTTCGTACCGGGCAATATGTTTGAGTGCAAACCCTGCATCCACCGGGACTTTCTCTGGATTCGAGCATACCAGCGGATTGCTCGGTCCGATAACTACTCTGCCTAAACACTCTATCGTCGATCTATCATCCGCTGGTATGTCGTAGCTTATGCTAAAGGCATCTTGGCCACGGGGTTTGACCCCGAAGAGATGCGCTGTCTGCACAGATAGATAGGAGGTGACTTTTCAGTAGCGTTTATATGCCGGCGCTCAAAACCCGGACTCAGCCCCTGGCGGTCAGCCGGAGGAACATGCTCGACAACTCCAAGTACATCGTTTGGGTCAGCTTCCCAGAGGAGAGCTTGCAAAGCGTATATACGCTTGTGCAGACGTGCGCGCTCCTCAATCAAATTAGGTCCTGGCCGCATGCGGCGCATCGCTCCAGTAATACCGTGCGCCGTCTTTAGCTCGTTAATCCTGCGCTCTATTCGCACCTCAACCGCTACCTGCAGGACATCTATTTCATCGTTTTGGACATATCGTTGCCGGGATACATCGTATATAGCTGCTAGTTCTGGTGGCTGCATATGCAAAATCTGTGTTTAACATTGAATTTATGTGTCATCGTACGTATTTTGATACAGTCTTAGCGAGTGTGCTGTGGCCCAGAGCATTGGGATGTAGCGGCGCGGGTTCATCAAGACCCTGCGACCAAGGCACGCGGGCGCAAACAGTGTGATTGGTAAAATTCATCGAGGCGTAGCGGACAAATTTATAGCCCTTCATGGATTTTCTTATCGACTTGTTAAGCTGGTCGCGTTCTTTATTGAGCCAGTTTATTTCATTGTTTACTACAAGGTCTTGCCGGCCTTTGCAGTAATTAGATACCGGGTTAGTGTAGCCGGTTATAACCACCCGCGGCGGATTACCATTACTGCGAGTATTAATCTCTGCAAAGAGAAGGCTGAGTTTTTGTTCCATCACGGTTCGGAGTGCCTGAGTCGCCGCTATATCGGCAGAAGTTCCGCACTCGCTAACGGCGCATTTGCGTATAAACTGCATCCACTGCATGTCATTTGCTCCAGCCGTAATCGTGATAACTTGCGGGGTGCCATTTGCGAAGGCCTGGTCTAGCTGCGAAGCCGCGTCGCTTACCGTCGCACCGCTGCAGGCAAGATGCACAAGCGTCAGGCCTTTTGCTTGGGCCACCTTGTGCGGGTAAGATTCTGAAGAACGGGCGCAACTGCCACCACTATTGGCGGAAGGTGACAGGCCCGCACCCGCAGCAATAGAGTCACCTAGCGCTGCATAAATACCGCTGGTATTTGTTACTTTCTCTTGTGTGGCTGCCGTAGTAGTTACAGGACTCACGGCGCCAACCAGTATGGCTACTGATATTGCTGATCCAGCAATCATTACTTTCCTGAGCATAAGCCTACTCATCTCCCTAGTGTTATCACAGTATACAATATATCTGTCAATATTAGTGTAGTCTAGCTTACTTTTCGTCGAGCTCTTGTGTGGGGACTGCTTCAGCTAGTAGCTCTTACCAGCACAGCGGCAATCGCCAGTACGGCCGGTAGCCCTTGAATATACATAATGCGGCGGCTAACTACTAGTCCGGCAGTAGCCGCAGCGACAATTACACAGCTAAGGAAGAACAACTGGGCATACACCCGCTCCGGATCATGCAATAAAAAGGACAATCCTAAGCCGGCCGACAAAAAGAGGTTATACACTCCTTGATTTACGGCTAGCGGACGCGTAATCCGTGCAGTCTTAGCCGTAGTGCCAAAGGCCTTCATAGCCCGCGGCGTCTCCCAAAGCAGGCTTTCTAGCACAAATACTTGTACGTGGAATAACGCTACAAAAACTACAAGTGCTGAACTAATAGTATCCATGGCTCTTATTATACCCTGCCAGCTTGTGAGATAATGCAACTAGAAATGTAATGTAAGGAACCCAAACCATGGCCAAACAACAAGAGTCCACACCGATTAACTTTATGCTTGATGCCAACAAGACACCTGTCTTATATGCCGACGGTTACCTGATAGGCTCGAATCAACATGTAGTGACGCTTAATTTTGCACAGGCAATGCCAGAGCCAACCCAGCAAAATATCGTAGCGCGAGTTGCCCTTACGCGCGAGCAGGCTAAAGAATTCTTAAAAAATCTCAAAGACCATATCGAAAAATTCGAAGTTTAAACCTACGTCTTGGCGTCCGGCGCGTTATCACCTCGATCCATCGCGAGTACGTACAGTAATGCCTGGGCACCGCTATACTGACGGTTTCTCCAGGGGGTAGCCAGGCAGCGGCCGATAGCCCGCACTACCCCTTCGCCCGCCTGTTGCCATAACGGAACGCTCTTCTGATCTTTCTCAACCGTTAATCTTAAAATACTCTCAGCCGCAGCTACTACCGTACTACACTGCGCTGCGCCAAAGATCCCGGCATTATGCTCCTGGTCTAAAAAACTGCAGTCCTCCCCAGCAATTAGAGCATCCCCAATAACTGTACGCACAGGATCATGCTCTGCTAAGGCGAGCACTCGCAGCGCGTCCACAGATAACTCATGATCGGGGTCTGAACTCATCTAGACATACTATACAATATCTTGCTAGATCGATCATACTTTAAAGATGGCTCCTGCTAGTAGACGTACTGGAACGAACCGGCGCTCGCCGTTCGGCTACTCACCGTATTAAACCCAACGTAGTTCATCTCACTGATAAAAACTGTTCCGTCGTCGTTGACACGCTCAACATACACCACATGCATACCCTGCTGTCCGATAGCACCCACGCGCGGCTGGCTGCCCGTAGGAATACCTTGTGCGCGGGCGCGGGCCACCCAAGTATCGGCATTGCCGAGGTTATTAGGCAGGTCCGGCCGGCGCTGTTTAGCATAGTAGGTACAGTATCCCGGGGAGTAGGTATTGCCGTTTGATCCGCCCCGCGCGCTCGTGCCTGCTGTCGCCTGGCGTGCCCTTGTTGCCGAAGGCGGATTTGCTGGTGGAGGCGAGGGCGGCAGGGCTCTTTCTGCAAGCACTTCATCCGCCGCCGGAATGATGAGCTTATCTCCCGCCTTGATAACGTCTGGTGTTTCGACGGCCGTATTCTTGGCATATAAGCGCAGCCAGGTAGTGTTATAGTGTGCAGCTATTGACGATAATGTTTCGTTATTGGCCACCACATGCTCTAACGGTGCTGGCGGTTCAGGCGGTGCTTCCACCAGCTGCTCCGCTACCATTCCCTCGGGAATTTGCAGGTTCGTGTTTAAAGCAGTCACTGCTATATCTGTATCGCCAGTTTTTGCCTCGGCTTTCGTCTGGGGACTGTCGACCGCAAAAAATATCGCAATCAAAAATAGCCCCGCACATGTAGCGGATAGTCTCATTGTTAAGTTCCTCCTTAGAACCCCGAAACACCCCCGCAGAACCAGTCTCAATAGAACTGCTGGGGGTCTTTGCCTTGTACTTAATTTCTTGTTTAGATAAGCGGCTTGTCGAAGTGAGTACAGAGCCGCCTACGCGCCACGTTTGAGCTTTTTGCTCAGAAAAATGACACAATCTATATCCTACAGGGCTTTTTAGATAAGTCAAGCATACCAGTAGTGGCTTGTAATTCGCACAACACACCACGGGTGGTGTTACCCTGATATCTTTTTTTCCACATGCCGATAAAAAAACATATTGACACACGCAAATGAGCGGCATATATTGATAAGCAGTCACTGTGAGGTGACTAAACAGCCTAGCTAGAAATAGTGCAAGCTGTTCGCAACAAAGGAGCCGTAAAAAAGCTCCTTTTTGCTTTCTGTATGAACGCTTACTTGAGCTTTAATGACTTCACGATATTAATAGCCTGGGTATAGGCACGAGACTGGGCGTAATCCGGCGGCATTGGATAAGTTGCTAGGTCGTCAGCCAGCATCTGGCTCGAGAAGCCTCCGCCGATTATATAGGTGTCGATCTCGCGGCCGTAATCGGGGCCAAGCGTATCGCCCTTTTTTAATTCGAAATTGCCAGCAAGCAAAAAGAAGGCAAAGTTATCAGGCTCATCCAGCCCAAACGAAGAAAGCAGTGTCTCGCTGCGCTGGCCGACTTCTGGGTTGGTATAGGTAATTTTCTCAGAGGGCTTAGTGGCTAGACCGCGACCGATGTATTTGCCGTCTGCAGGCCGGGCACCTTTTCGGATATATATGCGAAAGTATCCCTTCACCTCCTCCTGCCGAGCGGTCTTATAATTAAATTCCTGCGACTCTATGCGCAAACCGCCCTCGGTTTCAGTTACCTTCCACGACTTCGGATACATAAACTCAATGCGTAAAACATCGGCTTTGAATGTTTCCGTATTCGCAGCTTCAGGCACATCGCCAGTATCGGTTTGGGTTGCCGTGGCTACTTGACTGGTCTGAGCAGCGGGCGCATTGGCTGGCTGGTTGCTGCTCAGCTGGCTATACAGTTTCCAACCCCCAAATCCGGCAGCGACTATTAGGATAATAACCGCTAATCCAATCAGAGGTTTGCGCATTTTCTCCATAAATGAGCGCTTGCGCCGAAAACTGGGCTTGGGAGCTGCTCGCTCTTCGCCTGGTAAATCTACTGGACCATCTAGCAAATCATCACCAGCCATGTCTGCTTGTCATTATGCACCCACCGGCAACTCTAAACAAGCGGCAGCTACCTTGTGCCGTCGTCCACGCCGTCAGGTCCAACATCGAGTCCTCGCTCTACCGTATCAGCACCCTGCTGCGCATCCCGGCCTGCCTCTTCTGTTGCCTTATCGGTAGCCTGAAGCGTTTCACTCACTTGACGCTGCACGGTATCTTCTAGGTTGGCGCCCGTCCGGTTGTAAGCGATCCAAGCTATGACTAGTGCTAGGATGGCAATAATAAGTGCCAGCCAGCCTATTTTACTGGTTCTTTGCGTATATTGACGTATCTCTGCCATGGTGTGTATTGACCTTTCTGTAACTAACATTGCTTGGCGCTCTAAATACTACCCTTAATTTGCACAAACAGCCGTAATATAGCTTACAAATCAAAAATACGGCTTAAAAATTATGCGTCTAGTGAAAATACTTACTGAATATTTACCGGATCCGCTCATACTACGATGTGTTAGGTAGAGAGCGAGGAGGACGACATGCAGAAGGACTACACAGATGACTTACCGGCGATATCGCGGTCAATACAAGACTTCCCATTTATGAGCCGCGGCGTACTTACCAGCAGGTAAGCTGGCCGATACATGCTAAGTCAGAGAAGTTAATCACTATTAATCTAGGAGTATTATGATAAAATGATAAAAAATCCTCACAGCAATGACCCAGCCCTTACTAGCGACCCCAGTGCCAATGACATACTTGCCCAGCAGATGGGTTTGGACTACACAGAAGTAGAAGTAATCGACAGGGAAGATCTGCAAAAAAAACTTAAAGACCAGACGAAGCCCCCCAAGCCTTCTAAGAAATGACTCGGATATTCAGCTAATCTACCGTCTCCCGTTGCTGCTGATAAGGATGCGCCATGAATGATAACACCCTACAGCCAAGCCCGCCACCGACAAGCGAGCAGACTGCTCAGAAGCAGCACCGTCAAGACAAACGGGAGGAAGTCAAAGAAGAGTTGCAGGAGGCAATCCAGGAATCATATGAGATTCTAGTGACAGCAACGACGGTCTTCCCGTTTACCATATTTCGCGACACCTTGACGATAGACCGCGCCAAGTTAACCATTACCCAAAAAGCATTTTTTAAAATGGGAGAGGTTATGAGTATCCGCATGGAGGATATTCTAAACGTAACGGCAACCGTTGGACCGTTTCTAGGCTCGGTCAAGATAGTAACCCGCGTTCTTAACAACGAAAAACCCTTTGAGGTGCATAATTTTTGGCGCGAGGACGCTCTGCGAATCAAACGTATCGCGCAGGGCTATGTGATAGCACTGCAAAAAGAGATAGACACTACCCAGCTTAAGACACCTGAACTCGTAGCCATGCTGGACGAACTCGGGAAAGACGACCATAACTAGGCGCAATAGCCATTTAGGTTTAAAATAGATGCATATGTTTGCGTTTCCGGGACCGGTAAAGGGGGGTAATCTTAGAAATGTCCTATTTTGGGGCGTTATTGCTGTGTGGCTGCTACATGTCGTGTTTGTATCTTTTGACATGCTCCAGCAAAGCAGCGCATCTTCGCAGCTTGCCAAACTTTTTGACGTAGACCGCGAGCACAATGTCCCAACCGCCTATAACGGCTTGCTGCTGCTGGCTAGTGGCCTGGCTGCTATGGCTATAAGCCGCAAAAAACAAAGAAAGTTCGGCAAGCTTTTCTGGGCTTCAACTGGTTTGCTGTTTAGCTATATGGCCGTTGACGAGGTTTTGATCTTGCACGAGCAATCGGCGCTGCCTATACGCGAATTATTGTCTATCGGCAACGAGAGCATCTTTTTTCACGCATGGGTACTAATAGTTATGCCGTTGATCGTTGTATTAGGGCTCAGCCTCCTGGTAATCTGGCACCTGCACAAAAGACTGCTTAGCGCTGTCCAAAAAAGGTTGCTAGTTCTTATGTTTTTCTATGCCACTGGAGTGATACTGCTAGAGATACTTGGTACGCGCCTCTACTCACAGACCGAGCTATACCGTCTCGGAGCGGTTTTAGCAGAGGAGCTACTAGAGATAACTATGGCCAGTATCATACTCTATACGCTCGCAGTCGAATTGAGCCGCAAAAGCGTCCATAAATAAACTAGAACAAGCTCCCTCAAATCTGTATACTACACACATGGCAAGCTTGCACGCTGATATGCCACCAAGCGTCTATGTAAAACTCGAGAAAACTCTGGGATCAGCAAGCAAGGGCTCAAAACTTTATCAACAGATCGTAAATGCGCCGTTCAAACACACGGCTTGGATGACCCAGCTGAGTCTTGGCATCATTGTTCTGTTGCTTGTCGACAAGAAGACTGGTCAAATTAACCGCGTAGCGCTCTCGGAAACTGAATCCGCCAAGGGCGCCGTAGACTACTCTGTCAAAGAATTTAAACAGATTAAAATCCCTTTGGGCTATGAGCAGAACATAATCGCCACAGCCATCAGAACAGGCAGGCCGCAACAAACTGCTGACTGGCAATATCTATTTACCCCCGACTTAACGGCAGAAGAAGCTCGGTTCAACCAAGCCGGGGCTGGCATTGGCTGCAGCTGCGTGTACCCTTTTGACGACGGCAATGATGGGGGAGCGCTTATATTCAGCTATTACCAAACCCCCGAACACCTCACCCTGTACCACGAAAAATTCATGACAGCCTACTCCGCCATGACTGGCCGGAGCCTTAGCAGGCAACTATCGACAGCCTAGGCAGCTCCTAGTAGCTTCCCTACGTTCGCATGTTTTAAATTGGGTTTTACGGCCGTGCACCGGCCATTACTCCACTCAGCAACAAGCTGCAGGCCAGCTTCTGGCTGCAAAGTATCGTAAACAAAAGTTTTGTATGGCAGCAGTTCGTCGTACCAGCGGATCAAGAACTCTAGGTTATACGGCATGTCAGGATTTGGCTTGGCGAATTCGTTGACTACTACTATACCGCCTTTTTTAACACACCGTACGGCACGCTCAATAGCAACCGCCTGTTCGGACTCGGGCATCATGTACACCACTGTCGACATAATAGCCATGTCTGCCTGTCCGGAGCTTAAAATACGAGATTCCAGTTGCTGCTCATTCATAAAATCAGCCTCAGTGAAGGCAAGCCTTGGAGATCTAAAACTTGCCAGTCTCAAAAAGTGGGCCGTTAGAGCATCGTCTTCAAGGTCACTCGGATAGTGCGAGCAGATAAAAGCCCATAACATATTGCCGAAATCGTCTGGCCGCACAATGTCTATACCATTACATTGGGTGGGCTCGATAGCTGTCGCAATAATGCGGTCGAGTTTTGCGGAAAGCTTGCGGTCAACGAACGGCCCTTTCGGAAATCTCGTACTAGTACGGAGACCTGCTGTTGCCTCAAACGGGTAAAGCCCCCTAGCCGTCCACTGCTTAAGCCCCAGCCCTTGGCTACACCCTAAGTCGTACACTGTGAAATCCTCGGGGTCAAAACGATCCTCATAAGCAGCCGCGGCTAATATTGGGCCCTTCATCCTGGCGCCGATATTGCTGGTAAGGTCTCTTCGCAGATCGACATATATACCATCGCTATTGAAGCTGCGGAGGCTGCCGGCAAATATCTCGCGAATAGGCCTAGGCCAATCTGCCGGGCGGTTAAAGTCTTGAGGATATAAGTAATCGCGCGCCAGCCACAGCTGGCTACCAATTGCCCGCAAGCTAAGCTTGCCGAGGTATATAGCAGATCGCAGCGCATCCCCTTCGTCTTGATGCTCCAGCCGGTCATCGAGTACGCCCTGCATGGCGGCACGCACTTCTCCCCGGCGACTCTTAACGGCAGTCTGCATGCCGACTGCAAAATGGCTAATCCGAGGATCCTGGCCGTCTGGCTGGTCGCGTATTACCTGCAGGCCGTCAAGAAAAAAATCCAGCTTCTCGTCTGGAGTTAGCGCGAGTGGCTCACGCGCAAGCCCTGCTGCAGTCTCTCCCATGGTGCATTTAGAGTAGCCCAATTTTACACAATAGTACAGATATGGCAAAGTAATCCACCTTGGTTAAGTGTAAGCCTGCTTACAACATGTCCTATAATAGAAGCTATAGTAAATACTCTAGACGCCATGAACAAGAATAACGCTGACTCTGACAAGCTTTTTAGATTTATGGCAGAAACAATGCCAAAAAAGATTTTTACAGCCGAACCAAACGGTGAGATAGATTATTTCAGCCCTGCGTGGCGGCGGTACACTGGCCAGACGAGCGCAAGTATGCTGCAGCTGGATTGGTTTAACTTTATACATCCTGACGACATACTGCGTAGCAAGCAGGCCTGGGAAACGTCGCTGCGCACCGGGCGCGCGTTCGAGCAAGAACAGCGCCTAATGAACAAAAACGGCATCTACAGGTGGCACAGAACTCGCATACACGCCATGAAAGACAAAGCCGGACAGATCATAAAATGGGTTGGAGCAAGCACCGATAAAGAGAACCTGATCCGTTCTGACAAACGACGCAAGGAACTCGAAGCTAGTACAAAAATATTAAAGAGAGACTATAGCGAGCTTTTAAACTTAAACCGTTCAAAAGACGACTTTATATCCCTCGCTTCGCACCAGCTCCGTACCCCGGCTACCGCCGTAAAGCAATACCTCGGCATGCTACTTGCAGGCTACATGGGGGACCTGGGCCCAAAACAGCAGCGTATGGCCCAAGCTGCATACGATAGCAACGAGCGGCAAATACTAATCGTTAATGACCTGCTGAAGGTTGCTCAGGTTGACGCCGGCAAGATGAAACTTAAGAAAGTACCTACCGATCTTGTGCCGCTCACCCGCGATATTATCCTTGAGCAGTCGGCCAAATTTACTCAGAAGAATCAGAAAATCGAGTTTATACACGAGTCGAAATCCGCCCGCTGCACTATAGACCCAGACAAGATTAGGATGGTAATCGAAAATTTAATTGATAATGCCCGTAAGTACACGCACGAAAACAAATCAATAAAGATCTTTATTAAAAACAGCCCTGGCTACGTAGAGCTGGGGGTTAAGGACCAAGGTGTCGGCATTGCGAGCACCTACATGCCTAAGTTGTTTCAAAAATTTTCTAGAATTGACAATCCGCTGTCAATAATCTCGGGAGGCACTGGTTTAGGACTTTACCTTGTTAAGAATATCGTCGAACTGCACGGCGGTACCATTAGGGTTTCGTCTAAAATAAACCAAGGCTCCACCTTCCGCATGAAGCTGCCCAAAAAGTAGATTTTATTCGCCGACAAAGGTGAGTGCGTAGCCCATGCGGCCAGCACGTCCGGCGCGGCCAATACGGTGCACGTAATCTTCATAGCTCATAGGAGTAGTAAAGTTGATCACGTGTGTAATGTCAGAGATATCAATCCCGCGGGCAGCAACATCAGTCGCCACCAGCACCGTTACTTCGCTGTTTTTAAAACGCTTTAAAGCTCGGGTGCGCTGCGGTTGGGACTTGCCGCCGTGCAAAGCATCAGCGCTAAATCCGCGGCTGAGAAGTTCTTGGCTGAGGCTTTCTACGCTGCGCTGCGTTTCGTCAAAGATGAGCACCTTAGCTACGTTATCCTGCAACAGTACCTCGTGCAGCTTCTTGATCTTCTCTGACTTGCCGCTAGCACGGATAATACCCTGCTCTACGTTATCGCTTGTTTCGGCAGTTTTGACTGATATCACAACTGGGTCACTCAGGAAACTGTGCACCAATGACTCTATTTTAGGATCCATAGTAGCCGAGAAAAAGAGTGACTGGCGGTCTCTTGGCAGTTTATCTAGTATTGATCGGATGTCATTGATAAAGCCCATGTCGAGCATGCGGTCGACTTCGTCCAATACAACTAGATTGAACTTGGAGATCTCTAGAGTCTTTTGTTCGATGTGGTCTTTAATCCGGCCTGGTGTGCCGATCACGATGCTGGGATGGTGACGAAGATCTCTCTTTTGAGGATATATCGGCACGCCGCCCACTAGCACAACGCCTGTGAGACCGCTAGCTTTAGCCAGGTTCCGGCATTCTTGCTCGATCTGGGATGCTAGTTCGCGGGTTGGCGCCATGATAAGAGCCCGCGCAGTGCGGTCTTCCATGAGTTTGTGCAGCATAGGTACCGCAAAAGCCGCCGTTTTACCCGTACCTGTGTTAGCGATGCCTACGATGTCTTTGCCAAGCAAACCATGAGGGATAGCTTTATCCTGGATCTGGGAAGGGCTCACAAAACCCATAGTCATCATGTTTTGTTTGAGCGTTGGGTGAATCAAAAAATCGTCAAAACTGTTTTCAGAGACATATACGTCTGCTTCTGCCATTTTTGCGCTGCAGATAAAGCGGGTTGGGTTGATGTATTGTTTGGTGCGGCCTTTGCTTCCACCACCTGAGCGTCCCTGGTAGCCACCTGAGCGACGGCCACCGGCTGGTCGGCGTGATGAATACGCAGTTGAAGAGTAATATGCCATAAAAAAGAATCCTTGTTTAGTTAGTTTTTCGATAGATCTGACGGCTTTATACGAATGAAGCCAGGGTATCTTTCGGAGAAACTAACCTCGAGGATTCATTTGTTTTACAATCAATCTTAACTGTAGCATAAGTTGAATAAATAGTCAACTCGTGGTCTTGCTGGCAACTCGCGGCTGTGCATTGACTTAGAGTATACTATAAGCAGTAACTAGGAGGGCCCCAGCAATGTTTCAGCTACCAGAACTACCCTACGCATACGATGCACTCGAACCATATATAGATGCGGCTACCATGGAGCTCCATCACAGCAAACACCATGCCACGTATGTCAATAAACTCAACGAAGCACTGGCAGACCACCCAGATTTAATGGAGCGCGACGTGGCCGACTTGTTAACCAATCTGTCAAACCTGCCCGAAGACGTTAGGGCAGCCGTGCGCAATCACGGAGGCGGCCACCACAATCACAGCCTATTCTGGCAATCAATGTGCGCAGAAGGTGGACAGCCTGACGGCGAACTGGCGAGCCAGATCGACCAGGTCTTTGGCAGTTTTGACAATTTTAAAGCCAGAATGAATGCCGCAGCAACTAGCCGTTTTGGCTCCGGTTGGGCGTGGCTTATTACGAGTAGCGGCGGCCTTGAGGTTATCTCGACCGCCAATCAAGACTCCCCCTTGTCGGACGGCAAGACTCCTCTGCTGGGCTTGGACGTTTGGGAACATGCCTATTACTTGAAGTATCAAAACCGCCGTCCAGAATATATTGAGGCCTGGTGGAGTGTAGTGAACTGGACAGAAGTAGCCAAACGCCTGGTATAAGCTTTTTCATTGGGCACTTTAAGCCTATAATGACGGATAATGGAAAAACACCATTATCTCGGCTATGAATATTGGTTTGAGCTATACCTGCTGCAAGACCGGTACGATAAAGCCGCTTGGCAGAAAACCTTGTTGGCCTTTGCCCAATACATTGGTTTTCTAAAGGCCTATAAATTGGTCGTGATTGTCGAGAACAGCACTGTCCGCTATTTTGTCGGGCTCAATAAAGACGTCGGCATCTTGTCTAATAATCTAGAAGGTGTCGTGCTGCGCCCCGTACCAGGCGAGATTGTCAAAACCCCGCCCAAAGGAAGCGCTGAGCGCTTTGTACAATACGTGGGGGGCGGCAATCTGCTCGACATGCGTGAGAAGTACCAAGTCAAGCGCAGCAAGGAACTCGAGAGAGTCGTGTTTGCTATTCGTACGCTGAACGTCGAAAAAGCCCATGTGGCTGCCCAATTTTACTTCAAAACTCCTGTTGGCAGCTACAGCGTAGCCAAGAAAACACTTCTGACACTGCCGAGCCACCTGCTAGCTGTCGATTTTGTAGCCAACACCAAGTACTTGCGCAAGAAACAGCCAAAATACCTGGACATCCAAAAAAGTCTGCACATTATGCAGAGCGAACCTAGCAATGCTGTATTCGAGATTGACACCTTCCCTTACCTGCCCAAAAATTACTACCTGCCCCTGCAAAGTTACGACTTCGACAAACATTCGTTTATCATCGGCGCCAGCGGCAGCGGCAAGTCAAAACTTATCGGGCTCATGATCGACCGGCTTAACGCTTCGGCTGGCCTCCGGCAGCAATACCGAGTCATCGTTATCGATCCTCATGCTGCGCTTGAGACAGACCTCAAAAACATTCCTGGCAGCACAATTGTTAACTTTAAGGGCCAGGACGACGGCGCCGAATTATTCGGGGGAGCAGGCACAGATATATCTGCGGCCACCGAACTCACCGGCACTTTATTTAAGTCGCTTCTGGCAGACCAGCATAATCCCAAGGTCGAACGCGTGCTGCGCTTTAGCCTGTTCGTGCTGATGACTGCCCAGGCCATGTCGCTCGATAAGTTAAAGCGACTGCTGACAGATATCGAGTTCCGCAACCAAATACTGGACCATGTAAAGGATTATGTGCCCGCCAATATCCACAAGTTCTTCACGACAGATTTTAATGAGCTTCGAACCCAGAGCTACAATGAAGCAATCCTGCCGCTTGTCTCGCTAGTCGACGAAATGCAGCTGCAGCCCTCACTGGCCGAACAAGACGAAAACACCAGTTCACTCATCAAACTGGTTAATAGTAATTTCTTAACCGTTTTCTCACTTAACAAAGTAAGTATGGGCGAAAAAGTAGTCAAGACTGTAGCCGGCCTGCTGACCCAGCAGATATTTTTGCTTGCCCAAGCCCGGGCGTACAACGAAAAGATTATCCTCATAATCGACGAGGTGTCGGTAGTCCAAAATCCTGCCATGGCCTCAATTCTGGCCGAAGCGCGCAAGTATAATCTGTTTATATTCTTAACACAGCAGTACTTTGGGCAGATAGAAAAAAACCTGCAAGACGCCATATTTACCAACGCCTCCAACTACTATGTATTTCGTGTCTCCGAGGAGGATGCCCGGGCGCTCGAAGGCAACCTGACAATTGAGATACCCAAAGAAATACTGCTTGCCGAGAAAGAAAAAGGCAGCAAAGAAACCGACGTGCGCGTCAAGATGCTCACCGCACTTAATGTCCGAGAGTGTTTTCTCCGACTAAGCAGCGAAGGGCAAATACTGCCCTGCATCAAGGCCCGCACAATGGATGTGGCTATTACCCCAAAGTCTACGAAGTCCGAACAGAAATTCAAGGCCTACAACCAGCCGCAGGAAATGCCATCAAAGTTTATTGAGGGCCAAGTACCAGACTATGCTCCATCTAGCATGCACGAGGCGGCCCAGACTGACTACAACACAGCCCAGAAAGAGCTGCTCGGCGCAGACGAAACCCAAGCAATCTTGGGCAAGCTGCAGTCCTCGGCTACGCAGCCGAGCCAAGATATTGTCATCCCTAGCTCAGAAACCAGCAAGTCTGGACCAAGTTCTTTCGAGAAAGAGCCAAGCTTTTCATTTGAGCAGTCGCCAGAATTTGACCAGCAGCAGCCCGAAACTGGCACAAATTCTAAGAAACCCGCTTCACTAGAGGAACTGCTTATCAACCCGAGCGCAGATATTGCGCACCCGTCCTCCACGCCCATCCCGCCTCCGAGGGCTCCGGCCGGCAAGCAGCCCATGAATCTTGCGGAATTATTAGCTAGTGCGTCATCAAGCCGAAACGATAAGTAAAAAGGAGTATACCGAAATATCATGAACGACGAAACCGCCAAGCAAATCCTAGACAAAATCATTGGCCAAATCTTTGGTTTTCAAAATCCTCTGACACTCGACCAGGCCATGTCCAAGTTTGCATTTGATATACGCTTGCCAAAGCAAGTTTACGACAGCACCACCAACGAGGCGACATGGGCGCAATCTGCCAATCCTACTAAATTCATTACCCTCAATAATGCTATGAAGCGGCGTGGCGTAGATGATTGGATCGTCCAAAAGCGCCCCTTAAATAGCCTGGAAGATATCCTGGGTGCCTGGGGCGAAACCAACTATATGGCGACCGAACGGCAACTTGAATCTACCGACTTGTATGGCTGCGACAATATTTACAACTGCGAGAGCGTATATAAATCTATGGACTGCACGTTCTCAAAAAACATTGTGTGGTGCGACTCTATCCATAAAAGTGAGTTCATAGCAGCATCCCAGCGTTCCCAGGCTCTGAGTTTTTGTATGCGTGCCGAGGACAGCAAGGAATCCTCAAATAGTTTTAGCGTCGTGTGGTCTGGTAAAGTAAATAACTGTTTTTTTGTGCAAGACTGCTACGATCTTTCGGATTGTATGTTCTGTTCGCACATTGCTTCCAAAAGATTTTGCATTGCCAATATGCAATTTGAGGAAGCCGAGTACATGAAGCTCCGCGAAATGGTTATTCGCTGGATCCTAACGAACTAGAACCCATCTCAAAATAAATTCCGCGGTTAAAAAATAGTGATTTTCATTCAAAGTTGACAAACGCCGACAAGAGATAGCCGAAGTTACGTTGCGGAGAGTTTGATCTATTTTGGGCGAAAAGGACGATTTTAGGCCGGATATCTATTTTGAGATGGATTCAAATACTTGCTTTTATCTCTGCGGCCAGATTGAGGTTCCACATGACGCCGGTCAAACCCATAACGATATCCGCTCCAGCCGCCCTCCGTTCATGAAAATCCTGGGCACTTAAAACACCTCCCACTCCGATAATCGTATAGTCCATGTCTAGTTCTTTCCGCAGCTGCGAAAGCTCATTAACCATCTCCTGGGCCAAATATTTGATGGCATTCCCGCTGACTCCCGCCTTGGCCCTGACCTGGCCGCCCGGAAAGAATTGTTTGCCTTCCTGGTCCACAATTTCTGCCGGCACCGTATTGATGGCTGTAATGCCGGCTACTAAGGGGCCGACCTGCTGCACAAAATCTCTCAGTTTTTGCTTATCCTTAAAATAGGCGATTTTTACAATCAATCGCAGGCCCGGCACATTAGCCTGCACGGCTTCTACGATCTCGCGGGCCACAGGCGCGTTAAAGCAAACGAGTTCCGGGCTGCCTTCATTCGGGCAGCTAAAGTCTATTTCTATAATCTTAGCTCCCGTTTCCCGCAAGAGCTTCGCCCCTAAGACGTGGTCGTCGACAAACGCCTGATGTCCCTCCCCTCGGTCGGTGCCCTGCAGAGCAACCAGCATCGCCTGTCCAGGCTTGAGTAGACTAAACGATTTTTTCATCTCTGCTTGCCACTGCGCTGGATCAAGCGATGGTATGCCGAAAGAGTTGGCCAAACTCAGCGGCTGCGAAAACTGAGGCTTAATAGTTATTGGACCTTGGGAATTACCGGTTTTTAGTTCGTCAATATCAAGCGGAGCAACATTTGGGTTGGAGTGGCAAGGATGGATCCGGGTACGAACAGACTTGAAAGTGATTATGTCATACCCCGCATCAAGTGCAGCCCGGACAAACTTAGCCCTAGGCAGCGGTCCGGCAGCAATACCAAACGGCGAATAGACAGGTGTCCCAAAAAAATCGTAGGAGGGTACTCCAACGTTCTTGTAAGGTTTTGTCCCAGCAGGCACGAAAGGCCCCTCCAGCATATTCTGCTCGTACGACTTGGAGGGGTCAAACAAACCGGTAGTTGTATTTATATCCACTGTCTATATTATAGCCATAAGCTACCACAACTCGTGAATATACCGCTTAGACTTGGTATACTGTCCGTACCCATGTCACCTTTGCTCACAGTAATCTTAGTTATACTGCTCGTTGCTTTCGCAGCAATCTGCTCGGGCCTCAATATCGGGCTCATGTCCTTGCATCCAGCCGAGCTAAAACGCAAAGCAAAACTAGGTGACAAAAGAGCAAAACGGGTCTACCCATTTCGCAAGAACGCCCACCTGTCTCTCGCTGCTATACTTTTGAGCAACGTAGCTTTTGCTTCTGCTACCGCACTGGTGCTCGGTAACGCTTTGAATGGTTTTATAGCTGGCATTATAAGCACCCTTCTGCTCGTCATTTTCGGGGAACTCGCTCCACAAGCTTTGTTTGCCAAGCATGCCCTTCGTATCTGCTCGCTGCTGACGCCTCTCCTCAAGCTTATGGTTATCGTAACCTACCCGGCATCCAAACCCCTACAGCTGCTTATGGACAGACTCTTCGGCACTCATGATGGGGCTGGGCTGCATAGCCGGCGCGAGCTGGGGCTGATGATGAGCGAGCACGTAAACCACGAAGACAGCGAACTTGACGACGACGAAGTCGAAATAATCCGCGGGGCCTTGCTACTTAGCGAGAAGCAGGTCGTAGACATTATGACTCCTATGGAAAGCGTGTATTGGCTCAGTGAAGACACCGTAATAGACGGAGCCAAGATTGATGAGATCAAAGCTGCCCGCCGAAGCCGCATACCGGTTTTTAATAAGACTCTGACAAAATGCCGCGGCATCCTACTGATGAAAGATCTAGTGGACATCGACTTTGACGAGCAGAATTTTCCCATCACTTCCCTCCGTCTCCACCCCACAAAAGTAGTTGGCGCCAAGACGGCGCTCGATACTATGTTCCGTCGTTTTATTGCAGCCCGAACGCACCTCATACCCGTAGAGAAAAACGATGAGATTGCCGGTATTATTACTATTGAGGATCTTATCGAGGAAATAATCGGACACGAAATAATTGATGAATCTGACCATGCCAATAGCAGGGTCTAAATGCTACACTAATGCTTGTAGATAAAGAGGATTATGCCCATTATGAGCAAAACTATTGTCACAAGCGTCATATTTATTAGCCTGTTTGCTGGCGGACTCGTCTATACGCTCGCTAACAAGGAAGATCCTGAAAAATCAAGCACGGGCCAAATCTCCCAAGACATATATGTGGAGGAGCCCGGTGATTTGTCGGACGCGGCTGGCGGCTACGTTGACTACTCGGAAGCTACTCTGGCAAGCGCCCAGGGAGAACGCATTCTTTTCTTCCACGCATCGTGGTGCAGCCAGTGTCGCTCTATAGAAAAGGGCATCCTGGCAGGACCGATCCCAGACGGCATCACCATCGTCAAAGTTGATTATGATAGCAACCAGAACTTGCGCAAAAAATACGGCGTGACACTACAGACCACCTTCGTAAAGATCGATCAAAACGGTAACCTGGTCGACAAATACGTAGCTTACGACGAACCAACCTTTGATGCCGTTAAGCGAAATTTCCTCTAGCTAAAACACTCTCATGACACTCCTCATTCTTTCTTTCATAGCCGGAGTCCTGACAGTTGCCGCTCCATGTGTCCTAACCCTATTACCTGTAATTGTCGGGGGCACACTGGCTCGTACGGATAGCAAAAAAAGTTCGTGGGCTCGGCCATTTGTTGTTGCTGGAAGCCTGTTATTCTCAATCGTTTTATTCACGCTCCTACTCAAAGCGACGACTGCCTTTCTTGGCGTACCGCAAGTTGTGTGGCAGCTTTTGTCGGGACTCATTATCATCCTGCTCGGCCTGACGCTGCTGTGGCCAGCAATCTGGGAGAAATTGGCTATCAAGGCTAGCCTGCCCCTAAAAGCAAACCTTGTTCTAGGCAAATCCTACAAGAAAAAGGGACTGGGTGGCGACGTACTTACAGGTTTTGCGCTCGGTCCAGTATTCACCAGCTGCAGCCCAACCTATGCCTTTGTCGTAGCATCAATCATTCCCCGCTCTTTCGCAGAAGGCCTCCTATATCTGTTGGCTTACGGCGTAGGCTTAGCGGGGACATTACTAATCATTACCTACGCCGGCCAAGGCCTTATTAGCAAGCTAGGTTGGTTGAGTGATCCAAAAGGCAGATTCCGCCGCATCATAGGCACTCTGTTCATTGCCATAGGCATTGCAGTTGTATTTGGGCTCGATAAAAAACTTGAAGCCCACCTGCTTGAGCTTGGCTGGTACAAACCCATATCAAATCTAGAGAATTTGCTTCGCTAAATCAACCACTAGCCCTACATGAATAAATAGTTTACAATGTGAAGTGTTAGGAAAATTGCAATATGAATTTCAGAAAAATCCCAGTAGCCATCATAATCTGCGTCCTAATTTTAGGTGGACTTGGTGCAGCATTTACGGTAAGCAAGTTTCGAGAAAACGGCAAAGCTTCCGCTACGCATCCACACAATTCCCACGAAGATCAACACGACTCCAAAACTGGCCATCACGACGACACTGAGCCATCAGACAACGAAGGCGAAGGTACAGACCTGTCTAGCCAGACAAGTGTCAATATAGAGATAAAAGATTTTGCCTATCACGCAAAAAATATCAAAATAAAAAAAGACACTCGTGTCACTTGGACTAATCAGGACACGATGGGTCACAATGTTATGGGGGCTCACGACAACAGCGACGCGCCGCACAAGGAAATAGACCGCTCCCAGATTAAAGAAGACATACTAGCTGGTCCTCTTTTGAACAAAGGTGAGAGCTATAGTTTCGTATTTACAGAAGCTGGCACATTCACCTACCACTGTTCGCCCCACCCATACATGACAGGGTCAGTAATGGTTACTGAGTAAGTTCTATCCTGCTGGCTTCTGCTGGCTTCTGCGCCAGTTGTCTATGGCTGCGTGATTTCCGCTTAGCAGTACTTCTGGCACTTTCATACCCCGGAAATCTTCTGGCCTGGTATACTGCGGAAACTCGAGCGTGCTGCCATCACTAAAACTCTCTATTTCTGCGCTGCTCTCTCCGCCGAGAACACCGGGTAGCAAGCGCACAACACTATCTATAACTACCATTGCCGCCAATTCGCCGCCAGTAAGTACGTAGTCCCCTATGGATATTTGCTCGTCGACAAATTTCGTAACTCTCTCGTCATAGCCCTCATAACGTGCGCAGACAAAAATTAAATCTCTCCCAGACTCTGCAAGCGAGCGAGCTCTGGCCTGGTCATATCGTTGGCCACGCGGCGTCATAAGTAAAACGTGTGCGTCTGGGGAGTTTTTTCTGGCGCTCTCAATTGCGCTCACCAGCGGTTCTGGCTTGAGCAGCATACCGTCACCGCCGCCGTACACCGTATCGTCAACAGTTTTTCTTGGGCCAAGGCCATAGTCACGCAAATTTATATAGTTAAACTCGACAATACCCTTGTCGGTGGCTTTCCACATCATGCTTGTTTCAAGCACCCCCGGAAACATTTCTGGGAATAAGCTAATAATTTGAACTTTCATCTACGTAGATTATCCCACAAAAATAAAACAATCCCGAGCATTCGGGATCTGTTTTATCACATAAAGCTCCGATTTATTGCTAAATCGCTCGCATTGAGCTTTTTTTGTTTTTGTTAGTCATTCGACTGGTCTTGATTATACATCAAGATCATCGAGATCGGCAAGCTCTTTTCGGGCTTTAGCCACTGCATCGCTGGTTTTGGCCTCGGGCAATTCGTCCGGGTCTTTTGGTGCGGACGGCTTGTCTGCAGTTTCCGGCTTATCAGCCTCTTCAGGGTTATCAGCATCGTTTGCTCCCCACGATCCGCCGCTGGCACCTGCGGATGCTGATCCCTGCGCTGGACCGTTGTCTATAATCTTTAGATTATACCTTGCGTCATTCTTAGTGCCGAGAGCTCTCAGCAACGTCCGGACGCTCTGGGCAGTTGCCCCGCGTTTGCCTATAACTCGGCCGAGATCCTCTGGATCAACTGTTAACTCAAGCAGTACACCTTTTTCATCGATGCGCCGTTCAATGACTACGGCGTCTGGTTTGCTAACCAGGGACTTGATAACAAATTCAACAAATTGCTGGTCAATACTCACAGGCATCCTCCCGGAAATTTAGTAACTTAACATTATCATTATACCAAACAAAAAGACATTGAATAACAATCCAAAGAATTTCGCACGCAGCTACCGCAGCTACCAGCGACATACTTTCTTGTGTTGACCAGAAAGTATGCAAAGAAGCAACAGGCAACTTCCAGTTCTTTATGATTTCATCGTCAAAACCCACAATGCTCAGGGAACTCACCCCCGCTTTATAAATCCACATGAGAGCAGGGGCTCAGACAGCCCTTCGCTATAATTGTGTTTTTAACATTCGCTCATCAGGAACTTCCAGAAGCCTGAGGGGATTCATGGGGCTGCGCTGTTTTATTATCTTCTAAAGTGTTACGGCGGGGGCCTGTGGGCCTTCGACAAACATTTGCTCGATACGCGCCTGTAGAGCAGCTTCAACTTTAACTAGTTCGTCAACTGTAACTGGAACACGAACGACTGCATCCGCATCCCGCCAGGCTACCGTCTCGCCAGCAACCCTATCGGATTGGAGGCCATAAACTCGTGCCGCCAATGCTGAGTGGGCTAAATCTAGGTATTCTATTTCACTGGCAGGCCTGAAAGTACTAAGCATCACGTTTGCGGCATTCAGTAGTGCCCTTGCCCGTTGCTGTCCGATGTCAACATTGGCAGCAAGAATATCCAATACACCAACGTGGTGCTCCCTGGCAAGATCAACCCTCCTTACTCTATCCACTTCATGCGCACTCATTGATTTTCAGTATACACCATCCTTAGCTTGCGTCCTCTAGCTCGTCCTTAAAAATTAATAACCCCGACCCATGAACCCCTTCAGGCTTTGTAGTCTCCTGATGGACGAGTGTCACAACTACAATTGTCAGCGAGCGGCGTGTTTGAAGTCTTGCCATTCTTTAGGAATTAATAAAGGCAAGGCTGAGTTGCCCGAGCATTGTAGTTGTGACAGCGAGGCCATAAAGAGGCGGAATTGCCTGCGGCTCTTTTGGATACTTTTCCAGCTGGAGGGAAAAGTATCTCGCTGCAAGCTGCGATAGCTGCGAGCGAAATGTTTTTGGCTTAAAGTTTTTCTACGACCTAGGCTTTTTTCTTGGGAGATTCTTCAGATTCTTTTGAATCTTGGAGGGTTGCTTCGGCTCCAGGTTTTTCTTCTTCAGCGGTTGAACTATCAGCTTCAACAGCTTCTGGCTCCGGAGTCGTTGGTTCGTCTGGAGAGTCATCTTCTGTTGGTGGGGGCGGAGCAGCCTCAGCGGCCACCTCAGTCTCTGAAGTTACTGGTTCGACTGGTGTTTCGCTAATTTCTGCTTCGACTGCTGGCTCTGGTGCTTTTTCTTCAGCCGGCCTGTTGCGCCGGAGTTTATCAGGATTTCGAATATCACGAGTCTGCCTGGTCGACTGCTTGACCCAGCCTGGTATCTTGACCCCTTCGGTAACTAACAATTTTACGACACGATCCGATGGCTGCGCTCCGTTACTCAAGAATAGCTCGGCCTTATCTTTGACAAGAGTAGATTTTTTCGTGTGAGGATCGTAACTGCCAAGAAGCGCCACATACTTGCCGCTTGTGGGCGCTTGACGGCTATCCTGAACCACAACCCGGTAGGTGGCATGGCCCTTGCGGCCTAATCTTTGCATTCGAATACTCAACATACGATCCTAAATTCTACACCTTAGCTTCTCTGTTGTCAACTTGGAGCTTGTTCATAATTCTCTTTCGACACCAAAAGGGCAATTTTCGAACAGTCGCCTACTTAGTCTTCTTGCGATAATAGGACAAGGCTGCTTCGGCTGCCTTTTGCTGGCCGGCCTGTTTGCTGGGTCCCTGGCCCCGACCGCGGAGCTTGCCCGCTACGTAAACTCCGATATTAAACACCTTGTCGTGGTCAGGCCCATCTTCTTCTATCACTTTGTACGATGGAGTAGAGTTCTCAAGGCTTTGGGCAAGTTCCTGCAAATGACTCTTGGGGTCCATCCACGAGCCAGATTCTAGTATGTCGTTGAGCGTAGAGAGGATTGTCTTGTCTATAAATTGATAAGCAAGTTCGTAGCCTTGGTCGAGGTACAAAGCTCCCACCACGGCCTCGTAACAATTCGCCAGTATCTGGGCACGGGCCCGGGCGGTACCGCGCTTCTCGCCGCGACTTAGCCTAAGCAAGGGCTCAAACCCGAACTTATCAGCTGCTGCCCCAATACTCTCGGTACGCACAAGAGCGCTGCGCCAGTTTGTCAGCACGCCCTCTGCTTCGTTATATGTTTTATACAAATACTCGGTAACTGCCAGTTCCAGCACAGCGTCTCCCAGGAATTCTAGGCGCTCGTTATGGACATGTACCGTTTTTTTGTGTTCATTTACATACGACCTGTGAGTAAAAGCCGTAACCAAAAGCTCTAGATCACGAAACGCTACACCAAGAACGGACTCCGAGAACTCCTTGTACTTGCTAAAGTCCTGCATGCCGTATCTTTTTTAGTCCCAAGAGAATAATCTTACCAATGTCTTCGTATTCAATCTTGTCTAGAGCTTCCTTGGAACTGAACCAAGCAATTCCGTTCATCCAGTCTTCTGGCTGAAGTTTATCGGTATCACCCCGTGCGTGAACCAAGAATATTTCGGTGGTCATGAGTACTAAGCTGGTTGCCCGGCGGTAGCGAAAGTTTATCTTGCCAAGCCAGTTGAGCACTTTCATCTCTTGGAGACCAGTTTCTTCGCGAATCTCTCGCTCGGCAGTTTCTTTTGCCGTTTCTCCTTCTTCTATGTGCCCCTTAGGGATTGTCCAGCGGTCTTTGGCGTCTTGAATCAGCAAAATTTCAATGTCATTCGTCTTCTTATTCCGGCGGAATACCATACCGCCACTAGTAGGCTCGCGGACTACCTCGTTAATAGCTGGTTTGCGCCTTGGCAAAAACTTCTTAAAATTAGGTTTCGGTCTCTTCATTCGGATAATGCTACTTGTCTTTCGTCTTAGGTTTAGATGTAGTTTTGGGTTTAGGCTTGGTGTCCGGCTGGAGATCACGGAGCAAGGTACCTAGTACTCCGTTAACAAACTTTGATGAATTATCACCTCCAAAAGCCTTGGCCAGCTCTACCGCCTCGTTAATAACCACTTTTGGCGGAACAGCTTGCCCACTCATTAGCTCGTAAGCAGCTATCCTGAGAATCATGTGGTCAATGCGCGCAATCTGCGGCAGCGGCCACTCGGGAGCAATAGGTTGCAAGCGTTCGTCAAGACTTTTAGCCTCCTTTGACACTCCATATACGAGTTCTCTTATAAATTCTTTGTCGTCCAAGGCAGCCTTATAGCGGCCTATGTTGCGATTTAGAACTTCATCAAGAACTATTGTAGTGTCGCCGCACTCTCCTCTAAACGCTTCTTCGTAAAGAGTCTGCAAAGCAATAATGCGTCCAAGGTGTCGGTTCGATGCCATGCTGTTAAGTAATCCTTGTCATCCCTGCCGTCTAGTATATCGTACTCGGCAGGCGAAAATAGTTAAATGTTTAACTGCTGTCTGTTATGATACAGCTTTTTTCGCACCGCTCTCGCGATTAGTTGTGCGTACCTTTATTGGGCTCCGGGCATTGACGGCCCTCGCCAGCTTGATGACTAAGTGGCTTCTTCTGGTGCCAGTCCGGCGATGACTTGTTCGCTTCTTTGGTTTGCCCACTACGTATGTCCTCTCTCGCCACTTCTCTCAAGCGGCGATCTGCTTATATTGACGAATTGATCGAATTATACCCCATTACCAGCTTCTCTTCAAGGAGTAAGATTAAGCATCCTCATTGACAAACTTAACTCTTAGTGCTATAATGTTGTAATGTCAAGAGAATCTCGTGGAGTCCACCCAGATAGACACCAACCTCGTATAGCCCTAGAGGGTGGCGCACTGCAGCTTCCTCTCATGTCACGAGCGCAAGTAGCAGGTCTTGGCGTATTAACTGCAGTGGGCATTTGGGCAGCTATATATTTGCCGGGCGGCCCAAGCACAGAAAGAATCGTCTGCGATGAGCCAGATCAGCCGCTTATTGTGCCGGCGGGTCAAACGCCGTCGCAAGCAATTCAAAATCAAGTTGGTGGTCTTGACGGAAGCTGGAGCCAGCTTAACCAAGTTCCAGTCAGAGCATCCGATGGCGCCGTGGACACGCTCAAGTCTTACGGAGCAGGTGGCCCTCCTGCCGGTTCAAGCGTCCCTCTAGCTTGCGAGTAGGCTACTCTGCAACTACAAAATTTATTAGTTTTTTAGGTACGTAGATCTTTCTTCGTATCTCTTTTTGTGCCAGGTATGCACTGACGTGCGGGTCAGCCTGTGCGGCTGTAGCTACCTGCTCTTCTATAGCATCTGTTGGCACCTGGATGTTAGCTCGTACTTTGCCATTCACTTGGACCACAATCGTCATGCTATCTTTGACTAAGTACTCATCAGCATGTGCTGGCCAGCTGCTCACGTGGACAGAACCTGATTGTCCAATATCCTGCCAAAGCTCATCAGCAATATGAGGCACAAACGGTGCTAACAGCTGGATCAGACTTCTCAGCGTAAACTCCCATTCCTTGGCAGTAAAGCCCTCTTTTGCTTTTACTTTATAGAGTTCGTTTGTCATTTCCATCATGGCAGCTATAGCTGTGTTGAATTGCAGGCTCGCTAGATCTGAACTTACTTTCTTAATAGTCTTATGAGTAACGCGTAGTAGCTCCTGGTTGCTGCCCGTTGCCTTATCCAAAGCTTCCAAGTATTCTTGGGTGATTGTCCAGACCCTCTGCAGAAAGCGGTACATGCCGCCAATACTCTCTACGCTCCAAGGGGCTGCCTGGTTCCAAGGCGCAACAAACAGCTCCATCAAGCGGATAGCGTCTGCGCCGTAGCCTTGGTCGATTAAACTGCCAGGCTCGATAGTATTACCCTTGCTTTTACTCATCTTGAGTCCGTCTGGTGCCAGGATCATGCCATGGTTGCGAAGCTTGGCAAATGGCTCTTGAAATTCAACGAGCCCTTCGTCAAACATAACTTTTGTCCAAAAACGAGCATACAGAAGGTGCATCACAGCATGCTCGGCGCCGCCGATGTAATCGTCGACTGGCAGCCAGAACTTAGCTTTGTCTTCACTAAACGCCTCATGGTCATTGTGGGGATCTGCAAAACGTAGGAAGTACCAGCTGGAACAGGCAAAACCATCCATAGTATCTGTTTCACGCTCGGCAGGCTGGCCACAGATTGGGCAGGCGGTATTCACAAATTCTGGTATGCGAGCTAGTGGGCTGCGTCCGTCGCCGCTTGGTTCGTAGCTCTGAATTTCCGGCAATACGACAGGCAGCTGATCCTCAGGTACCGCCACGGCCCCGTGTTCAGAGCAATGAATAATTGGTATCGGTGCACCCCAGTAGCGTTGGCGGCTAATCAGCCAGTCACGCAGAGAGTAGCTGTGGGTTCGCTGGCCCATGCCCCGCTCCTGCATAATATCTTTCATCTTCTCGATAGCATCTTGAATATCCAGGCCATCGAGTTCGACTGAGTTAACCATCTTGCCAGCCTTTTCCTGAACTTGCGTGATCTCAGTTATAGGCGAACTATCGCCGTCTGGGCCAATTACTACTCTCTCAATAGGCAAGTTGAATTGCTTGGCAAATTCGAAGTCGCGCACATCATGGCCGGGCACGCCAACAACCGCACCAGTCCCAAAACCGGCCAGCACAAAATCCGACACCCAGACTGGCAACTTGCGCCCATTTAACGGGTTTGTGATGTAAAAACCGGTATCCACACCCGTTTTCAGGCGGCCTTCTTCTTTGCGCTCCAGCTCGCTCTTGCTTGTAGTCTTTTGGACGTAATGCTGCACGGCTTGCCAATGCGAAGGCCGGTCATTTGGCATGACTTCCTGGGCAATAACCTTTTGGATGAAAGGGTGTTCGGGCGCCAGCACAACAAACGTGGCTCCGAAGTTTGTATCAGGACGGGTGGTAAAGCAGGCTATAGGCTCGTCGGTGTCAACATTGGCGACCATGTAGTCTATGTTGATACCTGTCTTGTGGCCGATCCAATTACGCTGCATGGTCTTGATGGCATGCGACCAGTCAACGTCGTCTAGATCTTTCTCTAAACGATCAGCATATTCGGTAATCTTAAAGAACCACTGCTTGAGCATTTTCTTCTCCACGATGCTTCCGCAGCGCCAGCAAGCACCTGCCTCGACTTGCTCGTTGGCAAGAACTGTCTTATCGACTGGGCACCACCACTGGGGACTCTCTTTTTGGTAGGCCAGACCCCGCTTAAAAAGCAACAGAAAAAACCACTGAGTCCATTTGTAATACTTGGGGTCGGTACTATCAATCTCCCTTGACCAGTCGTAGCCAAAGCCCATCTGCATAAGCTGCTGTTTAAACTTGGACGTATTGTCGTCTATGGCTTGGCGGGGGCTAATTCCTGATTTTATAGCGTAGTTCTCGGCTGGCAAGCCAAAAGCGTCCCAGCCCATTGGATGCATAACGTTGTAGCCGCTCATCCGGGCATGCCGGCTAATAGCGTCGCCAATGGTGTAGTTGCGTACATGCCCTACATGCATAGCAGCACCACTGGGATATGGAAAGTACTCCAGTACGTAGCGTTTGGGTTTGGTTGGATCCTCGGACGCTTTGTGTAATCCTTCGTTTTCCCAGTACTTTTGCCACTTTGGCTCTATGTCTTTTGGATTGTAGCGTTTCATAGTCAATAAACTCCTGATTTGTCAGCGTAAACTGTGCGGGTTATTGGTTAAGTATAGAATAAAAAGCTCTTAGCGGGCGAGGAGAAATGAAGGATTGGCTATACGTAGTCTCATTAGCGCCAGTATAACACTTAGCGCATAGTAAATCTGCTAATAATGGTCGATAGCGTAATGGCCAAACAAGGCAAAAGCGCCACAATAGCAGGGTTCATGTCCCCTACTTGAAGCAGAATGAAGGCAAGCAAATAGGTACATAGAATGATCAATATTTGGATAGCGGTAGCGGTAGGGCCGGTCATTTTCTTCATAGATACAAATATAGCACGATTTAGAGCCTGCGGCGGCGTTTGCGGGCGTGTTCGACGGCAAAGTTAAGGCTATAGCGGAGCGGGTTGATTACCAGATCCTGAGCATGCAGGTACTCCACGTCGTCACCCCGGAAACCGCGCTTAAAGATCGATACCCCATAGAAACGATGTTTTGTTTGATCGGGTCGGGTCACCCCCCAAAAATTATAGCGCGTCATACCCCGTTTCTTTGCTTCCTTTATAGCCTGCCATTGTATGAGATAGGCGCCCGGTTCTTTCCGGCCAAGCTCGGTGCTGGCACCGTAATGATAGGCCGCTTCCTGGTTGTAAAATATGACGAAAGCCTGAGCAATTAAGGCTCCCTCGGCAGTATGCGCACTATAGAGCAGTGCTTTACCGGCATCGCTGAAAACTTCGAACTGTTTTTGCAGAAAATTCTTGCCATACGGCACAAAGCCATGGCGGGTAGCCGTCTGCAATTGAAGCTCGTAAAACTGCTCGATTGCGGCGGCATCTGTGGTTTGGCTAATTTTAATACCGCGCTTCTTGGCCTGCTTTAATTCGTAGCGAGTATTTTTGCGAAAATTAGCTTTTAACTCATCCTCCGTTTTCGTAATGTCTAGCTGCGAGGTAAGTTCGGCATGCAAATGCATTGGTGCGGAGCGCAGTCCAAGCTCCCGAAAAAGCTGCTTGCTTGCATCGTTCTGCTCAAGCTGCGGCCGCACACGTACAAAAACACACTTTTCTGCGGTGGCAATTTTCTTTACCTCACCCACTATAGCCCTGTTTAAGTGCTGGTCTTTCCAGTCAGTTATAGGGCCTGCTGGCACTGTCAGGTATCGTCCTCGGCGAGCCGGCTCGACAATCGACAGCATCACAGCCATCAAAGTATCGCCACGATAGAATCCGCTCCTATAGACAGGCCTGTCTAATTTCTTATACAACTCTCCCCAAAGCCATGACTGCAAAAAATTGGCTTCACTATGAGTAGCAAGGAAAGACTCCCATGTCGCGCTGTCCTCAATGGTTTTTACTGTAATTTCAGCCATTGGACCACCTTTCTGGCAAGATCTTCCGCCTGTACTTCGTTTATATTCAGATGAGTTGGTAAATTTACCATACGCGCAGCGACATATTCAGCATTAGGACAATCACCAGATACGTAATTGGTTTCTGTCATAAGTGCCGCGGGCGCTATTGGTGCGTCATACCAGCGATCGCCTATGTATATGTGTGTCTGTTTCAGGTATGCAATCAGCCCCGTTGGATTATCGACAAGCAACGGGAAACGTAGGTAAACTGCCTCCTCAGTATGTTTTAGCTGGACATTTACAGGAAGAGTCCTCCTATATATGGCCGCGATCTTCTGCCGGTGCGCTATTGTCTTGTTTAGGCAAGAGTAGGCGGCCAAGGCAGCTGCGCTATGCCAGGCGGGTAGCGTGCGCGCTGGCAAAGCTTGGCCGCTCATTGGACCGGGAAGCATACGTAAATTCTTGAGCGCCCGAAGCAGGAACTTGCCAACCATCATGGATGTCGTTACCCGTATAACCAGTGAGGTATACGGATATAGCCTGGTTGTGAACCTATGCCACCGAGCTGCTGGTACTCGTTTTATCTTCAGACCGGCCATAACAGCAGCACCGCCAGATACGGCATCTATCATTTTATCTTGGCTAAATGACAGGGCTGCTCCGTCGCCGACCGTTCCTGCTTCTTTGCCATGCGAATATGTAAGGCCTATAGAATGCGCCAGATCTTCAAGCAAAAATATATCGTGCGCGGTGCATAGCTTTCTGATCTGCTGAATGTCGCATGGCATACCAAGAGTATTCTGTATAACAACGGTCCTAATAGCTGGTTCTTTTTTTAGAGCAGACTCAAGTGTTTTTGCTGTAAAGTTAAGCTCACCGCGCTCTATGTCCAGGTAGTACGGCTTTAGCCCAGCGGCAACAATAGCTTGGTAGACTGCATAGCAGGTATATCCGTTTATTGCCACGAAGCCGTCTGTTCCAGCACTCTTCAAGATCACTGCTAGTGCCTCACGGCCTTTGTATGTTAGCTGGATGCTTTTGCCGTAGCGTTGCTGCAAGTACTTGGCGAGTTGATCTTTGGCGCTGGCATTGTTTGCCCCCAGCCTGTAGACCGCGCTGCCACGCACATAGTTCGATCCTAGTGAGTTAAATATGCTCATTACTTTTTCTCCAGAGCCTGCAAAATATGCTGCGTCACTTCTTTGGGGTGCGTCTTCATGGGAGCGTGCTTCGCCCCATAGACTATGTGGAGCGCGGAGCCCACGATTAAGCGCTTCATAGTTAGACCGTCTGCCAGAGGAGTCACCTTGTCCTCCGAGCCCCAAATGATAGTAGTAGGTGTCTTGATTTTGGAAAGATCAATCTTGGCGTCATAAGCTAGCATGTTCTGCATGGTACGTTTCATGTTCGGGGGCGCGTTATAGTAATCGCTGGCACCAATCAAGCGGTAGAAAATTTTGCGCACCAGTGGTATGTAGCCAAATACCTTGCCTAGGCGCGCCAGGCTGCTTAAAAATTTAAGCTTGGCTCTGCGCTTTTTTTCAAGATGCCCAACACCGGCACTATCTACGAGTATCAGCTTCTTAAACCTTTCAGGAAACACCAAAGAATACGCCAGCGCAATCCGGCCGCCATTAGAGTGTCCCACGATTATCGGATGCTTTTCGCCAGCAAGCTGCTCATCTAGCCAGGCTATATAGTCTTCTACCGTCCATTCTTTGTCGCTCTTGGCAGTCAGGCCAGGAACCTTTAGCAAAACGGGCTCGATACCGGCGTCTTTTAATAGCCTAGCGATGTCCTGCCAGTTCTGCAGCGTGTATGTCCAGCCATGAATAATATATAATCTCATCCCTACAGACCCCATTGGCTTCTTTTTTTGTCCCATATCAGTCCCCTCCGTGCCAGCTTAGCTTCATCCATGGGATCCGCTAAAAGCTTCTCCACTATCCCCTCCATATACCGAACGCCCTTGAAGAACAGGGTTTCGTGGCCACGAAGTTCTTTGAGCAAATAATCAAGTGCGTCCTTGGGCTCCTCAAACCATACAATCGTAGACCGCTTGCGCAGGCTTGCGCTAAGCCGTGGAACTGTATTTTTGATTATGCGGGGACCAACGCAAATAACCCGTTCTACGTGCACCCTATTTAAGACCTCGGCAATCTTTTTATGCTCCTCGTCTTCGTCGACGCCTTGCTCCAGCATGTCGCCGATAACCAGCCATTTTTGCTTGACAGGATAAGAGTCAAACAACTCCACCATGGTAGTCAGCGTCGCAATGTTTGAATTATTATAGGTGCTATCAATAATCGTGGTGTTTTTAATACCGTGGAATACGCTGCTGCGCCCAGGTGGCAGCTTAAAGTTCTTATAGGCAAAATCCGGATTTATATCCATATAGGCAAGCAGGCTGTCGACCATGGCAACCTGGTAATATGTTGCTTCAGGCATAAGTACCGAGAATGTATAGATTTCTTCGCGGAACTCAAACGTAGTACTCTGCTTGCCAAGTTTATAGGCGTCCATGTCTTGCTTCTTAATCATATGTACATCTGCACCGCTGCGCTTGCTCTCAGCAACCATTAAAGGATTATCTCCGTCTATCACCAGCAATTCCTTAGTAGCTTGGGCAAAATTGCCATACTCAGCGGCTACCAATTCTTCTCCAGTGGCTCCAGACCTATGCATAGCCTCGCCAAATTGCTGAACATGGGTGTGCAGAGAGCTTACCCAAAGCGTTATGTCCGGCTGTAATAGATTAGCTAGGAATTTCCCCTCGCCAGGACGATCAACATCTGCCTCGGCTACGTAGATGGCTTGAGAATACGGTTTTTGAAATGCCACGACCGGAGCTGCTAAGAATAACTTAAGCCACTCTTTTCTGGATTCTGTGACACCATGCAAGCCAAGAATGTCAAAACAGATACCAAACGCGCTATTAGCATGATGCGAGTAATGCACCCTGTCTCCAAGCTGCGCCTCAAGCAGGTGCAGCAAGGTAGTTTTGCCCGCCGAACCAGTGACAACGATAACTTTCGGCGACCAGCGACGAAGTTTGATGGCGGCAAAAAACCGGAAGTACCAGGCAACAATAAAATACAGGCGAGCCTTAATCTTTCGAATCATATGTATATTTTACAGTAAAAGTAGGAGTAGTCTCAGGAATGTGGTGGAGCACTGTAGGTTTAAGCCTACGTCCCAACTAGGTCAGGATGGGCTAACGCCCGTGCCCCACGCTAGCGTGCAGTCTAACAAAACCACTGCTGCTTGTAAACGCTAGAGGTCAGTTTGTACGCCGCGAGGCACAGCAGGGCTGCCGCCTGCTTCACTGAGCGATGGTATAGCACTGTTGAATATTGGCAGAATCTCTCCGTACAGCTCTAGCGCTGGGATAGCTCCTTCGGGCTTCGTGACATCGGCCTGGCCATACTGGAAGTTAATTTCATAGGTGCCCTTGGTTTTTTCTTTTTCCTCGTCCTGCTTGGTAGTTTTGCCAGCCATCTTGACTATGGTCTTAGAATCAGCGTCAACCCACAGCGTAATAGGCGTGATGTCGCCATCGGCTAAGTCATTGTTTTCTATGGAATCCTTGGAGGATTCACAGTTCTTGAGAGCCTTCACAAGCGATAGTTCCCCGAGGCCCTTGACGTACTCAGAGCCTTTATTATCATCAATTTCTATCTCGTACTTTATGGCGCTCTTGCCAGCGAGATCTTCCTTTGAACTACTTTTAATCGTAGCGAACGGCACGGCTTCGTACTGCTTGGTTAGGATGTCAACATCTCCCTTATTGAGCGTCCAGGGCGTTTCAAGCGCGCAGTCTAGCTCTGCTTGCTTCATGAGCGTTTGGTCAAACTCGATCCATCGATTTGAGATCTTTGCAGATACCTGATCTATCAAACCAGCCGACTCTGTTCCTAAATAGCCGCTAGCCAACGACTTGAGCGTACCAAGATCGCCTAGCTTTACATACCCCGTCTTGTCTACATAGCGAGTTTCAATCGGTAGCTTGACACCGCTTATTGTGGCGTCAAAGTTGCTTTCAAATGACTTATTGTCACTGTTTGCCTGCCCACTAATAGCTATTTGCGCCGCAAATTTATCGGTGCCAAGCGTCTCCACGGACACAGAGCCACTAAACTTAGTCTTTGTCTGCTGCGCGGTGTTAGCAATTGCGGCTTTTAGTACATTCTCTGGTTTACTTGGGACGTACACCCCAAAATAAGCACCAGCCCCAGCTGCGCCCAAGACAAGCAAGCCAGCTAGTATGGCTGCAAACAGTGCTACCTTTTTCTTTTTGTTAGAAGTTCCGATTGCGGGCGCAACTTGTGAGGGTGCGTCAGGCCGGAATGGATCTGTAGCCAAAGGATTATACGAGGCAGTCTGCGGCTGGAGGGAAGATACAACCGGAGCCGGAGGAGTCTGCGTTGTTGTAGGCGGACTATTGGTGGGATTCGGAGGAGGATTAACGGGATTCGGGTTACTTTGTTGTGGCTCCATGAGTGTGCTCCTAATCGATTATGTCAATGTATTAGGTAACAGTATATCAGGGCAAGCATAAGAGCAATAGAACCACGATAGGACGAGCCTTTACTGCCCGCTATCCAGGCGCTTCTGAAGCTCGTCTACGGATATCGTATCCGCGGGCTCGGCAATGGCTCGCTTTAAGTTCCTACCAAAGAAATATTCAACTCTCTCAGAGTCTGCGTAGCTGAGTTTTGTAAGCTGGCGGCTTAATATGTCGACTGTCGCGGTTATTTTAATTGGCGGAGAACCTGCGTAACTCTCTGGGTTGAGCTGTTCCTGGTTTCCGAGCCCGCTTATGCGCGCGTATTCCGCCAGTACTTTAACCAGTTTCTCTGGCTGAAGGTCAATTTCGTATTCATAGACAAGCCGGCCATCTTTCGTACTTCGGGTTGCTTTAGAATATTTGTAGACTTCTTCATTTTCTATAAAACCGAGCAGCTGCTGTCTTTGACTTCCGCTAAGATCACCCGCTGGCACAATTACAAAGATCGCTTCATCCAGGAAGCTCACACCGCGCTCAGCACTTTTCTCTCTCTTGCCCCAAGTTCCTAGCAGCTTTTCGATACTCCTGGCGGTATCAGCCTGCGACGGCGCATCAACTGCTACGTATCGCACGTAATCGGCTTGTTTCGTGCCTATAGTCTCGGTAGTAACAGAGTTAGAGCCACCTGTTTGATCTGCCTGTGTCAATTTTGACTTTGTATGAGCAGCCACTTCAGGGCCGAATGACACTAGTACTTGCTGGTCAACACTTCCCTGCGAGCTATCCTGGCTAATACGCCGCTGGGCGCTCGACGAGCTAAGACTGCGAGACAACATATCATTAAATACTTGCTGTGGATCAGACGATACGGTTTTCCACCACAGAGCGCCGCTGCCTACAAGCAGCAATACGGACAGTAGCACAGCCAAAGCTATAAACTGGCGAAAACTAATACTAAAATAAGCGTTGGCATAAAATCGCTCAGCCTGAGAGCTTGCAGTAGTAGTTGTTACTGAAGCGCCTTTGACGCCCACTGCCTTTTTTGATGATCCTGTATTTTTAACCATAATCTCCCCTGGGTGTTATTAAGCTCTAGTATATCAAACTGTCGAATAGTTGTGGTGGAGCATATCGGATTCGAACCGATGACCTCTTCCATGCCATGGAAGCGCGCTAGCCAACTGCGCCAATGCCCCGTGCGGTAATTCATGCAAAATTGTAACATAAAACACCTCTGGACTATAGAGGTGTTATCGTGCGCGCCCACCGAGCGGCGGTGTTTGTTTTGGTATGTTTTTATTTTTACCTGCGCCGCTATGCGCACGATCTACCTTAAGCATAATATACTTTAACAATCAGTCAAAGTAGGCTTGCTACCTCTTGCCTTCCCACTCGGCATAAAACTCTTCTAGGTATTGCTCCATATACGCATGTCGGTGCTCCGCCATTGCTTTTGCTGTTTTGGTGTACATTCGATCTTTCAGGAGAAGCAACTTTTCGTAAAAATGGGTGATCGAGGAGGAATCCATTTTTTTATAGTTCTCGAACGAGTCGTGTAAAACGGGTTTCTGATCTGGGTCGTACATAGTGCTCCCAATCGATCCCGCAAAAGAAAAGCAGCGGGCAATGCCGATAGCGCCGATAGCGTCCAACTTGTCGGCATCGTGAACAATTTTACCTTCCAGTGTCTTCATGCTGGAAGCCACCCCTGCCCCTTTGAAAGAAATAGTCCGGATAATATCCTCAGTTGCTAGGATTGTCCGTTCTTCCGCACCAATGCTCTGCAGCCAGTCGCGCGCAGCTTTTGGCCCGGCTTCCATGCTGCCATCATGGAACTTCCAATCGGCAATATCATGCAGCAAAGCCCCTAGTTCCACGATCAGCATATCGGCGTCTTTCTCTTGCTTGGCGATATGCTTGCTGAGCTGCCAAACGCGGTACATGTGCCACCAGTCGTGGCCACTGCGCTCATCTGTAAATTTTTCTTTAATAAACTGCTCTGTTTTGGTTATAAGGTTTTCTGCGCTCATTTACTTAAGCATCTCCAGCAGGTCTTTTTCGCCGATTACCGTGGTACCGAATTTACGAGCTTTTTCCAGCTTGCTCGCTCCCACATTCGCCCCCGTAACAAGATAGTCCGTGTCCTTGCCGGTGCTGCTTTGGAAGGTTCCTCCAAGCGAGCGAATCTTGTCAGCGGCTTGGTCGCGGCTCAAAGACTCAAGCGAGCCAGTAATGACGAACCGTTTGCCCGCCAACTTGCCCCCGACACTTTTTACATCCTCAGGCCAGACGCCGTTTTTACGGAATTTTGCGAGCAATGCCTGATTGGACTCCTCGTCAAACCATAGTAAAACTGATTCCGCTACTATCTCGCCCACACCCTCTACTTCCCTCAAATCTTCCAAACTGGCCGTGCCAACACTATCAAGTTTTTTGAATTTATTAGCCAAATCAATGGCTGTCTGGGTACCGACATGACGAATTCCTAAACCATATATAAATCGCGCCAGGGCCGGATGCTTGCTGTCGGTAATGGCATGTATAAGATTATCGGCAGACAACTCAGCAAAGCGTTCCAGGCCCAATACCTGCTCCTTGTTGAGCGTGTATAAGTCTGCCAAATCACCCACTAAGCCAGCGTCTACCAGGGCGGCTACGTTTTTCTCGCCCAGCGTGTCGATATCGAGCGCTCCTTTGCTGGCGTAGTGGATCAAAGCCTGCTTGAGAAGCAGTTTGGAGGTTGCGCCTTTTATACGGTATACGGCTTCGCCGGCAGGGCGCACAAACTCAAGGTCGGGGTATTGGCGTTTCAGCTCGCTCTCCATACTAAACCGAGGCGCGCCCGGCAGCCGCAGCTCGACAAGGACTTTCTGAACCTGGGGAATAATATCCCCAGCTTTGTAGATGATTACTGTGTCGCCTTTGCGAATATCTTTGCGCTCTATCTCGTCAGCATTGTGCAAGCTCGCGTGCTGGACGGTAGATCCAGCCACCACCACCGGATCCATAACGGCAACGGGCGTTGCTGCCCCCGTTCTGCCAATACTGATCACAATATCCCGCACAATAGTCGTAGCTTCTTCTGCGGGATACTTGTATGCTACTGCCGCTCGGGGCGCCTTGCCAACCACGCCAAGTTCTTGATATATGTTCCTGTCATTCACCTTGACGACAAGTCCATCCGTATTAAAAGGCAGCTCGTGGCGCTTTTCTTCCCACTCTTCTGCAAATACCATTACGTCTTCAATGCCAGGTTTAGTGGTAGCCTGTATATTGGCTTTAAAGCCAAGCTCGCGCAGATAGGCGTATGCCTGCATATGTGTCTTGATAAGCACAGGAGATTGGGTAATGTCGTAAGCGTGGAAACGCAGCGGCCGGGCCGCCACTAAACTCGGATCAAGCTGCCTGATCGTACCTGCAGCCAGATTACGCGGGTTTGCAAACAGCGGCAGTCCTGCAGCTGCCCGCTCCGCATTAAGCGCAGAAAAGTCGTCTTTATACATCACGATCTCTCCACGCACTTCAACTATACCTTTATCGGCACCCCGCAGCCGAAGTGGTACAGAATCAATCGTACGTACATTGGCCGTCACCTCTTCGCCCATCAGCCCGTCCCCGCGTGTTATGGCCCGAACTAGCAGTCCGTTTTCGTAAATTAAAGCCGAAGCTAAGCCATCCATCTTTATGTCCACAAAGTAATCCAGCTTGCTGGTTACGAGCTTCTGTATGCGCAGCTCCCAAGAACGTAGTTCTTCCTCATTAAAGACATCGTTTAGGCTAAGCATGCGCCTCGAATGAGCCACAGAACGGAAGGCCGGACTGATGGCTCCTGCTATGCGCTGCGTAGGACTATCGGCTGTTATTAGGTCTGGAAACTGTTGTTCAAGCAATGTAAGTTCGTGCTTGAGGCTATCGGCAGCTCCTTCGCTCATAACCGAGACATCAAGTACGTGATAGTTATACCTGTAGTCGTTTATAAGATCCCGCAGCGCGGCTATACGTGCAACGGCCTTCTCTTTGTCTAGCGGCTTCATAATAATGCTCGGTATAGATTGTACAAGTAGGCATGGAAGACCACCAGACTCAGTGCGCTTGTCAGATAAAATACCGTTTCTACCATCCCCGGCACAAACAAGATAAGCGGGAATATGAACACCACGCTCATGAGGAATAGAATTACCGGCAAGAATATCAGCCTCAGCAGCACGGCAAGGCGCCTATGGAGCACCAGCTCGCGGGCCGAGCGCAAGGCTACAAGCGGTGTCATGTTGGGCAGCGTTACGATATACAGTGCAAAAATCGAAGAGATAATCATGTAGAGCGACAGCACAAAGAATGCGGCATACAAAAGGGCCCATATTGCTTTCTCAAGCACTGATACAGCCAGCCCATTTTCGATCACTGTAGAAAATAGGAAGTTCCCAAGAAGCAACGGTATAAGCTGAAGCCCGATAACCAGCAGCACCAGAATGAATGGCACAAACGGATACATCCCTTGGTAGAATGGCTGCCTAAAATTTACACGCTCACCAGCCAGCAGTTGGCGGCACGCCCAGATGATCGCCAAGCTCGTTATGAGCACGATGAATACCTGGTAGACTCCCGCGCTCTCTCCGACATTAACTCCCGAGGAGCTGACAACATAGTTATAAAGTGCCACAGAAGTGTCAACCTTCGTAGCTTCGGCACCCAAGCTTGCTTCAAACTCGTCCTTAACGTTCACGAAGTCCAGTGTACCCCCGAGACCACGAACCATTATCATGCTTAGCAGAGAGTAAACCACCAAAATAAAGGCAAACAGAGGGCCGTTCCTGCGTAGCAAGCGCATCGTTTGGGTCAGAATCTTGAGAGGTCCAATGATTGGCCGGTGCTGTTTTGGAAGGTTTTTTGTGAGTTGTAGGGTGCGGTGTTTGCGCTGCTTTAGCACACGGATTTTTTTGGCGGCGTTTGTCTGAGCTCTTACTTTATCTGGTTTAGGTTTCGTTGGTTTTTTGTTTGTAGCCATAGAGACGCAGTCTTACTCATGAGCACCCATAGCTCGGAGGATGCGTACGCGCTCTTCAACGGGCGGATGGGTACTAAACAGTTTCATCATCGAGTTTTTGCTGAGCGGATTGGCAAAAAATAAGTGCGCGGTAGAGGTATTGGGTTTTTTAAGTGCGCTGCCATACTGGCCTATCTTCTCTAGAGCGCTGGCCAGTCCTTCCGGATGACGCGTGGTGAGCGCACCAGTTGCGTCTGCCAGATACTCACGGCGGCGGGATATTGCCAGCTGTATCATGCTGGCCGCCATAGGGGCGACCACGATTGCCGCTATAGCTAGTATCAATACATACGGACTACGGTTATCGTTGTTCCCAAACCATGTCAGATGCAAAATAATATCTGCTAGTATCGACACGACAGCCACGAGGGCAAAGGCATACATAGAAACCCGAATATCATAATTTTTTACATGGCCTAGCTCATGCGCCATAACTCCCTCTAACTCCGTATCTGTCATGATGTCTAGCAAGCCGGTTGTAGCAGCAACTGCAGCGTGTTTGGGATCGCGGCCAGTTGCAAAGGCATTGGGGGCAGGATCGTCCATCAAATAAACTTTTGGCATAGGCATGCCCTCGGTGATAGCTAGATTTTCCACAATCCGGTAAAGTCTCGGATTGTCTTTCTTTTCAATTTCTTTTGCGCCGTTCACAGCCAGAGCCATCTTCGAGCCTGCCAGGTACGTGATAAAGGCGTACAGCAAGCCCCCAGCCAGCACAAAGGGCGTGATGATCGGGTGGCCCACATACTCGGCAACCAGCCAGCCCAAGCCCGCGATTATCAGAATAAAGGACAGGAAGATATAGAATGTTTTGCGCTTATTTGCGGCAATGTTGGAATACATGGGGGCTTTTGTTAAAACTTAACTTCTGTAGGCTTGCTGACGGCTTCTGTTTCGGTTTCGCCAACCTCAAAGAACTCGCGCTCTTTAAAGCCTAGCGGGCCAGCAAACAGGATGTTTGGAAATGTCTTGATCTTGATGTTTAGATCGCGGGCCGAGCCGTTGTAGAAGCGGCGGGCTGCCTGGATCTTATCCTCGGTGTCAACAAGTTCGTCTTGGAGAGCTTTAAAGTTTTCGTTTGCTTTTAGATCAGGGTACGCTTCGGCAACAGCGAACAGGCTTTTTAGCGCTCCCGTAAACATGTTCTCAGCTTCGGCTTTTGCCTTTGGATCCTGCGCGTTCATAGCATTGGATCGAGCTTCTGTAACATCCTGGAAAACAGTCTTCTCGTGCTTAGCGTAGCCCTTGACCGTCTCGATCAGATTCGGGATTAGGTCATAGCGTCTTTTTAGCTGGACTGTGATATCGCTCCAGGCTTCGTCAACCCGGACTTTGCTTTGTACTAAACTGTTGTAGATAACAATAATGCTGACTATCAGTACACCCAGAACTCCTAGAATGATCCATGTCATATCGGTCGTAACTCCTGTTATTTATGTAATCTTATTATAGCAGACATTATAGAGGTACCCGCAAAATAAATATTGATAAGTTTGTAACTAATTCCGATGTGGTGGGCGAGGTGGGACTTGAACCCACAAGGCTTATTCAGCCAACAGATTTTAAGTCTGTCGCGTATACCAATTCCGCCACTCGCCCTGGAGGCGCGTACGGGTAACGCTCCCGTCTACTAGGTTTTGCAGACCTATGCCTAACTTCTCGGCCAACGCGCCAACTCTAGCATATTCTAACAGAAAAAAACCTTCCAAGAAGCAAGCCGTTTGTAAAGTTTAGCTATACCGCTGTACAGTTATTTATGGCACACGTCAGCTTCCGGCTATTGGCGACTCAAAGATGCCGATAGCCAGTTCCATCCAAATCTTGTGCTTAAAAGAGTCCCGGGATGCTCATTTAAGATTTAGTTCCAGGAATTCGGTATACGATTCTCCGGCATTAATCTGCACGGCGTTATCACGAAATATTTTATTCGCACGCTCTCTTGCTATATTAGTTGATTGCCAATCACTAAATTCCTCCGCGGAATATTGTCTTTGGCTATACAAAATATGGGCGGCAGCCTTCCTCACCTTTTCATTAGGATGATTAAGCAATCCGGCAGTTGCAGGAACAGCATCTTCCGATAGATTGCCCATGTAGTAAATATCGAGTTTGCCTACATCATTCAACCGATTTATATTTTGGCGGGCAATAAAGCTGTCAATATTAATAAGGTTGATAAGCACGAAAAAGCTTATGGCACTTAGGAATAATTGGAACACAAACAGGTTTTCGGTCTGTTTTCTCAATATATGAACAAAAAGCAAAATGAAGGCAACGGCCAGCCATAATATGAAAAGATGGCTGAGTAACCTAAGGGTCGTGAAACCATAAGCTTCTTCATATAAGTTCAGCCTGTTGTGAGCCGAAAGCATAATGACCATTACTTCTGCTATTAATATTCCGCTCAGCCATTTAAAGGTCGCGGCCTGCAAGAGGGTCCGGAATTTGCTAGATCTTTTGATAGTCCATATAAGTAATAAGGATATCGCCGCGACCACTATCAGCTCAAAAAAGCCCTTGCGGGCATACTCGGCATACGTATAGCCAGTAGATGTAATCTGGTCTGAGCCTCCAAAGAGATAAGCCAGCTGGATCATTACAAAAACGAAAAACAGTAAGCTTACGGAGCCAAGGATGATTGACGATTCTGTCGTCCCTAGATTAAACTTTTTGCGCTCACCCGTGGGAGCAGTTTCAGGTTTAGAACTCGGCATAAAAATTAAAGCATATGCGCCGACAAATAGACTCGTCACCAAACCGATGAGTCCCCATCTAAAAATTGTCTCAGGGGCAACATTAAGATCAAATAGCGAGTCGATATATTTCTTAAAGACTAAATCAGCCGACGATAAAAGCAATAAAAAGACAATAAAAATTGGCAGACTCAGAAGAAGCCCGCGCACAATTGGAGCGTACGAAGATTTTATTGCGCTATTGTTCCGGTTATTCATGGCTCTCTGCAAAACCTGAAAGAATTCACCCAAGATACGCAGGGGTACACGACCTACCAGGCTAAAATACTGCGCAACCTTAAGTTCACTTAGTTTGATGGTGGGCTGATTAGCCAAGCGAGCCACTAGTATCAATAAGTAAAGTATCAGCACAATATTGATAAAAGCCAAAAACGCATTTGCTCTGACGAACACCATTAAAGAAAAGAATAATATAACAGGGGCCAACCAATAGAGAGATCTGTTAAGGGACTGTCTAAATACTCGAGCTAAATAGAAGGTGAGAACAAGAATCGAGGAAGTGTATATAATTACCGAAATACCAGGGACCTTACCATAAAACATCCAATCGAATCCCAGTCCTAGCAAGAGTGAGGCGAGTACGATGGGTATAATTTTACGCTTCATACATTTCCCTAATGACTTATCCTTTTAAGTACTTATCGTCACTTTTATATTCTAATACGTCTCCAGGTTGGCAGTCTAAGGCTTTACATACTGCTTCAAGCGTCGATAAACGGACCGCTTTGGCCTTGCCGTTTTTCAGGATTGATAAGTTAGCCATGGTGATGCCGACTTTCTCCGTCAGTTCCGTGACGCTCATTTTGCGCTTGGCCAGCATCACATCGATATTAATTATAATTGCCATTCTTTTAGCCTCAGACTGTTAGATCATTCTCTTTTTTGATATCCATAGCATTTTGCAGCAGCTTCTGAAGTACGCCAGCAAAGGTTGCAATCACAAATGAAGCGCCGATAATTACAAATCCGATAAGCGCAACTCCTGGGGCGTCGTCCCTATCTGCCGCATAAAATACATATGGCTGCCCAGCCGCAAACAACGCACTGATTATAAATGCACAATATTTTATGTTCTTAAGCGCCTTAACCGATAATTTAGAAAAGGCTTTGTCCTGATCTATATAGTCCAGTAGCTTAAAAGCTTGGTACAAAGCAAAGAAGAATGGAACGGCCGGTACATATAGACCACCCAGAATTAGTGCATAATAACCCGTATTGTCTGAATATATTCCCGCCGGTAACGCAAAGATGCACAAGGCCAGCACTATAAGCCCAATCAAGACAACGACTCCTCTCAAGATATGTGTCGATCCTTGCTTCATTAAAGGTATCCGTCTTTTCATTGCTATTCTATTTTTAGCACAAAATATATTGTTAAACAATATATTTTTGCTTTTTCTCAGCAAAAGCCTTCTAAAATAACCGCTGTCCGTACAGATAATGCCAATAAAACACGTTTAGCTGATACGCTGAAGTTAAATATTTGTAGGAGCGCAACATTGCAATTCTTACTATCGAATGTTTTAAATTATTTTTTCAATATATTCACTATGCACATCGTTTTTGGGCTGCCTGAAGTCCGCGTACTGCAAAGAAGATGGCGTAAAACAGAGGATCATATAATCACCTCTATGAACCTTGATCACTGGTGGAACCCACTGAAAATCGCCGCGGGGCTTCACGCTAGCAAGTTTTTTAAAAATAACGTCCATATAATCCTTGGCGTCGACGCGCGAAATAGTACCCGATGCCTGAACCTCCACCTGCTTTTCTTCGTCTGCAATGGTTAATGCTGCAAGAGGATTAACCTCTATATTCTTATACTTCAAAGTGTCTGCGCGAGTCATGAAATAAAACTTTAGGTCATCGTCAGCGGCAAAAATAATTGCCGAACCCCATGGCTCACCACGTTCGGATACAGTGGATAATATCCCCATATGGTAGTGTTTTATAAATTCCTGTACTTTGGAAAAATCTTTGCTCATACCTTCAGCTTAGCATGAATGACCAGGTTAGTCCGTAGCGTCAGGCGATGTATGTCTGACCCAATTAGGTCTAATGTGGCGGGCTTCCCTGCTATGCTTGTTGTATGAGTTCTTTACTTACCGCCAATAATCTAACTAAGGATTTTGGAGATAAAAAAGGCGTCTTCGGAGTTAATATTTCTCTACAGCCTGGTGAAATCGTAGGTTTTGTTGGACCCAATGGAGCTGGTAAGAGCACAGCTATTAGCATGTTGTGCGGCAATATCTATCCGGACAAAGGCGACATACGAATATTCGATAACGCTGTAACAGCTGACACTATCTATAAAATTATGCCAAGAATAGGCGTACTGCTTTCCGAACCAGCCATAGAGCTACAGATCACTCCTAAGCAAGCTTTTATGGAATCCGAGGCATTACTCGGCAAAAACACGAGCTGGAAAGAGCTAAGCCAAAATCTTAAATTAGATATACATAAGCCGATCGGTAAGCTAAGCCTGGGCAACAAAAAGAAGGTAGGAATTATACTCGCGCTGATGCATGCACCAGAGCTGGTTTTCGTGGACGAACCGACCAGCGGCATCGACCCTATAATAGTTAGCAAATTTAGCTCTTTGCTCCGCGATGTAGCGGCGAGAGGCGGCGCGATTTTGCTCTCTTCGCACGACCTTAGTGAGATACAGGAGGTATGTCACAGAGTTATCATGATAAAAGAAGGCGAGGTACTGCTTGATAAACCTATCAATTCCCTGATTAAAGAAGCAAAGCGCAAATTCACAATCAACAACCCAGACAAAAAATTACATGATCAGTTAATTAAGAATTACGGCATAGATTTAGCAGAAACTAGTATTGGACTGACCCTTCAAACCCAAGATTATGAAAAAGTTATAGACCTGCTCGTTAAGCACGAGTGCTATGACTTTCTCGTAGAGAATCCAAGCCTTGAAGAAATGTTTGCGGAGTACTATATATGAAACAACGACACCTCAGTTTTATGACTCAGCAGTTAGGACGTAACCGCAAGTCAATTTTGTCGTGGTCTATAATTTGGACATTGTTAGGCTTGCTGTTCGCTGCGGTATTTAAAACTATGAGCGCTACGGCCGAGCAAAGCGCTCGCATCTACGAGGCGCTGCCTCCTGCGGTATTGAAAGCAGTAAATATTTCAACCGACTACCTTACAAAACCCGAGAACTTTCTGTCAGGTCAGTTCCTAACGATATACCTGCTTGCCGGCAGCATTTTTGCCGTAATTTTAGGAGTCAATGCAATCGGCGGGAAAGTGCACGACAAAACTATTCTAAATTATGTAACAAAGAGACTATCTCGCATGTCCATATTCTTATTACAGGCGGCCGTAATATTGGTTACTTTGATGGTAATGAATTTGGTCGTGGGCATTACGCTGCTAATTTCATTCAATTTATTTAGCGGATCAGAGCCGTCACTATCTTATATGGTTTCAACTTTTATTGGTGCGGCCACTGTGTTCATTACCTTCGCGGCAATAGGCTTGATTGCTGGTGTAAAAATGGAGAAGTCGCACGCCCTAGCATTTGGTAGTGCAATTGCAATTATAAGCTTCTTCGTAAATGGCCTCGGCGCCCTTGCTGGCGTCCCTGCCTGGTTACAAAAGTGCTCGTTGTATTACTATTTCGACACTACGCATTTACGTGATTTTTATTCATTGGACGCCCGCATTTTTGTGCTTATCGGGTTGTCATTGCTGCTGATAATTGCCGGCGCTTTTATTTTCCGTAGAAAAAATTTATATCTATAGCAATAATTATTGCCAGAAAGCCGGGTTAACTCAGCTCCACAAGTAATTTTGTGGCGCGTTTTACTACCGCATTCGACTTATGCCGGCATTGAATTTCCAGTAGTCTGCGGAGCTCAGATTTCGACACCGATCCATCTCGTACAAATTGCGCCAGGGTTTTCATCGAATTAGTTGCTACTATCCAGTCGACTTGGTGTGATGCTAATCGCTCTTTAAGCCAGCCGATAGCAACCTTTTTTTGGCTCACCGTTAAGGTAACTTCCCTATATATCTCTGCGATATGCCACTGAATAGAGGGCTGGTCGCTAGAAGCTAGATCTTTAGCAATCCGATCTATATAAGGCTCTATCCAATCAGGGTGAACCCGGGCAATCTTTTCTACACTGTCAATTGCCCGCATTCGTATCCAAGCATCTTCGTTAAACAAGCATTTATATAGCTCTTCTAATCGGTGCTTGTCGCGCAACACTAGATCAACCACTTCGCCAGCCCTTCTGAGAGAATTTGCTTTGCCGCCAACAGCTAGCATTGCTGCAAAAGATTCTTGCATGGCTATATTATAGCCGAACGTTTAGCGACCCCCGTAGCTGCAATAATAGAGATGAGATTGCTAAATGGAGGATACTCCTATCCGCGCCCTATCAATACTTACTAGGTTAAGAGACAAGGATTACACTTGGCTAGGTTAAAGGTCTTTAACCTTCAACTACCACTTCAAATCCTCCGTATGCCATCTTCTTCATATCAGTAGGCATTTCAAAATCAGTTTGATCCTTATATAACTCTTCCATCTCTTCCATCACCTTTTTATTTACCTCATCGCGGTGTTCCTTGGATTCAAAAACAATAAAAGAGAACCATACATCGTCTCCGTCTCTAGCACCAGCCATCTCTTTAAAAGCTCGTGATTTTAGGTCTCCCATTTCTTGCTGCTTAAGATCGTCACCTTTGCATTCAAAGTATTCTAGCGCACCATGGCGCATCCAGGAATCTCGCCCTTCTTCTGCCATTTTTCTATACTCTTCTGCTTTTCCTTTTGGTACGACTAATACAAAACCATCAACATATTTAGACATTTTATCTACTCCTCTTTTTAAAGTTGTATCCTTTATAATATTAGCACTTAAGGTAAAACAAATAGGACGCCGAAGCGTCCTATGATTAACATTTGGTGCAGCACTGTTAACGAATGCGTAACTCTAATACTGCATTGTGCGTAGAAGCTAAGCAGTCTTTTTTCTGGCGCGCCTCTTTTTTCTCCACTTTTTATATTGATCGGCCGTTTGCTCGGCCTCTTCTTTAATAAGTTTATCTGATGTCCCGATATCGCCTTCCGCTTTAGCAAGTACCTGTTTTAGTAATATATCTTCTGCTTCGTTTATTTCTTTCCTATGTGAAAGCACTAATTCATTTAGTTCAGTATCCCAGCCAAGGTCTTGCAATACTCTTATTTGCCACCATAGTTCATTGTTTTTTTCAGCATCTTCGTATGCTAATAAATAGAGCTCTTTGATGAGCTCATCTTCAACGATTTCGCGTAAGTAAAAAGCCGCAGTGAAGTTATTGCCAGTGTCTAATGAATTTATTATGCCCTGAAGATACTCAACTATTGCCTCACGCTTTCTGCCGAGCTTCTTCAGTAACCTAGCCCTAGCAGTCCAATCATAATTCTTATTTCTCCTTAGGGCTCTTTTTATAACAGCTTGAGGAATTAGATCAGACCTTCCTTGCAGAGTACGTAAGTATGTTACCGTCGAGTCGTCAGGATCTTCTTTAATCGCAATCTCGATGTATTTATCTCTTAGCTCCTCATTCCCAATGGAATCATAGTGTATTGCCAATAACATCCATTCTTCTTTTTCGCGGTAAATTTCGGCAAGCGATGCTGATATTTCTAAATTTTGCGCATCAGACTTACTTCTGTCAGGCTCGGAAGTTACACTTGTACGATTTCTAGCTACTATTTGCTCCCAATCATCCCGATATAACCTAACTTGATCAGAATCTAGTTTTCGCCCAAAGCCACCACGAATTTGTGTTAGTTCATGGTCATCAAGGCATAAAACTGATAAATTGGTGAGTACATTATTAGCAGGGTTGTCGTCAATGTGATGTATCTGTACAGGTTTACCTGGCTTACGACAAACGCAACATGTTCTGTCGGCTGAAAACATTACCTGAGCCGCTTTAGCACTGGGTATTCTTATCCGTTGTTTCTTCTCCGCCATGTAGCTAACTATATAAATTTAGCGGAAGTATAACAAATATATAATTGCTCCAAAGGTTGAAACCAATGCTTTTATCAATAAAAAGGCAGTTTTTGTCTTGTGAGGTCTACTTCAACGGATGCAAGTTGAAATCGTACGTCCGATCAATAAGCAAAAAGCTCCCGATCAAGGGAGCTTTTTTAGGTGTCATCTTGGTGCAGCATTATTCGTGAAAGTGTAACTATTCTCAGAGGTACAGGGTGAAGTTTGAGCCTAAGTATGCTGAGCAATATTTATGAAGCTATAACCACCAGATGTAAAATAGCAACATGAACTTTGATGTGATTGGATTACACCCAGATAACGTGCTTAAAATAGCACTTAGCATATTTGATAACAAGGAAACGATTGACGATAAGGTTAAAGTACTACTGAATAACCGACCTATTAAAAACCTTAACTCGATTGATCTTCCTGCAAATTTTAAAAGTGGTAAGACTATAGATTTAAATTTGAGTGAGTTATTAGGAATAGGCTGCGTTGCCTCTTACTACGGCTGGGTTAGTGAGCAAGCTGGCACTGACAATACTTATCAAGCTATAGTCGGCGTAGAGGACACCACTAAGCAACAAATTGAGGCCTTATTATCTGATGGTGCAGTGTGGCACGACCAAGCGCATGCAAAAATGATTGCACAGCAGGTCATGACGCAGGGTTTCTACCCTAAAAAACCCATAACTAATGATGGTGTTGTAGCGGTCATAAAGAAGAAAATTGAACAACGTGATAGTTACCCAGATAACTGCATGCTAATTGTGAACGCTTTTGGCGATGAAATCACTATTGATAGGTCAAAAATTTATAATGACATAATGGATCTAGCCAGTTCATTCACTGATGTATACCTTGTTGTTTACAATCTACCCTCATTAACACTGGCAAATGTTAGCTATATAAGCGAGCCGAGCGCGTCCGGCCTTACTATTGAGCTTAAGCGACATGAATATACTGATGAATGGAGATTTAATAAAGTAGATAGACGTCCGACACAAAAATAGTGCCGTCTTAAACCAACGCAGCAGCTACTTGTTGTAAATCCTTGGCCGGTATTTTATTCAGCTCCATTAGCCTTCCAAGTTCGACGCCCGCCCCTTGAACTTTCATCTGAGATGGATTAACATCCGTAACACCTAAAAGCGTGTCATTTGGAATATTTACGATTCCATAATTATGCATTTCCATAACCTCATGCAAGATTGAAGCAAGGTGTTGAGTTATAGCATTGCCTGCACCACGGTAATCAGTGGTTCGGAGACTCGATTTAATGTCCGTCCCAGCAAATATTGCTATTAGGCAAAGCTGCCTATAGCTAAGGTTATTTGCAAGCTTGAGCAGGAAGTTTGCTCTGGCCTTATCGAAGTCACTTTCAAATGCGATGTTGGCCATCAAATTCGCATAGTATGGAATCTTGCGTTCTTCATACTCTTGTTGGGCATGAAGCAAAATGCCCTCCCATATCTCCTGCGCATCTGCTCTTCCATCATTATTCTTATCGCGGAAAAATTCATCATTTGGAGTTTTTCCTTCCACTATTCTCTGCTCGATCGTTTGTTTTGCGTATAGAAGTGTCGCGCCTACACGAGCCTTCTGTCTGGGTGAAAGAAGTCTTTTAGAGAACTCCGTTATGAGCGGAGATGCTGCGCCACCAATAATCGCGCCTACCGGTCCCGCAATTGCAAAACCCACGAATGCCCCACTACTACTGCCTATAAGCTCCGAGCCCAACCTCAGCAGGTCATTTTCTTTTTTACTCGGAGTATTATCCATACCAATATGATAACAGTCAGGAATAGAGGATGGCGACTATTTAGTCGCAACTGCTTTTTATGCAGACAAAAGTCAAGCAAATGACTTTAAGGGCTACTGGTATGGTTGGCAGGTAGGTGAAAGAGGATTAGTCTGGACTCCTCTTGGATTTAGTGAGTCAAAAATTAAAAAACCCATTGGCTCCACGTTTACCGAGATTAAAGTCTATAAATACGAGCAAAAAGATGGAAACGTAAATCCCTCCAATACGAGCGCCACTTGGGCGCCTCATTAGGTTGTAACCTTCATCTCAATCAAGAAAATGTCATATTTTGTCTTGTGAGGTCTACTTCACCGGACGTAAGTTGAAACCGTCCATCCGATTAATAAACAAAAAACTCCCGAACCAGCGAGCATTTCTAGATGTCATCTTGGTGCAAAATAGTAAACGCATTTCAAACCGTTAATCCCAAGTGTCGTGGGCGAATATAAATTATGGGAGTTAGTCCAACAATTTAACATTGAAGGAGATTTAATCCCATAGCGCTACTGAATTATACTGGCCTACCTCACACCACCAATTAGGAGCATCTCTTTTTGGTTACTATCGATGCTACTCTTGAAACTACCATCAGGATTTCTTATTTCCAGCTTGTATTTAGGATTTCTCTTGCTGGCCTCATTAGACACAACGAATGAGCCGTCAGGTAAGCTGCCCATTAAACGGTAAACTTCAGAACCATCACTAACAAGCACTTTTTCTTGCTTTTTGCTGTTAAACGAATACCTAAAAACAGATAACAAAACATAGTAACCAGATTTACTGGTGTCTGATGTGCTAACTTTACCACTCGGGCCTGTACTGTTATCAAAGTAGAACTCGCTGTCGTTGACCCAAAAAGCGTTTTCACACTGATAATTAGCGTTATCTATTATCTTGCTGCCAAGTTTTTTGCCGTCCAGCTCGTAAATTGTGCAGTTGTAGTCACTGCCATACCCTGGTGGCAATATGCTTATAATTGTGTGCTTGCTACCAGGTGAAGAGGCAATAAACCCAATCTGCATACCTTCTTCGTTGGGTAAGCCATCAACTTCAGTTACCTTATGGCTGTCGATGTCGTACGCAAAAAGTTTGGGGGATATGCCGCCATAAGGAGAATTGGCTGCAAAATACAAGGTATTCGCCGATTGTCCTTCTAAACCATTAAAGCTATTATCGCCCATATCTAGTTTTGTTTCCGTTCCGCTATCCACATCAAATAAGTACCAGTCTGAACGAAAACCGTTCAAAGGTGCCTCGCAATTAGCTCCATTACAATTAACGTAATTTGATTTTTCCAGCACGAGTTGGTTTTTATTAAGTAACCAAGTGAAAGACTCAACGTCGTTGCGTGATACTTCACGCACAGCAGAGCCATCACTTTTGATAATTTTTATCTTACCCTTATCTCCAAATCGGTAAGCCACCATCTGTTTATTACTAGAAACTTGGCCGTTAAGGACACTTAAAGGCCTACTTCGAGTTTCAGGCTCGGACAAACTCTGTTCAAATAGCTGTTTATTTTGATTGCTAGTCAGGTCATAGCTATTAACCTTCATCGCTAAACCGTCAAAATAACCATACATAAGTGCTTCAGGTTTAGCTTGCACAGAAGCCGTACTATTTCCCTTTGAATCAGCAGTTCTTTGGTATACACTCCAGCCAACAAATCCCAGTAAGCCAATAACAAATATGATAATCAGTAGCTCTACAATGCCGAAACCTTCTTGGTTTTTGTTTATGGTTTTCACATTTCAATAATACAGCATTACCGATACCGCAAAGGAACATATTTTTGAGTCCTATGTTGGTTGAGCTAAAAAACATCGATTTACTCGATACTTTACAGGGTTCATTTACTAATCTAGTTTGGTGCGCAAAAACTACGAGAGTTAAAACCTTACTCCTTAACCTATATTCAAACTTAAGTTCTTCGTAAAAAGCTTAGTAGGCTTTTTTCGCGCCGTCTGCCACAGCTTTTTCGGCATTCTCTTTGGACATCATTGCACAAACTGTTGTTCCGCATTTTTCATGCTTCCCTTTGGCCATGAAACCACCTTTTTTAGTTTGAACTATCTCTGGTGCCGACAATTCAACGCCTTTTTCCTTACATTTAACGCAATATCCTGTAACCATGTCTATCTCCTCCTGAATTGATTGTTATTTCTGAACTTGTCATTATAACGGTCCGCCCTATATATACCTACTCTAAAGAAAAAAAGGACACCGAAGTGTCCAGTAATTCCCATTTGGTGCGGGTGAAGAGACTCTAACTCTCGGCCTCGTCCTTGGCAAGGACGCGCTCTAAACAACTGAGCTACACCCGCATATTTCCACATTCTATCTTGTCAAAGTTCGATGCGTATTGAAAGGCGCATCCTTGGCCTGGCAAGTACGGTCACGTCCCGCGACCCCGTCGCAACATCTTTCAAAACAAGTTTTGAAGAGTTGACTCCCTTGCGAAATGCTCCCAGCATTTCTCACTCTAAACAACTGAGCTACACCCGCGCATTTTCTTGGTGGCTCCGCACAGACTCGAACTGTGGACACAAGGCTCTTCAAGCCTCTGCTCTACCAACTGAGCTACAGAGCCATACTACAAGGCAAAATTATAGCGTATTTACAGAGATATGTCGACGATCATGGCGTTCGGCAGCTTCTTTAGTTCGTTTGGCGAAAGTAAAACTTTGCTGGAGCGGTTGCCACCGCCCATTATGACTTCGTCCTTATTCATAACTTGCTGATCGACCAAAACGCGGATCGATACGGGCAGACCAAACACCACCACGCCGCCTATCTTCATACCAGTTAGCTCGGTCGTCTGCTCACTGCTGGCAAATGATGCTTTTTTGCTGCCAAGTAGCTTCCGAACTTTTTTGTTTACGTCCAATCGATCAGTGGCCAGCACTACGCAGGCTACAACCTCTACCACCTGAGACTTATTGTCCTTGCCCGCCACTAAAATCGTGTTGGCGCACTTTTCTGCCGGAAAATTATACTTCTCGCAGTATGCAGCCGTATCTGCAAAATCGGGATCACAGTCCTGCGCTGCGTAGGTAATGGAAGCCCCGTCCAGAGCATTTTTAACTATTGGGTCCAGCATGATACTACTTGCGGGTTATGCCGCGCAGTGCGTCGACGAGTTCAACCGGGAATAGCATCATGGTCTTTTGTGATGGCTCGGTAGAAATGCGTTCGATAGTGTTGAGTGTGCGCAGATTTATCGCGCCAGGAGTAGCCGATAAGATTTTGGCAGCATCTGCCAGAGTTTGAGCAGCTAGTTTCTCGCCGTCGGAGTTGATGACGTTGGCCCGTTTTTCCCGCTCGGCTTCGGCTTGTTTAGCCATAGCCCGCTTCATATCCTGCGGCAGTTCAATGTTTTGGATCTTGACGTTCTCGACATCGATCCCCCAAGCCTCTGTCTGCTTATCGACAATTACTTTAATCTGCTCGCTAACCTGATCTCTTTTGCCTAGCAGATCATCCAGCTCGATGCTTCCCGTTACATCGCGCAGTGCTGCCTGGGCAAATTGACTGGTGGCATAGATATAGTTCGTTGTTTCCAGCACGGCTTTGGCTGAGTCAACAACTCGCAGATACACGACCGCGTCTACGCTAGCTGTTACATTGTCTTTGGTAATAACTTCCTGTTTGGTAACATCGATCGGGGTAGAGCGCACATCGATTTTGCGCATTGTCTGGATGACCGGAATGATTATATTAAAGCCAGGGTTGCGGGTGCCGGTATACTTGCCTAACGTCAATATAACACCGCGTTCGTACTGATTGACAATCCGGATACCCGAGATAAGAATTGCCGCTACTATAATGAATAAAAACACCATAAACTCCATGAGTATTCTCCTTTAATTGTCTTCAGTATAGCACCTTGCCGCCACACTTCGCCGCCCCTGTATCTTTAAGCTAACAAAAGCTAGAATTTAGAATTTGATCATTTCTTAATGCCTATCCCTAAGAGAGCGATATGCAGCTCGTGCTGTAGCGAGTGCACTAGTCACGCTAAAACGGCGCTGTACAACTTCTGGACCAGGTCCAGTAACTGCGGCTACAGCATCTGAGCCCTCTTGCTGCAGTTCTGGCAGCCTAACTACCTCATGCTGGCCAGTCTCGTGTAGATAATGTGCACGCTCAGCGGCGCGTTCTCTTCCTCCTCCGTCACTACCTCGATTTTCTCCTGTTGCATCCATGTGATCCTCCTCTCCCACCAATACATATCGTAGACTACCTGTACGCTACCAGATTTGACTGTTGTTGTCTAATGATGTTATTGCTAGTGCTTATTTTGGGTGAGGGACTCGACTACCTTGCCAAGTATGAAAAAAGACCAGGACTAGCCTGATCTACTTTCATGGTGGGTGATGAGGGACTCGCCTCGCAGAAAAAGAATATTACTTTTTCTAATGCGACCCCAGAGGCCTTTTGGCCTTTCTGGGGCAAGGTGCGGGGATTGCCACTGGCAATCCCGTTCGAGCCCTGATCATCGCGCCACACATTAAAAAAGACCATACGAGATGGTCGTTTTTAATGGTGGGTGATGAGGGACTCGAACCCCCGACCCTCTCGGTGTAAACGAGATGCTCTAGCCAACTGAGCTAATCACCCAAGCTTATAAATTATATCAGGTTGCTAGTCAGGGACTTACCCTGCGGCGACTAGACTATTTACCCCTGTATTTACCCGATTGAGTATAGCACAGTCGAGTATTTTTGTAAGGCGCGGTTAGGCTGCTACCAAGTGCAGAGCAAATTCTCGGGCTCGGGCTTCAGCTTCTGCGGCTAGCCTGGCTGCTGACTTATTTGGATCTTTTTTAGCTTCTATTAACCTTTGGATTTCTTCGGTTAAGTGAGCGTCTTTGATGGTTTCCTTACCCTCTACTAAACTGTCTATTGCTCTCTGGTTATCTGCCTCGGCGGCTACTGGTGTCCCCTGCTGTCTGCGATAAACTGCTCTAAGCTCATAGGCTTTCATGCGTTCATTGAGAAGTGTGTAAGTATCCTCGTCCGTGAGTATGCCTCTACCTGTGCTCCAGGCCTCTTCGAGGTAATGTAGAGACGAATTAATCAGCGTGCCTCTTCTGTCTTTTGTTGGCAACTCTCTCCCATGCTCGTCGAACCGAGTCTTGTGCGGCTGCAACTTACTGTAACTGGCTATGCGCAAATAACACATGCCTAGCTTTAACAAAAGAGTGGGATCGGTTTCAGGAGCCACAAATTCGCCAGATCCTGCTTGCACAAGATTAGGAGCCAATAAAGCCCCTGTAAACTGTACTCTTGAGGCAAAAAACTCGTCAATAGCTGCGTCTAGACCTCCTGCTTTTTCACGCCTTAAGGCATAATCAAAGGACTTATCTCCTGCTTCGACGTACTGCGCATAGGTTTTAGGCCGTGGAATTGCTAGGTCTTCCTCTCGGCGCAGCTTAAAATACTCTTTCCTGCCGATACTACCCGCCTCAAATTGCTTTCGTGCTTCGGAAACAATAAAGAGTCCTTCGTGCCTACCTAGAGGTTCGGGCTTGTGTGTTCGAGCATAATTGGCATCAAATTCCTCAAGAAACGACGCGTCCCTTCTAGGAGAGAGCGCTGTACTCAAGTCGGCCGCTTGGGCAAATAACTCCGTACAACTAGTTTCATTGTCTCTTTTATGAGGACGTCTTGCCCAGCGGAATGCCCGCATATTTTGCGCCCTATACACGAATCCCTTGAGCACCCCTGCTGAGGGGTATTCGAAAGCGTTTGGCTGACGAGAACCTTCGCCTAGCTCTCGATCCGATACCCGCGCAGCCATAATGTTCCCCGAGGGAAGCGTATCTTGAAACATGGCATCAGCGGCGCTTGAGTTTTCTCTTGCTTCAGCCACTGCGGGGGGTATCGTATCCTCAAGGAGTGCATCGCGCGCGCAGGCATCCATATCTAGCCTTTCGGTTTGAAAACGGATATCAGTGATAGCTTCGGGGGCGCTCATGTTTATTTTACTTAAATTAACTCCTAACCCCGACTATATGCCTGGCATTAGCGGTTTTCAAGAGTTTATTACATTTTCACAAAGTAATAAGTGAACATACTAGATTTAAGGCAAAAATATATCATAAGCGGTGTATTTATTTAGTATTTAATGCCTAACCCCAAAATAATACCTAAATGTGACCCAACAAAAAAAGCCAGTCGCTAGACCGGCTATCATTTTGGTGCGCGAGAGAGGACTCGAACCTCCACACCTTGCGGCACTTGCCCCTCAGACAAGCGTGTCTACCATTCCACCACTCGCGCATTTCAAGCATGAAAACAGAGTATAGAATAGCTTTTGTTCACGCTTTTTTCAAGGTAGAGGAGGCTGCTGCTAGCTGCGCGGCATGAAGTCGTAGAGATGGTCTATGCTATATTCGTAGCGCATAAGCGGCTTGATCTCTTCCAGGGAGACATCTATCTTAACTCCACAGTTCAGCGTGCCGTGGGGATCAAAGATAGCCTTGGCCTTTTGAAATAGCTCGTACACCTCCGCGCCGTAGAGTTTTGCCAAATATGGAGCACGCAGACGCCCATCGTTATGCTCCCCGCTGGTAGTACCACCTAGTTCGATCACCATGTTGTAATATTCGTCTATCAGCCGAAAGGCTTTCTGGCGGTCGCCCACTTGGCTCAGATCTAAAAATGGCTGCATGTGCAGATTGGCGTTGCCCGCATGACCCCATACGGCCACAGGCAAATTGTGTTTCTTAAACAAAGCATAGATACCTTCCACGTAGTCTTTGAACCTATCCACCGGCACAGCACCATCTTCGATTATCGGTACGGCTTTTGTCTGATTTTCGCTGTGGGCAATGATAGCGCTGGCACTATGGCGAATCTTCCACAACTCTTCTTTTGGACGGTCCTCCGTCTCAACGCGGAAAACTATGTCTTTTTTCTCAAGCATCTTCTGGACTTTTTTTGACATCTTTTTTTGGATGCGATCTGCTGTGTCATCGAACTCAATAAGCATAAGCAGCTTTGGAAAAGGTGCCGTCAGAATACCCTTTAGCTGGTTTGGGTTGCTCTTGTTCACAAAGTTCAGCAGGTTTTCATCGACAAGCTCGATGGCACTTGGTACGTTTGACAGTTTTCTAAGCTCCAAAACAAGTTCCTCGGCCTGCTGTAGGTCGTGAAGATGCGCTGCAATAAGCGTACTCTTTGGATTGTGCGGCTCGGTAGTTAGAGTTATCTCGCTAATAATACCCAGTGTGCCTTGGCTGCCGACGAATAGCGGGGTAAGATCAAACGATCCATCCTTGCGTTTCACGTCGGACAAGTCATACCCGGCCGAATTCTTGGTAACGTCGAGTGTCATGTTTTTTATTAGATCGTGGTTTTCTTCTATGAGAGCGTCCAGCGACCTGTATATCTCTCCCTCGAAAGTGGAAAGTCCCATTTTCTTACTGAGCTCTCGCTTGCTAAGCCGTTTGGTCTCGATGACTTCGCCGTTTGCCAGCACAACCCGGAGGCTGCCCACAAATGTTCGGGTATTACCGTATTTGATAGTCTTTTCACCACTGGCATTATTTGCAACAGCTCCCCCAACCGTTGAGTACTGAAGAGATGCCGGGAACGGGGGCAAAAAACGCCCATGGGTATGCAGCGTTTGCTGCAGTTTGCCGTAGTTAATGCCTGGCTCTACTGTTACGCCACCAGATTTGGCGTCAAGCTCTAAGATCCGGTTCATATGGGCTGGAAAAACTAGCATAATACCTTTGCCGATAGCTCCTCCGCCTTGATCAGTGCCGCCTCCGCGAGCAGTCATCGGGATAATACGGCCGCGCTCGGCAAGCTGCCAGGTAAAGCGCGCTGTTTTGCGCACGTCATTTTCTCCGCGCGGATAGGCGATGATGGCTGGAGCAATCTGGAAAACACTTGCATCAGTCGAGAAATACTTGCGGGCGTCAGGGCTCGTCATAACCTCACCGACTAGATGTTCCTGCAGATAGTGAGCGACTTTATTCATAAGTAATCTTTAATAAAAAAACCATTAGTACATTCAGCTTTTATGATAGCACACGTCCTTGGTTCGGACCTCTCGGACAGTACTCTGGCTTTTTGCGCGGGGCTGGAAAAACCCATGACAAAATTCTTTTTGGAATTTTTTGGTGGGGATGAGAGGACTTGAACCTCCACGAGTTTGCACTCACTAGCTCCTGAAGCTAGCGCGTCTACCAATTCCGCCACATCCCCATAGATGATTTAGACTATCTCATAGTACCGTAGAATCCTTCCCAAGATAAAGAGTCCTTTTGTTGCCTGTTACTTTTTAGCTTCGCGGATCATCCATTTCTCAACGTGGGCATAGCGGTCAACAGCAACTACCCCGGAGTTCATCTCAAAACCATATAGCGGCTGTCGGACAATATACAAAAACCGTGGCTGGTATAAAGCTATAGCGGGAGCATCGTTTTTCCAGACCTCTAGGAAGGGTTTGTATTTGACTGCTCGGATAGTCGGGTCAGAACGACTGCGTCCAGCTTCGAGCGCCGTATCTGCAACACGAGAATTGTACTCGCTAAAATTAAGCCGGGCACTTGAGCGCGGATCAGCCTGAGAGCTGTGCCAGTAGGCATAAACATCCGGATCAGGTCCTATTGAGATGCTATAGAGAAGCGCTTCGTAGTTATGCGTCGATGCCGTAGTCTGCAAATCTTGCTCTGGCTGCAGCATTACCTGCAGATCTACTCCTGCTTCACGCCATTGCTTCTGCAGCAGCTGCGTAACGGTTGCGTACTCGCTGGTAGATTCTGCAAACAGGCGGAAAGACAGAGGAGCGTCTGCTTTCGATCGGATCCCAGTTTGCGGATTGCGCACCCAGCCAGCACCGTCCAGCATGGCATTGGCAGCCGCCATATTACTGACAACCTGGGCATGAGTCTTGTCGTAACCAACATGCGAGCGTAAAAACGGAGAATCAACATTGACAAGCGGATACGGTATTTGCGAGAACAGAGCAAATTTGTCGGTAGCAAGGGCTAAAGCTCTGCGAACTGCCGCCTCACTGAGCACACCGGAGCTGGTTTTGAAGAAAATCATAGTCTCTCCGGTCAGAGGGACCCCGTACTCTTTCGTCGACGAATCACTGGCAAGTATGTCGGGTGCCGTCGACAGGCCTACCATGGCAGAAATTTCTTTATTTTGGTAGCTCTCTTCTAAGCTCTTCTGCTCTTTGAATGTGCGGATCACAAAACGACTCATCAGGGGCATACCGGCGTGATACTCGTTGAAGGGAGCCATAGCAACCCGCTCTTCACGTGCGCCGGCTTCACCGCTATCTACCTCGAGTCTTTCGAACTGGAAAGGGCCTGCTCCTACCGGCTTTGCCGTGTTAAAGTCGTTTGAGCGCAACTGGTCAGCGGGAATCTGGCCCAAGCTGTGTTCGGGTATAATCCCGTTCGTCAGAGCATGCGGGAAGGCGCTAAGTGTACTTGCAAGTTTAAAAACCACAGTCCTATCATCTGGCGCCTCAACACTCACCCCTTTCCAGCTGCTAAAAAGATACGACCTCGCATCTGGATTCTGAATTGTCTTGTAGGTAAACACTACGTCGCGCGAGGTCAGAGAGATCCCATCATGCCACACCAGGTCGGGCTTAAGAGTAACTGTGTAGACTGTTTCCGTGGTATCGACCGTGTAGCTCTCTGCAAGATCGGGTACTAGTTTGCTATTTTCATCGTATTTCAGCAAGCTGCCAAACAAAAGCCGAGAAACCGACGAGTCAACGGCGCCTGTTGCATAGATCGGATTAACATTGGTATAGGTCCCTATTATTCCTTCGGTATACGTCCCACCAGGCACGGGCTGAATCTTCCGGTAATGATTTAAGAGTGCGCCAAATTGCATAGCCACAGCTATTACAACCAATATAATAAAAGCTACCCAACCAATAAAGAACCGGCGTATAGGAATAAGTCGTGCTAAGCGCCGAAAGAAATGCTTATCCAATTGGGCGTCAGCTACGGTGCCCATGCCTTCAACTTGGCGCTTACGTCGCCGGAATATTCGGCGCAGTCGCAGCTTGGTTGTGCGCTGTATCATAGATTTTTCTTAAACTAAGACACCGAATAGCAAGGAGAGCGAGAAAACGAGAGCGCAGATGATGGTGATCTGGTGGATTGTCTTATCGGATCCGCGGCGTACTGTATTTACCTCGCCGCCGCCGCCAAGACCAGCACCCAGTCCCGCTCCACGCGTCTGCATAAGTATAAGAATGGTCAATAATATTGATGACACTATAGCCACGTAACCGAAGAAATTCATGTGTTTTCCTTAGCGTTCATTACTCTCAACAATAGTTACTACTAAGTAGTTTACCAAGCCAATCACCATACCTGCAAGCATAGCCGCCCCAAAGTTAGTTACATGCAATGGGCCATAAAGCTTACTGGCCAGCATTACCATCAGCCCGTTGATGACGATCATAAATAAACCAAGCGTCACAAGCAGGGCGGGCAGCGACAATAATACGACGATCGGCTTCGCCAGCGTATTGATAGCCGCCAGCACAAGTCCAGAGATTATAATTACGCCTAGATCCCCTTGGTAATCAATGCGGTCTCCCAACAAGCCGGCAGCTATCCACAGTCCCAGGGCTGAGATAAACCACCTGAACAAAAATTTGGTTGAGTTTCTAGTTTTTTTCGTCATTTCCGGCTTCCAATTGTAAACGAATCAATCTGTTTGCCCAAGCCAGCAGAGAGTATCTTGCAGCCATCAGCGGTAACAAGCACGTCGTCTTCGATGCGAACGCCCATACCCTCCTCGGGAATATAAATACCAGGCTCTACAGTCAGTACCATACCAGGCGCAAACGGGGCTTCATAATCTGCAACATCGTGCACATCGAGACCCAAAAAATGGGAAGTTAAGGTCGGAAAATACTTGGCTACCGCGTCGTTATCGATTGTCTTAATCAAGCCAAGTTCGCGGAGTTTCTCGCCCATAAATTGCCTGACCTGTTTTTCGTACTCACGATGTAGTGTACCTGGTTTAATCAAACTCAGGGCGTACTTCTGAACATCTAAAACAGCCTTGTATACGGCGCGAGCGCGCTTGCTGGGATCTAGGCAGATAGTTCGTGTTATGTCAGCCGAGTAATAGCCATGGGCGGGGCCAATATCGATCAGTAAAAACTCTTTTGACTGCAAGGGTGCTTTGTTTGCTGTGTAATGCAAAACTGTTGTACTGGCACCCCCGGCTATGACCGGCTCGAAACCGCACCTAAGCTGGTTAAGTATCAAGTACCTTGAAATGTCGGCTTCTATCTCGCATTCGTTTGTGTACTTTGGTAATTTTTTACCAATAGACTTCAGCAGTTTAGCGGTGTGGTCAATAGCATACTGGATAGCTGCAACTTCTTCCTCAGATTTAACCATTCTTAGCTTCGAGAGCTCCGGCCGCAGATCCAGTATCTCAAGCGCTGGATTATAAGTGGCCAGCCGATCAATAAGGTGCCGCCGGGCAGGGTTAGCGTACAAAGGGTTTAGCGTGTTAGTCATGTAGGGCTGCGGTGCGTCCGCAGTGGCAACATGTTTTACTTTTTTTATCCGCCTGCCTAGGCGTGCCCAACCCTCCTTCTGCCCTAGGACTTTCTGGACACCAGAAACACGGGACATACTATCGTAATCAGCTTCTCCGTGGAAAATAACCTGGTTACGCGAGCGTTCAGGCACGATCAGGTACTCACGATCTTTATCTATGACCAACACCACATCCGGCTCGTCAATGCCTGTGAGGTACCAAAAGTTGCTGTCTTGGCGGAACAAAAATGCTTCGTCGGCACTTTTTTGGAGCAATCCGCTGGCTGTAATAACAATGGGCGCCTGTCCCCCAAAAAGCTGGCACAGACGGCGGCGATTGCTCCGGAAAAAATCCGCACTGAAACTAGGTGTTTGACTCAACATATCGGCGTCCATAATACCATGGCCGCCCTACTTCATCTGCTCTAGAAAAGCAGGCACCCAACGAGTCTTGTAGCCATAACTGGATGGGTGAAAGCGATCTACTGCATAATTGAGGAGCAAATTGTCGTCTTTTATTTTCGCATGCAGCTGCGCGACTTTTAGATTATGCTTGGCCGCCAAGCGATATATGATTTTATTTGCTTGCAGTACGTTTGGCTCTAGATCACGGCGCAGACCACCGCCGAAGTATGGGATATCCGATATAACTGTCTGCCTAGGAAGCTTGTTCATGAGCTCATCCATCTGCTTCTCAAACTTCTGCGACTCGAAAGACCCCATGTCATTTGCTCCAATTTCTATTGTTACGACAGTGTCTGAATTAGTATTTATCTTTTCTAACAGAGGTATCTGACGGTCCAGTGCATCAACTATTTTATCACCGTACTTACTGAGATTTACGACACGTACCTGCTGGCCATGTTTCTTCTCTAGCTCTTTTGCAATCAAGCCCACATAGCCTTTGCTGGCACTACTAGCCCCGATACCTTGCGCCGTAGAATCACCCAGCGCTACGTATAGCAAGTCGTTCTTGGCCCGAGGCTCCTCACTTCGTTTATGCCAATATTTTTGATAACGGCCAACCTGGCTTTTTAACTCCAGCCCAAATAGTGCGATTACTATGACAACCCCTAGCAGAACCAATAAAAAGATCTTCACGTCTTTAACCCTAGGATAGACTTGGCCTTTTGTCCACCAACAACCAGGGCGATGTCTTCCTCGCTTGCCGCCAGAACACCACGCAGGCTACCGAACGTTCTAATAAGCTTGCGCCGTGTGGACGGACCGATACCGGGCAGGGTCTCCAGCTGGCTCGCAGTTTGGCGGCTGCGCTTGAGTACCGTATGGTAGCTGACTGCAAAACGATGGCTCTCATCGCGAATACGCATTAAAAGTTTTAAGGCATTGCTATTATGATCAAGTTTCAATGTCTTAAATTGCAAATCTTTCGCATTTTCTATTTTATACGGAATGATTATTTCCTCGAATCTCTTGGCAAGGCCAATCATTGGCACATCTATGCTTAACGTGTTAAGTATAGATAGGGCAACGCTTACCTGGCCTTTACCGCCGTCTATTAGGAACAAATCTGGCAGTCCCCACAGGCTGATATTCTTGGGGCTCAACCGCCGAGTTAACGCTTCACTCATGTGAGCAAAGTCGTTATTGCCCGGCACCCGCAGCTTAAACTTGCGGTACTGGCTTTTATCGGGAACTCCGGCCACAAAAACCACCATACTTGCCACGTTGTCAGTACCGCTCATGTGGCTAATGTCAAAACCCTCTATGCGCCTGGGCGGCTTGTCCAGCTGGAGCAGCTCAGTAAGCTCCATAAGTCCTCTATCTTTGCTGATGTCCATGACTTCTCGGTCTCCGAAAACTACTTGCCTATCTATACTTTTGAGAGCCTGCAGCTGGTTGCGAAGATTTGCAGCCAGCTCATATTCATGAGCTTTCGACGCGCGTTTCATGTCTTTTTCTATTTCGATAACTAATTTTTTCCGATTGCCCTTAAGGTACTGTATGAGTTGGCGCAAATTCTTTCTATAGCCGTCCAAAGATGTCATGCCTGCTTCCAGTCCGGGGCAGAGTCCTAGATGGGCTTGCAAACAGGCTCTTTTGGGAACGGTTTGAGAATGGGTAGAGTACGGAAACGCCTTCCTGAGAAGCCGCAGAGCGCTGGCAATAGCCAGCTTACTCATATATGGGCCCAGATACTCTGCCCCGTCATCCAGTGGGCGGCGGGTAGTAGTGACCGTAGGATGCGGGCTTTTAATATTAATTCGTACATAGACAAAACTTTTATCATCACGGAGCAGTATATTGTACTGCGGCATATAGCGACGGATCATCTCAGCCTCAAAAAATAGGGCGTCCAGTTCTGTCTCCAGTTCGGTCCAGTCCGTATCGCTAATTTCGGCTACCAGGGCGTCTGTCTTGGGGTCATGGGTCCGGCTTTTATGAAAGTACTGTCGGACCCGATTGCGCAAATTAGCCGCTTTGCCAACGTAGATAATCTCACCTGCAGTGTTTTTGTGGAAGTATACACCGGGCGTACTGGGCAAAGTTTTGAGTTTTGACTCAAGCTGCATATTCATATTGTCTGTGCTACGTGTTGTTCGCAGTGCGCATTATCGCCTTTGCAGTTGTCGCACATCAGCACTAGGCGGTTGCATGATTTATCCCCGCAGTTTTCGAAATTGCTGGTTTTGCCCGTGCAGTGCACACAATCACCGATATCAACTGCTTGTTCGGAAAATTTGTGGCTCATGCGGTCGTCAAAGATATGCAAGCTGCCTTCCCAGAGGCCGTCGTCGCCGTACTCTTCGCCGTACTTCACGATACCGCCGTCCATTTGATATACCTCTTTGAAGCCGCGGTTTTTCATAAGTACACTCAGCACTTCGCAGCGGATACCGCCGGTGCAGTAGGTGACAACCGGCTTGTCTTTGATGTCATCGTATTTGCCGCTCTCCAGATCGGACACGAAGTCGCGCGTATTTTTGGTGTCTGGGATAATAGCATTCTTAAAGCGGCCAACTTGGGCTTCGTAGTTATTCCTGCCATCAAAAAACACCACTTCGCTGCCGCGTTCTTCTACCAGCTTATGCACCGCTCCGGGCTTGAGATGCTTGCCACCGCCGACCACTCCTTTTTCGTTGACCACAACTTCATCAGGTTTCTGGAAAGACACCAGTTCAGGCCGCACCTTAACGCTGAGGCGGGGAAACTCATGGCCGTTGCCATCACTCCATTTATAGGTAATGCCCTTGAAAATAACGGATTTGTTCATCTCGCGCTTATACATGCGCAGGCACTCGATATCACCGCCAAGCGTACCGTTGATCCCTTGCGGGCTGACAATTATTCGACCGCGCAGCCTAAGCCGCTCACACAGTTCGCGCTGCCAGCGTATAGTCATTTCTGGATCTGCAACGGGCACGAATTTATAGTATAAAATCACCTTGTTCATCTGTTTATAGTATAGCAAATTTTACGTTGCTTGACATAAGTGGTATAATTCTTCTCAACTATTATATTTAAGGAAAGGGCCGGCAAAAAAATGTTTAGAGTAGCAACCGCGTCGACTCTTTCTGTTTCTCTTTAAAACTAAAATTTAAAAATTTTCTAGAAATTAATAATGGCCCCCTTTAGGAGGATGGCCGTCTCATGAACACCACTCAAAAAACATTTAAACTTTTCTGGCAGCACGCTTGGCAGTATCCAAAGTACGTTATTGGCCTCTTGGTAATGACACCGATTGGTCTTTTAACCTTTCGATTGGTACCGCCTCTTATTGCGGCGCATGTTCTGCAGCGCCTAGCACAAGAAGACTACACCCACGGTGACGTCTGGGGGAGTTTTGGCCAGACAATAATTTTTTATAGCATAATGACCATTCTCGGTGGTGTTCTAGCTTATCGCATTATTATATTTTTGATCTGGAAGCTAGAGGCCTATGTACTCCGCGATATTTACCGAACCATGTTTGATCATTATATGAAGCTGAGCTCAAGCTTCCACGCCAATAGCTTTGGCGGTTCTTTGGTGTCTAGAACTAGTAAGTTAGCCGGCTCATATATTCGCTTGGCGGATACATTCTTTTTCCAATTCTATCCACTAATTATTAGCCTGCTGTTTGTAGCCGCTGTTTTATATAGTAGAGTGCCACTGTTTGTGTGGTCACTACTGATATTTGCAGTTTTGTTCATCATATTCACCATTATTCTAAGCCGCAGAGTTCGTGATTTATCCGCGCTTGAAGCAAATTCTCAGAACAAAGTCACAGGCAACCTAGCGGATGCGATTACCAATGTATTAGCCATCAAAAGCTTTTCCGCGGCACAAGCTGAAAAGACTCGATTCGGTCACGCTACCGAGCATACTAGACATCGTACAGGTGACGTTATGTGGGCCTCCACCAAGCGTGATTTTTTCGCCGCATTTGTCACTACTACACTCCTAGTAATGGCTCTGGTTGTGTCAATAATTGCTGTTGTAGTATACAAGACCGATGTGGCATCAGTCTTTTTGATGCTTACTTACGCTGCATTTCTTTCCGATCAGCTTTGGACATTTAGCTCCACGACGTTGAGAAACTTTAACCGAGCTATCGGTGATGCTCAAGAAGCTGTTTTGACGCTTGAAGAAAAACCAGAAGTTGCCGATCCAATTCATCCTGAGACTAGTAAAATTACTATTGGTAGTGTTGAATTTCAAAATGTAAGCTTTGACCACGAGAGCGATCAGTCGAACGAGGAAAGTCTTTTTCAAGACTTTAACTTAAAAATCCAGGCAGGGGAGAAAATCGGTTTAATTGGAAGATCGGGTGGCGGCAAGACCACGCTCACGAAATTGCTCATGCGTTTTATGGATATTGACGATGGGCAAATCTTGGTCGATGGCCAAAATATTGCCCAACTTAAACAAGATGATCTTAGGCAATCCATGACTTATGTGCCACAGGAGCCGCTTCTGTTTCATCGCTCATTATCTGAGAACATTCGCTATGGCAATCCCCACGCTCAAGACGAGGATGTAGTTAATGTTGCTCGTTTGTCACACGCCCATGAATTCATCGAGAAACTACCGCAAGGCTATGAAACGTTGGTAGGAGAACGCGGCGTCAAACTTTCAGGCGGGCAGAAACAACGTGTCGCCATAGCCCGAGCCATGATTAAAGATGCCCCGATCCTCTTACTAGACGAGGCGACGAGCGCCCTGGACTCGGAGTCTGAGAAGTTGATTCAGGATGCTCTCTGGAAACTCATGGAAGGAAAAACAGCTATCGTAATTGCACATCGGCTAAGTACAGTTCAGAAGATGGATCGAATCCTAGTGCTCGAAAATGGAAAGATCGTCGAAGAAGGCACCCACACTAATCTTTTGAAAAACGGCGGTATTTACTCAGAACTCTGGAAGCACCAATCCGGCGGCTTCCTGGAGGATTAATATGAAAAAATACTATTCCCTCCGCTCCTATCTCAGCTATCTTGGCAGGCATAAACTGCGTGCCGTTATTGTATTTGGCAGTTTCGTAATCGCAAATGCGCTCCTAGCTATAATACCGGTCTACATAGGACAGCTAATTGGCGTCCTGACAGTCCAGCCAATCGACAGCCACCAAGCGTATTTATTAGTTGCGATCCTGGTTGCCTGCAGTACGGGCCACGATATTATGTGGCGCATCAGCGAAGTTCTTTACCTGAAACTACTGAACCCCTTGAGTTTTACGTATGAAAATATAGTCTTCAAGCAAATTGTAAATAAACCATACCCCTATTTTGTCGATAAGTTTACGGGCAAGATTTCAAGCCATATCAATACGCTCGGCCTGGAACTCCGGAATTTCATGGAAAATGTCTTTTGGAGTTACTCGGGTCACGTTGTCAACTTGATAGCGGTTAGCATTATATTAACCTTCGTGAATTGGCAAACTGGCCTAATATTTATCAGCGGCATCTTCATGATGTGTGTAGTTGGCCGCCATACGATCAAAAATAGCAACAAATACGAAATGCGCTGGCAGGATGTGCAGTCTACAAAAAACGGTAAGATCATTGATTCAGTTGCTAACTTCGTAAATATCAAATCGTTCCAGAAGGAGTTTGGCGAACTAAGAGCTATAGAAAAAGAACAGGCTAAAACAATTAAAGCCGCCAATGTGGGGTTTGTGTGGAATATTGTCTTCTGGGCCTCAATGTCATTCTTTGTACGAAACGTCATGTGGCCTGCGTCAATCCTATTAAATGTCTACTTGTTCCTGCACGGCCAACTGAGCATTGCCGAGATGACAACCTTCTTGGCTGCGGTTTTGCTGTTCACCAGCTATATATGGGAAATCATCTGGGCTCTTTCACAATTCACTCTCAAGCTAGCCCGCATTGAGGAGGCTCATAGCTACCTATTTGGCAATGTAAATATAGTTCATGAGTATTTTCGCGAGGCTGAGCGGCAGGTAAAAAAATATGAGTTTAGTGATTCGCTACGTCTAAACAATCTTAGCTTTGCTTATCCAGATAAGATTCAGTCTGAGATCCTGTCCAGCATACAGCTAACCATTAGAAAGGGCGAAAAGATTGGTGTTGTCGGCAAAAGCGGGAGTGGCAAAACTACGCTTACAAAGCTGCTGCTGGGTTATTATCCGATTGCTTCAGAGCAAATAAAGTTAGACGGGCAACCAATTGACACCCGGGATCTTTCCGGGTTGATCTCGTACGTCCCGCAAGATACTTCTCTCTTCCATAGAAGCATTGCCGAAAATATTGCTTATGCCACCGAAAAAATAGTTAGCCGCACCCAGATTATCACCGCTGCCAAACAGGCCCATGCCGATGAGTTCATAACAAAGATAGACGAAGGCTACGAAGCACTGGTTGGAGAGCGCGGTGTTAAGTTATCGGCGGGACAACGACAGCGCATAGCCATTGCCAGGGCGTTCCTGGACGACAAGCCAATTTTGGTTCTGGATGAAGCTACGAGTGCTCTGGACAGCGAAAGCGAAGTACTGGTCCAAGAGGCTTTGGAACTTTTATGGCATGATAAAACTGTTATTGCTATTGCCCATCGTCTCTCTACGCTGCGCAATATGGACCGTATTATTGTCCTAGAAAATGGAACGATTATTGAGCAAGGCAGCCACGAAGAGTTACTAAACCAAAAAGGTAAGTACGCAGATCTTTGGGCACACCAATCCGGCGGGTTCCTAGAGGATTAAGTTCTACTGTTTGGTAGGGTTAGTGCCCTGCTCGTGGTCTTCTTTTTCTTTCTTGCCGCCGGGTCGGATCTCGCCTTCAGATTCTCCGCCCTCTTCTTCGGTGGTGCCGTGTTCAGCTTCAACTTCTTCCGTGCTTCCAGCATCTTCGGCTAGTTCAGCCTGTGCTGCGTCCGCTTCTGCCACTTGGTCTTTTGGCATCTCAACGACAGCAATCGATGTCTCTGGATCAGTCTTAATCTCAATGCCCGTGGGTACTTTAATGTCGGATACATGCAGGCGATCACCTACTTCCTCAAGCGAGGTAGCGTCGATTTCAATGACGTCCACAAGGTCTTTGGGCAAGGCTTCAACTTCTAGATGGTCGATTGTTTGGAGTACGAGCAAGCTCTTTCTCTCAGCAGGTATTTCACCGATTAGTCTAAGCGGCACCTCTGCTTTTACTGTCTCGTTAGCCTTTATAGCCTGGAACACCGAATGGTACAACTTATTTGTTGCGGGCTTGTGGGTCAGCTCTTTGATAAGCGTGGTGTATGCTTTACCGTCAATCTTAAGTTCAACCGGATGGTGCTTGCCAGCCGCGTTAAAGACTCTCTTTAGTTCGGCTTCGTCAATTACAATATGCAAAGATTCTTTGCCGTGGTCGTGCAACACGGCCGGCGTCTGTCCGCCTGCGCGAAGTGCGCGGACTTGCTTGCCTAATACGTCTCTTTTTTTTGCTGATAGCGTGATTGTGTCGTTGCTCATAGAGCGATTGCCTCCTGGGTCACGAGTTGTCTGTCAATGATAAACATATTATAGCACGTGCAACAGAGCTGCTATACTTATGCGGACACGTATGAGCTTTCTTGATCCTGAAACAATAATTACAACTGGCGGCTTGCTGCTAATTGCCTTTATCGTGTTTGCTGAGTCGGGACTGTTGTTCGGCTTCTTCTTCCCGGGCGATACATTGCTGTTTGCCGCAGGACTCATTGCCTCGCAGGGCCAGTTCTCGATCTGGGCTGCCGTACCCGTTATTGTTCTAAGCGCTATTGCGGGAGGACAGGTTGGCTACATCATCGGCCAGCGCTACGGGACACGGCTATTCCGCAAAAAAGACGGGATTTTATTCCGGCATGAATACATAGCACGCTCGGAAGCCTTTTACGAGAAACACGGGGGCAAAACAATAATACTAGCCCGTTTCGTGCCTATTGTTCGTACCTTTGCACCCGTAGTTGCGGGCGTTGGCAGCATGGACTTGCGCCGCTTTACGTTCTACAACATTGCCGGCAGTGCTATTTGGGGCGTGAGTGTTACGGTACTTGGCTACTACTTCGGGCACAAGATACCGAACATTGACAAGCTGCTGCTACCTATCATCGCTTTTGTTATGATTGCCAGTTTCGCTCCAGCGCTCTACCATATTCTCAAAGATCCAAAATCACGGGCAAAGATCAGAAGAAAATTCTTAGCTCTGCGCACTCGGTCCTAACTGCAGATCATAGGGTATTTCGTGCGGCTCTAGCATAGACACGAGACCAGCCGCCACATCATCAAGCAATCTCTCTGCAGGTACGTCCCAGATACGGGCCTTTACGCCAAGATCCAGGCTGTGCAGATGAGCGTCTCTATCCGCCGAAAAATAGGTAGTAAGTTGCATCAAGTCTGCATCGTCGGGATGAGACGCCGCATAGGCACGCGCTTTTTCTTCGATGATTGGCTGCCAGATTGGTGGATCACCAGGTTTGACGGGGGGAGCGTCAGCCAGGGCAGGGTCAGCGGCAACAAAGGCGTTTCCCAGTAACGCCATCTGGTGAGTCGCGTTCCAGTATGTAGTCGCCGACTCGTCGTCGTCTGCCGTAAGTGAGCGTCTGATTATCTCCATAGTCTGGCCGACCATAGCGTCCAGGCGCAATAGCATTTGTTCAGTTGTCGGCGGACTTTCGAAGCGCCCGCCGTTATCATCGCGGTAATCCATTGACATGTTATATATTATAACATACTTGCTAAATATTTTCCAGTATAGCTAGCCTTATTTTTGGCAACCTGCTCAGGCGTGCCTATGGCAACTACTTGCCCGCCCGCTTCCCCGCCTTCGGGACCCATATCGATGATATGGTCAGCAGATTTTATAACGTCTAGGTTGTGCTCAATTACGACCATACTGTTGCCAGCATCAACTAGGGCGTGCAGTACATGCAGCAAACGGTCGACATCCGCCATATGGAGCCCCGTGGTTGGCTCGTCAAGGATATAGAGTGTTCTGCCTGTCGGCCGTCGGGAAAGCTCGCTGGCAAGCTTGATGCGCTGAGCCTCCCCGCCAGAGAGTGTTGTCGCCGGCTGGCCAAGTTTTATGTAGCCTAGGCCTACGTCCACCAGCGTTTGCAGTTTGCGAGCAATTGACGGAATATTAGCAAAAAAGTTTAGCCCCTCCTCGGTCGTCATTGATAATACGTCGCTGATACTCTTGCCTTTGTAGTGGATCTCGAGCGCCTCACGGTTATACCGCTTGCCCTTGCAGACTTCGCACGGCACGTAAACGTCTGGCAGAAAATGCATTTCGATTTTGATAATTCCGTCTCCTGAGCAATTCTCGCAGCGGCCGCCCTTAACATTGAAGCTGAAGCGTCCCGGACTGTAGCCGCGAAGCTTAGCCTCCGGCAACCCAGCAAAAAGATCCCGGATAGGCGTAAATAACCCGGTATACGTAGCTGGGTTGCTGCGCGGGGTCCTGCCAATTGGCGACTGGTCAATTACAATAACTTTATCAAGCTGCTTAATGCCCACTATATCGTCGTGCTTGCCTGGCACTGTCTGGGCGCGCATGAGACGCGCTGATAGTTCACGCGCCAAAATATCGTTGATTAACGTGGATTTACCAGACCCAGATACGCCGCTAACAACTACCAATTCACCGAGAGGTATGCTCACCGTAACGTTTTTTAGGTTATGCTCGCGGGCTCCTTTAATTATTAACTCTTTGCCGTTGCCCGGACGTCGTTTTTTCGGTACGGCAATCTTCTTCTTACCACTTAAATACTGGCCGGTAACGCTCTGGGCATTGTTCTCGATCTGGGCAGGCGTGCCTTGTGCTGTAATATGGCCTCCATGTACGCCAGCCCCCGGACCAATGTCTAGCACATGATCTGAGGCCCGTATCGTTTCCTCGTCATGTTCCACAATAAGTACGGTATTGCCAATATCCCGTAAATGCTTGAGCGTACCAATTAAGCGTTCGTTGTCGCGCTGGTGCAGGCCTATGCTTGGCTCGTCCAGCACGTACAGTACACCCTGCAAGCCGCTACCTATTTGGGTAGCCAGTCGAATGCGCTGAGCCTCGCCACCCGAGAGCGAGGCTGCACTGCGTAGCAGGTTAAGATAATTTAAGCCGACATCTTGCAGAAACTGCAAGCGAGACACAACTTCTTTAAGAATTTGATGAGCAATCATTTGCTCCTGCGCCCCGAGCTTGAGATTCTTAAAAAAAGAAAGCGCATCATCAATCGATAATTCACAGGTATCCATGATTGATTTGCCAGCTACCGTTATGGCTAGAACTTCTGGCTTAAGACGCCGGCCGCCGCACGCATGGCAAGGCCGCTCCTGCATAAAGCGCTCAATATCACGGCGCATAAAATCACTATCTGTTTCCTTATGACGACGCTCTAAGTTAGGAATGACACCCTCGTACGAGGTGTCGAAGCTGCGGCCGTTACCAAGCTTCACCGTATATGTTTCGGCGCCGGTTCCATACAGGAGCTTTTCCAGATCAGACGATCTAAGCTCGCCTGTTGGCACGTGCAATGAAAAGTTGTAGGTGTCGGCCACTGCCTGCATTTTTTTCATGTACCACGCATCTGAATTAACTCGGTTAAAAGGCCGGATAGCCCCTTCGGCAATTGTCAGCCGGCCATTGGGTATTACCAGCTCAGGATCAACTTCCAAGCGATTGCCCAGTCCGGTACAAACCGGGCAGGCTCCGTGCGGACTGTTAAAGCTAAAAGTTCGAGGCTCTAACTCCGGAATACTGACTTCCGGGTGATCGATGCAGGCATACATGAGGCTGTAGCTGTGCTCGCCAGCAGTGTCTGCATTGACGAGGTTCAGCCTTCCTTCGGCGAGTTCGAGCGCTTGTTCGATACTCTGGACCAATCGCCCACGGCTGTCTTCGTCGTTTACTACTCTGTCGACGACTATCTCTATGGTGTGCTTATGGTGCCTATCGAGTTCTGGCCACTCGTCAAGGGCATACACAACGCCGTCGACGCGAGCACGAGCAAAACCAGAACGTTGGTATTGTTCGGGTATATGTTCGAACTGTCCCTTCTTGTCGGTTACTACTGGGGCCAGTATCATTAGGCGTCCGCCCGGATTGCCGGTAACTACTTGATCTACGATCATGGCTGATGTCTGCCTGGAGACTGTATTGCCGCAAACTGGACAGTGAGGTACGCCTACACGGGCAAAAAGCAGGCGGAGGTAGTCGTAAATTTCTGTTACTGTAGCGACGGTACTGCGCGGATTGCGGCTGGTGGATTTCTGATCAATAGATATCGCGGGGGAAAGCCCAGTGATCTGATCAACATCTGGCTTTTCCATGAGCCCCAAAAATTGCCGGGCATAGGCGCTCAGCGACTCGACGTATCGACGCTGCCCCTCTGCATAAATTGTGTCAAAAGCTAGAGACGACTTGCCCGAGCCGCTGAGTCCTGTAATTACTACTAGTTTGCTGCGAGGTATATCAACATCAATATCTTTTAAGTTATGCTCGCGGGCACCCTTGATCGAAATATAGTCCAAAAAAACTCCTTAAAATCAGTCAATCTATTATACAGGAAAAGAGGTAGGTTATACTACTGGCTATGAGCATGCGGAAAAAGAGGCCTTTGTTGCAGCGCATAGCCATCGATGTTGCCGGATTTGGCCTGCTGGTACTCGCCGTGCTTACAGGTTGGCTGCCAGGCCCGGGCGGTATCCCTCTGTTTTTGGTCGGGCTCGGTGTCCTAGCCATGAACTACGAGTGGGCTGAGCGGCTGCTGAAAAATTTTGACAAAAAAAGACGCCAGCTTACTGACAAATACTTAATGACAAGTCCCCGGGTTTCTTTTTTTGTCGATATAGCAGGCATCATCATTTTGGTTGTTGCAGCATATGGCGGCTTAACCCTAAATACACTCTGGCAGCAAGGCCTTTGCTTAGGCGGGGGCCTGCTTGCTTTGGTCGTATTGATTAGTAACCAGAAGCGGTTCGAGCGGTTGCTGAAAAGACTAAAACGCTAGCATAAGTACTATAATAACTATATTGACTTATCTGCAATATTATTTATAATCCCCTATACACATGTGGGATTATATTGTACTCGGCCAAATTCCAGGAACAGACGCTCGGCTATCGTATGGTGCGTACCTTGTTGGATTGTTTTTTCTGGCGGGGTTTGTGCTGTCGTACAAGCTGAACAAACCTTTGGCCCTAACTATCATCGACAATCTAAAAATCTGGCAATATGCTCTCGCCGTACAGACGCATTTCTTCAAGAAGATAACGCTGTTCATCGGTAAGCTTCGGACGGGATCCAAGCTCTATCAAACGTTTGCTAAACTGCGCCCATCGGCTCTGCTCGCCGCCGTCCAACAGCGCATTCCTGCGATACTCTTCCCAATGCGCTCGTTCCTCGCTGGACAGGCTCTTCGGATAGTTTCTGGCTTTATACAGTGTTACAAGCTTTTGAAGCCGCTCGTCTTGCAGCGTATTGCCCAGGCCGGGCAATTCATCCGGACTGCCCGAGCGAATCTTTTCTAGGCGCCTGCGATCCGCATCACCCACAAACCCATCATACAAACGCTCATCAACTGTACGCTCATCTGCAATCATAGCTGCTTGTTCAACTCGCTTAGCATTCAAAATTTCAAGCGCTTCCAGCAAGCTGTCACCAAACGCTTTGTTTTGTCGGAGAGTAGCCCGGTGTTTTTTTATGAGTTCAAGGTCGATACTTAGCCGTTTCTGTGCCTGCACGTCGAGCACTCCAAGCGGCGCAATCGCCGGGCAGCGATTAAAGCGCATCGTTTTAACGGGCAGGGGCGTGCTTTTTGTTTCGCGGTCATACTTCCACAGCTCGGCAAGCTTCTCGGCAGCCAGCCCTATAAACTGTGCGGGATCATGACGAAGATCATACACCAGGACATCCTTGCTATCCGCATGAGGCGAAATGACTGATACCACCGTAGTTTTTTCAAATTCGCTTGGGTATTTGCCGCTGCTATAGACAAACGGGTCGCCGCTGCCCGCTAGCTTCTCGACTTGCTTTTTATCGCGGAGTTTCAGCATGTAATCAAAAAGTTTTGGCTGCTTAGTTTTTATCAGTTTGGCGACGGCTACCGTTGCCCGCACATCACTGAGGGCATCGTGGGCATTTGCGTGATCCAGTTTATTTACACTTGTCAGCAGCTCTAAACGGTTGGCCGGGCGGCCTGCGCTATCAAAGGGCCAGCTAATACCATCTGGCCTGAGAGCTCTCGTCATACGTACCACATCGAGCATATCCCAGCGGCTGCGGCTGTCTTTCCACTGCCACTCATATGGATCGTACAAGTTACGCCAGAGTAAAAATCGCATGAATTCGTCATCGAAACGTATACTATTAAAGCCAACAAATACCGTGCCCGAAGTAGCTACTTCTTCAATAAAAATCTTGCAAAACTCAGCTTCACTTATGCCTTCTGCCAGAGTTTTTTGCGGTGTTATGCCAGTCAGAAGCACAGCATCTGGATCTGGCAAGATATCATCAGTCAGTTTGACGAGGAGATTGTAGGGCTCGCCGACGGGCTGCAAGTCCATATCTGTTCGATGGCCCGCGAACTGCATCACCCGCGAACTGCGCGGGTTAACCCCGCTCGTCTCTAGGTCGTAAAAAAAGAAACTATTTGCCATCAACCTAGTCTAGCAGGTACTAACGCTTCCTGTCCGCTTGTTCCTCTGGGCCGAACATACGGGACATCCATCCGTGTATCTTGTCGAATACATCATATGACCTCTTGGCACTTCTATTGCCGGCCTCTATTTGGGCGGTTGCTACTGCATGAAGCCGCTGCGTAAGCGCAATGCACTCGTCTGCTCTGATGGAATCCGATGACATCATAGGTTTCGATAGTGGTATGCCTGCTTTTGAAACAGTCTGTGTTGTTTTCACGTAGGCGCAGGTATCGACTCCAGGCTGGCGGCCTTCTAAAAAATAAAGCTCGACTAACTCCATGAAGCCCTCTTCGACTGGGATTCTCTGAGTGATCTTAAGCTGCGTAACATCATCATCCGCAATAAGCCTGATTTCCCAACAATAGGAGCCGCCAAATTGAGCGGGCAAAGCAGGCATAGAAGCTACTGATTCCGCGCCCGTTGACGACCCGCTATTTATCACGTTGTGCGTATAGATCAAGCTGTTCCGAAAGTCATGAAGCTCGCCGGCTGAAGCAGGTACATGTTGTTCCGGATTGGTAGTAAGGGGTTCAACTTCAGCCATAGGAGCAGATTTCTAATATCAATTAAAAATCATTATAACATTAATATAATTTATAGTCAAATTTTAATACTTTATATTCATTTCGCCCGCTTTACCAATCTTTACTGTGTCGCCTGGCTTAATCTTTTTGCGTTCAAGCTCGTGCATGATACCCATTTTACGCATAATGTCACGGAAGCGCTCAAGCCCTGCCCGGCTCGAAAAGTCGGTACGGCGGGCAAACCGTTCAATCTTGACACCTTCAATTACAAACCCTTCTTCTGTCTTAGTTGCTGTCCAAGCGTCATCAGTCTTTTCTAGGGTGAGGATGGGGACTTCGGGTTCTGTCTCGGCTTCTTCTTTATGAATACGATTAGTAATCTTGATGATCCTCTTTATCAGCTCATCTGTTCCAGCACCACTAATTGCCGATATTGCCAGTACGGGGGTGTCTTTAGATACCACCTTCTTAAGCAGTGCTAAACTGTCATCAGCCATCTCACTATCTAGACCATCAGTTTTATTAAGAGCTACAATCTCAGGACGAGCTGACAGGTCTACCTTGTAGGCCTTTAATTCTTTTCTAATCGTTTTGTACGCCGCAACAATGTCGTCGTTATAAGCGTCGATAAGGTGGACCAAAACACGCGTTCGCTCCACGTGGCGCAGGAATTCGTCGCCCAGGCCTTTGCCTTGACTGGCGCCTTCGATGAGCCCAGGAATGTCTGCAATAAGTACGCTGGTACTTTTTCCGACGTCGGCTACTCCCAGATTGGGCTTAAGGGTCGTAAAGGGGTAGTTAGCAATTTCTGGCTTAGCGTTGGTAAGCCTTGCGAGTAGCGTTGATTTGCCGGCATTAGGCAAGCCAACCAGTCCGACATCGGCAATCATTTTTAACTCAAGCGTGGCGCTAAAGTTTTCGCCTGGTTCGCCCTTTTCGGCGATACGCGGCGCTTGGCGGCGACTGCTCACAAAGTGCGCATTACCAAACCCGCCCTTACCCCCGCGGGCTACAATAACTTCTTGGCCCTCGTCTATAATATCTGCCACTACTTCACCGCTCTCCAGAGCAGCAACCGTGCCCACTGGCACGAGAACTCGCAGACTTTTACCGGACTTACCGTGTCGGCGGCGTTTTGAGCCGGGGCTGCCTGGCTCGGCAGTCAATTCTTTTTGATAACGGAAAGAAGCCAGGGTATTTTGGTTATGGCTGCCGACCAGAATGACGTCGCCGCCGTCGCCGCCGTCGCCGCCGTCAGGGCCACCACGATCAATAAATTTCTCATGCCGCCAGCTAACGACGCCGTTTCCACCGTCGCCGCCTTTAATCATCACCGCTGCTTTATCAATAAACATACATCTTTAGCTTAAAGGTAAAGACAGAAAGTATAAAGCACAAGCAATAATTAATATGAGAGAATCACAAATTTACTTCGTGTTTCTTGATTCAACTTCGGGGGAGAGAAGAGAGCGAAGCGAACTATGAATGGGGGGTATCCCCCACTCATTAGGCGTAGCCGTTAGTATATGAATCTGTAGGAGCCCATTTCGCCGGCGCTAACTGTACGCGTAGTGACTCTTCCCCATGAGGGGTAATTCATGTCAGACACTAGTATTGAGCCGTCGTCATTGACTGACTCGACGTATGCAACGTGTCCAAGCCCGCCAATATTTAGGTGGTAGAGCACAGCACCTGCCCGCGGTTCACTCCCTGTTTGCAGGCCATACGTCCGAGCCGCGCCGAGCCAAGATACGGCGTTACCGAGATTGCTTGGTATAGGGTTGCCTGTCTGCATACGGCGATTGGCGGCGTGCCACGTACACCAGCCATAGTCGTAACCATTGGATCCGTAGCTGGCAGAACCAGCAAAACTTGGAGCGGCCGCATAACTGTAGCGCACAGAAACAGGAGGTAAGCCGTCCGGTATGACGATTCTATCGCCAGCCTGGAAAGTGCCGGTAAGCTCGGCGTCATTAAAAGCAATGAGCTGATCTTTGCTAGCGCGATATTTAGTGGCGATAGACTCGGGTGTGTCGCCACCAGAAACCGTGTAAACAATGCCATTCACTGGGCTAATTGTCAGCTCTTTGCCTATAGGAATCGCGTCACCAGTTATACCGTTGGAGAGACGTATGGTATCGGAGGTTACGCCAAACTTGGCAGCCACACTGGCTACAGTGTCGCCTTCTACGGCTACATATTTCTTGATGTCTTTCTTAGACTTTAGGCCAGTGGATATAATTTGAGGCTTAGCCAGGGCACTATCGTCAGCAGCAGCAATAGCCAGCTGGGCATTTACGGTGTCGGCCTTGTTTGTAACAGCTGTCGCCTCGCTCATACGAGTCATGCGGGCAACATGCACAGCTACGTCGGCAGAAGATAATTGATCAAGGGGATTTACGTCGTCGCTGCTGGTTACTCCCGGAAGCTGCGAGCTGGTGACTACATTGCCAGATTGGCTAGCCGAGCTGCTGACGACAAAAAGACCTATAACGGCAAAAAGCGCTAGGTTGGCAGTGAGGAGGCCAAAGCGCACGAGCCGCTTATGAGACCTCTTAAAGACTCTACGCAGTGACTTGCGGAGTGATCCTGAGTGATTAGTGGCAAGCCGGGATTTAGGCAGACGATGGCTTGCGGTAACAGTTGAGCTGCGAATATGATTCTCCTTGTAGCGAAAAAGCTATACGCTTGCTTTGCTACACGAATTCCCATTGGCCTATGATTAATTTATATTTTCAAGAAAGTCGACCAATCTTGATTTTCTAAGTTACTTGCTATGGACCTATGGGACGCGGTATGTATTTAGTGTAAATCTCTTTAATATCTAAAGACATTTTGTAAGATAATTTACATACCACAGGTTAGATACTAGCAATTATAAGCACAAAAAGCAAGGTTTTTTTGCCTTTTTTCACCCCTGTTGAGAGGAGTGGCTACCCCTGTTGCTTTTTTTAAAGGCACTTGCTGCAGTATTTACGGGTTAGATCCTGGTGTTCTTCCAGCGTCTTAGAGAAATACGTTTTACCCTGATGTTCTCCATCGCCAGAGACAAAATACAGCCAATCTGTTTGGGCAGGGAAGGCCACGGCCTGCAGGGCATTCTCGCCAACGTTGCTAATCGGACCTGGTGGCAGCCCATTGATTTTATATGTATCGTAAGCTGGATTAAGCTTAGCGTAATCATCGGTAGCGTTGGACTCTAAGTTCATGCCTTGTTTAAGCCGTTTATAAAACACCTGGGCGACAACTACGCGATCCTCGGGTTTAGCCACCTCACGCTCTACCAGAGACGCAAGCGTAATTCCCTGCTGCAGAGACAGCCCGTTTCTAGCTATGGCTTGCCGTATTTCGGGCGTTAGCCGGGTCTGCATCTCATCTAGCGAAAGAGCTATGATCTGTTTTACGGTAGTTTCAGAAGTTTTTTGGAATGTCTCGGGATATAGATAGCCCTCTAGGCTAGCTCCGCGAGGCTTATCGCTCAAAGCAAGATGGCCATCATACTGTGTGGGTTCGAGAGCCGCATCAACTTCCTCGGCTGTGTAGCCAGCCTCTATTAAACCCGCCCGGATTTGATCAAGTCGCTGCTCGGGCAAGATACGAACTAGATCTGTGGCTACTCTACCTTCAATTAACGTGTTAACTATTTCTGATATGCTTTGAGACGGCCGTAGCAAGTAGGTGCCCGCCTTGAGCTGATCGCGCAGGTTATGGTTGCGCACATACCACTCGAAGGCCCAGTCGCTGCGAATAACCTTTTTGCTCATCAGCGTGTCGGCTATGACAGCGGCGGGGCTGCCTGGCTCAATAGTCACCACTATAGAATCATTGCTACTGCTAAGGGGACGGAGATTCTCGGTATATGACCTGCGCACAAATACCGCACTGGCCACCACCAAGATGGCCATTAGGGATAGTATGGTCAGCACCCATTTCTGGGAGGTACTAAAACGACTGGCTCTATGATTACTCATTTTGCTCCTTCCGATTGCAAAAACTCTTCTAGTATAAGGCATGCTGCCACGTCGTCTAAGTGTTTGCCGTTTCCGGTAGTCTGATAGGGCAGATTGCCAGCTTCTGCGCGAACCGAGCTGAGGCTCTCGTCGGCAAAGCTGACGACAAGCCCGTTAGCTGACTCTAAGTGCGCTGCGAACTTGCGCACAGACGCCGACTGGGCTGTTTCCAGGCCGTTCATATCTCTCGGCAAGCCGACCACCACCGTGTCGGCTTGTTGGGTAGCAGCTATACTGCCTATCTCGGCCATTACGCGGTCGTCGTTGGGTATTATAGCCAGGGCAGAAGGAATCCGAGCTATCTTGCCCGCTACGGCAACGCCTATGCGCACGTCTCCTACATCGAGAGCTATGATATTAGGGTATTGCGGTGCCATCGGCTTGCTGTATGTTGATGGTAATTTTAGAATCTTTGCCAGGTATTTTTGTTACCCAGAAGGGGCTAAGCTTCACGCTAGGTTCATCCACACCTTCACGAACAGCCAGCAGCTGTTCGGCTTCCCCGCTCTTTTTGCCAGCAATCTCTTGCTTGAGCTCTTGTTCCTGCAGGTCAGGGCCAATTACTACTTTGGTGTTAAGACTTAGCGATACTTGCTTGTCAGATGTGCGCTGTTCGTTATTAGCAGATGCCAGGCGAAATATTGCTTGGCCCAAGCCTTCACTCAGAATACTTTGCTGTTTTTCCTCTAGCTCACTCTTTACGGCTTCGGCTACCAGCTTCTTCAGATCGTCCTCTTTGACGCCCAGCATGGTAAAGGTCGTTACGGCAGATACAGTTACTTCGCCAGCTTCAGACCCCACGGCAGGAGAGGGTGTATAGACAGGTGTGCCAGCGCTAAACGTCTCGGCAATTGGCAGAAAACCATTATCGGATAATTCCTTTTTAACTTCATCAGCCGCAGCTTGGTTCTTGGCGGCCAGCTTCTGTTTGGCCGAGTCGACATCGCCCGCCGAGATTACTTTCACAATCTGAGTCGTACCCCCACTCATGGCTGAGCCATCTGCGGACATTGAACTGAGGCCAGACACTGCGTAAGTACGAGCCGAAAGATTATATTGATCACCCGCACCCTGTGCGTTTACAGCCACGCTACTGCTGGCTTTATCCTTCTTGCAAGTATCCCCAGCGAAACCGCTTGGCTCAACAGTTACAGCCGCCGCGAGGATGAAGGTAAGGTTTCCTGAGCTGATACCAGTGCCTGCTGGCACTGTACGCTGAACGTCGCCAAGCTTATCTGCTTTGCTACAGTTGTATATCTTAACGGTGCCGGCCGCTTTAGTGCCTTTGTCTACTTGGCCAGTGGCTGGGGCTTTCTCGCTCTCTGTCTTAGTCTTCTCTTTAGACGTAGCGGGAACTATCTTTTTCTCCACATCTACTTCTGTAGCAGCTGGATCAGCAAAGAAGTCTACATCTGTCGGTGTTTCGCTGCTAGCTGTCTTGAGTGTCACTGTAGCTCTGGGAGCAATGGCCAGCGCCCAATAGCCAAACCCGACGAGCAGTAGCAATACGGCGGCGGCAATAATTAGCTTGGTACGGAATTTATCGAAGCTAGGAACTTTTAGTTTTTTGCCGCCTTTAGCTTTTTTGGCTGCGGCAGCGGCGCCCGCGACTGCGGCTTCGGGGGCAGGCGAATTATCTATTTCGATTACACCGGGTTCGTTATTCTTTGACTTTGGCAACAAGTCACCCACGGGTGTATTGGGATCTATCGGCACATCGTCAACCATATCGGCTGTTTCTGGCGTATCGTTGACAGCTATCGGCGGCGTGGGTAAATATGGCTTGGAAGTAGGGTTTGCGGCCACGTACAGTCCTGCGGCGCCCGCGAGAGGCATTAGGCCGGCCTCGGAGGTAATAAGTACGACATTCTTGCCGTGCTGATCTGCCGTACGCTTGAGCAGCTTCATATTTACGATGGACTGCAAGGCTGCTGCCCGCTTAGGAAGTACCAGAGCAATAATATTCTTTGGGCTGCTGGAAATTTTGTGGATTATACCTGTAATTTCCTCGTCAACATCGATATAAATAGTATCTTTGCTGGTTTCTCTTGCTTTAGCGGGACTCATACTCGTAACATCCTATCAAACTTAGCTCTTAGGCCGCCAGTGTTAGAGGTAGCACCCTGTTGCTCCAAAGTGTCCAGACCGACGCGCAGCAAACCCATAGCCGTAATGAGCGTGTGGTCCGTGACATCTCCCGTTACGTCGTGAATGCCCACAACCTGGTCTGGGCTTATAAATGCAATGCTGGGCTTGCGAGCAAAAGGTAGCTCGCGGTACCAGTTGGTCTCGCCCAGCGCACTTACCAGCCGGCCTAAGCTGGCGCCACCGCCACAAAGTAGTATCTGGTGCGGCAGTCTCTCCAGCTCGGTGTATTCAGACAGAGCAAGTTCGATACCTGACAGCCAGACATCACAAGTTTTGTCCAGGGCGTCGTTGGCGGTTTCGTAGTCTTTGGATCCAGGTCTAAGGTTGTCTAGGTTGAGTTTGATGTTCTCGGCTTTTTCGAAGTCTACATTGAGCTCCCGCTCGACAGCACGGGTAAAAGCCCGGCCCCCTATGCCGAACATCTTGGTACCCTGGACTCCGCCTTCGTTTATAAGTGCAATATCTGTTGTGCCGCCACCGACATCCATGAGTACGGCACTCATATTGGCATTGGCATTGTCGCCAATAACCGAGCGAGCTACCGCAAACGGCTCTGCCGCCACAGCTAAAAGATCCAGGTCAAGCTCGTTGGCCACGCGCTCCAGCGCCGCGATATGGATCATCGGCGCAAAGGCAGTGTAGAGCTGTACTAGCACGTCACGACCCTTAAAACCTATAGGATTGGTTACGTCATATCCGTCGATGGTAATACTCACCAGAGCGCTGTTTACCAGGCGTACATCAACTTCTTTGCCGCCGAGCTCCCAGGCCAGATTCTTGCGGGCGGCGGCTTCGGCGCGTTTTTGGACAAGCTCGATAATATGTTCCATCTCCGTCACGTCTAGTTCGACATTAGCATCTTTGCGACTGCAACGAACAGTGGTGGTGGTGCCTTTTACCAACTCGCCGGCGATACCAACAATAGCCGTTCTAACACTGGTGCCAGCCTGCTCTTCAGCAATGCCGAGGGCTATATTACAGTTTTGCACCACGCCGCCGATATCTGCTACAGCGCCGGCCTGCATGTCTGAGAGTTGCTGGTGCGCCCTACCAACACCCACAACCTCTATCTGGCCGTCTGCTTTTACGCGACCAATGAGTGCTTTCACCACTTCTGTGCCCACGTCTAAAGCAACCAGATATTGGTCGGAGCCGCTGGCGGCACTGCGGGCCTTGGCCGAAATAGCCTTGGTCGCCGTGTGCCCCGCGGTTTTGATTTTATCAAGCCTACTCTTAAGCATATACGAGATAAGTATACCACGCGGCAATCTGTTATTAGTACTCTCTTCGCCCCTGCTTGATACGGCTAAAGAGCATCCACAAGACAAAAACGGATACTGCAGTGACTAGTGAACCCTGCATGGCACCGAGAGGCCGGAAGTAGTCTCCCTGCTCGTTTAGGAAGAAGTAGTTGGCGGTATCCGAGGCCGGATCCCGCGGCTTGTCCTGCAACTTAAACAGCATGTAGCGCAGTCCCCCGCCAATTTCAGCCTTTTTAGGCGAGCCGCAGTCAATAAGCTGGTTCTGGTATGCGGCTCCAGTATCTTTGCAGTCTACAGGAGCCGCATTAGGGTCTGTTCCAAAAGCCGGCCAAGCCAAAAGCGTAATTACGTATACGGCTGAGATTACAAGTAGCCCCGTTGCTATTTTGCCGAGCCTTATGTTCGCTATGATATGTTTCACGCCAGAACGGCTTTTATACGGCGCACGCCTGAGGAGCTGGCCTCTTCTTTGGTGACCTTAAACTTCTTACCGCCTTCGGCTAATTGGCCAGTATGCTCGACGTGCGGACCGCCGCAAATTTCTATGCTGTAGGGCTGCTCTCCGTCCTTGCCCATGGTATACACTTTGACCTTTTCGCCATATTTGTCGCCAAATGCACCCTTGGCACCTATCTTAAAGGCTTCCTCCGTCGGATATTCATGCCACTCGACTACCAGGTCTTTTTCTATTTGCTCATTTACGATCTTTTCTACCTGGTCAAGCTGTTCCCTGGTAACCTTTTGGTCATGGCTGAAGTCAAACCGGGTACGCTCGGCGGTTACATTGGAGCCGCGCTGGATGACATGATCGCCCAAGACCCGACGCAAAGCTTCGTACATCAGATGAGTTGCTGTGTGCAGTTTCTTAGTCTCTTCCGAATGGTCAGCCAGCCCGCCCCTAAAGACGCCTTTACTGGCTGTTTGTGAGCGTTCTCTCTGTATCGACATTTCTGTGTCGTATTCCTTTTGCCAATTCGAGCTCACAGTCCAATCTTCATGTCTTGCAACTTCCTCAAGCGTTAATTCAGCCGGAAATCCATTTGTGTCGTACATCGTAAAAATAACTCGGCCCGTAATTAAAATCTCTCCTCCGTCATTTGTATTGGAACGAGCAATCTTATTTAAGTCTCGTACACCATTGCGAAGGGTCTGGCGGAAAATTTTTTCTTCTCTTACCAGGCTTTCTATAATTTTTTGGCGGTTTTCGACGAGCTCTGGATAGTCTTGCTCGTACAAGCCGGCTATAACTGGCACGATTTGCTCTATAAAATCTTGTTCAATGCCGAGATTGAAGGCTTTGAGAATAGCCCTGCGCATCAGGCGGCGGGCAACGTAGCCTTGCTCTTTATTGCTCGGCACTACGCCGTCCACGGCCAAAAATACCGCACCGCGCAGATGATCGGCAATAATGCGCATGTCATTGTTATGAGACTCGTATTTTTTGCCGGATAGTTCCTGCAGCTTCTCAATAATCGGCCATAGTAAACTTATCTTGAAGACATCGGGACTGTCGATAGCTGCCGCGGCAATGCGCTCCAGCCCGCCGCCGAAGTCAACATTGGGCTTTTGAAGCGGCTCAAAGCCGTCCTCGGTGCGTTTATAGGCCATAAATACGCTGTTGGCTATTTCTATAAACCGCCCGCAGTCGCAGTTGGGGTGGCAGTGCTCGCCGAACTCTGAATTATGCGGCGTACCAAAATCATAAAATACCTCTGTGTCCGGACCGCCTGGATCGCCTAAGGGCGTCTGGGACTCGCCGCCAGCTCGTGACCACCAATTTTTAGAGCCGTCGTAAAAAAATATACGGCCTTCACCCATGCCCTTAGCATACCCATCAGCTTCTGACCCAATATCTAGTTGGTTTGGGTCTATATTTTTACTCTTAAATAGTCCGGCCCATATTCCTGCTGCTTCTGTGTCTTTAGGAATATTGAATTCTGTATTGCCGAGGTAACAAGTTACATAGAGCTTGCTTGGATCCAAACCGATTTCATCTACCAAAAATTCAAACAGCCACGTTATTTCCTCTTGCTTAAAGTAATCACCAAGGCTCCAGTTGCCTAGCATCTCAAAAAAAGTTGTATGGCGATTATTGCCCACTTCTTCGATATCTTGTGAGCGAAGGCAGGTTTGGCTATCTACCAGCCGTACACCAGCAGGATGCGGGTCTCCCAGCAAATAAGGAATCAAGGGCTGCATACCGCTGCCCGTAAAGAGCGTCGTCGGATCGTCTTGCGGTACCAGCTGGGCCCGGGGAATAATCGTGTGACCGCGTTTTTCAAAAAACTCCAAGTATTTTCGTCTGATTTCCTGGGCTGTCATATCTGTATATTCTAACAGATGTTACTGCGGGATGACTCTGACAATCTTGTCTTGGCCGCTGCCGTTATCTGTGGTGAGGTAGAGTGAGCCATCTACGCCGAGGACCACGCTACGCACACGGCCAAACTCGGCCAGGATCTTCTCTTCGTCGGCTACTTTTTTGGCGCTATCGTCGAACTGGAATAGGCGGACGTGTTTGTCTTTCTGTACTGCCATCATCAAGCGGCCTTCCCATGATTTCCACTGTTTGCCCTCTAGAATCGTGGCACCAGAAGGTGCGATCGTGGATTTACCGCTGCTCCACACTGCCGGGGCAGCCTCTGGGAACTTCTTAAGATCAGTCATTTCCACGTTCTCATCGTAGTTGGAACCGGGGTCCCAGCCAAAGTTCCCCGTAGACAATGTATTAAGCTCGTCATCACGGTCCGGACCATGCTCTACACTGTAGCCCAATACTCCGTTAATAGACTGTTTGTAGAAAGCCAGTCCCTGCACGTTGCGATGACCATAGCTATAGACGCGCTTATCAAAGGGTGCTCCCATGTTACCCTGAACACCTCTGCCCTCACGATCTACCCGCAGGACTTTGCCTCCTAAGCTCTTGGGATTCTGTGGGTGCTCACTGCGGGCAGTGTCGCCTGTACCGATCCAAAGACTCCGATTTGCGTCAAAACGAGGACGGCAGCCGCTGTGACGACCCGAGGGATTTGCAGGCATGCCGGTAACAATATCTGACCTATCGGTAAGCGAACGGTTGTCTGGCGCCACCTTGAAGCGGGCAACTCTCACGTCAGTTGCCGTATTAAAGCACGCATACAAGAAGCGGTTAGCGGCAAACTCCGGATCAAGTGTCATGCCGAGCATCCCGCCCTCACCCTTTACGTAAGCGTCCTTTGTCTCGTGGATGGTGACTGGTTTGCCATCGATAATGGCGCCTATCTTGTTAGCGCGCTCAGTGTAATAAAGTGTATTGTCTGGAGACTGTGCTACGTCCCATACATTAGACAAGCCTTCCGCTACCGTTTCTGTCGTCAGTTGTGGTTTCTCTGTAGACTCTGGTTCTGCTGTCTGCCCAACCGTCGACTGGGTTTTAGTTGCTTTCGGCCCTTCAGGTTGAACGATAACCACAATTAGAGCAACTAGCAGGCTCAGCACAAAAGGGAGCAAGATGAAGAAAATTGGTTTATTGTTTTTAAAGAAGTCCATGGATAAGCTTGTAGTCCTTTTCATTTAGTCTGTGCACGTTACCTTGGAAAGCCAATGTCCAGTTCTTGGCGGGCCAGCGGCGGGCATACTCGTAGTCCTGCAGAAACGATTCTACCGCTAGATAATCGCCAGCATCTCGAGCTTTTTTGATGGTAATTGGAAAACGATGCGGATAGTATTCGTTCGGCTTAGTTGATTCCCAAATTTTCGTGTGGTCTTCGAAGGCCTCACCCGTAACAAGTGCTTCGCCCGCTATACTCTTGAACCCTGTAAGATAGAAGAAAATGGTGTCGCCTGGACGAGCCTCGCTGGCCGCCTTGCGCCAGCGGCTTTTCATACCTGCTATATCAAAACCGCGTACCCGGCTTGTCTCGAAGTTGGCAGGCGAGCTAACAAGCAACCAGTGAATCATAATGCTTGGTAGTATAAACTATTCGGCGCGAGATACTATGCCGCCGCCGAGGCATTGCAAGCCCTGATAAAAAACCGCTGACTGGCCAGGAGAAATAGCTCGTTGCTCATCTTGAAGACTGATCACCGCACCTTCCTGGAGACTGCAGTCGATCAAAGGGCCACGGTAGCGCAATCGTACCTTCAGGCTAAGAGACGGAGCGGGGGCAGACGAGATCCAGTGCATATCTTCAAGATAAACCTTTTCTGACCATAGTTCTTTGTCCGATATGTCCGTTGTTACGTAAACTGTATTGGCTTCCATATCTTTGCGTACGACGTAATACGGCAGGCCACCGCCTACATCTAGCCCATGACGCTGGCCAATGGTATAAAAAATGGCCCCATCATGTTCACCTATTTTTTTATCGTCCTGGTCTACGATATCACCTGGCTCTACGCTTACGAACTGGCTCAGAAAATCTTTGATGCCAACTTTGCCGACAAAGCAAATTCCCTGGCTATCTTTTTTTGCGGCTGTGGATATGCCCATGCTGCGTGCTAGCCGCCTTACTTCTGCCTTGCTAGCAATCTCGCCGATGGGGAATAAGGTCTTGCCAAGTGCCTCAGAGGATACGCGATATAGAAAGTATGTCTGGTCCTTTTGAGCATCATTTGCCGTAAATAACTGGCCGTCTTTTGCCCTTGCATAGTGCCCTGTAGCTATCATGTCGGCGCCGTTTGCAAGCGCAGTGTCTAGGAACAGTTTGAACTTAACTTCTTGGTTGCACATAACGTCTGGATTAGGGGTGCGGCCAGCTTTGTATTCGTCTATCATATAATTTACGACTTTTTGTTTGTACTCTTTTTGAAAATCAAATACTTCAAACTTAATGCCGAGCTGCGCGGCTACCCGTTTAGCATCCTGATAGTCATCTTTCCATGGGCATTCCATACCTGGCAGATCTTCGGTCCAATTCTTCATATAAACACCGGTGACATGATGACCCTGCTGCTTTAAAAGCGCAGCCGCAAGCGAGCTATCGACACCGCCACTCATTCCGACAAAGATTTTCTTAGAACTCACTTCAAAAAATCTCCAGGATTCGAAAACAGCAATTGGCGAGCAAAGTTTTCATTCTCTTGTGACAAAAGATAGTTATAGCTATCTTGCGAAGCAAAAAATGGGAAGTTTGCCGTCAATTTTGTTTGCAGAACGGTTGAGTTTTTGAAGTGAGCTCTAGGCATGACTACCTATTTTGTAGCTTTAGATTCAATTTGTCTATAATTAGTTCAGCTATGACTCGACGCTTTGAATATCTGAATATTATTTGGCTCTGCGTCTCCACTATTATTTTGATCGGCCTACAGATAGAGCCCTGGGGATTTATTATCCTTGGGCTGGGCGTATTGGGTCTAACACTTTGCAGCGCAGGCTTCCGCAAAAACGTATTGCTGGCGTACCTTGCTGTCGCCCTGCTCGGCATTACGCCAATTAATACCAGTGTGGCGTTTCCGCATACGCTACTGATGGGAATCCCTCTCTTTTTGTGTGTATTTGTACCTTATTGGGTTACCAGGAATATCTACAAGAATAACGCTGTGCGCTTTCCGTTTCATCATGGCCGCAAATGGTACAAGAGCGAGGTCGCGTATATATTTATAACCATAGGCATTTCGTATTTCTTACTACCGTACATGCTCAGGGCAACGAACTCGTATCCCAACTGGGACATACAGCCTGGTGCGTGGAATTTAGCGCAGTCCTACATTGGTCTTAACGTCGTGGCCGTTTGGGATGAACTGTTTTTTGTATCAACAGTACTTGGTATTTTCAGGAAGCAATTCCCTTTTTGGGTAGCAAACCTAGCCCAAGCGACTATCTTTACCTCATTTTTGTATACGCTTGGGTTCCAGGGGTGGAGTTTTATAGCTGTGTTTCTATTTGCGCTCAGCCAAGGCTATATATTTAAAAAGACTGATTCCCTGCTGTATGTGCTAACTATTCACCTGACGCTTGATCTGGTACTGCACTTAAGCCTGGTATACCTGCACTATCCTGCCTGGATACCTATTTTTATTACTTAGGGTCTAGAGCGTTTAATTGACGACCTCGTTGCGACCCAAACGTTTTCTAAGAGCCGCCAACTGGTGGCGTTTCCCGAGCCAAAAGGCGATGATAATAAGCGGTATGGCTATGGCAGCCGGCTGCCATAAGATGCGTGTTTTTGTGACGGTTTGGGCCGGGTCTTTGCTGCTATCTCCTTGCTTGTCCGTCAGGGCGCCGTTGGCAATTCCCACCAACTGCAAGAACGCCACCTCTCCATTTTTATCTGATGCTCTAACGATTACAGTATAAATACCCGGGGAGTCATAAACATGGCTAATATTAAAGTTCCCGGCAAACTGCTGGCTAAGGACATCTGGCGGTTTGCCATCCCCCCAGTCTACTGTTACTGCATATGGCCCGACGCCGCCGCTAAGCGTAATGGGCCATATAAGCGTTTCTCCAGGGTTTGCACCTTTTTTTGCAAAGCTAGAAGTCAGAGAGACTCTCGCTCCAAGGCCAAGATTACTTGTAGGAAACGTCACGACTACCACATTAGAGTCGGGACCTTGCTGGTCTAGGTCGTCAAAAACGCGGGCCACTAGTTCGTTGCGGCCGCCGAAAAGGTCTATCTGTATAGAGTAGCTGCCGTTTACACACTGCGCTGAGCCGCCAAAAACATTGTTTTTAAATATCTTCACCAGCAAACCATTTGGACACAAACCCGTCACAGTCACAGGAACATCAGTGATGGTAGAGCCATCGCGGGGGAACGTGATGGTAGCTGCTTGCGTGGGCGGCGGTGCAGATATGCGCCCTTGCACTCCAACAGAGCCCGACTCTTCGGCCGCCTGAACACTCTGTACTGCGAATAGGGCGACGAATGACAGGCACGCTGCCATGAGTAGCGCCGCTCGCGCAAAGCATACTGGAGAGTATAAGTATTTCATGATGATGCGTGTCTACCCTAATATTACCATGAGCATGACCATAGGACGCACCGTCTAAGTAATACTCGCTCGAGGAACTACCTAACGGCGGGACTTTTTGGCGCTTCGTCCGCTAAATTTCTTTCGGTAGACTAGGTAGCCAAGAGCTATCAATGCCAGTAGCAAGCCTGCTAGCACGTAGAAGCACCACATGGGCACATACCAGAATGAACTCTCTGTCGTTATTACTTCGCCACCGCTGCCGTGCGAGATGTTAGCAGAGACTTTGTATCTGCCGGGAGTGTTAACTTTTTCTATATTGTTCGAAAAGATACGTGTACTGTTGGGAAGTATGTTAGCTCGAGGTTCAGTACCGTTCAGCTCGTATGAGAAAACTTCTTTGCCGCCCTTCAGGATAGAGATCCTGCCGATTGGTTTTGAGAAGCCATTACCGTTATTCTTGATCTCGGCAGAAACTTGGGTTGGCTTTTTGGTAAAGAAGCTTCTGGCAGTGGCATTTCCGCTGCCGTCAACGTTCTCTGCTCGCAAGCTTTGAAGCTGTATTTGCTCTGTTATATCGCCAGGGACTGTCAATAAAACAAGTGTACCTACGCTAGCAGTTAGAGAAATCTGGCGGTCCGTCGCCTCCGCAGCAACTGCAGGAACCGCTGCGTAGCGGACAATGCCGTAATATGCACCTGGAGCAGCGTTAGCAGGGACAGCTATGTCGATTTCAAAATCCTTCTTCTCGTCCTTCTTTAGGGGTATATCCTGTACATTCGTTAGGAAGTTCCGCACGCTAGCAGAGGTTTGTTTTTCACTGTTTGGGAAAATCTTAGGTTCGCCGGTTTTGCCATTGGACTCAAAGTCGTTCACCTGTGCTTTTGCAATGATATCAACACCAGAGACGTTCTGAAGCGTTATTTTGAGTTTTTCGGTACTGCCAGGTATGATCTCCAGCTCTGTCCTGGTTGGCGATATTACCAGGCCGCTGCCTCCACCTTGCTCCTGAGCGGAGACTCCAAGGCCGATTGAACTCGCAAATATTAACGCACCAAGAACTAATAAAATTCGCTTAATGGCAGATGACCCCATCGAATACCCCTCCTGTTTTTTTGTAAATTTAAACTGCTTGAGCTCGAGTATAACAGAATATTAATCAACTAGAAAGCCGCTGTGGCAATGTATGTCGCTGTGGTGCTATATACGCCAGGGGCTTGTGACTGCGCTACGTTAACAACGTAGCTCACAGTGAATGTGTTGAACTCTGTTGGTAAACTTGAGTTGGTAAGCACACCATTACTGAAAGCGTACTGATTTGGGATGTTAAAGTTGCCGCTTGGTACGCTTGTGCCGACACCAGCCGGCTCTTGCCCCACATTTGGGTTGCTATTGGCCCGCAGGTTTATGCCGTATTGACCAGATCCTGGGGTACTAGGAGCAGGTGAAGATAAAGGGTTAATAATATTCGTTCCGGAAGTCATAGTGGTCCCCAGCAGCGACACTACATAGCCTAACGGATCATTGGTTGCTCCTGCAAACTGCGAAGTCGAAGATCGAGCTTCAGATGCAGTTAGCTCGCCAAGATCAATACTGTTGCCATTTTGACTTGAGCAATCCGGGGCGACTGTCACCCCAGTACAAAATATAAGAAAAGGTGGGACATAGCTCTCGACACCTATGCCCCCGCTCGTACTAAATACTACTGCCCCAAAATCAATCACGGGAGAGCTGCCGTCATCCGCGGCATGCGTAGTAATCCTAACGTAGACGCTCTCCGCAACGGTAGACGGATTAACCACATTATCAAAACTATATGAAACCGCTTGCGGCGATACAGCAACGGGCAACCTTGTCAGCACCATACGGTTTGCCGTGGTACTGGCGTGTATGGAAAAGCCTGTTTCCCCGGTCTGAGCCGCTAGTGAAGCACCAAGGACAGAGAGTCCAGCTGGAGGGGTGCACGGCTCGGTGAGCAACGGACTGTTAGAGCAATATTCCAGCACGACGGAACCCACTACACTACTGGACAACATGTCAAAGGTAAAGAGGTGGTTGGTAGATGCACTTGGTACGGATGTCTGTACAAGAATCGTCCGGTTTTGTAATTCCAACCCGTACACCGAACTCGGATAAAAGGAAACTGGCACTACCATGAGTAGCGCCAGTAAGGCGGCATATACTTTCTGATTACCTCGCAATAATCGCACTAGTTATGCCCTTTCCGCAACTAGGCTTGCCCCGATGGGACAAACCTAGTAATTAGCTTGTTAGAATGTTGATGTTGCGATGTACGTGCTGGTTACTGTGTACACACCAGTTGGCGTAGTAGCAGCAGCTCGAGCGGCAAATCGTAGGAGCAACATTTCCTCGTCGACAACGCGGTTTTCTGGCTGGGCTCCAGCAGCTGAGGAGGCTAGCGCATCGGTGCTACCGTCTTCTCTCCAGGCAAAGCCTTGAGCCGCGGTACCATCACCGTCGTAGTTAGTGTCACGAACTAGGTTGGTAGTTGTGCCACTGGTAGTGTCGATGGTGGATATTGTGACGCCGAAGTTTTCGTTGGGCGATGCACCGTCAAATGCAGTTTGGGTTGAAGGTGACCTAAAGCAAGAGTCTGTTTGGACAACACCTGCGTTACAGGTTGCACCTGCTACACGAAGTGAGCCGAGGTGGTTCGTGCCTGATGTAGCTTGTTCTGCGTAATAGGTGACCACAACCCCGAAGGATGCGTTGGTACTCACCATAGCTGCTCCGTTGACATTATTGCCACCATTGACTACAGCAACTGGCGAAACACTAGGAGCACCCGAGTTAACAACACCGATGTTTACAGCGGTACCAGTAAGGCCACTACAGTCAGCAGGAGCTGCACCGTTAATGGTTCCTACGCAGAACGTTAGCTGTTCTTGCACTTGAGCCGTAACCGTTAGCTGGTTAGCAGTACTTAGGGCAACACCACCATAGTCAGTATATGTGCCTGGAGCGGTGTCTGTGTATCCCTGAGCGTCAGCAGCAACTGCATAAGAAAGCATTCGGGCGTAGTAGCTGCCGGTGGCATTTGGATTATCAATGCCATTGTTAGCAGCACCTGTACCTAGGGTTATGGTTTCTGCGACTCCAGCAGTATATGAACCTGCACCTCTTGTGACTATCAACGTATTGGCGTCTGTGTTGGCGTGAACTGTCCAGCCAGTAGCCACTGTAATCGTGGCTTCGTTGGTGTCAAGACCAGCCGGAGCGTTACATGTCTGCCCAATTAGCGGACTGTTATCACAGAATTCTATAACGAATCCAAGGACAGTACCTGTAGTGCCAGGCTTAAAGTTAGCTGTATATATAGTGTCGTCTCGACCGGCCTGCGAACTAGCAATTGTTATTTTACGCTCTGTAAGCGGCAAGGCGCTAGCGATTGACGGCCGTAAAACGACTGGCAATACAAGCGCGAGAGCGAATACGATCGCAGTTATTGCAGCTTTCGTCCGGTGCTGCGCTGATATAAACGAGGTGCTTTTCATAATTTTTCCTTTTTGTTTTTGGCCGAACTTGTCGGTTTTTTATAGATTACGCATTGATTTATACCATGCCTAACGCGCAAAGCGCAAGCACTTTTTCCACAGGCAGCGTTCTCGACCTAGTATGTGGCGACAGCGACTAGATCGTGATTCATGGTATACGAGCCGGCAGGTGTGAGGGATTTACGCTTAGCTATATAAGATATTGTGTAGTTGGTCTGGCCGATGGCTGGGTTTGTGGGTGTTAGAGCCGAGCGGGCAATAGTTTCTCCGACAGCGTACTTAAACTGGTTTGCAACCTCATAGCCAGCTGCAGCCGTGCCATCTGCAAACGTATTGTCTGGCGAGTTACTTGGGTTAGCTCCGCCAATGGTTGGCGCGCTATTGTTTGCTCTTAGGTTGATCCCAAACTCCTCGACGGCTGAGTTGCTCGAGGGCAGGCCTTGTACAGCCTTGGCGTCTAGTGCCGCTCCGCCTTCATTTGTAGGAGGAGCGCTCATAGTAACTACAACGTACTCCGACGATAAATACGTACGTACTGTGAACGTACAGCCACACGGTCCACCAGTTGCGACTCCAAATGACGGTGTCGTGGTAGATGATAGAACTCCAAAGTTTACAGTGGCCCCAGACACCGACATCTCCAGAAAGGGCGTTTCAGCAGTGACAAAGCCTGCCACCAGATCGTAGCTGGCACTGGAAGATGCGCCGGCAGCCAACATGCCTGCTGCTTGTCTTGCCCGGTAACTTGCCGAGGTAGCGTCAAGCTCGCCTCCTGTGCCAAAGTAAGCCTCTTCTATTTTGTAGTTCGTAGAGGATGACTGGGCGTATATAGGCTGAACTGTCCCGAGCAGCAAAACCACAATAATCAAGAATTTTAGTTTTTTATGAAACCTCATGCTACGGAAAATTATAGCATAAACACTTAATCGATACCGGGTCTAGCGGGCCTGGAACGACCCAGCTATATCGTAAATTTCTTTAGTGCCTGGGTTGGTGGTGAGGTTTTGATACACCACCGTGTAGCTGGCGGTGGTACCGTCTGAGCGCTTGAGCTTAAGAGAAGATGCATCTTGCCCAGCCATGCCTAAAATAACGGAATAGGCTTGATCGTCGGGAGTACACTCAAATGTCGCGCCCTGAAAAGTCGCTTGCTGGACTATATTTTTAGCGTCTTTCGGCAAAAGTGTTTTACAGTGCTCCGATAAATCGCCTGGCTGCAGCGAAGCCTCGTTTTGTTTTACTATCAACATCCGCGAGGCGCTTTCTTTGGATTCAGTATCGTTATTTACGTACACAACGAGGCTATGCTGTACGAGCGTCTCCCTTAGGTAGCGATAGACAAATTTCTTATCCGACGATTCATTAGCCACAAAGGTCCAGTTCTTGCTTGCTTGAAACTGAAAATACTGCGTCCTAAAGACGTCTGTACTGCTGGCGACTACAGCTCTGGACTCATTTGTTGGCTTAGACGGCGCAGCTGCTTTCTTCCTTTGCAAAAAGGCGTCGGCATACAACACTCCCCCGGCTGCAGCGGCCAGAAGGATTACGATGATTATAAAGACACGAAAACGCCTTATGAACCGTGTTTGTTTGTGAAAACTATGCTCATGATAGTAGCGAGGCATTTCTCAACCTTGGCCGCGGGTGCATTAATACGCCTATCCGCGGACTCCTGAGTTACATAGTAGTACAGGTTCCTATTAAAATACAATTTGCTTACGCTTTTTACGTGAGCCGTAGTATAGTTTATGGGAGCAGCTAAAGTAGATATCATTAATTCCAAAAATGTGCGCGTGGTCAGAAGTTTATGAATGAGAAGCCAGAGGACAGTGACGATCTAAGTACCTTGGAAGACAAGGGCACTACCGTTGAAGGCGGTGATTCCGCCGGAGATGCGTCTACGCTCGAAGAAGGAGCAGCCGACACCGACAAGCCCACAAAACCCCAGAAACCAAAACGTTCTATCAAGAATTTTGCAGCCCGGATCAATATATATCTCTTGTTTTTTATTCTCTTGATTATTATCGCAGCTATAGTCACCTTTGTGAGTTACCAGAAAAATCGCGAAGAAATAGATAAAAAAGAAGCCCTCAACACTGCTGTTTTGAGCCAGGAGACCCTAGACCAGCTAAAACAGAGCGATGTAAAGGTTGGAGATCCTAAACAGATCTTGAATGTGGAATCAAATGCTATTTTTAGCGGCAAGGTACTCATCCGCGACGGGTTAGAGGTTGCCGGGCAGTTAAAAATAGGCGGGCCGCTTAACCTTCCTGGTATTACCGTTTCTGGCAGCAGCAGCTTTGATCAAGTAGCGATTAATAATTTGCAGATTTCTGGCAACGCAACTGTACAAGGCCAGCTAGCTATAGAGCAGGGCCTGACTGTGCGAGGATCTGTGAGTATTGGTGGGGCATTATCAGCTGCCCAACTGACGATTGATACCTTGCAAGTAAATAGAGACCTGCAGCTAAACCGGCACATAGACGCCGGTGGTGGCACTCCTGGTATTAGCCCGGGCGGCGCACTTGGCGGAGGCGGCACTACATCTGTCAGCGGTACCGACACGGCCGGAACTGTCAACATAAATGCTGGCGGCGGCGCCGGTAACGGCTGTTTTGCTACTATCAACTTTACCCAGAAATTTAATACTACTCCCCACGTTGTGATAACTCCTGTTGGAGCATCCGGCGGCAACGTCAATTATTACATTAACCGCAGCGCCACCAACTTTAGTATTTGCGCTAACGGCGCCGTTAGCGGCAGCTTTGCTTTCGACTACATCGTCATCGACTAAAATTCACCATTTTCCCTCGCGGGTTTCTTAATTCTGTTTTGGGGGTGAGCTGAGAGCAAAGCGACCGATAATAGGGAAACGTCCTCTCTTAAATTAGGCGATGTTTGCTATACGTCTAGGAAAATGATAACTTCGTCTTTTTTGACGTGCATAACTCCTCGTGTGATTTTAACCTTTTGCTCGCCGTTTGGGGCCTGAATTATTACCTCTCCCGTACTAAGCAGCGTCATAAAGTTGTGATGTCTGGGCAGAATATCAAAAGGTCCCGTGTCGTTCTCAGCCGATACGCTGTAAGCGCTGTCGTCGTAGTATACCCGGAACGGCGAGTACAGCTTGACGTGCATGAGACTTTTGCCTTTATCGTCTACTCGTCCGCCTTCGTCTTCTGACTCTTCATCTGGTGCTTTTGGCTCGTCAGGCATATTAGTCCTAAACGATTATTTCTTCAATACTGGCCAGGGTCTGGTCTCTTGTGAAAGATTGTCCCGGTATGCCATTGTGTTTTTCCATGACGTGCATGTCTTGAGTGAAGTTGGTAATCAGTTTCTTGGCCTTAGCATAGTCGCTGCGATCAGCTGGAGACAGCTCATTCTCGCCAATGATAGCGATGATACTCTTGAGCGACTCGTATTTTTGCAGCAGCGCCTGGACTTGAACGCTCAGTATATAGTGGCGATCACCGACAACTTCGGGTGTCAGCAAGGAAGAGGAAGTCCTGTTAAGATCAACGGCGGGCCGAATACCCTGTTCGGCCACGCTTCGGGACAGCACGATAATAGCGTCCAGCTCGTGCTGGATCATCTGCACGGCTGGATCGCTAATGTCGTCTGCCGGCACATAAATTGTCTGTACAGAGGTTATGGAGCCTTTTTCGTTTGAACTTAACCGATCCTGCAGAACCTTTACATCGGAGAAGATAGTAGGTTCGTAACCGCCTTCATTGGGGATCTGGCCCAAAATAGTAGCCAGCTCGTTGCGAGCCTGTACGTAGCGGAACATGTTATCAGCAAAGAACAGGATATCTTTGCCCTGTTCGTCGCGGAAATACTCGGCCAAAGCTACAGCCGAGACGCCAACCAAGGCACGCTGTATGGGATTTTCGTTCATCTGCCCAAAGAACATACAGGTATTCTTAAGCAGGTCGGCTTCCTTAAGCGTATCGTAAAGCTCATGGCCCTCACGGATGCGCTCGCCAATACCCGCAAAGAAAGACAGGCCGTGCCCACCGTGGGCAATATTATTTATAAGCTCCATCGTGAGCACGGTTTTGCCTACGCCGGCACCACCAATAATGCCGATCTTGCGGCCTTTTACAAATGGTGTAAAGAAGTCTATGACCTTGATTCCGGTCTCTAGTATCTCTGGCTTTTGCACCTCGAAGTTGGTACTCCTGCCGGGCAATTTTAGAATGTCTTTTGTGCCGTATTTCTGGAGGTCGACTTGCGGTAAGTTATCAAGCGGCTGCCCCAGCGCATCAAAGATACGGCCAATGGTGTCATCCCCTACCGGTATCTCGATGCCCTTGTGGGTACGTGCCACCGCCATACCGCGCTGGATACTGCGGTCACTGCGTACGTTTAGGCAAAGTACCTGTCCGTGCACGTCTAGGCGTTCTACTAGTAGTTCTGTCTTTGCTTCATTTTCCACGCGCACAATCTCGCCAATCTCCGGACCGTCTTGGTCAAAAGAAACGAAAACTATGAGATCTTTGATCTCTGATATAAGTCCAGAGGGGTTCATGCTTTGGCCGCCTTCCTAAGACCATTGACGATTTCTTTGAGTCGTTCGTCTTTGACGGCTCGCTTTGCTCGGTTAAAGCGCAGCTGCACGTCACCCAGCTGCTCATCCGCCAATTGATGCGAAGCCGACATAGCCCGGAACCGGCTGGCATACTGGGCAAGTTTGGAATCAAGAATCAGCTGCTGCAAGGCGATCTGCATCATAGAGCGCTCCAGGTGGTCAACCACAGCATATGTACTTGGTTCAAAAATATAGTTGGCGTCAGTGATTACTTCTCCGCCCTTAGTGGCCTTGTCGCCAATCTCAGCCACAGCTGTGCTTAGCTCGATCTTCTTCACATCTTGGACCATAAGTGATACGTACTGCTGGTAGAAAACACTGGCGGTACGGTAGACCTGAATGTGTTTAATAATCGGTGCTACGTTGATGTTCTGATCCTTCTCGGGCAGCTTATAATACTTTTTGAAAGCAATCCCTCGCTGCGCCAGCTGCACTGCGCCGTGATGGCCAATCACAATAATGTCATTTTTGTTCGGATCATACTTTTCTAGCATGTACCTAATGAGTTTTTGGTCGATGTCTCCGCTAAATCCACCCTCGGCGGTAATAATAATATAGAGCTCTTTATCGATGACCTTTTCGTCGCTGGTGCTGCGGCCAAACCTAAAAATACTATCCACCCTCAGCTGCGTGTAGATGTGCCAGAGGTCGTTAAAAAATATAGTAGCTTGCAGCACTTGGTTTTTAATTTTGGCGATACGCATACTGGCTATACCCTCGAAGACACTGCTCATCTCCACCATGGCTCCCACGCCCTTCATCTGTTTCTCGAGCTCCTGTATCCGACTCATTTTTTTAGCTCCACTACTGCTTTTGTGCGCAGCTCGTCGCGGACTTTGTCGAAGTCTTCATCTTTTTGAATCTTGGCGGCGTATTCCGCGACATTTGCTTTGAGGTTGTCAGCATCTATCTTGGTGTCGCCTTCACTGTTTAGAACAATATCTAGCATCAACTGCTGCTCGTACAGTGTGTGTACGTCGGAAGGCCCCTGATTGAGTACCTTAAAGATGTTCTTGCCCTTTTCTAGGACGATTTTTGATTCTAGTGCTAGCTCTGACCCGAAGTGAGAGAATTCCTCAGCTTCGCGATATGCCGCTAGCGTTTTGAGGGTCTGTGCAGCCAGACCTTTCTGCCGCTTGTTGTGTCCTACCCCGCCGATTCGGGTCACGCTCAGGCCGGTATTTAAAGCTGGGCGGATACCACTGCGGAATAGATCCATGTCGAGTATCCACTGGCCATCCGTAATAGACATGATATTTGTCGGCAAGTAGGCCGTTATATCACCGTTAGCAGCGTGTACCACGGGTATTGAGGTAAGGCATTTGCCCGTAGTGTCTAGCCTCCCCGCTCGTTCCAACAAGCTGGAGTGTGCATAGAACATATCTCCCGGGTAGCTGTCGCGGCCGGGGCTGGTACCAATAAGCAGTGCCATTTCACGGAGAGCGTGGGCGTGCGATGTCAAATCATCATATATAATTATCGTGTCGTTTTCGCACTTCTGCCAGAAATACTCAGCCATGGCGCAGGCAACATAAGGAGCTAGGTAGCTCATAACCAAAGACTCGAACATAGTAGAAACTATCACCACCGCTGTCTCTAGAGACCCTGTTGATTCTAGTTTTGAAAGAAGATCGTCCACGTCGCTACGACGCTTGGCAATCAGGCAGTACACCACCAACTGGTCAGTATTTTTTTGGTTGATAGTCAGCTGGGCAGCTAGCGTGCTTTTACCTGATTTACCGTCACCGAGCACTGCTATACGCTGTCCGCGTACTACTGGGAAAATAGCGTCAATGGCCGTCACACCGCTCTCAAGTTGCGTCTCTAGCAATTTGCGGGTGTATAGCGGAGGAGCGACATTAAACACCGTCCAGGTGTCGTCCGCAGCAATTGGTCCTTTGCCATCTAGTGGTTCGCCATTCACCGATATAACTCTGCCAACAAAATCCTTGCCCACTTTACATACCAAAGTCTGGTGCTGCACTACAGCTAGGGTTCCCACAGACAACGTATCAGAGCCCATGTGCAACAGTACGGCGTGCTCTGGGGTAACTTGCTGCACAAAGCCTTTGCTGCCATCCTCAAACATAATAAGCGCGTGAACGCCAACGGGATGCAGCCCCTTTACGAATACCAGGAACTTATCTACAGCTACTACCTCGCCGACAGGCTGGCCGCTGGCAACCATTTTGTCAAAGTGTTGGTTGGCACTCACGGCGTATAGGTCTCCCGTATTTTCTGGTCAAGCAGGTGTCGATTCTCGAAGAAGCGATGCCGCAAACTCATGTCTATCATTTTATTATTTGTCCTAACCATGCAACCGGCAGCCAATGACGGCTGCAAGCCAATCTCTAAAAGAATCAAGGAGTGAATATTCTGGCGGAGCCAGACAATAATGTGGCTAACAAATTTTGCCGATGGTTCGGCTGCAAAGCTCATGTGAATTTGTTGTGCTTGTTTGTCGAATGCGTCAAGCGTGGCAATGAGCTGCGCCCGGTGAGCAGCGTCGAGCAACGAGACTTGGTTGGCACTGGCCAGATCCTCAAGTGTGCGACTGGACCTTGAAAGCTGTGTGGGCTGTCCTGCTTTACGCAAACCTGCCTGGTAAAAAGAGTCGTCTAGCGCAGCCAGCTCGCGGCGCACCCTGGATAGATCGACAAAGCTGATCAGGTTATCAGGTAGTACAAACTGGCGGGGTGCGGGGGATTCGTCGCTCATATTTCTACCCTAGTTTCCCGCATTTATATCTTCGATTATGGCTGGCTTGTTGCGTTCCAGCTCTGCCAGAATGTAGTCCAGTTGATCATCCAGGCTAATCTGGTTGCCTATGGCTGCCAAGACGTAGTGATTCACAATGTCGGCCATGTTGTTCTCGAATCTCTCTAGGGAGCGCTTCTTCTCTGCGCTAATTTCATTGCTAAGCTGCTGACCCATAAGCTCCCTCTGCTGCTCAACAGCAACTTGGGTCTTCTGGATTGATTCCAGCGCAAGCTGTTTGGCATCGGTGATGGATTCCTCGTACTTTACGAAGGCTTCCTGCAGGGTTTTGGTAATCTCCTGCTTCATGTATTCGTTTATCTGGGACGTTGTCAGGCGAAGATCCTGCTGCAGGAACATGGCATTCTCGCCGATAATCTTTTCGAAATGAAGCCGTCCTCGATTGCGCAGCTCTTCGCGGAACTCGTCGTTAAAAATATGCTCCACATCCACCTCGGCAGCCGCGCCAAAATCTTCGACGCCCTTCTTGACGGCACTGCCACTAGAGCCGACCCTATAAGCCACCCAAATAAACGCAAGCGTGGCAGATAGCAGAGATCCGACTATTAGAATCGTATCCAACCATGCGGAACTCATGACAAAATAACTTTCCGGCCACAAAGAGACAGATTTTTGGCTGCAAAACCACTAGCACTCGTCGACGTAACTACTGTTACGCCTCCTCTCTCTAGAGATTTTTCGCTCAAAAACTGATCACTTTCTGTCTCAGAAATTACCTTGACATCAGTTCCGCTCAATTCGCCCACCCCCAAATTTACGTTAAAGCTTTAGTAGTAAATATACCCCAAATATACCGGTTATGAAAACTATTAAGCTCAAAAGCACCACCTGAATAAGGCCTTTTATAATACCCTTTTTAGATAACGGGTTGCGTCCGATAGAAATAAGGCTGCTGCGCGTACCACTAAATAGCATGACGCCAGCAATGATCGCTGCTACGATAAGCATGACAAGTGCCAGGTAGGCGCGGGCTTGGCTGACTGGTTTTTGGGCTACGTTTTCACTTATTCTATTAAGAAATTTGGGCAATTTGTTTTCGTCTGGAGTCTTGAGGAGCGGGTTGCGATTTATCGATACGGCCACCTGCACCCGGCCGAAGTTGACGGTTTGCTTGGTCTTTTCGTCAATCGTGGAACCAATAATTCCGGTGCGGCCATCGAAATCGCCTATGGCTTTGCCGAGTACAATCGCCTGATCCTCTGTTGCTTTCATGGCAATGCCACCGAGCGATGAAATACTAATGTAGTCGTTCTCCCGTATTGGGCCATTTTGATCACTTACGAGCACTTCGAAGTTGCCCCCGGTAGCAACGAAGTTCTTACGGTCTTCACTGCTAAGTGTCACCGCGGAATCGTTTGGTTCTACCACTACGCCGAAGAGTCTGTTAAGCGTGTCGACCTTGACTGCTTCAACCTTCTCAGGATCGTCAGTTTTTAGCGCGACGAGCATGCCGCGCTGCAGGGGCTCGTCTGATCCGTAGCCTTGCGTTACCGACTGGGCCGCCAATGGATGCATCAGGCTTAGCCCCACCAATACCGCGAGCATCAAGCAAGCGGTTAAACGGGACCGAGAGAGATGCGTTCGGATATTTATTTTCGGCATGGACGACTTATAATTAGAGTAGCTTCTAGTCCAAGTATAGCGTGCTTTAAAGCATAAGTACAAGTGTTTGATGGGTTACATTCAATGGCAGCTTAACGTAGTATTTTGCGCAGCGTCTTCACGACCTGCTCAAGCTGTGCTTCAGTACTACCACGACCTATGGAGAACCTCAAAGAACTCCTCGCCTCATCGTCGCTGAGGCCTATTGCCCGCAACACGTGCGAGGGAACGGCTGATCCCGCGCTGCAAGCTGAGCCTGCCGCAGCGCAGATGCCGGCAGCGTCGAGGAGTGCTAGCAAACGTTCGTTGTCTTCGCCCGGAATAGTTATGTGCACATTAGAAACAAGACGCTTCTTGCGCGAGCCATTAATCGTTATTCCGTGGCCAATCGACAGTAGTTGACTACAAAACAAGTCCTGCAGCCTCCTCAAGCGGGCCGTTTCCTTGAGTCGCTCTTCTGATGCCAGTTTTAAGGCCTCTGCCAAACCCCAAGCCTGTGCGGCACTCTCTGTCCCGCTACGAAGATTGCGCTGCTGATGGCCGCCGACAATCTGAGGACGTACGATTGTGTTCGTAGCTACGAAAAGAGCTCCAGCCTGTTTAGGACCATATATCTTGCCAGCGTTTAAGGTAAGCAGGTCAACTCCTAGCCGGTGCACTGAAATATCAAGTGTCAGTGGAGCCTGACAGGCGTCAGTATGCAGCAGTAGTGGGGTGGGCACGCCTCTCTTTTTTCTATCGATGCGAATTTCAGCAATCTTTGATGCCAGGATACGCAGCGGCTGGATGCTACCTATCTCGTTGTTAGCCAGCATAACGCTAACAAGCACTGTCTGGTCATCTATTCTTTCCCCCGCAACTTCTAGGTTAATAATCCCAGTCGCTTGCACGGGCAGCACATCATGATCATACAAAGCTGCCGGCTCCAAAACTGACTCGTGCTCAATGGCAGACACCAGCACCTTCTTGTCAGGATATTGCTGCAGTACACCGCTAATAGCTAGATTATTCGATTCTGTACCGCCCGATGTAAAGACAACCTCCATAGGTTTGGCGCCCAGCACCACGGCAACCGCACGGCGAGCCTGATTGATGGCCTCTCGCACTCCGCGCGCGCCTTCGTAGGAGGCTGCAGGATTATAAAATAAATCCGTCAGATACGGCTGCATGGCGGCATACACGCGTCCGTCAAGCGGCGTGGCGGCGGCATAGTCTAGGTAGATAGTCTTATTTTGTGCCACGGTTAGATTGTAGCAATAATTACGCTACGAAGGCTTTGTAGAGCTCTTTGTTGACGCGTTTTTGGTATTCGCGGGCGGCGTCGAGCAGGCGAAAGGCTTCGCTGTCAGATACAACCTGATAGTGCTGGCCATCCTGGGCCTTGACGATTCCATTGGGGCGCACGTCGTAACGAGTGGTACGAATCTGGCGTTTTCCTGACTTGTCCGTCCATTCTTCATGCCAAACCCAAGTATGCTTGTCTAAGCAGAAGAATTCGCGTCTAACGCCCTCGGGCACTGGCCCAAATACACCGCCGCCAATACGAGCTTCGTGGCGCATAAGATCTCTGTATAATTTGGCCTTCCTGTCTTGGGCGCCTTCCTGAAAACCGGCAATTTTTAAAATTTTGCCAATCACTAGTTTTGGCTCCCTATCCCGTGGGCCAATAGCACCTTCCGCATTGCCTCATCAGTGTTAGTGGAAGCCAGGATTACGGCTTGTTTCGCGGCAGCAACAGATTCAGGCGTAAGCGCCGTTTGCCCCATTGGTTGCGAAGGGCTAACGCTTTTTGATACCTGAGCCTGCTGTGTTCTCGAATCTTTGAAAACTTGGTCGATCCCGCTGCTATTGTCGAAGCAGTGCTCAACTTCCGTTGGGGCAATTCCTTCTCGTCTGGTGTAAGACTGTAAGTATTGGTTGGTCTGTGTTTCGGTTTGCGCCTGGATACCAGCTACGACAGCGGCCAGAAAACCTACCGCCTCATTTCCAACAGTTATCCTCTCGCGGCATTCATCAGGCATAAGGCCTTCTAGTTGAGGCCGCAAGAGTTCACCAAAGTTGTCTGGTAGTCCTATCATATATAAATCTTTTCCTTAGATCCCGAACAAAGTGCTCGCGTTATTGGTCGTGCTTTGAGCTAATTGTTCGAAATCCACTCCCTTAAGCTCGGCCAAAAACTTGGCTGTGATTTCCACGTGCTCAGGCTTACACACTTTACCACGGAATGGCGCTGGCGTCAAGTATGGCGCATCTGTTTCAACCACGAGTCTATCCAATGGTACCACCTTTGCGGCCTCAATGTGCTCAAAATCTTTTGTAAAAGTTACAATGCCGTTCAGGCCCACGTAGAGCCCGCGTGCCAGGATTTCTGACAGATCAGTCCTTGTGCCAGTAAAACTATGTATAACCCCGGCAATGCCCGGAAATTGGTCGTAGATAGGCCAAAAATCTGAGAAGGCCTCGCGTACGTGAAATATTGCTGGCAAATTATACTGCCGCGCGAGCCCAAGCTGGTACTTCAGCACCTCTTTCTGGAGATCCTGGGGTGAGTTCTGGTGAAAGTAATCGAGCCCGCACTCGCCAATAGCGATAGTCTTTGGACTTTTTTTGGCAAGCAATAGCTCTAACGCTTGCCGCGACCCAGAGTCGCCTAAAAAGTCTTCTGCCTCGTGCGGGTGTATACCAACACTGGCCCAGACATTGTCGCGGTCTGCCGCAAATGCCACCCCCTCTTGGCTGTCCTTGAGGGTACAGCCGACACAGATCACCTTCTCTACACCAATCTTATGGGCAGCAGCAAGTACTTCATCCGGGTCGGCAGCGTAATAATCAAAATGTATGTGGGCGTGCGTATCTACCAGCATAGCTAAAACCTATACTTTTGCCGGGTCTTCGTGTTTAGGGAACAGCGTGCCCTCAGTTTTCTGCAGAACACCACTGTCAAACATGGCAGTGATTTTATCGGACGTAGCGGGCATAAATGGCGACAGCATCTCAGCGATCTCAAGCAGACAGCTCACGATATACGCCAGCACCTCACCGACATGTCCCATATCTCCTCCAGCGGCGATAACCCACGGTTTTTCCTCTTCGATATACTGATTGAGGCCTCTAACCTGCTGCCAAACTTCTTCCAGCGCCCGATCAAACCTGCAATCAGCAATTTCTTTGTGATATTGGGCACTGTCATGCTCGGGTTTGGCGATGTCGCCGATTAAGCCGTTTTGATACTTGGTAATCATAGCCGCAGCCCTGCTGACGGCATTGCCAAGTTCGTTCGCTAGTTCATTGTTATAGGCAGCCTCGAACCGTTTCCAGGTAAAGTCCCCGTCTTCATAGCTGGGGGTATGGCGGAGCAGGTAATAGCGGAGCGCGTCGACACCGTATTTATCCACCACCTCGCGCGGGTGTACTACATTGCCTAGCGACTTGCTAATCTTTTGGCCGCCAAAATTTATAAAGCCGTGCACGTATAGCATCTTAGGCAACGGCAGCTTAAGCCCCAAGAGCATTCCGGGCCAGATGGCTGCGTGAAAGCGCGATATGTCCTTACCGACAATCTGCACATTGGCCGGCCAGAACTTCTTAAAATCAGCATGCTCGGGGTAGCCCAAAACCGTAATGTAATTCATGAGCGCCTCAAACCACACATACATAATCTGCGTGTCGTCACCTGGCACCGGCACACCCCAGGAGATTTTGTCTTTGGGCCGGGAAATACTGATGTCCTCCAGGCCTTCTTTGAGTACGTGAAGTACCTCATTTCTGCGGGTATCGGGGATGACTCTGAAGCTGCCGTCCATTATCTTCGCAGTGATTTCGGCAGAGTATTTGCTGAGCTTGAAAAAGTAATTTTCTTCCTCAATCTTATCGTAAGCACGTTCGTGGATAGGGCATACACCATTATTCTCTTTGGCCGTGGCTTCCGGTACAAAAGCCTCGCAGCCCGTACAATACCAGCCGCTGTACTTCCCTTTGTAGATATCCGCTTGCAACGCTTGCCATATGAGGGCGGCACGCTGTTCATGGCCTGGATCGGTCGTGCGAATAAAGCGGTCGGTGCTCATATTGACCAACGGGCCTAGTTCGCGCCATTTCTTGCTGATCTCGTCGGCATATTCTTTAACAGGCTTGCCTGATTGTTTGGCCTTTTCTTGGATTTTACCGCCATGCTCATCCGTTCCTGTAGACAGCAGGACGTCCTGGCCATGGCTCCTTGCATAGCGCGCCAGCACGTCCGCAGCCAGCAGCTCGTAGGTATGACCGATGTGCGGCTCGCCGTTTATATACGGTATGGACGTCGTTATAAAATAGCTTTTTGCAGTCGTTTTAGCACTCATAATATCTTTATAGCCTATCAGATTTACAGATCAGGAACTAGACAGATGCCACAGATCGCAGTACTGGCAACAATACCAGGCAAGTTTGACGCCGTGCTGATGTTCGGCGACTACCGCTGTCCTGGCTGCCTGCTCGGGCGTATCAAATGCCATTTTGTCGGCACAGGGCAGGTCGGTACTCTCCTCCATCAGTTTTGGACTGTTGGCTGGGCTTTTTTCTTTTTGTCGTTTTTGGCTTCGATAACAGATTGTACTACCGCAGTTACCACAAATAGCATGCCGGTAAGACCCGTGACTACTTCAGATACGTGGAATTTTAGCGAGACTAGCAGCAAAATAGCTAATATACCGATGGCGTAATGCGCACCGTGTTCTAAATACCGGTACTCGTCCAGCACGCCGTGGCGTAGCATATGCACCGTCATAACACGTACGTACAAGGCGCCGATGCCCAAGCCAGTGGCAATAAGCAAAATCTGATCAGTTATAGCAAAGGCTCCGATAACTCCATCCAGGCTAAAGCTGGCATCAACCACGTTTAAATATATAAACCCTATGAGCCCTGCCTTGAACGTACTATTGACTCCCTTCGACAGTTTATTTTCGATGCCTGCTCCGTGCAAAATTGTGTCGAACGAATTAATAACAAGATAAGTCAGCAAGCCCAAGAAACCTGCCGTCAAGACGTCTAGCCGTTCCTCGTGATGCAAGAAGCTGCTCATGAACAGTAGCGAGCCACTCGCCAAAATAATGCTCATATTCTGCAGTTTGCCTGTCGTAGCCAAAATGTTTTCTACTGTTTTAAGCCATTTTATTTTGCGCTCCTTAAAGAAGAAATCTAGGAAAATCATCATCAAAAATATTCCGCCAAAGGCAGCTATCACTGGATGCGCGGTCTCCAGCTGGTGGCCATATTCGGTAGGATTATTAAGCGCTAGATCAAGTACTTGCGGCATGCTAAGCCCCGCCGCTCCGGCGACAATGGCCAGAGGCAAAACTACACGTACCCCAAACACAGCGATGACAATACCGACCGTTAGAAACGCCTGCTGCCAAGCCGGTGTCATGCGCTCTAGAATGCGCGTATTTACGACGGCATTGTCTACGCTAAATGTAATCTCCAAAGCCGCTAATACTAGCACCAGGAACAGCGCGGCGATTCCCGCTTTAAAGCCCACAAAGGCAATCAGGGCAACTGAAACAACAGTTGAAAATGCGTAAATACGCAGTAGGGACGGTGGCTTTCCTTTGGACATTTCATTTAGTCTAACAGAGGTAATCCGTACTTGCAAACCCTTGCCAAAATATTGACATAAGTGGTATAATTATAGAAGTTGTCTTGATAAGATAACAGATACGGGGCTGATTTTAGCTCGACGTTGGACTTTATCAATCAGATCAGCAGGTCGCTTGTCAGCGTATAGACAAACCTTGAACAAATGCACAGTCATTTCTCAATCGCGTCGCTAATGCAGTAATGCCTCAGCGCGCACTAGCTTTCGCCTAAGAACGAAAGCCGTCTCTCGAACGACGCCAGATAGTACGAGAAAACGTCATATTTTCCGGACGCTTGCATTCTCTTGATCCGTAGAATGCACTAAGATTTGGATCAAACAGTTCGGACGCTTTGGTCATTCATAGTCCGAGCTGAAAGCTAGATGACCTATGCCTGTAGGACAGACTGACTAGATAAACCTTCGGACGCGGGAGCATTACCCGCCAGCTCCTCCAAAAACGCATCAGTTAGTAGCTGGTGTTTTTTTGTTTTAACGATTAGTTGCATAATTAACCATATACTTGTATAGTCGGTGTTAATTATGATTCTGCCTGACCCGGAAGCTTTTGCCGCATTTGGCGAGCTAGCCGCACGAACTATCGAAATACGAAATGCTGAATACGGCGTAGTGGCAGGACGTAAGTTTGCGTGCGACGAATCAAGAAACAATGCCTTGCGCCGCATCGCAGGCCGGCAGACCGCTGAACTACACAAACTTGGAGAAGCCGGTGACGCATACGAACAGGTAGCGCGCGACCTACTAGATACCGAGCGACAGATTGCCCAAGCAGAAGTCGCGCTGGAAGACGTAGTCAATATACGCGACGAACGACGCCTCTGCGTGTGGGCCCTAGCAGGAAGCCTATGTGAAGCGATGCCAGAACTTGCAAATGCCGTTGAGCACGGCGTCCAAGACAGAATCGCGCTCATAGAACAAGAAGACCGCGTAACAATACGTGAACGGATAGCGGGCCTGCAAAGAACACTTGGCGATCTTTCTTTACTGTTTGAAGCTGCAGGCCAGCCGTGGCCAGTTGCAACTGCCCAGTGGAACTTGGAACGTTCAGACCAAGAACCTGGGAATCTCAATGGCAACGGAGCACACCCGTCGGACACGGCAGAAGAGTTTGGTGCTGGCACAATAGAGATGATGCCTGCGCCTCTAGATTATCGGAATGGAACAGGCGCAGCCTCGAACGGTGACCAAAGAGCCGAAAGGATCATTTACGAACAACGATTGTCGGAAGAAATTGCTTTGTATTTGGTTGAGCACGCTGGTGAGATAGTTAGTCCAGACGAGATAGCGGCCGCGGTGTATTCGCCTGAGGCCATAGAAGAGATAAAAAGGCGCGGCTACGAACCCCGAAACCTTATAACATCTCCACTGGGGCCGGAGAGCGGTACGTACCCCCGCACACTGATAGAGGCACTTGGGTACTCATTGCAGTACGGCTGGAGATACAAGACAAGGATAGACGGGAACGGCGTAGAGAAAAAATTTGGCCCAAGATATAGAGTGTACCGAGCAGTCGAACAAAGTCCCGACGATACGGCAAATGGCTCACTCGAAGAGTTTGTAGAAGTTGTTTACCGGAGCGAGCAATTCGCTGAACTCGCTGCCGCATAAGTGTTACAGTCATTTTGCAACCACTTAGGCAACGTTTGAATATCTTGGTTCAACAACATAAGTCTTACTGAGTTAGTTTATCGGTGTATTATGGAGATATGCCATTACTTCCGATTGTGCGTTTAGGCCACCCAGCACTCCGAGCCAGGTCGCGCACTGTTACTAAGAAAGAGCTAGCCACAAAAGCATTCCAGACGTTTCTAGACAATCTTGCCACGACATGCGTAAAAAGTAATGGCGCCGGTATCGCAGCGCCGCAAGTTGCCGTAAACAAACGGGTTATTGTAGTGCATGTTGACCCGAAGAACCCTCGCTATCCTAAGAAGAAACCGTTTCCGCTGACCATTATTATTAACCCCAGAGTGCTTAAAAAATCTAAGACGATCGAGGAGGATTGGGAGGGTGATTTGTCGTGTGGCCTGCGGGCTAGGGTACCCCGCCCAGCCTCCTGTGTTGTCGAAGGACTCGACCGTTCGGGGGAGACGGTCAGCTTTAATCTAGATTATGGCTTCCATGCCCGGGTCTTCTTGCACGAGATCGATCACCTAGACGGCATTTTCCTGCTAGACAGAGTCAAACAAAAAAACACCATCACCGAGATAGACGAGTGGAAAAAATATTGGAAAAACAAGAAGTTTTAGGATTTCTTTTTGAGCGGCTTGGTTTGTGCAGCAATACCTATAGCTACAGCTATAATGACAACGTTTTTAATAATGTATTGACCTTCAAGGCTAGGCACGAAGGGCTGGCTCCAGACTTCATTGGGCACAAGCAGCAAAGGTGAGCACACGGTTATCATATGCAGCAGCAGCAACGGAACAACCACTCTGGTTGCCCTGGGCACTAAAAAGAGCAGCCCAATTAAACATTCCAATAACGCCAGGACAATAAATAATTGTTCAAAATACTGTGCGCCGACCGTCTTGTCTACTAAAGCCAGAGCAATTGGACTAGCTGGACTGAGATCTAAAAGCTTCAACAAACCAAAATAGAAAAATATAGTAAAAATAGCCACCCGGGCCACAGGTTGAAACCATTTACTTAACCAGGCAATGATCCTCAGATCAAGCGATGTAATACTGCTGCGTTTCATCGGAGCAGCACGCTTAGCCGCTGCAGTAGCTGGCGCAGATGTTCTTGGTCCTTTCCACTCATCAGCCCAACCTTGGGCTGCAAATAATCATTCACGTAGCGAACTGCTTGTTCGGCTATATCCTCGCCCTTCCCGGTTAGAAAAATCAGGTGCTCGCGCCGATTTGTCCGGCTGCGGCGAACGATAACCAACCGCTTTTCTGCTATCAATTTGATCTGTCGGCTAATACTCGCCTCGGTCTGATGAAGCTCCGACGCTATAGCTCCCTGGGCAATTCCATCGCGCTCTTGCAGCACAAGCAGCAAACGGAGCTGTGAATAACCTATACCCAATCGCTCCAGTAAAACCTGGTCAATATGCCGGTCCAATAAAAATGCCGTCCGGTGGAGCAAATAGGGGAGTGTGTCTGTATTCATAAGCGCGACTTTTCCTATGGTGATACTGTACCATAATTGACAACACCCACAATATACTTAACGCGTTAAGTATATCTAGCAGGGGAGTCAGGCGCCAGACTTAATTTGTGCACTCAGGCGCAGCCAGTCATCTAGGCTCAATTCTTGGGGACGGGCTTGGGGATCAATGTTGGCTTTTTGCAAAAACTCTTTAGCTAGGTCTTTACTTATCTGCAAGCCTCCGGCCAGCGAGTTGTGGAGTGTTTTACGGCGGTTAGCAAATCCGGCTTTCATAACTCGGAATACGTGCCTTGGATCCTGATCTCCAAAGAGCGGCTGCGGGCGGCGAATAAGCTGAACTATCTGGGAGTCAACTTTTGGTGGTGGAATAAAAAGTTTGGCTAGCACAACTTCTTGAAGTGTAACCTCGTAATACATTTGGGTGCTTACACTTAGCATCGACATACCTCCGGGTCCAGAAGCAACGCGCTCGGCCACCTCCTTTTGAACCAGCAGCGCAATAACGCTTGGAGGGTTAGTGGACTCACTCAGCAGGCGCAGCAAACTGCTGGTTAGATAGTACGGGATGTTGGCTATAACTTTGTAGCCGCTGGGCAAGTTTGTGAGATCAAAATCCATAATATCGCCCGTGTGCAGCGAAAACTCCCAGCCTTCCAAGAGTTTTGGCAATTGAGCTGCCAGCTGTTCGTCCTTTTCTATGGCAACCACTTTTGCACCTTTGTCTAGTAATCGCTTTGTCAGACTGCCCTGCCCCGGTCCAACCTCGACAACTTGGTCGCCTGGCTCGAGTTTGCCCGCCCGGCATATAGCCTCCAGACTAAAGGTGTCTTCCAGCCAATGCTGTCCCAACGACTTTTTCGGTACCGATCCACTCATCTCCCTATACTATCAAACTCCTTTTCCCAATTACCTTAGAATAATATTCCCACAAAACGCGATCGCGTTTTTAAGGAATGTTTTTACTTGTTTAATTTTTTTTGAAAAATTGTGGTGCAGCTTACGAACTGTGCTCGAGGAGAGATTAGCGGTAGATATCTTGGAGACCAAGCTTGACAGTGCATCCTGGCCATGGGCTCCAGCCGCGGCGCATATATGTTTCTTTAGCCTTTTGATCTTGCACAAGCGGCGGCGCATCGGAGGCAAGCTCGTGGCCACCGTACCCGTTCCAGGTAGCTTTATCAAACTGGTAAGCCCCGTAATAACCGTTCCCCGTATTGCTAGAATAAGCTCCTTCGCAGCTTCTGAGCGAAGCGAGTGCTGCCTCGAAACCGCCATCGAATCCTGGCTTAGGCTTTGTGCCGCGCGACACGAGCTTAGTTTGCGGTTGTAGCACTACGACTTCTTGCAAGACTTTTTTTGTGCCGTCGGCAGAGCTCTCGTAGACAACCACTTTTTTGCCAGGCGCGCCCTCTTCCTTGGTCTTGGTGACTCCGATATCAAGTGCAGGATTGTCTTCGAACTTTGTTTCTTGAGCAACGGCTTCTTCGCTCACCGCAATCTGCTTGCCGGGGTCGGTAATGAATACGATGTCATTGGCTTTGAGCGTTGTTTCTGGCGCGGGAAAAACAGAAGCGCGGGTATAGTCTACCTTTTTCTCTTGAGCTAGCTCTGCCACAGTGGAGGCCTGAGTGCGAATAGCATAGGTGGAGCCATACAGACTGAGCGTAATGGGTGTGGCGCGGTCGATGACTAGTTTAGCCCCCACGATGCCGTCGCGCAGTGCTTCTTGCGGCGAGGACAGCTCGACAATGTCCTCGGGATAAATCGTATATCCTGCTTTTTTGGCAATTGCCAACGGCGCGCGCTCGGCAATACGGGCAACTGTTTTATGCCCTGTCTCGTCAACAATTGTAACGGGCTGGGCACGGTAGACATTTACTGTAAATTTATCCCCAATAATCGGTGCGTCTAGCGAGGGTTCTACCACGTCCTGTTCCTCGATCTTGATATCAAGGCGGGCGAGCAGGTCACTTACTGTTTTTGCCCGGGTTGGTACGCTTCGTTCCTGGCCATCCACATACAAGCGAACTACCTTGGAATCATTTGCGCCAATTGTTTCGCCGCTGGACAGGATAAAGCCCCAGCAGCTGGCAAAAAACAGTATAAAAAAGGTTATGACTGGCACCACAAAAGGATGTCCGTGCCACTTACCAGCTTCTATTGGACGCTCGCCAGAAACGTCCTTAGGATTTTTCTTGAATATGCGCATACAGATTTTGCTCATACGATGACTGGGAATGCTCGCACGGTAAAGTGGCGCTCAGTCCCAGAACAGACTACAAAGCATCCTTATTTTACCACGGACTGACTAGCCAGAGCCTGGGCGTCGAGTATGCTGCGGGTAAACGGATGGAGCTTAAAGGTAGTGAGCTGTTGTTTGGGAACCCAGCGAATATCGATTAATTCTACTTGCTGCCGGACTATAGGCGGCTCTTTGCTTAAAAATACATAAAATACATGAGCCCTAAAACCGTACAAACCTTTGGCTCTTAGCGTGCCGTGCGATTCAAGCTGGGAAGCTTTGAGCCCTATACCTGTTTCTTCCAGAACTTCACGTAGAGCCCCAGTTTTTGGGTTTTCGCCGATATGCAGGCCACCGCCCGGCAAATCCCATGAGCCGTTGCCCAGCCACGGTTTGACCAATAAAATTTTCCCTTCGTGCTCAATGACCACCCGGGTTCGCGCATTCAGCCTAAGGTATATAAAAAGTGGCGGATAAAGCAGCCAAAAAAGAGCTCTACCAGTTTTAGGCCATAAACTATGCAGCATTAGTTAGAGTTTTTCCAGCGGTGCAAAGGAGACATTCAGCTTCTTTGTTCCTTTGCCTTTAAAATAAATCGCGGCCGTGTCGCCCTCTATTTCCATGACCGTACCGACGCCGAATAGCTGGTGTTTGACGCTATCTCCCTCATTTATATCCGGAACATAGCGCGGCTCACTGCTGCTGGGGCGAGGCGGGCTCTCGGCAAAACCCGCGGGCGCACCTCCAAATGACTGCATCGAGGATAGTGCGCTAAATTCCCCGTCAATCTCGGACAAAAAGCGGCTTGGTGGATTATGCTGGACTCCCCCGTACAGCATCCGGGACGAGCTATAGAGCATGTACAGTTCTTCGCGGGCGCGCGTCATGCCTACGTAGCACAGCCGGCGCTCTTCCTCCATCTCTGCCTGGTCGTATAGCGCCCTAGAATGCGGCATGATTGTTTCTTCCATGCCGGGCATAAATACTACCGGGAATTCCAGCCCTTTGGCGGCATGGAGTGTCATCAAAGTAACCGCTTGGCCGCCCGTATCCCGGCTGTCAATATCGCTGATGAGAGCTACTTCTTCCAGGAATCCTTCCAGCCCCATTTCTTGGTATTCCTTGGCGACGCTCAGCAGCTCCCGGACATTTTCCTGGCGGGCTTCGCCCTGCGGCGTCCCATCCGCCAGATATTGCATGTAATCAATGCGGCGCAGCAGAGAGTCAACCAGGGCGGTTGGCGCGGCGTCTTGGCTGGTTTCACGAAAATCCGCTAGTACATTATTGAGCTCGATTAAAGCCTTAGTAGCTTTCGGGGTAAGCCCTGGGCATTCAGCCGCCCGAGCAAGAGCCTGGCTTAAGCTCAAATCCTGGCTGCGTTGCCAGCGGAAGAATGTATCGAGCGACTTGGCTCCAATACCGCGGGCCGGCACATTTACAATCCGCTCAAAACTCACTCGGTCCTCAGGCTGATAGATAACCCGCAGGTAAGCGACTATATCTTTTATCTCCTTGCGGTCATAAAATCTGAGCCCACCGACAATCCGGTATGGCACCCCATAATGCATGCACGCTTCTTCTAGGGCGCGGCTTTGGGCATTGGTACGATACAACACAGCGTAGTGGTTATAAGTGCGTTTGCCCATGTCAATATCGCGACTTACCCGGCGTATTATTGCCTCACCCTCGCTGCGCTCGCTGCTAATCGGGATCATCTGTACCGGCAGGCCGTCGCCGGCTTTTGTCCAGAGTTGCTTGTCGGAACGCTGGCTGTTTTTGGTGATTATAGCGTGAGCCGCATCCAGAATATGCTTGGTGCTGCGGTAATTTTGCTCGAGCTTGATCACCGCAGCAGCGGGATAGTCCGATTCGAAACGCAGAATATTGCGGAAGTCCGCCCCGCGCCCCGAGTAAATACTTTGCCAGTCATCTCCCACCACAGCAATATTCTTGTGCTCATTAACCAGTAGCTGGACCAGCTGGTACTGGGCAGCGTTAGTGTCTTGGTACTCATCGATCATGATGTAGCGAAAGGTGTCTTGCCACTTTTTTCTAACATCAGCACTAGTTTTTAGCATGACTACTGTCTTGCTAATGAGATCGTCAAAATCCAGTCCCCCAGCGTCTTTTAGCGCCTTTTGGTATATCGGAAAGACCTGGGCGGCAGCCCGCTGCAAAGGACTTGAAGCATGTCCTATGTAATCCTCGATCGATACCATTTCGTTTTTTGCGCTACTGATCAAGGCGCTGATTTGACGGGGTGGGAAGGCTTTTTCGTCTATAGAGAGCTCTCGGCAGGCTGATTTGATAGCCGCTAACCGGTCACCCTCGTCAAAAATTACAAAATTTGCTGGCACTCCGACAACTGAGCCGTCAACCCGGAGCAAACGAACGCAGATACCATGAAAGGTGCCCATATATGGCACAAAGCCCCGGGCCTCTGGATTGTTTCCGATCAAACTTGCCAGACGGCTGCGCATTTCTTTGGCTGCTTTATTAGTAAAGGTTACCGCTAGAATCTGAAACGGGTTAGCTTTTTGATTAGACAGAATGTAGGCAATGCGGTGGGTGAGTGTTTTTGTTTTACCGCTGCCAGCGCCAGCCTGGATCAGCAGAGGGCCCTCAGTCGTTATAACCGCCCGCTGCTGCTCCTCGTTTAAACCATGCAATAACTGATCAGACATCTATATATTCTAACCTGCGCACACTGATTAGAGTAGATCGAATGGCAAAGTAATATTAACGTCTAGAAATTCGGCATCTACTGCCAGCACGAATCCTGCCACAAATATGAGGATGACAAGCAGCATAATTCCAGCTCCGCCATCTTTGCCGGCTCCTGAGTGTATCGGTAGAAAGTATTTTTTGCTGGTTATCAGCTTTTCTAGCTCATGTTTCTTTTTGTCAGCTTCCTGTTCTTCGCGCCGCTGCTCTGATTTTGTGCTGGCTTCAGAAGCAATTGTTGCCACAACTCCCGAAGCTGCGCTTTGAGTATCTTTCTCAGGTTCAGGTTTAGTCTCGGCAGACTGTTCGGGTTCAGGGGGTGTTTCGGCTTCAGGCTGGGTGTCATCTCCCGAGGATTCATCTTTTTCAAGCGGCTTTATGTTGACCCCTATGCTGTGAGCAAACGGCTCTTTTGCCGGTTCTTCCTCGGCCTTAGCTGTATTAACCATTGGGTCCTGCTTAACACGGCCCCCGTGGTTGACAATAATAGGCCGCGATGTTGGCTGGGCTGCCGTATTGCCAGGCTTAGCTACATCAAAAAGCTTTGGCGGGCCACCGGGAGCTTGGCCGTCATCGGCTTTTTTTACTGCACTCACTATTTACGCTCCCTGTTAAACCGATACACGGCCTCTACGATATCAGCAAATTTGTGGTAGTTTAGGCTGGCACCGCCTGGCAGTAAGCCTTCGACCCCTTCGATACTTAATATACCGTGCACAAATTCTGGCTCGACACTGGCCCCGTAAATAACCCGAACGTTTTGAGCTGCTTTCTTGCCGTATAGCTCTTCGACTTGATGGCGGATATACTTGACGGCTTCCTCGATTTGATGTGGCTTGGCCGGATCGCCTGCACCAATAGCCCACACCGGCTCGTACGCTATTACCATCTGGGCAACTTCATCGGCGGTCAGGTTGCTGAGTGCTGACACCACTTGGTCGTGCAGGACTTGTTTTGTCTCGCCGCCGCGTCTCTCTGTGGACGTTTCGCCGACGCAAAGTAAGGGCGTAATATCATTCCGCACACAAGCAGCTACTTTATCACGTACATCTTCCAGCGTTTCGCCAGCAAATAGGCGCCTCTCGGAGTGTCCAATAATTACGTAGTGCACCAGATCCTGCAACATAGCAAAAGAGACTTCCCCGGTAAATGCCCCTTCGTCTTTGGGATAGGCATTCTGGGCGGCCAGACGGAAGCGGCGGCGGTCAATCTGGAGGCTTAGCGGCTGTAGCGACAGCATGCTCGGCGCAAGTACTACCTCGATGTCACGGTGCCCAGCGATATGTTTATGCAGACGTGCAGCAAGCAGGCTGGACTGCCCCACCGTAAGGTGCATTTTCCAGTTACCAACGATTAATGTTCTTTTCATAATTCTTACGGTTATTGTATCATTCCCTGGCTATCAATCCTTATTCAGTAAAACTTCCACACCAGGCAGTGTTTTGCCGCTCATCAGTTCCATACTAGCCCCGCCTCCCGTAGAAACGTGGTTGAAGTGTGTAACTAATCCTCGCCCTTCGACGTAGCCAACTGTGTCACCACCACCAATAACAGTATATGGACGGTGTCCGAACTGCCCGAGCATCGCCTCGACTATAAGTTCAGTGCCGTTTGAAAATGGCCCTTCCTTAGTTTGCAGCCCTTCAATCTCAGTAACACCCATTGATCCGTTCCAGATAACTGTTTGGGCCAGCTGCATACTGCCAGATATGAATGCTCCCGAAAACGGCCCAATATCTAGTATGGCTTCGTCTTCCGCTATAAGGCTGCTCTCCCTCGGGGGCAATTTCGGATAGTTCTCGATCTCGGCTATGACGTGCGTACCCCAATCGACAATACGCGTCGAGGTATTGGACTCTGCTTTTTTTGCTACCACACCGTCTTGGGGGATATAAAAGACAAAGCTGCCTTCTTTTGCGTTGTTCCTAGCCCGGGCAATGATGTCTTTGGCCAGATTAATCTCCTCTGGTTCGGCCAGACTCTTGCCAATTTCCATGCCCTCGGCCAATAAAAAAGTGTTGCTCATGCCGCCGCCAATGGCTACAACATCGGCGATATCAATCAATCGGTTGAGTATGTCGATCTTGTCCGAGACTTTGGCTCCGCCTATAAGCGCCATTAGTGGACGATTGGGCTCGTGCATAGCAGCGAGAATTGTCTTGACCTCTGTCTCAATGAGCAGTCCCGCAACACTTGGCAAGTGCCGGGTAATGGCGTCAGTACTGGCATGCGCCCTGTGGACTACTCCAAAACCATCCTGTACAAATATGTCAATACCCTCGGCCAGCTGCACGGCAAACCCGTCGTCGTTTGCTTCTTCCTCTTTGTGGTAACGCAGGTTTTCGAGCAAAAGGATACGCCCAGACTCAAGCTGGCCAATCTTTTGCTGGCGTTCTTGCCCGATACAGTCGGGCGCAAATTCTACTGGCTGGCCTAACAGCTCTGAAAGCCGCGTGGCTACTGGCTCAAGCGAGCAGCTTTTGTCGTCAGGGCTCTCTGGCCGCCCCAAGTGCGAACATATGACAATGCGGCAGCCTTTTTCTAGCAATACCTGGAGGGTTGGCAAAGATTTTTTAAGCCGGTAATCATCGGTTATTACTCCGTCTTTTATTGGCACATTGTAGTCCGCCCGAAGCAGGACAATTTTGCCGGCTATGTCGATGTCATGAATTGTTTTTTTATTGAACAAGGCCCCACCTCAATTTTTAGTATTGTACCAATGTTTCTACAAAATTCTAACCTTTATTGTGTCCGTAGTGCCTACTACTCCCGGGTGTTGCCCCGAGGCGGTCACGACGACGTCGCCGAGGGCTAATACCTTATTGCGATGCAGCCAGTTCGTTAGCTTGGTAGCCTGCATTTTTTCGTCTGGTCGGACGTAGCTCTTAACCCCGTATACAATGGCCATCTGCTGTGCAACGCGGTCAGTAGAAGTGACGGCGATTAGCGGCGCCCTGATGCGATAGGCTGATATTTCTAGAGCTGTCGCGCCAGACTTCGTCTCAGCAACAATAGCTACTGCTTCCACCGCTTTGGCAAGACGGATAATAGATGAGGATATAGCACGGCCCTTCGACAAGTGACCTTCCTCTTTGATCCGCGGCAAGGGCGTAGCGTGGAGCTGGGCGTAATGCACGATGCGCTTCATAGTTTTGACAGCTTCGATCGGGTATTTGCCCATAGCCGTCTCTTCGCTTAGCATCACGGAATCAGCACCCAAGAATACAGCTGTTGATACATCGGACACTTCTGCCCTTGTTGGCTCAGGCATGTCGACCATACTGGCCAGCATTTGGGTCGCAACGATTGTAGGCTTGGCGTGTTTCATGCCCAGTTCTATGATTTGGCGCTGGATGATAGGTACCGACTCAGCAGGCACTTCAACGGCCAGGTCTCCTCGGGCCACCATAATAACGTCGGCTTCCATTACTATTTCTTCTAGGTAACGCGTGGCTTCCTGGGTTTCAATTTTGGCAATTATTTTAGCTGTACTGCCTAGGTTATGCAGCATCTTGCGAAGCTGTACTATGTCGTCTGGCTTTTGTACAAAACTGAGCGCAACATAGTCTATGTCTTGAGTCGAACCGTATGCCATATCGCGCTTATCTTTGGCTGTGATGATATCCCCACCAAAGTCAGTATCTGGCACGTTCATAGCCTTCCGCTTGATCAAAATGCCCTCATTTGCAGCCCGGGCGTGAATAAGACTGTCTTTGACACTGGTAATAGATGCCTGTATTTTGCCGTCGAATAGGTAGAGACGTTCACCCCGCTTTACCTTTTTGCTTAGGTCGTATTGCGTTGGAATGACGCCGGAGCGTTCGTAGTCTGCCTTGTAGCCAAAAATGAGGTTCTGACCCTCTGCAACGGTTATAACCCCTTCAAAATCGCCAAGGCGTATCTTTGGCCCCTGCAAGTCTTGGATGATAGCTACGGGCTTGCCCTGGCTTCTGGCAGCTTTCCTGATCCACTTTATCTGCTTGTCGCGCTCTTCGTTTGTTCCGTGGCTGAAGTTGAGCCTCAAACCATTTGCGCCGGCTTTGATAAGCTGCTCGATGCTCTCTAGGGAATCTGTGGCAGGACCAACCGTGGCAATTATCTTAGTATGCTTAAATGCCCGCAGGGGCACAGCTGGTGCTTTATCAGTAACTGAACTCATGTATACCTCTAATTCTATCTGCTTATGCCTATCTTGAGAAGAGAGAATTTGTCTTGCTGGACAGTCACCACAGACATAATGAGGTTTTGCAGTTGTTTATTGCCCTTCTTGTCCTCGGGCAGTGGCTGTCGCGCACCATTCTGGCGCTTTTTGTAGAAAACAACTCTATATCTATTTGGGCCTAGATTTTGTAATAAATTTCACAGTAACATACCTCTCTATCTGGCATATAATGTAGCGTCAAGTAACGAATGAAGGTGGGTATATTATGGGTATTAGAAAAATTTTTGCAGGAGGTTTGGCATCTATATTGCTATCGGCAAGTATAGTTGGTGCGGTATCCGCTGTTCACAATTTAAATGGCAGTTTTGAAGATGGGATAGAACCAGGGGCATTTACGATGCTGGTCGCGGGAGATAATACAAGTATTCCCGGCTGGACAGTCACCGCTGGCAGTATTGACTACATTGGCACTTATTGGGCTTCCTCGGACGGTCTCCGCAATATTGATATGACCGGTTCCGATGGTAACGCCGGTGCAATCAGCAAAACGTTTCCGACTGTAGTCGGACATACTTACATAGTGACATTTGACTTAGCCGGTAATCCCGACGATGGCCCTATAGTGAAAACATTGCACGTAGATGCTGGTGGTGCGCCGACAACGTACACGTTTGACACAACTGGCAAAACCGCCTCAGATATGGGCTGGGCATCGCAGACATTCGAATTTACTGCAACAGCCCCCAGCACCACGCTCAATTTCACGAGCATGGATACGGGCTTCTATGGTCCTGCGCTGGATAATGTGGTCGTAACAAACGTCCTGACCAGCAAAGACCAGTGCAAGAAAGGTGGCTGGATGGCGTACACAAGTCCCTCATTTAAAAACCAAGGTGACTGCGTAAGCTACCTGCAGAGCAACCCGCACGCTATCGGCAATAGAGCTGATAATTAATTCTTGGCCTAAAGAGACAGATCTCTCAGGAGATCTCTAATCTACAAGAGAGCGCTACATGTAGCGCTCTCTTGTAGATTCTTGTTTTGGTGACCCCAAGGAGAATCCGTCGTCGCCTATGGCTCCTTTGGGATAATGCTGCGGCCATGCTCGAAATACATTTCTGCGCGTGGCCTTGATTATCGAACTGGGTTTCGATTCGTTTCGCATGCGGGCGAAACCACCAAAACAAAAACCCTACAAAAAGTAGGATTCTTGTTTTGGTGAACCTAATAGAGTCGAAATGGAACCTAATCTGTCAGGAGATTATAAGGTGGAATAGATTACTGGGTAAACAACAGTGGTCGTTAGAATACCCTGCTGTTAGTAGAACTCTGGTGTATTCAACTTAGTTTTTCGATGTGTATTGTTTAATTCAAGTGTGCTAGTGGTAGGACATGAATGACCAGACCCTATACATATATTATACAATAATGGGTATACAGCTATTCATACCAGCGTTATTGTTGTCTGCTGTTGTACGTTATACTGTGCTTATGCTTAAGAAAATCAACCAAAATCAAGACGGATTCTCCGTACTAGCTATCGTTTTGTTAATTTTTGTCTGTGTTGTAATCGCAGGTGCCTATGGTCGTTTGAGGCACACAAGCTTAAATACGCCTAGTTACAGCCAGCCAGCCACTCAAAACTTGAAAACGGTAAAGGTTGATGAAGGACAACAATCTGTAACTGTTGACGGTCAAACCGTTCTAACACTTCCGTCTGGGGCTACTATTGACCTGGAGCACTTTACATTTAACCCTAATGTACATGACTCGGGTGATGTCGAAACCAATCAGATTGAACACACACCTACATTCAAGGCTTACCACAAGGGTTATACATATAGCTTAAGCAACTACAGCTGTAAGAATGGCGAGGTCTTTCATGATGACTACACATCAAATGACAGATTGTCATGTAGCTTCACAATCTCAAGCGAGAAATCTAGCTCACCTAATATTCCAAGCTATGACGGTATCTCTTTTAATGCATCATCTCAGTCACGCCAGATTTACGACCACTCCCTTAAATCCGCTACTACCTCAAGTGCTAACCAGAGTGCGTATTACGATATAGAAGTCCCCTATATGCAGTTCTGGGGAAAAGGAGATGGAAAATACTGGGGTGCTAGTGGTAATACTCTACGTATCAAAACTGTCTTTGGGATAGGAACCATTAACTTCAACGAAAATTCCTTTGATAGTGACGTAAAAGATAAGGTATCGAAATCGGTCAAGATAGGTTCGGTAACCGCAAAGGTACACATGACAGGAGTAAGTTGTTATCCGCCCTATCTAGACGCTCAAGGGCAATGCAGCCCCAGCGTTATGACGAGTGGACCTTACAAAGGTGAAACTGTCTACGTCTATAATCACGTGGATTATACGCTGAGCTTTTCCCAGACAAGTAAAGAAATTCCAGACCACTTAGTGCTACATTACTAGGGTATTCTCATCTCAATCAAAGGAAGCTGTCCTAGACGCTCTCAATGCGTCACAGAGGGCATATCTAACAGGGATGGTTGCTCACTTTTGTCTGAATAAATTACGTTAGGTTCTATCCCCAAGAATTTTCCTGATATTTTCGACCCTAAACGCCATTTATCAGCATGAACAGCTTGTTATTTTAGGACGGCGATTCTCTTAAAAAACATAGCGAAAACAGCGGAGTTTCTAGAAATATGTACTAAAACTAAATATAACTTTATTTCGGTTTTCTTTTGCGGCTTGCATCTTCTCTGCAAACACTTCATTACTCATATAGGAATAATAAGTCGTAAGGCTGATCCCTGCATAGCGACACGCCTCACTGATTGTACTGTTATGCTGTATGGCATCTGCTAATCTAAATATCGTCTTATATGTAACCTTTGGTTTTCTGCCTACAGCTTTTTTTATTTCCATATCAACTCCTTTGTTTTCGGCGTTACCTCTGTTCTAATTATACAAAATAAGCATTACCATAAAATATACTTGACAATGCTCATGCTTAGGCGTATAATTAAGGATGGAACGTTGCACACCAGATTGTTTTAAGTAGTAGACTTGAAGCCGTCTGACCTGCAACGTTCTTTTGATTTCAGGTCAGATACAGGTATACGGCAGTCTCAGTGGGGGTTCGACACTAAGTCGTTCTCGTGGTTCAAGAGAGAACCAACGTGGCACAGCACCATGCACCACACAACAACAATGACCAACTGGTTATATCGGTCAAAGAGGCTCAAAAGCTACTCGGAGTAGACGGAAAGCAACTATCAGACAGCCAAGTGATAGAACTAATACAAACATTAACAGTAGTAGCCGACGATTTCTTGCAAAATCTAGGTTCCATAAACTATAATGGTAACTAGTATGATACCAGAACGCTTAGAACGCCAAAAACTAAAAACCAATGCTGTACGTAGCAATAAGGCTGTAGCCTATATTCGTGTGTCTACAGAGGATCAGTTAGATACTGAAAGTATGAAAACTCAAGAAGCAAAAATCGAAGAATACGCACAAAGAGAAGGTTTAGAGATTGTTAAATGGTTCCGTGAGGAGGGTAAATCTGCAAAAACCGCTAAAAAGCGTGATGCTATGCAAGAGATGCTTATCTACTTGGCTCGTAACAGAGGTAAGATAGGTTACGCACTATTCTATAAGATGTGGCGTGCTTCTCGTGACGCACCCTCCTACTACACAGATATTAAATCTACTCTTAATGGCTTGGGGGTGTCTGTACGTTCTGCGACCGAACCCATAACTGATACACCTGTTGGTCGCTATATGGAGGGAATGTTTGTTCTCGGCGGTCAACTTGATAACGAGGTCAAAGGCGAAACAGCAAAAGATAACATGTCCTCTGTAGCTAAACAAGGTTGGTGGCAAGGCTCCCCACCTCCTGGATACAGCATTAAAAAGATTAAGATAGGCGTGGACAAATACCGTTCTACCTTAACAAACAACAGCCAATCCAGCATCGTTCTGAGCCTCTATGAAGACTACTCGACTGGTCAGTACACCAAAGCGGATATAAAGCGTATGGCGAGAGAGAAAGGGCTTAAAAACGTACAGGGCGGCTGGCTAACGATACCTCGATAGACCGCCTACTATCACAACCTGCCTACGCTGGATATGTATGCAATAAACACACAAACTGGGAGATGTTCGATGGCAAGCACATAGCGGAAGCCATAATCAGCACTGATTTATTCGAAAAAGTACAACGTGTACTAGCCCAGCAATCAAGACGTGCGAATAAGAAAGATAAGCGTGTGATAGGCGTAAATCCACTCTACCCGTTTGCTAAGTGGTTAATTTGTCCTGACTGCAACAAGAATTATCGTGGTTCTGCACCACGTTCAGGCAATGGGGCACACACCCCACGTTACGGGTGCTCCAGTAAGGAATGTGTTGGCAAGTCTAAGTCCATGAAGGCTGATGTGCTACATGCTCATTTCGCCGATATGCTTGGCGATATAGCACCTACAGAAGGTGTTCTAAAGCTCTACAAGGAAATACTCGACCGTCAAGCCATTAAACAACTTGGTAACATTAACAGCCGCCTGGACGCTCAACGTAAAAGACTGAGTGAACTTGATAAAGAACGTCTAGAAGCTCTTAGAAACGCAAATAATGGGTCACTGTCGTCAGATGAAAAAGATGAAGTAATAGCATACATTACTTCTGACAAATCAGAGATACAAGAGAACATAGACAAGTTAGAGGAACAGCAGCAAGTCAAACAGAGTGCGATTGAATATGCTCTTAATTTCATGCACGATGTACAGCGTTTATGGGTAGATGCAGACCCAGACCTAAAGATAAGGTTCCAAAAGATGATATTCCCAGAGGGGCTTACATTCGATACAGCCACAGTAACTTTTGGAACCTCTGCAATAAGCCCACTTTACAGATACGCACCCAATAAAAAAGACCTTTCTGTGAAAGAAAAGTCTCTTTTGGTGACCCCAAGGAGAATCGAACTCCTATTGCCGGGATGAAAACCCGGTGTCCTAACCGTTAGACGATGGGGCCTAGTCGCTGTTGCTCCAATTTGCAATTATCATTTAGCAATTTCACAAATTAATGACACGTGGATTCGAGCTCCAAAAAGCATAGCATAACAGATGTAAAAAAGAAATCCCCAGGCAGTAAAACCCGGGGATTCCCTATTCTTTATTTTGAGCTTTTTGTATTGGTGGTGAGCGGTCAGTCAGTGCTCGTCAACTGCTTGCTACATTAGCACAAAACTGCGCTTTTGACTAGAGGCTTATCCACAACCCCAGCTGGGGTTCTTGTTAGAACCCGCCGCTTAGGCGTCGCATTACGAAGTAGTATGCCCCGCTAGATAGGGTAGTAACTGCTACGAAGGTTGCAACTACTGCGCCTGGACCTGTGTTAGGCAGTGAACCTGGCTTACCTGGAGTAACAACACACTCATTGATTGCAGTGTTTGGGTTGTCAACACAAGGAGCACATTCGTTGCCTGGAGTGTTAGGATTGTCGACACATGTAGGCGGGGTGAAGTTCAGGGCTACTGCGCACTGGTCACCTTCGGCAATCTTCAACTCATTGTTCACCATCACTTCTACCTTGACACGGGCAGCATACTGGCCGTCTTTGGCATAGGTGTGCTCAACAACGTTCTTGTCTGTGACGAATTCAGGCGTACCGTCACCGAAGGTGAATTTGTATCGCTTGATCTCGGCACCGCCTGAAGCGCTGGCTGCAGCAGTGAACTTAGCGAACCGGTTAGCACCAACAGTTACTTGCAGTGATTCGCACTTGTACTGTGGTACTTCTTCGTCAGGCTGGCAGTTTTCTTTCTTGATCACTACGTCGGCGTTGTCTTTGCTTTCATTGGGAAACTCTGCTGCTTTAGCAAATGCAATGTTTCGGACACGGATCTCACAAGCCGTAAAGTCGTCTTTAAGCGTGGTCGTAAACGTGATTAAGCTATTGTCATTTGGGTCGTAACGACCGGCGTTAAAGCCGCCACCAAACAACGGAGCGTCGTTCAGCGTCTGTGAACCGTTGGCATTTGTGAACTTAACCGAACCTGGAACTAGTGCAACATGAGGAGGCAATACGTCCCTGGTAACTACGTCTGTCATGGCGACAGTACCAACGTTCTTGGTGTTAACCAACCAATCAACTTGCTCTCCTGGCTTAGCTGTGACTTCTTCAGTCCAGTTGCCTGTCTGGCCAGCCACGGTCTTTCGAACCTGCTTGGTGATGCCTAGGTCTGGATTCTCTTTAGGTGTGACTGTCAGGGTAATCTGTACAACTGCTTCATACTCGAAACAGCCTGGCAGGCTACCATTTAGAGCATCGAAGCCTATCGGAGCACCAGTAGTAACGATGCTATCACTTAGCTTGCTGCCGTTCAATGGGCCGTTGTTGTACATTATGGCTGAACCAGCTTTGTAGCCAACAGTAAATCGCTCGGTAGAAGTAAAGTCAACTGTATCTTCAACTACCTGTGGAGCGGCGTTGTCGGCACTTATGTAGCCGACTGCACGTAGTGCGCTACCTTCAACGTTGGGAAGGGCTACGCGAACCTTAGTGTTGCGAGCAACACCAAGACCACTAGCATTTGTTGTTCCGTTGGCGTTGTTGTGTACATACATACGTACAACAATCTCTTTGCTCCCCCCTGTAACGTCAGGCAGAACATTCTTATAGCTGCCTGCTGCTGTCTGGTCGGAACGGCGGGCGTCCACAAAAGATCGCTCGTCGCCGTAGCTTGGGGTGTTAATGAACGAGTTGAATACTGGGCCGTTCATAGAACCGCAACGACCGTTCTGTGTAGCTGGGTTGGCTGGGTCAGAACAATCTCCGTTACCAGCTATGTTGTAGTCAAATGTTGGTCGATTTGGGAAAAATTCAGCTTGTGCTGCAAACGGTACTGCTACTGCAACCGCAAGGGTTAGAGCTGCAACCGCTAGCTTAGTCTTGCGACCAAGGTTGCGGATTTTGTGTGATAGTTTCATATACATATTCTCCTTGTTACTTAGTCGATTTATACTTCGTCAGGGTTAGTTGATCCGCCCTGGCCTTGCCCTGGAGCATTACCGGTTCCGGGAACGTTTTCCTGAGGAGCGTTGGTTGGCGTACCAGTTTCAGCAGGAGGCAAGTTAGCTGGAAGTTCCTGTCCGGCTGGCGGAGTTGCTGGTACCTGTGGAACACCCGGGGTCAAACCTGGAGTCGCTGGCGCAGCACCGGCTACATCTGGGGTGCCTGGGTCTTGATCAGCAGGTACTGCAGGGTCGCCCGGCAAGACTGCATCATCCTTCTTTTCTTCATCAGGAGTCTCTGGAGGGGTTTCTGCTGGAGTAGTCGCAGGAGTTGAGGTTACAGGAGGGGTTGCCTTGGGTGGGGTAGTCTTTGGACCAACAGTCGTTACGGGAGTACGAGGCTTTTCGCTGGGACCGCCTATAGGATTACTTGGAGTTGAAGTCTGAGGAGCCTCTTTGGTAACTACGAGCTTCAAAAGGTCTTCTGGGTTCACGCAAACTGGTCCGTTGCCATCGTTGCCGCCGCCAACCTTTATGAGTATCTTCTTACCGTCAACTTCTAGCTGTATGGCACGTACATTCTTAAAGGTCTCGTGTGCGACAGCTCGCTTGCCGTTTGCTTCGAATACCAGGCCGTTAGCATAGGTACCATTCAGGCGGACATTGTCTGTCTTGAGCTGATCGCTAGAGAAAAACTGGTAGAGATCTTTCAGCTGCTCAGCAGCAGTGACGCTTGCAGGAATTGGAGCATCTGACTTGTGGCCATTGATGTTATTCCAGTATCCGGCTCGAACCTCAAGATCATTAAGGCTAGACAACCATGCAGCTTCGCGAATATCGTGGCTGGATGAATGCTTATCAAAATTCTTTAGCTGTGAGTACATATTATCTTTATGCGACACCTTCATGTCGTTGTAGTCGCCGCGATTTGCATAAGATTCTTGTACAAATTTGCGGAATTCGCTATCAGAGCCAGTCTTGAGCTCTTGTATAGCCCGGTTAACTGTAGGTGCGTTTTGTACGCGTTGGAGCATCTTGTCGTGCTTCGAAAGAGGAGCGGGCCTGGTTGGAGGAGTTCCGTTTTCCTTAGCACGGTCATCCCTGTCGAACCAACCGGCTAAATAGGCTCCGCCCACACCAGCGGCAACTAGTACAGCTGTTCCGATTGCTGCAAATCGTCGGCGCAGACGTCGGCGTCGCTCGCCCCCTGCTCGGCGACGTCCACCGCGATCATCTACTGGTGCGCGTGGAGTTAACCGTCTTACAGGTCGGTCAGCTTCGTCAGCATCATCGGCAGGAATAATAAGCGTACGATCAGCTTCTGGCTGGTCATCACTATCTGGTTCGCCGTTACGTGCTGCATCAATCTCTTCATCTAGTCCTTCAATTGCAGACTCTTCTCGTACTCGTGCAATCTCTGCTTCTCCTGCAGAGAGCTCTGGTTCGTCTGTTTGTGGGACTTCGGGGGCTTGTGACTCTTCAGCGGAAGCTGCTGTTGCAGATGGCGCATTACCGCTACGGGCAGCTGCTACAATAGCAGCTTGTTCGCGTATGTTGGCTACGTTGCTATCTTCATCTTCGCTTTCAGCGGGTTCTGGGTTCTCAACACTTGCGCTCATCGCAGTGGCACCAAGCATTCTTGCGGCCCTGCGCAAGGTATCGCTTAATTCACCGGCTTGTTCAGCAGCAGTAGCCAAAAGTTCTGCAACTGCAGCTTCTCTAGCCTTCAGTGCTTCGTTCTCGGCAGTAAGCCGTGCATTATCCGCTTGGAGTGCTTCTATATTAGGTGCTTGTGGCTCGTGCTCTGGACCTGGTTGAGTTGACATGTAGTTAAACCTCCGCATAGATCTGGGTTCACCAGTTCTAAGATTACTTATTCCTCTATCCCACACCTCTTGTGCTTTTTGGGGCACAAAACGTGTTATGCCAACAATATATCACAAGCATTAAGAATTGTCAATATTATTGAATAACATTATTCATAAGCGGTTTACTGCCGTGGATAATTAGCTGCTGCCAAGCCGTCTCTTGAGTGTTTACTCTATTTAAGAACGATTACAAATTTGTCGTGATTGGACTAATATGGTATTATTTATCTATTATTAGTGCCTAAAGGACATGTGCCACTAAAGAGGAGATGCAAAGAGATGAGTAGATTGGCAAAGTGGATAGCAGCGATTAGCCTTGGACTACTATTATCATTCGGGTTGACTACTGTTGTTATGGCTCAGAGTGCTCCAGCAAAAAAGAAGCCGACTGGTAGTATACCGACATCATTTAAAAGTGAGGGCGCCTGCAACACCCGAGTATCACAGTACGAGCTATCGGCTATCAAAGAATACTCTGAGAAGAGATCACAGAACCGCACGAAGTCTCTGGACGCTCAAACCAAGAAGATTGACAAAACTTACGGCCCTAACTCCTCCCAGCACAAGGCGTATACGAGTCTTATTGAGAAGCAGAACAAGCTGCTAAGAAAGCATGTTGGCAACGCAGCACCCCAAGCTACGCCAAAATCTATTGAGGATATATCTCATAAAGACGAGCTACTAGCTGCCGTAGGTACCGCCCGAACACAGATCAACAATCAGAACAACGCTGTTAAATCTGCATCAACGCCTCAGGCAGCCGCTTCGGCGATCTGCAGCATGATTTACGACGTCCGTGTCTACACCTACCTGGACGAAAAGCTGAAACACCAGATACGCCTAGACGGCTTGGCCTACAAGCAGGCTTCTAATGAGGTGCGGCTCCAAACGGGGCTGACCCTGTACACTAGCTTCAAATCAAAAGCCCCTAACAACCCCAAATTGCTCGAGCTAGAAAAGCAAGCCCAGGCAGCAGGCATACCAAGCACCCAAGATACAGACAGCCGGCTGTCAAGCTTGCAGGCCAAGCTTGACACCGTGAACCCAGATTTTCTAAACAGCCAAATCTCCTCTGGTGCTCGCATTAAGTCTTCAGAATACTTCGGGGTAGCGCTCATCGACTATCCGGCAGCCCAGAAACAGATTAGCCTGCAAACCTCTGCCTATAACAGAGCAACGAGCGCCCTGACAGGTATCAAGCTTTAACCCAGTGTCTTTGATAAAGGGAAGGTAAAGCCGAAGGTACTGCCTGCGCTCTCCTTGCTTTCGAAGATAATGCTGCCTCCTTGGGCACTGACAACTTTCTTCGCCATAAACAGTCCGAGTCCTGTGCCGTCCGGTCGGACTTGGCGAGCATTTTGAGCTCTAAAAAACTTGGTAAAGAGGTGCGGCTGCTCGCTCCTAGGCACACCTAGGCCATTGTCTGTAACCGTAAAATATACATTGCTCTTATCTGTTTTTAGCTCGATGTTTATATGGCCTCCGCTTGGGGTGTAATAGATGGCGTTATCGGCAAAGTTCATGATAACTTGGCGCGTTTTAGTTTCGTCCAGGAGCAGGGACGGGAAATTGCGTGGCTTGGTATAGCTAAGTTTGAGATTCTTGGCCCTAGCGACTTCTTTGAGCTGGGCTATCTCGCTCTGTACGATGTCGGCTAGGTTTGTTGGCACGCTTTCTATAACGAATTTCCCGGTCTTGAGGCGTGAAACGTTTAGCAAATCAGCAATCAGATACACCATCCTCTGTGAACTAACAAAGGCTTGCTCAAGCAACTTGCGCTGGTCATCGGATATTTTACCTACGTCACCATCTAACACCATGCTTAGGTAGCCTTTCACGCTTGTAAGCGGCGTCCTTAGCTGGTGGCTGGCCATACTCAGAAATTCGTCTTTTGTTTCGTCGAGTTCTTTGAGCTTCTCATTCGTCTGTTTTAGCTTGGCTGTGGCCTGGTTGACACGGCTCTGAAGCGTGGCGTTAAACTGTTCGATCTCTTCAAACCGAAGAGCGTTCTGGATAGCGATAACCATCTCGCCCGCTATAATCTCGATAATCTGTAAATCCTGCTTGTTGTAGATGTTGCCGCTTTTTTTGGGACCCAGCATCATGTAGGCAATATTAGTGTTTTGATAATCCTCGTAACCTGAGCGAAGCCCCACAACCAGAGCAACGCCGTGCTCCTCGAGAACGCTCCTGAGTTTGGGCGCTACGCTCTCTAGTTCCTCTGTGAGGATTACCGTTTTATCAATTTTCTGCAGCTGCTCCTGCACATAACTGGTTTCCTCGAGTTTAAAATTAGTTACGCTATGGCCGATAAAACGCAGCTTGCTCCCTTCGCCCTCGCGTACGCCGACAACGCAGAACGTACACTTTAGATGCTCTTCCATAACGCATGAAGTACGCCTAAGAAGAATTCCCATCTCTATATTGCCGACTAGAATTTTGTTAAGCCGGTCTAAAAACTTCTGGGGCTCATAGGCATCTTGATAAAAAATCTTATTAGTAACCCTATCAAAGAACTTCTTGAGAAGCGGCGCTGTAAAAGCTAATAAAATTGCCACAAGTATAGGCACGACCCTCTGCGAGAACGCTGAATCGCTGCCAAACAATCGATCCGTGACAACAAACGCGAGAAGTGCGTAGACCGCAACCATCGTGGACAGCAACAAAACATAGGCTAAAGAGCGCGCTATAATCAGGCGGATGTCTAGGAATCGCTGCTTCAAAACAGCGTAGCTCAGAAAAAGGGCCAGAATTATAGCACTGAGTGGCGCAAACTTAGCCGCATCGGTATTTTGCGTAATTCGCGGTATTACTACGTTCGTAACAGCAGCCGTGGCCACAAAAAGACACAGGCCAAACATAATCGTCTTTGCTTGTTTGCGCTGCCTGCCGTGAGAATATTTGTATGTTTTGACCAAGAGAATGGTAATTGAGGTAACCGTAAAAACAAACCAGGCAAGGAAAAGGATATACGCCGGACCAAGAACTGGATCGGGAAGTTTGCCCTCACCTGCGCTTTCTACATCCTTAAGCAGCAACGGAGACAGCGCAACGAGACAAAGAAAGATGATTGCCGCCTTGGTTTTTTTTGGATTTAGCGTTCCTTTAACCTTAGTTTTTGACAACTGCGCGAAAAAGTACACGAACAGATAGAGTGACCCTAAACCCGCTATTGCTGCCACATAAATAAAGCGGCCATATAAAACATTTTCGCCAAGAGCCGTTGTTAAACCCGCAACCCCAATCAGCCATATGCTAGAAAACAGCAGCGCCAGCGCCAGACTAATGTTAAGTGGCCTCTTGGGGTTTTTGAGGAATACTACAATACCAGTAACTACTAGATAGGTGAACGTAGCGATAGAAGTAAGCGCTGTAAGCATTAGCTTTAATTATGCCTAATTGACCATACTTAGCAATACATAGGAACTAACTGGAACTTTAAGCAGACCGCATGGACTGCGCAAAACGCCTATCAACCTCAAAAATGGCTTTGTTGGTTCTGGCAAAAGCGCCCTTAGGCGGATTGCCAAAATACTCTAAGCAGTCGTCTATAAAGGTATCTACTTCGACGTAATATGCTTCCAGTTTTACGCCGTCGGGCTGGCGCAGTCCCTGGCCGTTAAGCGTGATGATCGCGTTCTCATCACCTATGCGGCGAAAGGCTCTGCCTCCGTAGGCCATTCTGATTAGCCGGGCAGTGCTGTCTACTAAGCCGACCACACAGTATCCAAATCCTCTCTCAGCTGCTTCCGACCTCATAGCCAAGAGCAGCCTGCTCATTATAGTTGGGTCGTCTGCATCCGATACTCGCCCCAAGGCCGAGCCCTCAAATACTTTGGACTGGTCTGTAAAAGGCAGACTGGAAAAGAGAGAGGCTTCTCTCCCGTATACACTAGCTATTTTGGCCATTGTTGGCAGACTGAAAAGATCGTCTCCTGAAGGCTCGATCATCCGTATACAACCGGTAACTAACCCTCCATCCTCCACTGTGCCTATGTAGGTTGAGGCTCTTACTACCTCTAGCGGGTCGATGGATTCAATAAGCGTGCCCTCCTCATTGATACCTTCAGGGGTTACGTACCCGCGCCCAGCATAAGCTTGGGCATGCAAGCGTCTTGCTTGCATGATCTTCTCTTGGGACACAAGACGAAAAGCCCGAAGCTCGGGAGACCCTACCACTATCATACGCTCCCCCATTGCTAGCTCTATAGCCGGTAAGCCCGATCCTCCAGCTTGAGCGTGCAGCCTTGCTGGCGAAATTTCGAGGTGGGGATGGGAGCCTTGTTCGTAGCTAGAATCAGGTGCTGGCATGCTAAAAACCCGATCCTTTGCTAATAACGTAACGTATAGCCATAAGCATACAATGATTCAAAGAGCCGGGGCAATTGACTTAGGGGTTTCTGGCACGGGATCCTTCAACTCAAAGGTAAACCCAAAGGTACTGCCCTTGTCCTCTACACTCTCAAAAAGGATACTGCCGCCCTGCGCAGCAACCACCCGTTTAGCCATAAAAAGCCCGAGTCCAGTGCCGTCCGGACGAGCCTTGCGGGCATTGCTAGCCCGATAGAATTTAGTAAACAGCCGCGCTTGCTCCTCTTTCGGCACGCCGAGTCCGTTATCTTTGACAGTAAAATAAACATGATGCTTGTCGCTCGTGAGACCTATATGTATCTTCCCCTCGTTCTGCGTATAGTAAATAGCGTTGTCGACAAAGTTCATGATAACTTGCCGCATTTTGGTTTCGTCAAGCTCGAGAGTAGGAAAGTTCTTAGGCTTGTCATAGGTTAGTGTTATTTGCTTGCTCTTTGCCGTCTCGCTGAGCTGGCCAATCTCGCTGGCAACGATATCTGCCAGGCTTGTGGGCTCAGCGTTAATGATAAACTTGCCCGTCTTAAGACGCGATACATTTAATAAGTCCGATATCAGATAGACCATCCGTTGCGAGCTGACGTAAGCTTGGCCTAGTAAACGTTTCTGCACAGGAGTCAACTTGCCGCCATCGCCTTCTAGTACCATGCTTAAATAGCCCTTAACACTGGTAAGGGGCGTGCGAAGCTGGTGACTTGCCATACTAATAAACTCGTCTTTGGTAGCATCAAGTTCTTGGAGTTTATGGTTGACACGCTTAAGCTTGGCTGTCGCATCCTCAACCCTGCTTTGGAGGGTTGTGTTAAAATCTTGGATTTCTTCAAATCTTAGAGCGCTCTGGATAGCTATAGCCAGCTGGTCAGAGACAATTTCAATGACATTCAAGTCTTTCTTGTTGTACGCGTTGCCGCTCTTCCTAGAGCCCAGCAGGAGATACGCCAGCGGTTCTTGTTCGACACTGGTAGCTGGACGCAGACAAGCAACAACGGCTACCCTCTTTTTAAGCAAGAGCCTCCCCAACTCGGAGTGCTGCACTGAGGCATCCTCGGCAGCGACGATCTTCTGGCGAAGCCCCGGAAGCTTCCGGTACATAAGCTGCAGCTCTGCCTGGGTAAATTCTACCTCGACTGAGCCCAAGAGCCGCATGTGGCTACCAGATTGCGAACCAAGACTTACGCTGCAGAACTCAGCCCTGAGATTCCGTACGATAACTCTGCTGGCATGGTTAAGCAGCATCTCGGGCTCACTGTTGGACACCAGAGCCTTATTAAATTGATCCAAAAACACTTCAGGATTATACATATCCCGATAAAAAATACGGTTCGTTACATGGTCAAAGAAATGCCTGATCGTACTAAAAGAAGCTGCTGCTAATACAAGCAAGACTACTGTCTTTATATCAACTGCGTTTGTTTCCCGCTGGCCGAAAATACGGTCAACAATAAACAGCGAAACAACCACGTAAACGATGACCAAAACGACAACCGACAGAGCGTAGGCGAGCGAGCGGGCAACAACGAGCCTAACGTCAAACAAACGGTGCTTAATGATAGCGACGCTGACTACAAATGCAAAAAATACCGATGTCAGGGGGCCAATCCAGACATAGCTCATGTGGCCAGCGTTAGGCAACAGGAGGTTGCTTGCCCCCGATACCGTGCTGGCTACCACAACGGCCGTCAAGCTGTAGGCCAGTTGGGCTCTTTCGCGGCCCCTATGAGATTTTATGCGGGTCCACAGAAAGAAGCAGGCGTAGCCAAGGTAGGCTGTAAAGTAAAGCGAGTAGAGCAAATAGCCCGGCTGTGCAGCCAGTACTTCATTCATCATGGAATCAGTAGTGATTCGATCTATAAATACACCGCTATCCAATAGACAAACCGTCGTGATAAGCAAGGCTGGCAGGGCCAATAATCCGTGAAGTCGGGTGCGGCTGGAAGGCTGCGGAAACACATGGACAAAATACACCAGAAAAAGCGTCGTAAAGGTGGGGGCTATGATGAAGAGATTAACTCCAAGCTGCAGCCATCCATCATTGCTCGCAAATAACATGAGCAGCGCTCCCAGCGCCCAAAACGCGCCGCACGACACAAAAGTAGCGAAGTGACGGCTATGAACTCGTGCTTTATTGTTATCCAGCACAATCAAAGCCAGGAATAGATCGATGAGCACGACCAATATTAGTAAACTCTGGATCATTTTATAATGCTTACGCTTTGCTTATCACCTCAGTATACACTTCTTCCGCAGGCTCGTCCGCTCATACGCGACGAGGTAGGTTATACTTTATAGGTAAACAGCAGCTTATTATGCAAAAAATTGCCATTATAGAAGACGACCAAGCCATATCTCAAATGTACCGCATTAAATTTGAGGCCGAGGGCTACACAGTTGAAACTGCAGGAAACGGCCGTTTGGGTCTGGAGCTGGTACTTGCCTTTCATCCCGATATCGTGCTGCTAGACCTTATGATGCCCGAGATGAACGGCGAGGAAATGCTCCAGAAACTCCGCGAAGACGTGTGGGGCAAAAGCGTGAAAGTGGTAGTGCTCACCAACATGGGAGAACAGGAAGTACCAGCGGGCATAAGGGATTTGCAGGTGAGCTCCTTCATACTCAAAGCTGACATGACACCCCGCCAAGTAGCCGAGCTCGTAAAAAAACAGCTGGCATGAATATAGCGCTGCTTGGGTTCGACCGGCAAGGCCGATCTGCGCTAGAGTATTGGTCTAAGGATCCTGCCAACACCTTAACTATTTGCGACAAAAACCCAGATATTAGCACTCCTGAGGGCATTGCTGCCCGACTGGGCGAGGACTACTTGAAGAATTTAGACAGCTTCGACCTGCTAGTTAGAACGCCCGGGCTTCATCCCCAGGAAATCGTGCGGACTAACAACGAAACTATTCTGGAAAAAGTAACCACCGTTACGAACGAGTTTTTCCGGGTATGCCCGACCAAAAACATCGTAGGCGTAACTGGCACCAAGGGCAAGGGCACCACCTGCACACTGATCGCAAAAATGCTGGAAGCAGGCGGCAAAAATGTCCATTTGGGCGGTAATATCGGCATCCCACCGCTAGAACTGCTCAAAGACAACATTCAGCCTGAGGACTGGGTAGTTTTAGAACTTGCTAACTTCCAGCTTATTGACCTAAAATTTTCTCCCTCGCTGGCCGTCTGTCTTATGGTTGAGCCTGAGCATCAAGATTGGCATACAGATGTTCATGAATACATGGAAGCCAAAAAGCAGCTGTTCCGTTGGCAGAAGCCCGAGGATATCGCCATCTATAATGCCGGCAACCAGAGCTCTACAGATATTGCCTTCGCTACGAAAGGTACGACCATAGGCTACATGCACAAGACTGGTGCGTGGGTAGATTTTCTCGACATTAAGTACCAAGAACAGAAGATATGTCTGGTGAGCGACATCAAGCTGCCTGGCAAACATAATCTGCAAAACGTCTGTGCGGCCATCACTGCTGTTTGGCAGATTGCTCAAAATCCCGAGGCTATTCGGTCGGTGCTACTCACACTTGGCAGTTTGCCTTACCGCATTGAGCTAAGGCGAGAAGTACGAGGTGTCAAATTTTATAACGACTCATATGCCTCAGCGCCAGGCGCGTGCGAAGCTGCTATAGAAGCAGTTCCTGAAAATAAGGTTCTGATTTTGGGCGGTTTTGACCGCGGCCTTAGCCTAGAGAAATTAGCGGACACCGTAAAAAAACACGAGCAGGATATCAAAAAGATTATCTTGGTCGGCGCCTCTGCCGGGCGGCTTAGTGAAGTTTTAGAAGCCAAAGGCTTTTCTAACTACGTTCACGAATCCTCGCGCAACATGTCGGCTCTGGTGGCTCGCACTCTAGAGTTCGCGAGTGCAGGCGACGCAGTTATCCTGTCCCCCGGCTTTGCCAGCTTCGACATGTTTAAAAACTTTGAAGATCGGGGACAACAGTTCAATAGAGCGGTAGAAGCCTTATGAATAATCAAACTTTCGTTTTTGAAAAATACCAAGTTACTGATAACCAACTCGAATTTTATTACTCCTACAAAGACGGTGATCGAAACGAGATAGCGCACTTCTGCGAAAAATATAAACTACCTATCGCTATTAACGCCGACGACCGCACGACTCAATATATTTTGCAGCAATTGCACATAATCGTTGGGGTTAGCTATTATAAAAGCCTCCTCGGCAACATCGAGCTACCATACGAGCTAAATGCGTCAGAGGCAGACTATTGGAATATCGTCTATGGTGAAGGGCTCGGGGAGTTTATGTACGTAAACAAGCTTACTGCTCCTATCCAACCTTTTATATCTACGAGCTCTTCTGCTAATGCGCCCTTGAGCCTCCAAACAACAGGGGCAATCCTTGGCATAGGCGGAGGTAAAGACTCAATCGTGAGCGGTGAACTCTTTAAACGCCTGGGCATCGAGACAACGACAATGGACGTAGCGACAGGTGATAATCACGGACAGGCGGGGAGTGTTATGGATATGATGGGTTTGCCTCAGCTACGCATTGAGCGTTATTTAGACACCGACATTGTCGATTTCACGAACAAATACTCCGGCTATCACGGCCATATACCCTTTAGTGTTATTTTGGCGTGGTTTGGCGTGTTGCTTGCCTATACTCAGAACAACCGTTACGTTATTATGGCTAACGAAGCATCAACTTCAGTCGGCAACACGGAGTGGAATGGTAAACCGGTCAACCACCAGTGGGCAAAATCTGCCAGGTTCGAGAAACTTATCAAGCAGTTTATTTATTCTCATATCTCACCGGACATACACTACTTCTCGCCAATCCGACCCTACTCTTCTCTAGCAGTCATATCCCTTTTTGTTAAATGGGGGACAATGTACTTCGACACGTTTACCAGTTGTAATTTTGTGCTTCGTATCGACCCAAGCGCGCGGCCAAACGGTAGATGGTGCACAAAATGCGCAAAATGCCTTAGTACATGGTTGCTGTTATCGGTATGGTTAGACGAATCTCAGTTAGAGCATATCTTCGGTCGTAATATGTTTAGGGATATCTCACTACAGCCTGCCCTTCGAGAGTTGCTAGCTTTGCAAGGCCATAAACCACTCAACTGCGTAGGCACTTCGGAGGAGCTACGCGCTGCTACTAGAAAAGCCCTGGAAACTTCCGTCGATAGACCATTATTAGATGGCCTGCGGACAGATCAAATACCTGGGCCTGAGCTAGAAGAGCTGATAAGATCCGTCGGACCCCATGACATACCCGATGAAACCGCCCCAAACTTACTAGCATTAATAATGTCAGAGCTCAAGTAAATGAAGGGTCTGCTAACTCTTTATCTCTAAGACTATGTGAATGATTATTGTTATTCTGCGATTCAATATGTAATAATAAGCGGGTTGATGAACAAAAAACTTGGTAAAACCCACAACCTAAAAATAATCAGCTACAACTTAAAGCACCATAGAGCCAGCAACGAACTAGATGATCTGGCCGAACAATATGATGCTGATATAGTTTGTATTCAAGAATGCTACGCTGAACAGCTATCCAAAACGCTCGGGCCTAATATGGTTTTAGCTGAGAAGACGATACTAGGGCGTCTTAATCTAGCCATTTATTATCGGAGAGACCGCTTTGAGATACTGCAGACTGGCAGTTATCAGCTTGCTTCATCTGTATATGAACAAATCATGATGTACAAGACCGAACGGCTACTAGTGACTGAGTTTCACGATAGAGAAACAGGTCAAAAATTATCAATTGGCTCCTTCCACGCTACACAGCTAGTAGCTTCTAATTATCTGCGCCGCCTACAAATCGAGCACGCTCACCACCGATTAAGCAACATCTGCGGCAACGGTCCAGCTATTATGGTTGGCGACTACAACTACCCCCTGTTCCGCCGGCGACTCAGAGAGTTCGTTGAAAATACCGGCTATAAAATATCCATTAGCGACAAACCCACCTATCAGAGCATGGTATTCCGCGGCCATTTCGACCTCGCGACTTCCCTTAATGCGCAGGTAGAACGCGTTCTAACGCTGCCTAAAGGCTTGTCAGATCACGCCCCTATCTTGATCCAGGCTACAATCTAGCAATTTTTGTGTAATAACTAACAAAACATCGCCCTAGAGTCCGGTAGTATAAGCTTGGAAAGGGGGCGCTATCATGGACAATGACGACACCAATCCTGACATAAGCCGGGAAGAAGATGAGCAAATGGAAGATCTCGACGCTGATCTTGACCGAACGGACGATGAGTACTATGACAATATGTAGAAACTCGCCGTTTCAGGAATAAAAAGCCCCGCGAATTATCTCGGGGCTTTTTATATAGGCAACTGGGAATATTTACTGCTTTTTAGTCACCAAAACGGCGCTGTCTACGGCCGTATTCAGCAATAGCTTGCTTCAGGTGCTGCTCATCAAAATCTGGCCAATACACTTTATCAAACAGTAGTTCGCTATAGACAGAGTTCCAGGTCATAAAATTGCTGAGCCGTTGTTCGCCCGACGTACGAACAATAAGGTCAACAGGCGGTACGTCTGGAGCGTACATGTTACCCTCAATCATATCCACCGTTACGTTTTCGGGTTTTGTACCCGCCGCGACAACCCTCTTTACTGCATCAACAATCTCCTGCTGGCCACCGTAGTCCAGGCAAATCAGTAGCGTTCCTCGAGTATTATTTTCTGTTAATTTTTCAGCATCATGGATCGCAGTTAGCAAAGCGGCCCCGAGTTTAGCTTTAGAGCCAATTACACGCAAGCGAATATTCTCCTTGTTGAACTCCTTAACTTCGTGCTTAAGTATCCAGCCTAGAATACTCATGATATCGCGAACTTCTTGTTTGTCCCGCTGCCAGTTCTCTGTAGAGAAGACATACGCTGAGACATAGCGCACGCCGTGCTTTATAGCTGCCTTACCAATTGTCTTAAGATTCTGATAGCCTTGCCTGTGTCCCTCGGCCACGCTCAGCCCATGCTGCCGCGCCCAGCGGCGGTTGCCGTCGAGTATAAGGCCTAGATGCAGAGGTATAGTTTTATTTGTAGCCATAGACGTGCCTCTTATCATACAGCAGAAGCACACAGCGTGCGTACCCCGAGTTGACAGACCCTTAACCGTAACCGTAAGATAAATCAGTGAATAAGGTTCGTACATGCGTAGCAAAAACTCTATCTTCATTCTTAGTAGTTGCGCTTATCGGTGCCGGGTCCCTGCCAAGTAGTAGTGTTTCAGCGCTGTCCCCTAGCCCGACCATACAGGACGTAGTAGGCAATGTTACTCAAGCGAGCGGTTTTCGTTATGGGACACGCGATACCGCCGGTAATGTTATGGATACCGTTAAGATTATCTCCAACCCAGCAGGCGGCTACTTAAGTGTTTACCATACTGGTGACGTAGTGAAGCTAGCCACTAGCACCGATTTATTAAACTGGACATTCAAAGTAAACCTAGATCCCCAGGCTACCCAGCCAACTATTCAAGCGCTTGCAACTGGCGGATTTTTGACAGCCGTGGAATACAACGATCAAGTAAGCTCTGGCGGGACGTTACGCCTGAGACACTATCCATCACTGGCAGCTCTTTACAGCGGAAGCTTTGACCGTGAAGCTACACTGTCCCGCACGCTTTCGGCATGCAACGAGGGCACGCCAAATTTTTATTCTGTAAGTTTAAGCCCCGACATTGATAATTCTGTCATCGATATCGGCTTTCATTACCACAAAAACTGCAGCGTGGACCGCCAGGCTAGAGGAACGCTGACTAACTTCACTGCCTGGACTTCAACGGCAGAAGCCGAGCTGGATCAGACGCTTAAAAACGCCACCTACGCGGTTGAGCGATCCGTTGGCGGCAACATTGGCGATCGTGACCAAATAAGCTACGACGGAAAACTCTACAATCTGCATGAAGTGCAGTACATCAAAAACGATTTCGGCAGTTGGCGTACTTACCTGTATGATTGGCAGACAAATCTAGCCGAATACCTGCCAATTACGACACATGGAGGCAGTACCGCATTTGCCAATCCAACGTTCACCACCCTAGTCTCACCCGCCGGCAACCTAGCCGTAGTTAGCACTATGTTCATACCAGGAGAGGGAGCGGCCCCAGGTGAAGGCGGAACACTCGTCTATTACCGCGAGTTGCCCGTCTCAGGCTCTATAGCAGGCCTGCGAGCTACTTACTACGACAACTCCAACCTTACCGGTGCACTTTTCGGCAGAACCGACGCCCAAGTTAATTTTTTCTGGGGCACAGGTTCCCCAGCTACCGGTATTGCGGCAGACTCGCTTAGTGTTCGCTGGATAGGTAAGGTCACTCCCGCACACAGCCAAACATACAAATTTTATACGCAGACAGACGACGGTGTACGCCTATGGGTAAATGGTGTCCAGCTCGTCAACGGCTGGCAAGATAGCTTTCTGGGTATGGTAAGTGAGAGAAGCGGCAGTATCACGCTTGTGGCAGGCGTGCCGTACGATATAAAGATGGAGTACTACGAAAAATCAGGCAATGCCAGCGCGAAGCTATTATGGAGCAGCCCCTCAGTGCCGAAACAAGTTGTGCCTGCCGCAGCGCTCAAGACAAACTAGTTGGGCTACACGCAGGAGTAGTCGTAGTCTAGATTTTTTGAGACAAACTGGGTCAGAACAACTATGCCGTTTGCGGTCAACGGTGCAGCACTACAGGCCTGTTTGGCAGTAGAGAGATTTGCCCCACCAGGCCGCCAGTTTTTAAGTCCGTTTAGGTTGCTGCTTGCAGACACTGAGCTGCCGACGATCTGTCCCCACTGGTACGCGGTGGAGTATATACCAACGCGTGCGCTGATTGACGCGAAGTGCGCTGTCATACCCTCTAAAACGGCTGTGTTGCTCTGCGTATTAAAACTGCTCGTGGGTGCCTTCCAGGTGTTCATAGTCTCAACGTCCAGCCACCAAATATAGTTAGATGGCGCCATGTTGATACCTGCACTCGCAGCTGCAGGCTTAAATCTCTCAAGCACGTCTTCCGTTGCCCGGTTCCAGCCGTATTGCCATGCACAAGCGATAGTATCACTCCCGTTGCAGACACCATGTGGGTTTTCGGCCGTACTGTTAGTTGGCCACGAAGCTGTATTAAGCCCACCCGGGTTGGCTGTATTTACGTATAGCTGAATGCGCTCTTGCGGTGTGCCACCCAGAGATTTACTTGCCCACAGAAGTTGGTCCGCCAGACACGGGTTGGTAGTATTCGCAAGCCCGCCATTTACTCCGACAATACCAAACGCCTGGGTCTTAGGTACTTGCCTGCCGCACTGCGGATACGAAATGTCTATACCTAACGGCGTAGCAGGTGTTGTAGCTATCGGTTTAGCCGCCGTTGCCGTGGGCGCCATGACCACCACAGACACAAGGCTGAGAAGCATGGCAAAAAGTATTTTCTTCATATCAACCATTATAACAAATGTTAAATGTACATTGTTTCAATGATGGCTGGACTCAAACAAGAATTTGAAGCAATAACCTTGGTTTGCTATAATATCCAATATATGTCTGAAGCTAGAATTGCGCCTTTCGAACCAAGCGATGTCCACGAACTTGCTTGCTTCGCAATTAGGGCATACGCCGACACATACGGCTATGTACTGCCACAAAAAGACTTAGGTAGAGCAGTGGCGGGAGGACGCTGGGTTGAGCAACTTGAAGAAGCTGCTGAAGCTGACAGTATACTGGTATCTAGACTTGGAAACAGAATCGTCGGCTACGCGCAGTTTGGTAGCCCCCACCCCCAGGAACAAGGCCCCGTACTGCCAGACAGTAAAGAGCTTCGCAAACTATACATTGCCAGCGATCTGCATGGGCTTGGTTTTGGACGGCAACTTATGAATGAAGCTTTAGCAGATCCTGGTCTTGCTACTGCACCGCAAGTTTACCTGTGGGTATGGGGCGGCAACCCCAGGGCGATAAGATTTTATGAGCACTACGATTTCAGCGCAGTAGCTGCAAGGCATTATTGGAGCGGCGATAGATCAACACATGACTTGATTATGGTTCGTAACCAAACTTAACCTTGATAATCCAAAGCAACCCGCACATTCGTAGCGGTAGTAGGGCGTAAAATCTCAGGTTAGGCAAGCCGGGCAGCCATCTACGACATCGTCACAACCAAAATTCAATATGCTACTATCTGTTTATGGAAGTTCTTTTACCGCTCTTGCCCGTATTGCTTATAGGTGCTCTGCTCTGTTTGCTTGTAATTACTCTTCGTGATGCGTTTAAGCTTAAGGGTACTGAACAAATTGCTTGGGTCTGCTTAATAATATTTCTGTTTCCACTCGGATCCATTATTTTTCTGCTAGCAAAACCCGAAAATAAAGACTAGCGGGCCAGGAAGGACTCGCCTAGCCTTTGGTAATCTCGAAAGTTCACAGTTGTAGCGTAGCTTATGTCGAAGTGTTTCCTAGCGAACAACACTCTGAGGGGCCATTAATTGATTGGCTGGATTGATAGTATTATGATCAACAACTCTATCGCAAACATCACGAGCTCCCAAGTAACCTAACATATGGAGCTGGTAACTATCGCTAGGTGATAAATCGTGAGGCGCAGCAATAATACTAGCTAGCGCTAGCTTAGTTATGCCTTTCTCAGGGGACAAAGGTACTGTTACAGGCATCCACAAAGGATACTCTTTGTATGTTCTGGTTTTAAGAAAGATCCTTTGGCGTAGTTCAAGCTCAGTGTACAGGATGGCATATTTTACTATAGAAAAACCTGCTATGCGCGCTGCCCTGCCATGGGTTGTCTCATGCTCCAGTATTTCTTTGGCACCAAGCTGCATTTTGTCTTCTGATAATGACGGGCTTTCTGCTATAAGTCTGGCTGCCCACCTATCAAGCAATGCGCCAAATTCCGTCTCATCGTGTGCTAGATCTACGCTTCGCACATCATTTGATACTGGTATGGGAGAAAATACTGACTCGTCAATCACAGTATAATCGGGCATCTCTCTGAGGTAAGCGAAAGGATAGCCAGTCGTTGAGGGACGAGGTTTAGGCATAAAAAAATAATACCATAAAAAGGAATTATTTGCAATATTGGAGGGCCTTAGCCTTGTCAATCACAACTATAATTCAGACTTCATCCTCGAGAATCCTGTAATAAGATAAGTCGTGACATCGCTATGGTACGATGAAGATATGAGAAATTTTGGCCACGCCATAATCGAGGAAAGTCTAAGCACAGAAGAATACGACGAGTTTAATGAAAAACTCCAACGCCTGAATGTTGAACATCTAAGCGAGCTAATGGATTTAGCAAATATTGAATATAGCAAAACTGATAATTGGGAAGTAGATGATTTCATCGGAGTTTTGGATGAAGCGTATTGGGACGATTTTGACCAAGCCTTTACGAAAGTAACCGGCAAATCGTTTTATGATTTCTAGACCAAACGAGACTAGAACTAAATAACAGATACAAATTAGTGGCAATAGAACAGAGGTGTTGCTATTGGAACTAACTGGTATCTGTTTAGATGTCTTTGGAGGGCCAGGTGGGACTCGAACCCACGACACCCTGCTTAAGAGGCAGGTGCTCTAACCAGCTGAGCTACTGGCCCATGCATATGTTGGATAATCTATAAGGTACAAAATTTCTAGCGCTGAATCTATTGTAGCCGGTCAGAGCACAAGTGCTCATTTCTAATTTTTGCAGCAAGTTGCACCAGCGGAACTACTAGTATGCCGAGGCGCTAGACCTAGATTTGACACCAACAAATCATAGCAGATTACCCCTGTTATGGCAACTAGTAGTGTTGGAGTGCTAAAATTTAGGGATGAATATAAAGAAGCAGCTGCTCCGTCAGAGATTACTGGACATGCGGCACTCCTTAAGCTCAGAAAAAGCGACCCAGAAGAGCGCGATTATCTGCAACAAGCTGCTGAGCTTGATAGACTGGACCCCCATAAAAACAGTGCATATATACACATCCGTCCAGCAATGGCGCGAGGTAGACACCAGACAAATTGTTCGCTACCTCGAAACAAAGCAGCCGCATATTAAAGTAACTACTCGCCCTGCATCCAAGAAAGAGCCCTTGCCACAAGGAAAATTTGACCTCATCATTGTGCCTGTCCTGGGTTTTGACAAGCATGGTTACAGGCTTGGCCTCGGCGGAGGTTGGTACGACCGGTTTTTAGCCAATCAGCCCTCGGCCAAAAAGGTAGGCCTTGCCTATGCCGAAGCGTGCGTGGATGATTTGCCCCATGAACTACATGACATCCCTTTGGAACAAGTCATTGTCGACGTATAATGACTTGATTATGCTGATTAATAAACGCGTCATCACGTGGTCTAGCTTCGTATAGCCTCTCTCCGACTTAGACAACTCTATTACTTAAACCGGAGAAAAGCCAATGTTAGTAAAACCTATAAAAACCAGGCGGGTGCTGCCAGAAACACTCAACATATATCAATTGCTTGACGAGTCGCTAACGGGGCTAAGCGAAGATTGTGTAATTGCTCTCAGCTCTAAAGTTGTGGCTGTCTGCGAGAACCGTGTCGTGCCAATAGGCAGTGTGGACAAAGAGGACCTCATACGCCGCGAGGCAGATTATTACCTGCCGATTGAGGTTGGCAAATATGGTTATCATTTCACCATAACCCACAACACCATGATCTCAGCTGCAGGCATAGACGAGTCTAACGCCGGTGGCAACTACATACTTTGGCCAGCTAATCCGCAGGAGACTGCCAACAATGTGCGAGCCTATCTTGCTAACAAGTTTAGCCTCAAAAGAGTTGGGGTCATAATAATCGACAGCAGCTGCATGATGCTGCGCTACGGCACCCTGGGGATAGTCATTGGACATAGCGGCTTCCGAGCTATAAACGACTACCGCGGAACGCCTGATCTATTCGGCAGACCATTTTTGATCAGTCAGGCTAGTGTTGGCGGCGGCTTGGCAGCGGCAGCTAATCTGGTTATGGGAGAAGGCACCGAACAAACTCCAATCGTTCTACTAGAAGATCTGCCTTTCGTACACTTTCAAGATCGAGACCCGAATTTAGAAGAGCTTAAGGGGTTTTACCTCGGGACCAAAGACGAAGATCTATTCGCCCCGTTCTTAAACAGGGTAGAGTGGCTAAAAGGTGGCCGAAAACCTACGACCCCCGAATAGTTTCTTCGGATCCAAGAGATTGCCGTGCAACAGATTATGACAGAAGTTGGTATAATGGACTCTGGTTTTATAATTTTGCACCGGTAGCTCAGCGGATTAGAGCACTTGTCTTCGGAACAAGGGGTCGTAGGTTCGAATCCTACCCGGTGCACCACTCCCGAATCACGAATTCTTCATCTTTTATCTGTTAATTTTAGGCTCAAACTTTGCCGCAGCCTAATCAAGATTCGAACCATACCTGTTATCATTACTGCATGGACCAAGATAATTTACAGCCTCAAGAAAAGCAATCAAAAATCCATAAATTTGCAAAACCTACCAAAATGGTTATTGTTCCCTTTGTCTTTTTATACCTGATCATTTTAGGAGTTTTCACATTTACCAATTACAAAAATATTGAGAAAAATGAACAAAGTTCAAACTTTTTCCAAAAAGGTATGCAACTTAGAAACGGTTATGAAACGCTAAAAGTTACAAGAATTCAAGGCACCTCCTACTCCCAATTTCCACATAGATTATTAGAAATACATGCTGACGAAAATACGATGTATGGCTACAGAGATGATTTTTACAAAGATTTTAGTCAACTCGATAGCCGTACAGACAAAGACAAAGTAGTTATATATTTAACTGAGCGACAAGTTTTTGATGATCCAGTTTCGGTAGCTAAGCAACCAGAATGTGAAGCTATAGCAAGAATTGAGTCCGAAAAACGACAACCTGAATCCTACGAGGATGAACCAGCTGAAATTGCGTTGAAATATCAAAATAAACAGGATTCTGATAAAAAAGTATACATTTACACGCCGAAGCTTGGGCATTGTAGGGGTGTATTTAGCGACAAACAGCTACTGAGAGTACAAGGTAATGCGAATTCAATAAGGTATAGTTTCTAGAGTTAATTCCCTTATTTAAGCTATGCATAAAAATCTGCCTATAGTTCTGGTCTTTGTCTTGTTAGCACTAAGTCTTACCGCTTACTTATGGCAACAAAGCACGCTGCCAAATACCAAAGAAGAGGCAATTGCCCAAGCCCAAGCGTACGAGCCTAAAGCCGCATGCACACTAGCTTTCGTGCCTGCCATTCATGATGCAACGGGTGCGTTGTACACGTTTCCAAGCGGGTGCTTAGCACCAGGCTGGAGTCATGCAAACGATCCACAAAGTGACAGGCAAGGAGAAATAATAGGCGATAATCCAAAGAACATCCCAAAAAACCAGCTGCCAATATGTAGCTTCACTGGGGCTGGGTTCGAAAACCAACCTTGCTTAAGTCCGCCAGGATCTTTGTACCAATAACCTCCTGGCATATAAATATTGTTATAGTAGTGATGTGAATCAAGCGCGCCTTGTCCGCAAATATCTAAACCAATGTCGAGTTATGCAACTAGCCACAACAAGCGGCGACCAGCCGTGGATCTGTAGTGTATGGTTTGTGACTGACGAAAACTTAAATCTATATTGGGCAAGCTGGCCTATCCGTCGCCACAGCCAAGAGATAAGTGCAAATCCTAAAGTTTGCGCTGCCGTAGTCGTTCAAGAACCAAATAGCAAGAAGAAGCAGGCAACAATAGGCGTTCAGATCCAGGGTCAAGCTGTACTCGTGGATAAATCCGCAGAGATCAAGCCGATCGCCAAAGAATATGCCAAAAAGTTTGGTTTTAGCCAGATATGGGTAAACAAATTTGAGGGCCAAGAAACTAACCACAAGCTATACAAATTGATCCCCGAACTATTTGTGCTGTTCGATGAACAAAATTTCCCATCGAACACCCGACTCGAGTGGCGCCCTCGCAAGTAAGCTAGAGTTTTAGCCCTGTTAGCATATTCCCACAAAACGCGATCGCGTTTTGTGGGAATATGCTCTAGCTACTTTATGTCAATCCCGTTTAAGAGTTCTGGTGCTTTTCAGGATCTGGTGCTTTTAGGAGGCGTGGTTTTTGTGATCGATCATGCTGGTCAAGAGTCGTACGCAGAACTTCTATCATCTTCTCAGCGTGCTCGCGGCTCATGCCGACCCGGCTGACAGCCGAAGGAAGGGCCTCAGAACCAGGAGAAGATTGCATAAACTGCAGAACAACACCATTTTGATTTACTGTAGCCTGCATTTGATCCGTATAGACAACTCTGTTATCAACCGGCAAATACATTACAACCTGCTTCATAATCAAATCCTCTATGCCGCCGCTTAGGGCCTCGGCTGCCTGATCTTTGTCTCCCTCTGCTAGGTCACGCAGGTCTTGGGCCTGGTCTTCCGTTAATAAGAAATGGGTGATAAGTAGATCTAGCATTTCTTCTGCCGGCATAGTTTTGCCAGCTTCAATTGCTCCTAGCGTTGCTTCGTCAATCTCCAAAGTCCCGGCCACATCGCTTATCGTTTGCTGCCACTGCTCGCGGAGAAACTTGAGTCTTGCGCCTAGCGCCTCATATGGTTCGCTACTGTGTTTGCTCATACTCCCCATGTTACGCCCATGGATCATGAGTTTCAAGTATACTTATTTTATGCAGCCGCAAGAAAATGTCCCACTAAGCGCGTATTCCACCATGAGACTTGGCGGTCCAGCAAAGTATTTACTAGAAATACATAGCCCTTTTGAGATCCAGAGTGCAGTAGAGTGGGCTTCGGCGCAAAATTGCAAGGTCATCATGATAGGCAGCGGAAGCAATATAATCTGGACAGACGGCGGATTTGACGGCTTAGTACTCGTTAATAAGATCATCGGCTTCGAACAGCAAGATCAAGGTGACCAAGTTTTTATCACAGTTGGCGGTGGAGAGCCTTGGGACAGCGTAGTAGCAAGAACCGTTGCGCACAATCTATCCGGTATAGAGCAGCTGTCTCTGATCCCCGGCCTGACTGGGGCTACGCCTATCCAGAACGTCGGAGCCTACGGTCGGGAAATAGCTGATGTGCTGGTATGTGTCCAGGCTTACGATAGCGTAGATAAAAAAATGGTAGTACTACCCAAAATTGACTGCGGCTTTGCCTATCGCAAGAGTCGCTTTAACAGCGTAGACAAGGGTAGGTTCTTTATCTCTTCCGTTACCTTAGCATTGAGTATTCACCCGCCGATGCCTCCGTTTTATGACAGTTTACAGAGCTACTTAAGTGAAAATAACATTACCAGCTTTACGCCAGCCAACATTCGAGAGGCAGTTGTTGCTATTCGTTCAGCCAAGCTGCCCGATCCGGCTAAAGTTGCAAACTGTGGCTCTTTTTTTGCCAATCCAATCGTAGAATTCGACCACGTCCAAACACTGCTCGAGACCTATCCACAGATTCAGTATTGGGAACTCGGCGACAACACAGTCAAGGTTTCGGCTGCATGGATGCTCGACTACTTGGGGCTCAAAGGCTACCATGAGCCCAACACCGGCATGGCTATATGGGATAAGCAGCCGCTTGTGTTTGTCAACGAAAAAGCGCCCAATACTGCCGCCCTGCTGGCTTTCCGTGATGCTATTGTGGCCAGGGTACAGGAGAAGTTCGGTATCACCCTTCAGCAAGAACCCGAACTCATTTAGCTATACTTAGATAACCACAAAGTTGTCTTTATCTATCGTCTCTTTGAAGATAAGTGCCCAAGCCACAACCTCAGGAATATTAGCAACCAGTGGTTTTGGTCCAAAACTATCTAGCTCCTCTGTAGGAACCCATGCATATTCGGAATACTCCAACGCACTTAGTTGTATGTTCCCTTTCATATATCGAGCAACATAGTGAGGCAGGATCATCGCTGAGCCGTCTTTTTTAGTGAATCGAATATTCCAGGAAACGCTTGGGTAGATCGCAACTTGCGCATCTTCACCAATTTCTTCATCTTTTTCACGCTTCAGTCCATCAACGATACTCCCGTCAGTAATTTCCATCTTTCCACCAATAAAAGTATAGAATCCGTCGTAATCTGCTTCTCCCGTTCGCTTGGCGAGCAGCACTTTGTTCCAGTCTTTCGAAAAAAGTACGATTTTCTGGCAGTATTGGAAGCTATATTTGCTATTCATAGTCAAATTCCAGGTAAGTTTCGCCTTGTTTTATGCACTGAAGCACTTTTAGAAGCTGCGGCTCGGTGTTGGCGGGCAGCTTATCGATTTCAAACCACTGCACGTCGTCACAGACTTCCGGCTCGCAATTGGCGGGAACGCCCTGCCAACTTGAAGCCTCAAAATAGAAAGTAACCCGTTCGTGGTCTTTTTCGTGCGCAATGCGAACCACAACTACTTTGGGTACCAGCTGGTCTGGCAGTAGATCTATACCAATTTCTTCTTTTGCTTCACGACAAGCTGCTAGCCTGGGAGTTTCCCAAGGTTTAATATGACCAGCTGGTACAGAGTAAAATCCGCCCATATAAGCTTTATTAACTCTCCGGATTAGTAGAATCTCTCGATCCCTGCGAACTATTACGCAAGCCGACGGAACTATTGAATGTTGGTCTTTTTTCATCGGTCGCTTGGTAATGGAAACTGCCGAGCAAACTCTTTAATTTCACTACTTAACACGTTAAGTTTCTTGTCGTCATTCCGCGCCGTGATGGCTTGGTGCATCCACTCGGCAACCTGCTCCATGTGCTCTTCTTTGAGGCCGCGACTGGTAATAGCCGGTGTGCCCAGGCGTATGCCGCTTGGGTCAAATGGACTTCTTGGGTCAAAAGGTACTGTGTTTTTATTAACGGTAATACCCGCCTTGCCAAGTGCCGCTTCGGCCTCCTTGCCTGACACATTTTTGTTGGTAAGGTCGGCTAGTATCAGGTGATTGTCAGTACCGCCCGTCACCAACTCAAAGCCCCGACTTGTGAGCGCTGCGGCAAGCTTTTGGGCGTTCTTGACTATTTGGGCAGCATACACGCTAAAGTCTGGCTGAGCAGCCTCCCTCAGTGCTACGGCTATGGCTGCAGTCTGATGGTTGTGCGGGCCGCCTTGCAGCCCAGGAATAATCGCCCTATCGATAAGCGTGGGCAAGTTTTCAGGGGTTCTATCAACTTTCTTGAGAGGTGTGGAAGGGTTGCCGTTACACATTATTAGCGCGCCGCGTGGACCGCGCAGCGTCTTGTGCGTAGTGGTAGTGACGACATCGGCAATACCAACTGGTGACGGGTGAGCGCCGCCGACCACTAGACCAGCAATATGCGAAATGTCTGCCAGTAACCAAGCATTGACGCTGTCGGCTATATTACGCAGACGTTGCCAGTCGAAAATTCTGGGATATGCCGTTGCACCCACAATGAGCAGCTTGGGCTTCTCAGCAGTGGCCATAGCCTGCATAGCATCGTAGTCTAGATAGCCGTCTTTACCAGTTTTATATTGGACTGATTTATAGAAACGGCTCGAGAAATTCACGCCAAGTCCATGGGTCATGTGCCCGCCAAAATACAACTCCAAGCCCATTAGAGTGTCGCCCGGATCAAGCAGCGCGTAGTAGGCCGCCATGTTGGCTGGTGAGCCAGAATAGGCTTGCACGTTGGCATGGTCGACACCGAATAACGACTTGGCCCTATCTCGCGCCAGATTCTCAACCTGGTCTACAAATTCACAGCCTCCGTAATAGCGCATTCCTGGGTAACCTTCGGAATACTTGTCAGTCATAACACTCCCCAACGCGTCGAGTACGCCGCGCGAGGTATGGTTCTCGCTCGGAATCATCTCCAGGCCTTCCGACTGCCTATCGTGCTCCGCAACAATCAACTTCTTTATATCTTCGTCGTCCATAGCATAACTCCCTCTTGTTAGTAACCACCCTTTATAGTATTGGTCCTGTCGTGGAAGTAGCTAGATCATACATACATTGTATCCGACAATCTTCTCAAAAAACATATTTTATTTTGCATACCATGCATGGTATAAATATAGAGCTTATGAACTCGACAAATGAAAAGATTGGTAATCTTATTTACCAGATCAGGCAAGAACGCGGCTTGACACAGGCCGAGTTTGCTAGGCGTCTCGGCACCAGCCAGTCGGCTGTCAATCGCATTGAGAAGGGTCGTCAAAACCTTAGCCTCGAAACACTTGGACGCATCAGCGACGTACTAAACAAGCAGATCATCAGCATTGGCGGCGGTGCCGTGAACTTGCGCATTGAAGGCGGCAAAGAACTCTCTGGCACCATAGAGACCAAGGTCTCTAAAAACGCTGCTGTATGCTTACTTTTTGCAGCACTGCTAAACAAGGGCACGACCCGCTTGAAGCGCATGCCTCGTATCGAAGAGGTGAACAGACTCATCGAAGTACTCGTCAGCATTGGCGTCAAGGTGCGGTGGCTGGCTGGCAACGATCTAGAAATTAAACCGCCCGAAAAACTCGACCTAGAAAAGATGGACAAAAATGCAGCTCGCAAGACACGGAGCGTTATTATGCTGCTTGGTCCTCTTATGCATCTCAGCAAAGAATTTAAGATCCCATACGCCGGAGGCTGCAAACTCGGCACTAGGACAGTCCAGCCCCACCTCTACGCACTAGAAGAATTTGGCGTGCACGTCGAGACAAAGAGTGGCCATTATAACGTCAAGGTGTCTCAGAAAAAACCAGACTATATAATCATGTACGAATCCGGCGACACCACCACAGAAAATGTGTTAATGGCGGCCGCCCACCAGGAGCAAGAAGTTACCATAAAGATGGCTAGCGCCAACTACCAAGTACAGGATCTCTGCTATTTTCTAAAAAAACTCGGCGTCAAAATAGAGGGCATCGGTACCAGCACGCTCAAGATTCGCGGTGTCGGTGAAGTCAGAAAAAATATCACCTACTATCCGAGTGAAGATCCTATAGAGTCGATGACATTCATCGCGGCAGCTATCACTACTAATAGCTCCATAACTGTGACAAGAGCCCCGATTGACTTCCTTGAGCTTGAGCTGCTCAAACTTAAGAAAATGGGCCTATCGTTCTCTGTTAGCGAGCGCTACAAAGCAGCAAACGGTTCGAGCGATTTAGCGGATATCACAATCCATAAGCACAATGGCAAATTAATCGCTCTGGAAGAAAAAATCTACGCCCGCCCTTACCCCGGACTCAACATTGATAACTTGCCGTACTTTGTGCCAATAGCCGCTGTAGCAAAAGGCAGGACTCTTATACACGATTGGGTCTACGAAGAGCGAGCCATATATTACACCGAGCTGCGCAAACTTAACGCTAATGTTACCTTGGCTGATCCGCACAGAGCCTACATCGACGGGCCAACCAAATGGCATGTTGCCGATATTGTCTGCCCCCCAGCCCTGCGACCCGCAGTTTTGTTGCTTATTGGCATGCTAGCTGCTCCTGGCACCTCGATGCTTAGAAACGTCTACTCAATCAACCGCGGCTATGAGTATTTAGCGGAGCGCCTCAATGATCTGGGCGCCGAGATCACCATTCTCCACGATATATAAAAACTGTAACGCTACTTGTTTAACAAGATATGTCAGGTTTGTGTTATCAGCCATAGTATGATACTATATGTATTAATTAAATAATGAAGGACTTAACCTGCTATGAGTATGAACGCGTTTGCGCCTAAAATTCTTCCTGGCGAAGCATTTGATAGTTATTTTGATCGGTTATTTGAGGCTGGTGATCCTACCGTACCTTTAAGAACTGCCTACGGAATAGGTGCCAACGGGCATGACCAAAAGATACTTGCAACAAGAACTCAAGCCGGGGAGCGTGTTTTGGCTGTCTCAAGGGTTGTTGGCCCCAGTGCCACTGGCAGTGGACAGCTTCTTCTGGTGAACGTCGACACTGGAAAATCTAAACATACATATGCTCCGCCCCAAGAACACCTTGGCATGGTAATGGCAGGGCCACAAGATAGTCAAACTTCGGGCGATCCGGAAAATCTAAGGGCGATACTTGAAACACCTGGCTCCTATACGTTTCCTGCTGCACAGCTTATTAAGCAATCTCCCGCTCAGTAATCGAGGCTGCGTATAGTGCCTGTGGTATAATTACCCCTGTTTTACGTGCGGGATTCGTACATCGGCTAGTATATCAGTTTTCCAAACTGAGGAGACCAGTTCGACTCTGGTATCCCGCACCAGAATAGAAGTATACAAATACCATAGCGGAGCGTTTCCTAATCACGTCTATTTTTGATAAGTTTTGGCTACTGCAGAACCTTTGCCACGATATCATCGACTGCAAAGTCACCGTCCTGGAGTACGTGTTCAGCTCCCACCTGAAGTGTAGATATATTTGTGAAACTGCCGAAGGAGGCATAGCCGGTCGTGCTGTTTATTCTCTCGAATATCTTAACGTCGTCTAGCCATACTTCAACCTGGCTTTGCGAGCCGTTAGCTACGGCATGGATTTTAATTTTATACCACTGCCCAACATTCAATGTTCTTCCGGTACTGTTGATCGACTGTCCAGTTGCGGTGGGCCAGCGGACAAATAATGCCCCCGAACCATTTTGGCGCGATACGTCCAGTAGCCGTGTGGTTGCGTTAAAAAAGCGAAATGTCGGTACATTGCTCGATGTGCTTGCGCCTTCACGAGTTATATTAAACCATCCAGTTGCCCACACTTCACGAGAAGCCGAGGGTAGGGTTTTAGCAATGTTAGCTCGTGAGCCGCTATTACCAGTTACGTGAATTAGAGCGGCACAGTTATTGTTCTTGACTGTACTAGTCTGTACCTGCGCGGTGGCATCACCCTCACGTATTACTGTCGTCCAATTGCTGAAACTGTTACTCTCGAATCCGTCAGCTATGACTAAGTTCCCTGGATCAGCATTAGCAGGCAAAGGTGCTGTTGAGTCGCAGGTAGGTGGCGAGATTACACCTGGAGTGAATTCAACTTTATCAACAATAAGATTTCGGTCACATGAGGGACTGCTGTAATAGTCGTTAGTAAAGCCAACTTGTATGCTCTGGCTGCCTGTACTTAAGGTAACGTCAGCAGCAAAACTAGCATAGCTGGTGCTGACGACTGGAGTATTAATAACCTGTACACCATTGATGCTCACCGTCATAATTGGCGCGCCGCTACAAAGGACACCTTTAGCAAAAACTGTAATTCTAGTAACATCTGGGGTCGACGTACTTTGTGTGGCGGTCCCGTTTACCCAAAACTGTAACGACTTACCACCGGAAGCACTCGAATCGTTATATTTTTTTATGTTGCTTGAGCTAACATTTGTTATATTTTCTGCTTCGAAATCCCCGTTTGCTGGTGTTAGCGCCCAACCTGTACCTACGCCAAAAAAGAAGACCGAGCCAGCGGTGAGAATCAACGCAATTATCATAATGTTTTGTGTTGTTTTTTTATTTATCGTGTTGAGGCGTTCTAAAACACCGGTGGATATGTTTCTGCGCATTATAACCTGTACCTTGATTAGTTTTCTCAACAAGAGTATATCACGCCAGCCAGTTCTAAGTTTTTTGGTGGGCTTGTTGCTGAGAAAGTCTTGAAAGGGGTTCTAGGGTATACTAATCGGTGTGCCCTGGTAGCTCAGCTGGATAGAGCAGGAGACTTCTAAGCTCAAGGTCGCTGGTTCGAATCCAGCCCGGGGCACCAAATAAATCCAGAGGTTCGGTATGTTCAAGTCTGGCCACGAAAAGCGGCAACAAAAAGAATGGGTAGAAGTAGCAAGCGCCATTGGCTTTGCTGCTCTAGCCCTTATAGGCATAGACCTCCTGTTCGACAACCAGCCCAACAACGACCAATGAGAAATGTAATTCCAAAAGACGCCACACTAATACCCGCTCGAGCCGAGCGGGTATTTAAAGGTGTTATTTTTGAAGTATATCAATGGTCTCAGAAGATGTTCGACGGCTCGTACGCCACGTTTGAGATGCTAAAGCGGCCCGACACGATCAAAATAATAGCTATAAAAAACGACAAAATTGTAATCGTCAACGAACAACAGCCCCACTGTCCAGCGTTTATTGATGTTCCGGGAGGACGGCATGATGTCGAGAAAGAATCTGAGCTTGATGCCGCTAAACGCGAGCTGCTAGAAGAAACTGGTATGTCATTTAAAAATTGGCGGCTCTTAAGCGTCCACCAAAGAATGCCGAAAATCGAACAGTTTGTTTACGTCTTTTTAGCGACTGGTTTTGCTAAACAGTACCCCCAAAAACTCGACTCTGGAGAAAAAATAACTGTAGAGCTCGTTAGCTTTGATGAGTTAAAGGCATTGGCTGGCGACCCGAGGGCCCGCTATCTGCCCACTGAATTGCTTAGTAAGGTTAATGCTCTTGAAGAGCTTTCCGCACTCCCAGAGTATGTTTAGAGCTGGCCGCAATTGTAGAGACTCGTTTTTTACTGTATAATCACCCCTGTTTTGGTGCTTGTAGCTCAGTTGGTTAGAGCGCCGGTTTGTGGTACCGGAGGCCGTGGGTTCAAGTCCCATCAGGCACCCCAAGATACTTATAAAAGGAGGGTTTATGATGAGACGTCTTATAACAGGTTTTGCTATTGTTTTGTTTGCCGGGATCGCCGTTAACGGAGGAGCAGCGAGCGCTGAAATACCCCCTGTTTCTGCCAAGAAAGTTTGCTTCACAACGCATAATCTAGGCGACACGATTAATGTTACTGGCACCCTTTATGCTCAAGGCGATTATGACCAAAATACACCCGTGCTCCTCGCACTGCATGGCTTCTCTACTAATAGGAGCTTGTGGAACGGCTACTTGGCAGGGCCAGGACTTGCCGGATCTATGGCACAAGAAATGGCAGGACGCGGCTACGCAGTTTTGGCAATTGACCGCCCCGCCTATGGCCAGAGTACTTACTCAGCGCTGCTATCGGGCTACAAAGTAAGTGGATTCACCCAGGTCGACATGATGCATGAAGTAGTAACACAGCTAAAGACCGGTAACTACAAGCAAACCACAGGCAGCTGCCCGTCGGGCACGAGCGCTGCGTTTGGTTCGAATCGCGTTGTCATGGTCGGCCATAGTTTTGGAAGTGCTATAACCATGGGATACGCCACAAAGTATCACGACCTTGAGGGAATCATTGCCTGGGGATTTGCAAACCAAGGCTCAAACCCAGCGTTAGCCGTCCAAACAACAGTTAACTTTGCAGTACCCGTACTAACGCTCGCAGGCTACGGAAACTTCTATGCTCCCGGACCGAACGGCATTTCGACACAGTGCCTAAACAGCTATTACTTGCCCGGGACGGAACCTACCGTGTACAACATCGTATGCGCAAACACTAACCTGTTGCCAACACCAGTCGGAGAGGTTTTATCGTCGACATTAATCGCCCAAACTAATAGTGCAGGCATCCTCGCTAAAACAATTGGCACGACTAAAGTACTCCTAACGTTTGGCGAACAAGATAACGATTTCCCTCGCAACGGCCCAACAGGCAACGTGCAGCAAGCAGAAATTGACTTCTGGACACAGAACTGCGGCTGCGATGTCTCAAGCTACATCCAGCCAGAAACCGGGCACAATGGCATGTTGCACCGGTCTATGCCAACAACTGCGGCTGCTTTTGACGCTTGGTTGCAAAGCCGGGGCTTGGGTGGAGATAACTAGAAAATCCAACGTGAAAAAACAGCACGATAATAGCTACATCCTCCAGACTGTCCAACCTGGGCTCCTTGGACTTATGGACGGATCGGTATCTACATTGGCGCCAATTTTTGCGGCTGCTTTTGCTACAAGCAGCCCCAAAGTAGCTTTTTTAGTAGGTGTCTCGGCGTCCGTTGGAGCAGCTATCAGTATGGCTTTTTCCGAGGCCATGAGCGACGATGGCAAGCTGACCGGCCGAGGCCACCCCGGCAGGAGAGGACTGATCACAGGATTCATGACTTTCGTTGGCGGCATATTTCATACTGTTCCCTTCTTGATAAGCGATCTTGATACTGCGCTCTCCGTAGCATACCTAGTAGTTGGGCTAGAGCTGATAGCGATAGCCTATATCCGCTACCACTTTTTCAATATGCGATTTTGGCTATCAATCCTGCAAGTTGTGGTTGGCGGCGGACTAGTATTTGCATCTGGAGTACTAATCGGCCACGCATAGTTATAAATTAATCAGAATAGTTCCCGTGGGCAGACCTAGCGCAAACACCACCACCAGAGGAACAAAAACGTTATCTAAGCCATGTCTAGAAATGCTTTCAACGGCAGTAGCCAAAAAAGGCGTGATAGCGAACACGGCAAGGGATATACCTGGCAGTTCCCTGCTCAGTATCAAAAACGCACCGGCGCACAAGCCTGCTGAAACTACAAAGAAGGCGAACGAGCCAAGCAATGATCGGGTATGCTGCCCAATCTGATAATGTTTTCTGGCCCATTTACTACCGACGACGGCTGCCAATCCATCAGCCAGCGACAGGTGCATAACAGCCACCGCGAATACCCAAGGCTGATCTGTCAGCAAAGCAGCCAGCCCAATGCCCACCGGAAACCATAACTCGCCGCCTGTTTTTCGTTTTACTTTGTGAATAGCTCCAAATACACCAAACTGATAGGATACCAATACACCTAAAAACAGTACCCCAGCCAATAACTGGATCATCGTCCAGCTCATAAATAAAGGCCAAAAAGCAATAAAAGTACCGACCCCTATGTGTATGAGTTTTCGTGCTATTTCTGCATCAAGCAATTTTTTGCGCCACAGATACTCTGCCGTAACTAGTAAGGCGCCTATTGCTCCAATGGATAAAATTGCAGCCAGCACCGCTTATTCCTGGCCGTCTATTTGCTCAAAATCAGGCACGTCCAGCTGAATAGTACTGCCGCTGCCCGCACTACGCTCGAGCAATCTTTTAGCGAGTATATTCTCGACGTAGCGCTGCGCCATACGCCGCATAGGTCGTGCGCCCAATCGGGAGTCATAGCCCTTATGCACCAGCCATTTTTTAGCAGGTTCACTTAACACAACTTGCACTTTCTGAACATCCATTGTTTTGTTGATACCAGCCACTATGATATCTACCACCTGCACCAATTCTTCTTCTGTCAGGGGCCGGAAGACAACCACTTCGTCAAAACGATTAATAAATTCTGGTGCAAAAATCTGCCTGTTGATGATAATGTCTACCAGCTTAGACTCGTTAGCAACTATATCTTCCCCTGCTTCGATCATACGGCGAATTTCATCGGCGCCAGCATTTGAGGTAGCGATAATAATAGCATCCTTAAAGGAAACGGGCTTGTTGTCGGTATCGCGCATGACGCCCTCGTCCAATACCTGCAACAGCACATTAACCACATTCGGGTGGGCCTTTTCTATTTCGTCAAGCAAGATTACACTGAAGGGTCGTTTTCTTACCTGGCCCAAAAATCCAAGCTGGTCGCCGATCATCGGAGTGATAAGCCTGGCAACATCTTGCGGCTCGACAAATTGGTTCATGTCAACCCGTATAAGTGCATCTTTATCACCAAAGTAGGTGAGCGCTAGTGCTTTAGACAGTTCAGTTTTACCAACACCGGTGGGGCCCAAAAACAAAAACGTACCGACGGGCCGGTCTTGGCTGCCCACACCGCTCCGGGAACGTCTGAGTGCATTGGCGATGACGTTGACGGCGCGCTTCTGATTAATGACATGCTTGTGTAGTTCGTCCTCAAGATTAAGCAGGGTCTGCGACTCATCACTATCAACGCTCTTCAATTTGACCCCTACAGATGCTTCAATACTGCTACGCACAATATCGGCAGTCACGTAGCCATCGGGCGCAAGGCTGACAGCACCGCTTAACACGTTGAGTGCCGCACCAGGCATAACCTGGCTATCGTCGTAGCGGCTCCCGAGTTTATACGCTTCGCGCAGTGCCTGGTAGGTAAACAAGGCCTTGCGGCGATGCTCGATAAATATTACCTGGTCCCGCAAAATGTGTATAGTTTCTTTCTCATTTGGCGGCTGCACCTGCACGGGCTGAAGCCTGCTGGCGATAGACGCTTTGGCACTTGCCAGATTTTGCCACTCTCTTGGGGTTACGGCAAAAATTAAGCGCACTCCCCCACTCTCAAGAGCTGGCTGTAATACAGTACTTATGTCTGTCTGTCCTGTGCCATTGGTGAAAAAAGCATAAGCATCGTCAAAGAACAAGATTATATTCTTCGCCCTGTATGCCTCGTTTAGCACCCTGTTCACCATTTGCTCAAGCTCGCCAGGCCGCGTAGCCTGCGAGATAAGTGCCGTGGCATCCATGGCCACCACCTGGTTATATAAAATTTTCTTGGGCAGGCTTTTATCTTCTAGCAGTCTTTCTGCAAATGCGTACACGGATGTAGTTTTGCCAACACCTATGTCGCCTACTAAGGTCACTGTACTGCCTCCGCTTGATAAACCACCGATCATCTGCTCTACAATTTTACCGTGTACCGTGGTGTCCTGGAAAAATCCATGGGTTTGTATTTCTTCGCTTATGTTATGCCCTAGATATCTAAGTAGCGGGGTGTAGCCGTAAGCCCAGTCCCGCGCTAAACCGCCGAATCTCTGTTTGGCACGCGCCAGCTCTCGCTTAGCCTGCAAATGCGCAGCCCATGCTACGCCTTCCTCTATATCTGCTAGACTCAGCTGGATCCTGCGTAGCAGCTGGTCAACATCCGGCACACTGCGCATGAGTGCCACGATTATCATTGCCTCGGTGTATTCTTCGGCTTGAGCTTGCTGGCGTAGTTCCTCGGCTTGCTTCCAGACCGACGCTGCCGATCCCGGATCTTTGCTAATAAACTGATCGTAAAACGTCGGGTGGATCATGTAGCGATTCTCGAAGAAATAGCGGGTGTTAGTTTTACTCGCAGCTTCCCATACATCGTATGCGGATAGGTTGCTTCCTCGCAATCGCCCCAAAACCGTTTGCACCAGAATATCGTCAACACGGTTAGGGGGACTGGCCAATAGCGGGGATGTGTTCGGGCGTAACTTCTGAAGATCTCCCCTAAACCACAATCCAACCGTCGCGCAAAGCGCTGCCGGAATAAGTATTACGTAGCCAGCTGGGCTGCGTACAAAAAGCATGCCTAAACCAAGCACTAGTGATGCTCCGGCAACTCCCCATAGCAACCACTTAAATTGTTTCTTACCTAATGCTAGCGCATAGCGGGCTTTGCGGGCTCGCGGGCTTTGCAAATCGAGTACGGTGTCCACGACTTTATAGACCTGCTTTCGTAACTGCCAAGAATGGCAAGGCCACCACAAGCAAAGGGACGATTGGCCATACCACAACTGCTATAATCCCCAGCACAATAGTTATAACCGTTAGAAAAAAAGCAGCGAACAACATACCCGTTCGCACAGTGGCACCTATAAAACGCGATATCAAGTTATCAACGGCGTTGCGCAGAAAGTTCTGAAACGAGGAAGGCGACTGTATCTGTTTCCACGGCGCAAACCACGTCTTTAGCAAGATGCCAACAGAAAATATCTCACCCACAGCACGAAGATTGCCTATAAACCGAGAAATAAGCCATTGCCAGCCGGCACTATACCACCAGCCAAGCATAAGTAGTGGGAACATACATACATTGTAACAACTATTGCGACGAAGCCGCTACGGATTTACAGCCTAGACTGCCCGTAAGCGGCTTCGTGCTTACACGCCTCTTGTTGTCTATATAGATGGTGGAAGATTAGACCCGGCTACTACCCCGTCTGAATGTCTTTACGATAGCCAGCAATACGACAGCACCCAAAATGGCTACCAGTAAACCTGGCAAACTAAAGCCCTCTACGCTCGATCCGGTTAGGGCACGCATGAGGAAACCGCCTATAAAGGCACCCAGGATACCTACTACAATGTTAGCCAGAGCACCCTGCTCGTGGTTAGTATTCATAATCATAGACGCAATCCACCCGGCTAGAGCACCGAATATAATCCACACGATAATATCTACCATCTTAACCTCCTTTATTTAACAACCGTATTGTCATATGTTCAGACTTATTTAACAGTAAGATTTCTAACAACAACGCCAGCGCCTTCAATATAAAGTAGGAGTAGTCAGAATTAGAGGAGAGGGCAGCTATGAGTGATCGAAAGTTAGATGATGTGGCCGACCGAGAATTTCATAATATGCCTAAAAAGTGGCAGGACGAGTGGGCCGATCTCAGACAAAGAGTATATAAGCGCTAGTTAGCGCCGCGTGCTAGTTAGCCGCGTCTTATCGGAGTTAACATCGTGCCAAATATCTGATTCTTGGCATTTCTAACGCGTATACGCTCTAAAAGTCTAAAAGGCTGAGGTTTCGCCGTCTAGCTGGCCAGCGTCCGTGTCGCTACTACCCGGATCGGTTTGGTCAAGTATACCTTCTGCCTTGGTTAGGTCGCCTGTCGTCTTGATCTCGGGAGCAGATCCTACGTCAGCCGTAGGACTTTCCTCGGCCGTCTGAGTGGAGTTGCTCGTAGTAGCTGGCTTGTTGTTGTTTTGCTGGCGGCTGTAGACCATGTAGCCTGCAAAGCCAAGCACGCCAACTACCAAAACTACGATAGATGCTTCTACTACTGAGAAGCCCTCCTGAGATGTGCGCTTCATTCGTTTGCTCCGTTCTCAGACGATGAAGTTGTGCCCTGTACGGACTTTACGCCTACTATTAAGTTCTTAACTGCAGTCTTGTAGTCCTTTAAGGCAGCGATCTCTGCCTTGAGGCTTTCTTTAAAACCATCCACCACACCCTTGGGGTTCTCACCGTCACAGCTAAACTCAACGCTACTGTTTTTTATGGTTGTTACAGCGGCTTCAGCAGCTGCTTTCTTGGTAGTTACTTCCGCGAGTAATGCGTCGTAATTGCTTAGTGTCTTACCTTTATCCACATAGAATGCTTGGGTACGTTCTGAGATCTTATTGAACACATCGAGCTGCTTTGTGCCACGATCAGCAATACGCGCCATGATATTCTGGATGGTTTTTTGACGTTTTTCGCAGGACTTGAGCTTGGTGTCAGCGAGTCTGGTTTGGGCGGCTTCTTTCTTTTCGGCAGCATTAGCTTGGGCGGTGTCTTTTCTCTCCTGCGCTGCGTTTTGAGCGTCTTGGGCGCGCGCTGGAACAGCTCCGGCCCCAACAGGTGCTGCAATAGAAATAGCAAAAAGCGCAACGACCACTAGCAGACCGTGTTTTATAGTGAATCTTCGCATACTCTTGATTTCCTTCATTAAATAACACTTTAAGCTTAAGCTTTCAAAGATCCGGTGTCAATAAATACTAGCACTCCAGACCGACTAAAAAAATCATGTGAAATAGCAGATCCGGTAGTCAATAAAACCTTGGGCCGAGGTGTCACAGAACCAACAGAAAAGCCCATCAAAAAGATGGACTGTTTAATTTGTTGGCGTACGGGCAATTCACACAAACCTAATCTGTAAATATCACTACTGCTTATAGCTCAGATGCAGTAGAATCATGATGACAATTTGAGTCTGTTAATTAATGACTTCAAGTAGTCAGAAAGTTCACCTACACTGCAATTTTTACTATAGTTAAGGCTATAAACGAAAGGTACCTCTACAAGCTTCTGCTCAGGATACGGCGGAGCACTCTCTGCAACACTTATTGTTTTACTCTTGTCCACTTACCTTGTGGGTATTCGGTTTCTATCCATTCATCTGTTGTTATATATAGTTTCTTTGTGTTGTAGCACGACTGTCGGAGTTGCCTTGCTGTATCCTGTAACGCTGCCGTCATTGACTTAGACGCAAACACGTAAGACTTCGGCGAGCCCTCCAATATTTCAATACCCGTACTCGACTGTTCAGCTTTGTTCAGCCAAGATTTAGTATTTGCTTCCTTTACCAAGTTTATGTCTGTATAACCAACAAAATAATCTGCTTTGCAGTTTTGCATAAAGCTTATGGCTTCTTCTTTAGTTATGTCTGGTCTGGTTTTGGCTGCCGCAAATTCTTGTTGCCTTTGTTCACTTTTTTGCCTTGATTGTTCAGATAATTCGTTTATGTGTTTCGGGACGGCGACTCGCATCTGATAAACACTATAGGCTCCATATAGAGCGAGTATTACTGAAATAACCAATGACAAAATACTAAAGACCAGCCACTTGCCACTAGGCTTGTGTTTACGCATATAAATTGGTAAGCCGATCAGGTTGATAAACGCTATAAGCCCTACAGCAGGAACTAGCGTTATAAACAAAAGAAGCGCCACAAACTCACCACCAGTTTTACCAACAACGCTACTCATTACCAAGAAAAACAACGCGACACCGAGAGCTTGCAAAATACCTAGAACAATAAAGAAGTATCGCCATTTTGATGGTTTTTGGTCAGATAACTGCTCGATTTGGCTTCTGGACACAGGCGTTTGCTGAGAAAAAGACTGTCCATTTACCGCCCCATTTGGTTGTGGGGGCGATTGTAGTGATATTTGTTTAGCGGGACTGGACAGTGGCCGTGGGCTTGCAGGACTTACGCTGCTTGATGTAGGTTGAATAACCTGACCACTATCAACAGGTCTATCTGTTGAAGTAACTTTCAGGTTGGGCTCTTGGTTGTTATCGGGCATTTTTGTTTTAACCTTTACCACAATGATAGGGGTAGGAGAAGTAAAAAGCAACCAACAGAACGGACGTGCAGTGTTACGCGACTCAGACCAAGCGCTATTAAGCGTTACCCAATTTTTGAAGATAGTCGTAAAATGAAGAAAAACAGTGTCCTACAAGATGACAAAAGCCTTCTCCAAACTGGAAAGGCTCAGAATGTCTTGAGTGGTCGGGGGTGAAAGGACTCGCCCACGTTCCGCGGGCCCGAAACTTCATCTGTGAAAACAAGTTTTCAAGAGAAGGTTTCCTTGCGAAGTGCCACCGGCACTTCTCACCTTCGACTTTTGAATTTGCAAGCAAATTAGGTCAAAGAATCGAGACTTAACTCAAATAAACAAAAAACGACTGCCTAAAGACAGTCGTTTTTTGTTGGTCGGGGTGAAAGGACTCGAACCTTCGACCTCCGCGTCCCAAACGCGGCGCGCTAGCCAACTGCGCCACACCCCGACAAATATGGGTGACAACAGAGGTTAAGTATACGATATTTATTGGGGTTATTCAATAATCTGCTGGATGTGCTCGATAGACCGAGCCAAACCGGTAGATTCATCAACATCAACAAGCACGGCGTTAAACTGCAAGGGACCTTTTTCTTCTATTTCATTTCGACTGGGCCTGCCTGTTTTCCAGCGATTAACAATTAACTCAGTTCTGACACCGATTGATGAGTGAAGCGTCCCGCACATGCCCACATCTGTAATATGGGCTGTGCCACCGGGCAAGATCATGGCGTCTGCAGTGGGTACGTGCCAGTGGTCACCAATAACCGCTGAAACACGACCGTCTAGATAGTAGCCAAAAACTCGCTTCTCGCTAGAGAAATCTCCATGAAAATTTACAATACTTGCCGCAAAATCTTCTTCGCTTAACGTGCTAAGTATTTTATCAATCGTATCCAATGGGTTTGCTATCCTTGGCTGGCCGTGTCCCACTGTTTGCCCAAGAATACTCACCACAAGAATATTTCCTTGACTAGTATTAATTATTTTGTAGCCTTTGCCTGTGTCGCTGTCCAAGTTGGCTGGGCGAATGACAGGCATAGACTCATCTCCGTACAGATCATGCGAATTTTTCCCGAGCAGGCTATGGTTGCCGCCGCTAAAAAAATCTACGCCGCATGCCTGCATCCGTTTGATTTCCTTATAGCCAGGACCTTTTCCTGACTCGTCGATATTTTCGGCCTGGGCAATTACAAAATCGGGCTGATATTTTTTTCTAAGCTGCGGCAGCAACTTTTCGACTACTTGCTGTCCAGGACCAGCCATAATATCGCCGACATACAAAACCCTCATGCTTCAACCAATTTGCAGACTACCGGTTTAATCTGCTCGTATATCCAACGGTGTCCATCTGTGTTGGGGTGAAGACCGTCAAAAAGCATGTCTTTGTAGTCCGGTAGCAACAGCATTGCCTCGAAAAGTTCAATTCTTGTAATATCATGTTGTTCACAAAAGCTTTTTTGAGCTTCATCAAAACGCTTAAGTCGTTGCGTATTCCAAAAGATATCTCCCCAGGAGCAGGGATTTAGTTTTGCATCTTCTACCGGAGTTAGCCCAATAAATAGTACTCTTTTCTCATGTTTGCGTATAATATCTAAAATCTTTTTAAGATTAGCAGTGTAAACTTCAGTGCTGGATACAAAACTCATCTGATCGCCCTTCGCTCGACTATCATTTGTGCCAATTGCTACAATGCATAAATCAGCAGAACTTGACCAACGTTTATGTCTCATGGTTAATTCATTGTCGATGCGCATGGCAACATCTTCAGACGTGTCGCCGTCTATACCTAGATTGTAAACGTTTGGATATTTACTCTCGGGCTCCGAAATTTCTAACTGCAGAAAATACTGCTTTAGCCTATCCACCCAACCGCCTTGTGCATCAACCGCACCATGGGCAATGCTATCTCCAAAGACATAAATCTCAGCCATATTGATATACTAACACTAATCTATCCTGTAGAAATGGGTGCCGATCAGCCGTTTGTATGGATCCCAGATCTGTTTGGCCTTTTTGTGGGTCAGCGTACTGAGCTTGGCCAAGATCACCAGTAGCATGCTAAGCCCGGTACATAGCAGCGCCTTCACTGCTATGAGCAGCGGGCTGTCGCCAACGTCGAGTATTAACACAAACCCCAACGTAATCGAGAATAGCACCAATATCACCATCCATTCGTGGCTAAAAACCTTGTTGGCCATCATCATAGAGAACTGAGTGCGGTTTTTCTGGTTCTCAATCAGCTCGTTTAAAAGCTTGTCCACCTCTTCGTCTTGCTTGCCTTTATACTGCAGGCAGTACGTTATCATTTCTTCATACTCTGCTTCACCCTGAGCAACCTTGCGCTGATGATGGCTGGCCTTTAGATAGTCAAGGAGCTTCTGCTGGATGTCGTTGCGCAGATGCTTAGGAAGTTTCTTTAGGTGCAGGGCTGCCGCAAACATGGCGTTTGCTTCTGCCCGTACAATCCTGTGCAGCTCCTCAACGCGCATTTTCTGTGCGCCCAGGATTGGTGCCAGATAAAACCCATACAAGAACGAATTAACTGAGAAGAGCGTCAGCGGTCCGCTGGCAAACTGTTGCTGCGGCAGCGTGAGTGCCAGCACAAAGTAACTCACCAGAAATATGGCAAAGTACCAACTAAGTCGAATTTTCTTAAGCAGAGCGTATCGCATGGTTCTAAAATAAATTGTAGAACACCTGTAGGCAAAACCCTAACGCTTACTTAGCAAACTCAATTGCCCTGGTCTCACGAATCACGTTGACTTTGATGGTTCCGGGGTACTGCATAGTGGACTCAATTTTGGTAGCAATGTCCCGGGCTAGCTTGATCGATCCCAGGTCGTCGAGATCAACTGGCTTTACAAACACACGGACTTCCCGGCCAGCACTGATAGCGTAGGCTTTCTCGACACCCTTGAATCCTGTAGCAACGTTTTCAAGGTCCCGCATTCGCTCAGCAAAGTTTTCTGCTGATATATTCCGCGCACCGGGACGGGCAGCACTAATAGCATCGACAACACGCACTACGAGAGCTTCGACCGTAGTAGCCTCCATGTCGTCGTGATGCGCCTCGGCGGCATGTGCAATATTCTCTGGCACTCCGTACTTACGGGCAATTTCTCCCGTAATATGGTGATGCTTGCCTTCAATCTTATGAGTAAGAGCCTTGCCCATGTCGTGGATAAGGGCAGCGTACTTAGAAACTTTTACATCGGCGCCTATTTGCTCTGCTAGCACACCTGCCAAATGGGCCATCTCGGTACTGTGTTTTAGTACGTTTTGGCCATAGCTGGTTCTAAACTTAAGCTCGCCTAGATACTGCAAGATTTCTTTCGGTATGCCAATTATTCCCACTTCTCTCGCGGCATCCTCTGCAGTCCGCATAACGTCCTTTTGAACCTGTTTTTGGGCTTTTTCAACAACTTCCTCAATGCGTCCAGGGTGCACGCGGCCGTCTTTGAGCAGCATCTCCATGGCCAATCTGGCAACTTCTCTTCTAACCGGGTCAAATGAACTGAGGATGATCATGCCGGGCGTGTCATCAACCATGATATCAACGCCAGTAGCACGTTGCAGGGCCTGGATATTACGACCTTCTTTGCCGATAATGCGGCCCTTCATTTCTTCGTCTTCCAGCTTGACTGACGTAACAGTACGCTCTGCCGTCACTTCGCCGGCCATGCGCTCCATTGCGCCTATGATAATCAATCCGGCCTTTTCCTCAGCTTGATCCCGTGCCTCGTTCTGCAGCTTGTCGATGAGTCCCAGAAGATCCTGGCGAATATCACGCTCCGTCATGGCCATCAGCTTGTCGGCAGCCTCTTGCTTGCTAAGCTTGGCGATCTTTTCTAGCTTGTCTTGCTGGCGAGAACGGATTTCTCTAATCTCGTTTTTGAGGGCCTCGACTTCGTCTTCGCCTTTGCGCAGAGATTCGCTACGTTTATCCAGGTCGTCCAACTTTTTGTCTAAGTTTTCTTCGCGGCCAAGCAGTCGCTTTTCTATATCCTTAAACTCGTTACGGCGCTTTTGGTCTTCCTTGCGGGCCTCGTCTATAAGTTCGGCAGCTTCTTGTTTTGCTTTGGATAATTCCTTTTCGGCTTCATTTTTTGCCTTTTTAAGCTCCTTCTCTACACGCTCCTCCGCGCTGCCTACTTTTTGTTTTGTTATAGCTGTACTGGCACCATAACCAACGCCAATACCAATAATGGCCAATACTAGTGTAATTGGATCCATGTCCTGTCCTTTCTATCGGTGCGTAAACTGAGAAAATGCCCCAAGTACCTGTTCGATCATCACTATCACGTCTTTAGTTCGAACAAATGGCTGCTGGGATATTTTCAGTCGGCGGCAATTTCGATGTGTGAATTAACCTTGATGTAAGTCCCCAAAAAAACCATAGAAAGATTTACACTGAAATCCTCTAACTTTTAGTATACAGCGAGTTGAGTCGGCGGAACAATTAATTTTATTTTTCGGAGGTTTTCGCCTTAAAGATTAGTCTCCGGCGAGGTTTCTTGCGTTCGAATGCCAGCATCTTTTCCCTGACTGCCTCAAGATCATCACGCAACTCAGCTGCGTCTTTTGTTGCTGGCACAGCTGAGCTGGCTGCCAGACTAGCTGTGCGCTGGTATGAAAAACTTCTTGGAGATAGCCGAGTTCCTGCATCTCGGATGTCTGTAAATCCAGCTTGCACTCGTATCCTGAGCTGGGGCAACGCCGCACGATTCTTTATGCCGCGGGAGTTTTTCTGCCTATCCATATTTTTGTTTTCTGTTGCTTGAGAATTTTATGCTATTTTTACTATAATGACCCCTATAAATAAAGTCAAGCCGCTTATGCAAGAGAGTGAGTTTGCACGGATTACTTTCTAGGTTTGGTTGTTTTGGGCTCAGAACCGTAGACAGGCACAATTATCTTTTTGTCGTCGCCCGCTAGTAGAGCGGCTATACCCGTCAGCTTCCAGTCCGCACCGCTATAACTCACTATCGGAATATCTAGCGACGATGCGAGAGTGTTTGCAACTGCCGCCCCAATACGCAGGCCCGTAAAGCTCCCGGGGCCCGCATAACATACTACTCCCTCAATGTCGTCCCATGTTTTTGCCTGAATCTCTAATATTTCTTCAATTTTCTGATGGATCGTGTCTGATAGAGCGCGTCCAGCTTCCCACGAAATCGACGCTACCTCCTGTTTGTTATAAAACACACTTACTTCAGCCTGGTCACTGTCAGTCCTAATGCAGAGAATCGTCATAGTTTTGCCCCAAGGTATCCGTACGATCTAGGCGTGCTGATCCTTAGGGTTCTCTCCTCTTCCTTGCTGGATGAAAACTCCACCCTAATCGCAGGCATTTGCAGTATGCCCTCTACTAATTTAGGCCACTCAATCACAACAACTGAGCTTTTATCCTGCGCGAGTTCCATGAGCGAGTGACTCATAAGACCGGGCTCCTCGAGGCGATATAGATCAATGTGGTGCATTTCTAAGCGACCCCTATAGACATTGGTGGTGGTATAGGTCGGGCTCGAAACTCTGTCTTTGCTGCCGATACCGTGCGCCAGACCACGCACAAATGTCGTCTTCCCAGCTCCCACATCGCCCACAAGCTCAATAAATTCTCCACCCTTAAGGAGCAAACCAATATGGCTGGCGAGGGCCTCGGTTTCTGCCGGGTTCTGAGTGGTGTATGTTTGAACTATCGTCTTATCAACCATGTCTGCCTTCCTCTGCTGATGTCATTTAGTATACTAGAGTCATGCTGAAGCTCAGTGCCACATTTGTTGATATTCCTGTCATGTCGCTCCGCAATGGCCAGCCTCTTGGCGTAGCTAGTCAGGTAATCATCAACCCCGACAACCTGAAAGTTGAAGGCTGGTATGTTATTGATCGATTTGATAACTCAAAGTTAGCGTTAGTTACGGGCGACGTACGCGATATCCTGGACCAGGGTATTGTGGTCAACGACCACGATGCGCTTACAAACCCGGAAGATCTAGTGCGGCTTCGAGATGTTATGGATTTGCGCTTTGACCTCATAGGCAAGCTTGTCGTCACCGCAAGCGGTAAAAAGATTGGCAAAGCTAGTGATTTCGCTGTTGAAACTTCAAGTTTTTTTATCAAAAAGATATATGTAAACCAGTCAATTATCAAGAATTTTTCTGGCGGCATACTCAGCATTGACCGCACTCAGATTGTTGAGATTACTCCTAGCAGGATCGTGGTGGAAGACCTTGTTGAGAAAACCGGTATCAAAGCAGTACAGCCCAGCCCAGCCACCTAAATTCTACCAATCTCCAATTCTTTTAAATTATTCGCGCATCTTCCCACAACACGCGATCGCGTGTTGTGGGAAGATTTAGTCGTCGTATGTCTGTAGAGCGGCTTTTATGTCGTCGTAGCGGTACCCCTGGC